>Ga0209450_10000949_pt1 | contig 14598 bp, 9 predicted proteins | sample FrelakmetLWP11LW_FD_187149 | JGI IMG/M metagenome (GOLD analysis project Ga0209450, IMG submission 187149) | Freshwater lake sediment microbial communities from the University of Notre Dame, USA, for methane emissions studies - LWP11 LW (SPAdes)... | ecosystem: Environmental > Aquatic >...
TGATAGGCATTGACTCCGCCGGCAATTTCCACCAGCTCGTTAAGGAAATCTTTTTTACCGACAATATGCATATTTTTTAATTCATCGGCGTTACGACCGGCGATGATCAAAACGCGTGATTTTTTTCCGCCTCCGGTTTTGGCGGCCACAGCGGCCAATTTATTTTTCATGTCCAAGACCATTTCGTTGGCCGCCAGTTCCGCATTCAGGATGCTGCCGATGGCCGCAATCGAAGCATAGAGATCGGACAGGGTCCGGTGCCCGACCACCAGCAACGAGGCCCGCGACTCCAGCAATTTCAACTGGCTCTGATGTTCCGGGTAGGCAATGACAATATCCGGGGCCAAAGCCAACAGAACTTCCAGGTTCACATCCAGGAAACCGCCGACTTTAGCGATCTTCAGCGCCGCGGATGGATAATCGCAAAATTTTGTGACCCCGACCAAGGAACTGCCCTTTCCCAAGGCAAAAACGATCTCGGTGATGGCAGGAGCCATGGATACAACCCGTTGTGAGAAAACCAGGTTGGCAAAAGTAAAAAAAATAAAAAATAATGCACTTTTCCTGATTATTTTGTCGCAAAACAAAAAAAGAACCGGTTTTTTCATTTGTACTTGAAGCCCGTCATTATTCTGCGCGCTGGAGCCGGATAGCCCAGCACCTCCTCATAATGTTGGTTGAAGGCATTGCTGATATTCAGGAACCAGCTGATCTTTTTATTGATGGGCAGATTAATAACAAAACTGAAGGTATTAAAAGAAGGAATATCCGCAACCGTCCAGAGAACCTCGTCATAATCAAGGCGTTTGCCTACATAGATCATCTCCGCAGAAAAATCAAATTTGTCGCTTTGATAACTCAGCTGAGAGGCCAACGTATGGCGCGGGCGCCGCAAAAGCTCGCGCTCATATTGCACGTCCAAAGTATGCATGTATGTATAGGCCAACCCCCATTGCCAATGCGTTAAAATGGTCTTTTTGATACTGACTTCCACACCATTGACCAGGGCTTCATTGATATTGACGAATTTCCAGGTAAGGGGGTTGTAGCCGATCAAATTCAGATACTGCGAATCAAAATAGGTTATTCCCAAAACCATTGTTTGCCGAAAAAAATCAACGCCGCATTCGAAGGACTGCCCGGTTTCGGGCGCCAATGACGGGTTGCCCCAATAAGGGTTGAGCAATTCAGGCAATGTTGGAGCCCTGAAGCTTTCGGCATAAGACGCCCGGATCTTGAAATTGGGCCACAAATTGAACGAAAGACCTATTTGCGGGGACGTAACGGTTTTGAGATCCTTGTACTTGTCCAGACGGACGGAAGCCGAAAGGAGGAATTTTTTCAAATCTGCGTTGACGCTCAAAAAGTGGGAATAGAGGCTGGTCTGGGCTTGATCAAGGACCGATTCATCGTTGTTCAGGTTGTCAATGGATTGCAGTGAATAATCGATCCCGGCCACGATTTTTAATTTTTCCCACAACAGGGCATCGAATTGGGCGGTCAGGCCGCCAACGAGCGATTGGTTGGCGTACACCGGATTCCACCAGTCGTTCGGATCAGAAAACTCATATTTATTCCAATGCAAAGAGAGCGTGCTTTCAACAGCGAATTCTTTGGCAAAACGATAGTTGAAAGGAACGGCAAAAAGCATATTTTGCTGCCAATAATGGCGTTCCGGGGTCGGCAGACCCAGGTTGGTCGGAATCCCCGAATTGACAAAATTGCCAAAAACGCGGAGCCCTATACTAAAGTCGTTTTTTTCATAAACGGAATGCAACGAAAATCCCTGCTTCTGCATCTGGTCATTTTGCAGGCCATCGCTGTAATTTAAAAAATGGCCATTCAGGGAAAAAGAGAATGGCTCTTTTTGCTTGCCCCAATTAAAATCACCTTCAACGGTGCCATGACTCCCACCGGCCAGGGAAAAAGCCAATCCGTTGCTTTTTTTTGTGATCAGGTTCACCACACCGCCCATGGCGCTCGATCCGTATAGGTTGCTGAGCGGGCCGCGGATGATCTCAATTTTTTCAATGACCTGGGGAGATAAAAATGAAAAATTCCCTCCCAACGAACTCGAGGGGTCAAACAATTTGCAGCCGTCCACCAGAAAAAGCGTCTGGTTGACCGCCGCGCCGCGAGAAAAAGTATAGGCGAACTGGCCAGGATGGCCGGCACTCAGGACCAACAATCCCGGGCTCTGGTTCAATATCCCTTTCAACCCGGCTGAACTCAAGTAGGCCATTTCTTTTTCATTGAAAACGGTCACGCTTTGCAGAGCGCGCGTGAGCGGAATCCGACCGATCACTTCGATTTTTTCTTCCAGCAAAGGCGTATCCTTTTCCTCTTCGCAAAAAGCAACGCAAGAAAAGCACAAGATAATAATAACGAGAAATTTTCGGGCCATGGCCAAACCTCCAAAAATGAAGACTTTTAGCACCTCCATTGTCCGCCCTCCGCAGACAATGCGCATCGGGTTGATACCTGATAGGTCTTCCGACTTCCGGAACCTTTAAAAAGCCTTCCCGTCCCCATGGGGAACAGTGGCTGAGACTTTCAAAGATACTTCCAGGATCACCTGGTCCGGTCACGGCAGCGGGGGCTGTGGGGTGTAACCCTCTTCCCTTGAATCAAGCCTCAAAATCGATCTTACTAAAAGCAATGCCCCTTGTCAAGTACAAAAAATGCGCCGCGCAGGGAAATAAAAATTGCTTTTTTGCATTTTTTCATTTATAATGTATCCCCTTTTGAAAACCAGTTGGAGGTTACTAAATGAAGAAAATATTTGTTTTGCTGATTCTGTTATTCATTGCGTTTACTGTTTGGGGCCAGGACGTTACGGTCTACCAAGTGACTCCGGATTCGGATAATACCAATAACCGCAATTGTTCGATCGCTTCCAATTCCAAGGGCGATATCCTGATCATATACCGGAACAACATGGTCGGCATGAAGTATTATTACAAAAAGAGCGGCTCCGCCAATGGAGTGATCGGCGAAATTCCCGAGCCGTACTCAAACGCCAATGGCGGAAAAATGCAATGGACGAACGTCAGGGCCACCTGGGACAATGTTTTTCATGCCGCTTGGTGCCAGAGCATTCCGCATAACGACGGAATTTGGTACGGCACCTTCGATCCCACCAGCGAGCAGTGGAGTACTCCGGTTAACGTGGTTCCCGGCTGGGTCGAGGATGTTAGCCTGCGCGTCAGCCCCCTCAACGGCGACCTGGCCTTGATCTGGGACTGGTACAACGGCGGCGCCAAGTTTGTCTACGTCCAGTTCAAGATGGGCGGCACTGGTTCCTGGGTCAACCGGCAGACAGTTGCACCGCAATGGACGACCAACGCCATGGGAAGTTTCGATGAAGAAGGATACTTGTATGTGGCCTGGAAAACGGACGGGAATGTTGATTCTGATTTGTGGCCCGCATTCTCTTTTCTAAAAAAAGACACCGACGGCAATTACAAGTATCTTGGAAAAGTCATCGTCTCCACTGCTACCGGCTGGCACTTTCTGCCGACCGTGGCCGTGGTTGAAAAAAAAGGCTTCTTGGCCTGTATCAATGAAAATACCCGGCAGTACTTTCACCTGCCCTTCGAGCGCAACGGAGATGGGATCGTCACCAATTTCTCAAATTTCGCGCCGGTCACCAGCGGCCCGGGACGCTGGGAATTCCCCTCCATCGCCATGCCCTATGGTGAAGAAATTCTTTATTCTTACAAGGCGCCCGATACTTCGATAAAAATGATGCGCTATAAAAACGGCGCTTTCCTTAACGAGACGGCGATCAGTTTGAACAACAACATGGCTTCCAATTGGGTGTATGACTCCCAGGAAGACCCGAACCTGGGAGTTCTGACCGTATGGGCCACCTATCAGGAACCCAACCGCATCTTCTATTCTTTGTGGGACAACCCGTTGCTCAAGGTAAAAAACGCTGTCCTGAAAAACATCCCCCAGAAACAGGTACTGCGCAGCTTTTTCCGCATGCGCTATATTTACATCCTCCTTTGGGAAAACAACCCTTTCAACATCGAAAAGCAGGTCGTCGTTACCAAATTCAACGTCTACCGCAAAACCACGGGCAGTAGCGATAACTGGGTCCAGGTCGGTTCGGTTCCTTTCGACTCACAGATTACCGAATTCCGCTACGTGGATTACAATGTCACCGCGTCCTCCAATTTTGAGTACTCCGTCACCTGCGTCGATAATGAAGGAAACGAAAGCAAGCCCAAGTAGCGGCGAACGGTATTTTTATTTTGTTTAACCAGCGAACTAAAAAATAGTAAGCGGTTTGTAGGCTGGATAATCCTGTGCTATACTCTGGTTGGAATACTGCCAGAGGCTATGCCCGTGGAGTTCATTTAATGAATATCAGAGCTGCAAATAAGCGATATTTGTATATAATTATATTGATCGCGCTATCCATAGCGGGTTGTCATTCCAATGCAAATAAACCGATCGATCTCCTGCAACATGCCGAATATTGGCTGGCCTGGGAAGGAAGCCAGTCCAATTATGCCACTCCGGCCAATATTTGGCGGGGGTTTATCGCCCGTGAGGGTAATCTGGTTGCTAATGATACAAAACCAACCATTGCCTTTTCTCTCAAGGAAACTGGCGCCCGGGAATTCGTGCATATTGTTTATCGCAGTAATTCTGAAAAAATCCAGGTATTTGTCAATGAACAGTTTGCCGCCATCCTACCCGTTTCCAGCAAGTCAGCGCGTTATTCCTTTTCCTGCGACAAGCTGCGCACGGGATTCAACCGGATACGCTTTGCCTGGGCCGGAAAGAACTTTCACTTGCGCGCCTTGTATCTGCAAAAAAAAGGCGCCCGTTTCACCCACGAGGACCGCCGCGTTCTGAAAGCAACGGATGGATTCAAAACTTATCTTTTGCCTGGGCGCATCGATTTTGAATTCCGGGGCCAGGCATCTCTCGAAGCCCGATCGTTCGCAATAATTGAAGATCGTGAACTGTCAACGCCAATTACCCGAACGATATCTGTTGCCGGGGAAAAAACGGTTTTTTCATACAGCTCGGCTACGCCTTTCGTGATCAGTATCCGCTGCCTTCAGGGAGATGCGAGCGTTCCCCACCTCTGGTATCAGGCCGATGTCAAGGACAAAAAAATGCCCGAGTTGGGAAAAATATCCCCGGCCATTGAAAAAACAAAGATCAAGGACATCTTTATTTTCCTTTTCGACGGCTGCCAGGCCGAGCATCTTGCATTGTACGGCTACAACCGGGACACCGCCCCTCGCCTCTCTGAATTCGCCAAGGACGGTCTCGTATTCAGGCGCGCCTTCAGCAATGGCAGTTACACCCCGGCGGCGGTTGGTTCTATCTTTACGGGACTTTATCCGGATCACCATCAGATCGTGACGATGTTCGACATCCTTGACAGTAAAATCACTACGCTGCCCCAGTTTTTAAAAACACGAGGCTATAAGACTGCGGTTTTTACGGCCAACGCCCATGTTTCCAACCGCTCGGGATTGGTTCGCGATGTGGACCATTACCGCCTATTCCTGGACGATTTCCGCTTTGGTCAAAGCCACAAGATGGTCCGGGAATTCGCCGATTGGGTCCAGGATCGCCCGGCCCCTCTCTTCTCTTATATGCATTTCATGGAACCCCACTTCCCCATTGTGCCCCCGCCGCCCTTTCTCAATCAGTATAAAAAGATCATGCGCTTGAAAAAGGATTTGCCTATCCGCAACCTTGATCTCAACGACAGGAATTATTCAAGCGAAGAAATTCAGGATGTCATAGATGACTATGATTCCAGCATCAATTACGTGGATTCATTGTTCGGCATGGCCATCGATCACCTTAAAAAGATCAAACGCTACGATGACAGCCTGATCATTCTTTTAGCAGACCATGGCGAAGGCTGTTATGAACATGGCGTTTGGGGCCATGGCGCCGACGTTTTCCCTGAGATCACCCGGGTGCCCCTGGTCGTCAAGTTTCCAACAGCCTGCAAGCAGACAGGGGAAGTCCAAGCACTCATTGAAACGGGATCCCTTTTCCCTACGCTCTATCACATCCTGACCGGTCAAGAAGGCCCTTTTGACATCGCAAGCTCACTTGCCAGCCTTGAACGCCCACAAAAAAAGGCTGCTGGCATGGTTTTTACGCAGGGGTTCAGCGAGGAGCAGGTCTACGCTGTGGCTTGGAACCACTGGTATTACATGAACGCCTTTAAGAGAAATTGGCAGGACCTTTACAATTTGAGCGAAAAACCATTTCAATCCCTGCTCAGTTCGCAACCCGATCTGGCCAATTACCTGCAATTGCGATTGCTGGCCTGGATGCGCAGGGTCCAAAGCATCGCAAACGAGGCAGCTAAAGCGGACCGCGGGACCCTGAGCCAAAAAGAACTGGATCATTTCAAGTCCCTGGGGTATTTATAGTCAGTTTAAACGAAAAACAGTAGGTCCAAGGTGCCGTTGGAAAATTAAGTGGCACGTGAGGTGATCATGGCCAAGGACGTTTACGGGAGCATTCAAAAAGAAATAGGCGAAAAGGGCAAATCCCTCAGCGGGAAGTACCGGGATATCTTTATTGGCCGGCGTGGTCCGGGCGCTTTTCTGAAATACGAACTGCTGACCTTGCTTTCCAGTGTCCCGGGAGCATTCGGCTACGTCTTGCGAAAAACATTCTACCCGGCCTTGTTGGGCGAAGTCGGAAAAGGAGTCGTTTTTGGCCGGCACTTGACCTTCCGCCATCCGCACAAAATCCGTATCGGCGCCGGCACCATCATTGATGACTTTGCTGTCCTTGACGCCAAGGGCGAGGAGAACGATGGCATCGCTATCGGCGCCTGCGCCTACATCGGCCGCAATGCCATTTTGAGCTGCAAGGAAGGGTCCATCCGGCTCGGCGACCACACGAACATATCGGCCAACTGCACCCTCCTTTCAGAAACTGCTATCCTTCTCGGCCAATACTGTTTCCTGGCCGGTAACTGCTATCTTGTGGCCGGTGGCAACCACAGCTTTGCCGATGTTTCAAAGCCCATCATGCTGCAGCCGTCACTGGCCAAAGGCGGCATCCGCATTGGCGATGATGTCTGGCTCGGAGCCGGGGTCATTGTCCTGGACGGGATTGCGATCGGCTCCCATGCGGTCATCGGTGCGGGTTCGGTCGTCTCCATTTCCCTGGCGGAGTATGCCTATGCCCGGGGAGCCCGAACCCTGAAAATCCAGGACCGTCGCGGTGCTGCGTTGACAGAACGTTGAATTATCCGGCCCGGTGACCGTTTTGGTCGGAATTCTAAAACCAGTCGTTTTCCAGATACCAAGCCACTGTGGAGATGCATCCCGCCCGAAAATCCATCTTTGGCGCATAGCCGATTTCCTTTTTTGCCCGTGCGGACGACATCGCCTTGGGGTCGAGAAAAAATGACAGCTTGGCGCGGTTGAGGAACGCTTCTTTTTTTATCAAGGCGAAAGTCTTCTCAAGGACAAAGGCCGCAACCTGTGCCAGCCCTTTGGGCAGCTTGAGGCGTGGTGCGGCAACGCCGCAGGCCGAGGCCACGATGACTGCCATTTCTTCAGCGGTCAGGATCTCATCGCCGGCAAGGTGATAAACCTCCCCGGATTTACCCTTGGCAGCGGCCAGGAGAACTCCAGCCACCAGGTCAGCAATATAAACCGGGGTCTGGCGCCCTGGCGCACCGGCAAGCAAGGCAAATTTCCCCCTGCGAATGGCGCTGATGAACTTGAAAGTACGGCGATCACCGGGACCATAGACCCAGCCGGGCCTGACAATAACCACATCGAGCCCATTGGCCACAGCCTGATGAACAATTTCTTCGGCCGCGAATTTCGTTTTATCATACAGCGTTCGGGGCGCAGGCGGATAATCTTCAGCGGCGATGTCCCCGGTTTTAACGGCACCCAAAACCCCAATGGAACTGAAATGAATTACGCGTTTGACGTTAGCCCGTTGGGCCGCCGCCAGCAGCGTCCGGGTGCCATTGACATTCACCTCTCGAAAAACCTGCGGGTCGCTCACGATCGACCCGACGGCAGCGGCCAAATGAAAAACGACATCAATTCCGGCCAGGGCGGTTTCAAGATTTGAACCATTCAGGATGTCCCCGGCCACCACCGCAATACCCGGCTGTTGTGTAACGGGAGTCTTGTGAACCAGAATGCGGACCTCCCAGCCCGCGGCTTTCAGAGCCCGGACCAAGTGGCAGCCAATGAATCCACTCGCTCCGGTGACAAATGCCTTCATTGCAATCTTATAGCGGCGAAGCTTCGCGATGAACCATGGGCAGGGAAAAATGCGCGCAAAAGTGGTTCAGGCCGTTCATTCAACTCAGGCATGTTCTTCCTTGCTGAACGGAAAGGATAATTTGTTTCTTAACGAGAATCTTAGGAGATTTCCGCTTAAATTGCAACTTGCAATTACTCTTTTCGCAGAAACAACTCTCTGGCTGCGAGCTATTTCTCCTGGCCTAATGAAACAGAACTCTCGGCATTCTTATCGTTCACGGCCGTGACTCCATATTCAAAATTGGAATTGGCCTTGATGTTGCTCTTATCATTAAAAGCAAAGACCGAAGCCTCGACCGAACCGGCGAGAGTCCATTTTTCATTGCTCCATTTAACCCGGCGATAAATGTTAAATTTGATTACCGGAATCCCTTTCTCAATATTAGTCGGGTTGTCGGCCCATTTCACTCTGTATATCCAGTACCCATGAAACAGGCTGCGCAAAAGCAATTTGCTATAGGTTACATCAACTGGAGGACCGATCTTCGGTTTCGGGTAATTATAGATGCAATAATAAGTATGGCCGTCACCCACACCGTCCTCGATGAACCAAATGGCCAAGAGGCCGATGTTCGGATCGGCATAGACGTTGTAGGGCCACTTGTTGATCGAAACATCCTGCAGCGCTATGGGCTGGTTGTCGAGCCACTGGCCGTCCTTCCAGCGCCGCAACTTCAATTTGTGCTGCATGTCGAAGTAGGTATAGAGGATCTCGTCCCCGTGAGCGATGGCTTTCGACCAGAAAAACCAATGCGGGGACAGCGGAGCGTCCGTGATGCGGGTGACGTTGTTCTGGTCGAAAACCAGCGTGTCGCCGCTGCGCTCATAGGGCAGAGAGTAATATCCGCCCATTTGATGCCACATGAAGGTCATCATCCCCTTGTTGTTGGTGACGGCAATGGAAGGGAGAAAATGATAACCGCTGTAATTTGAAGTCGCCCATTTCTTGTCCACCAGGCTATAATTGCCGCTCGAGTCCCGTTTGACCAGGGCCGATTTTAAAATAAGGTCGTCCGTCGCATCGCCGCGGTCTTCCTTGTAAACAACATGCAGGTCGCCCCCTTCGTCGAATTGGCAGTAAGGATTAGTGGCTGAATGGGTTTGACTGGAGATGTTGATCTCATTGCTCCAGGTTGTCTGCCCGTCCTTGCGAAAGATGACATATATGTTTTTTGCCAAGGAGGCTGCACGTAAAACCGTACATACGACAATGTCGTTGTTTACGGGATTGACCCGCAGGTGCATGTCTTCGGCAGGCTGGGAATAGAGCCGGATCGGCAGCGTCCATTTTTCGCTGCTGATATCAAAATCGGCGTAGTAAATGCCGATCGAACCCGATTGAATACCCCAAACAGCGTGAAAGTTGTCGTCAGCGGTGGCGGCCACACTCGTCCAGAGCACATCGTTGCCCGTCGCGCCAGGAATCGAGACCTGGGTGACTGCGCCATCGGCTTTCTTTTTAAAATAGTACATGATCGATTTGTCCTTGTTGCGGAACACGACCATGATATCGGCGCGGGAATTTGAGGCAATGGACGGGAACTTGACACTGCCGCTGCCCACGGGCGGGACGTCGGGAACCTGGAACTGCTCGATGGTCTGGGCGGAGAGGACAAATGCCAGTCCAATCAAGATTGCAAGCAAACTAAATTTTTTAGACATTTGATTTAAAATTTAACAGCCAGGCCGATTCCCATTTCAAAGCCGCCAAGATTGAGCTTGTCGGTCTCGTCAGGAGTCATTTCGGCCAGGGTCTTGTTGACGATGTTGTACTTCAGGAAAACTTCTCCCAGCAGGGAAAGGTCAACTTTCGGGAAAAGGCCTTTCAGAAAAGAACGGCTGAAGCAATAATAGGAGCCGCCCTGGAAATGAAAACCAAGAGCCATGCCGCTGGTATTTTCCAGGTCGATTTCTTCATTGATTTTTTCGGAATAGAAATACAAGTTAAGCCCGGCGCCGACGAACGGTTCAAAAGAACCCAATTTTATGGGGCGAAAACGAACCCCGAGCGAAACCGGTATGAGACTGAATTTGAATGCATCTTCAGTTTCTTCGAAAGATTGTTTGTCGGAGTACAGCTTTCCGGAAGCCCAGATATCCATCTTGTCCATGGCCTGGTAGGATACTTCAAGGCCGGGGATATGTTTGAACGAATTGGGATAGAATCCGGTAAAATTTTCATCACTGATATAAAAACGTTCGAAGGTCACGCCCACCATAAAAAGACTTTTGCCGGGTGGATTGATCTGTTCAGTTTGTTCCGCTTTTTCGGCCTTGATTTTGGCTTTGGCGGCTTTTTTTTCAGCTTTTTCCGCTTTTTCAGCCTTGACTTCAGATTCAGCGGCTATTTTTTCCGTCTGGGCCGCTTTCTTTTCTTTTTCCTTGGCTCGGGCTTCAACTTTTCCTTTGGATAATTCTTCCTGGTTGACAATACGGATGCTCTTGCCGTCAGCCAGGCATTCCAGTGCGGAAATGATGAGCGGCGTGTCCACGATCAATCCTTCCAGAACCATGGCTTTGCCGGCACTTCTCTTTCCAAGGGTTACATAAAGTTTTTTGGCTTTTTTCTTTTCAGCAACGTAAACAAAATCGCCCAGGCTGTCATGCTGAACGGCAGTGGCCGGGATTACGATGGCACCGGCATGCTGGGCTTCAACCTTTTTAAAGATAAAAAAGACGCCTTCTTTGACTTGGTTTTCAGTATTGTTTACCCTGAAAATGGCCTGAGCATTGCTGACCTCAATGACTTCAGCCTCGACTGCACCACTGATACCATCGGTCGTTCCGACAAATTTATCGCCCACTGCCAACGAGCCTCGATCAGAAGCGGTCAAGGAAATTTGAAACTGCATCTGGCGTGGGTTGGAGATTTCAAGCAGCACGTCATTTGCGGACGTCTCACTGCCAACCGCCATGATCAGATGAACGATTCCAGCTAGCGGCGCTTTAACAATCTGGTTGGCTTGAGCCTTTTTCTCATTCACCAAGTCCTGGGCATTTTTATAATCCTGTGCCGCGTTTTGGATGGCTTTTTCACTTTTTTCTTTCCAGTTCTGCCGCGCGGTCAGAATTTTTTTAGCCTTAGCCGCTGCCTCTTCAAGTTTTTTGATTTCTTCACTCATGCCGGCGTTCATAACAACCAGGTCCTGGCCGGCATCGACCAAGCTGCCTTCGCTCACTTTTATTTCAGAAAGTAAGCCGCTGACCGGGCTTTTGATGGCAACACTTTCGGCTTGACCCTGGCCGGAAAATTGATATTCCATAAAAACCGCGGCCTTGACTGTCTCCAGGACAACGTCAACCTTTTTCGGACATTCAGCCTTAACAGTATCCGTCGCGGCCATAGATAGTACAACCATTGCCAGCATAGCCAGCAAAAAAATCGCTGTTTTTTTAAAATTCATGCATCAACCTCCAGAATAAAATTTTCTTTTCTAAATGAGTGCTAATTTTCACATAAACTGGCCAATTTGTCAAGAATATTTGTCCTGCACTATTCATGGAACTTTCCATGTTTATGCTTTCAAAAGAAGTACGATAGCCCTCGGGGATGAGTCGTTAGGAGCGTCGCCCCAGTTTCTGCAACAACCGCCAGAATCTGCGGTTGTTCTCCGCAGACCACTGATGACCGTAGGGAAACAGATCTGTAAGCAAAGCCGTTTGGTAGCCCGCCTGCCGGTAAACCCGCTCCGATGCAATGCAAAAGCGGATCAAGTTATCATAATCTCCTTTATTATAGGCAAAAATGACCGCAAATCGAGGCCCCGGCGCTGTTGGTTTCAGAACGATCCCTTCCGCATCGACATAGGCTTGCGAGTGAGAAATAATACCGCTAAAAAAATCCGGACGGTGGTTGGCCAAAAAATGGCAAAACACAGCACCGGCTGACAATCCGGCCAGGTAAATCTTTTTCCTGGAAATCGGGTAGTGTTCTATGACACTGTCGATCGTGCTTTCTATGCCGTCCATCTCTTTTTCTATGACCCAGCCTTTGGCGGTACAATCCAGGAATTGATATTCATACAGCGCGTCGGGAACAAGCAGAACAATTTCGTTGGCGCGGCAAAACGGGATCAGCCCAGTTTCCTCCACCGGCGCGCCGGTATAATTTTTCAAGGTGAGAATATTTTTAAAGCCCGGCGAAAGGACGCCATGAAAATAGACCAGGAGCGGCAGCGACTTTTTCACCATGCGCGGCAAAAAAAGGCGGTAGGTGCGCTGGTTGCCCAGACGATCAACGATCGGCTGGGGCGTATGCAATGTTTTTGCCGCCACAGACCGACGGCACCCCAGCACCGGAATGATCATCCCGGCCAAGAGGAGCAGCACCAGGCACCTGGCTCGTTCAGTCATTGCTGACACGTTCCAAAAAAGCCAAATAACCGCTTTCCCGGTTCAGAATGTCGTGGATACGAACATTGCGCACCCGATATTTGCTGGCGATCAACGCTCGCCGTTGTTCATCACCTTTAATATATTGGCTTTCAAACATGGGATGCTCCCAGCCGACCCGGGTGGAAGAAAATCTTTTATAGCCCATCAGGTAATTGGGTTTTTTAGACAGGATGTAGTCGATATCGGTTTTTTCATGGCCGGGAAAATTTTCGTTAAAGGTCTTTACAGCCATTCGGGCGATGTGCGGTTCGGTCAGGCCGTAGTAGTCGATGACGTTCATGCCGCTATAAAAGCCGACGGCGCCAATAGCGGGGATGACGATCGATTCGGCCGGGTTCTTTTTGATATTTCCAAAAAACTTGCCCACAGTGATATACCGATTCAGGTACCACTGTTCTGTGCGGTAGCCTTCGTAGCAGCCGTATTGATAAAGGTGGTTTCCACCCCAGAGCGGGCGATCAAGGGGTGTGGACGGGAGGAACGTGACCAGAACCGCCACAGCCAGCAGGAACCAGCCGGTCACCCTTTTCCCCGCTGCGGCAGTACTGACAAATTCAGCCATAACCAGGAAATATAGCAACGGGAGAAGTGGGACAAAAAAACGGTACATGGCCATGTAGTCACCGCCAACCGCTATGATATAAAGCGTGAACAGGGCTAGAAAAATTAAAACGACTTTGTTGAAGTCGGTCGGCTCTGCGGCAGTCCGTTTGCGGCGATGCAGCATATACAACCACAGCGGGACAAGGGGCAGAAGATAGGTCAAAAAAAAATTAAAAAAATAGTGGCCGCCCTTCTTGAACTGGTTGGCCGCAGCACCCGTTGCCTTGGCATAAAAAGTGTTGGGCAGCAAGTTGTTGAAATAGGAAACTCTCCAGAAATTGTAAATAAGAAACGGAACCAGGAAAAAGACAACAAACGGTAGCAGTCGCTTGCGCTGGAACAATCCCTTCTGCCAGAGAAAAAAATAGCCGCCCATGACCGCGGCGAAAATGATCCCATCGGGGCGGGTCAGAAATAGCAGCAGGGATATTATCCAGATGAGGTAGTAATACGTGTATTTTCCTTCCTGCAAGTATTTAAAAAATGATAAAAATCCAGCAGAGATGAGCATGGTGAACAGCATGGTTTCCAGCCCGGATGTCGACCAAAGCACCAATGGCCCCGAAGCGCCCAGGAAAAATAACCCGGCTGAAGCCATGATTTTTTTTTCAGGAAAGCGGAGAGCCAGTATCTTGAAAAAGATCCAGAGGGTCGCCAGAAGAAAAGCGATCCCCAGCCCGGACATCACTTGCGGCAATTTGTCGGGAAACAGGAGGAATCCGCCGGCACCGATCAGTACCCACAAAAAATTTGTATAGCCCTCCACTTTTTCCTGGCCCGGATTCCAGCGGAAGCCTTCACCCTGCGCCAGGTTTTTACTATAACGGAAGGAAATATACGCATCGTCGGTCAGCCCGGCCAGCATCCGGATGTGAACGGAGAGCAAGGCGCCAAGCAGCAAAATCAAGATCAGGGCCACGCAGGCCGGTTTGGTTTTCCTATTACCGAAAATGTTTGCCATTCAATGAATCCCTGAAAAGGAAGTCGGAGTTTTCATTTTACCGAAAAATCGCGAAAAGTCAAGGACAGCGATCCCATTGACAAAAAGCGCAAAAAAACTATAATGCCGCTATGCAGCGGCAAATCATCCTGTTTTTATTGGCTTGCGGAACTATTTTCGCAAATCTCGATTGTGCTGATGCGGTGAATATTTCCAACTCCCCGTATCCATCGGAAAATGTCAATGTCGCCGCCAATGCCGCGGGAGAAATAGGAGCCGTATGGGTTGAAAAAATTTCGTCGACAGATCAGCGTATCTATTTTTCCATTTACCTTAGGGGCGCCTGGTCGGCTGCGGCAGCGATAC
>Ga0209450_10000951_pt1 | contig 14593 bp, 13 predicted proteins | sample FrelakmetLWP11LW_FD_187149 | JGI IMG/M metagenome (GOLD analysis project Ga0209450, IMG submission 187149) | Freshwater lake sediment microbial communities from the University of Notre Dame, USA, for methane emissions studies - LWP11 LW (SPAdes)... | ecosystem: Environmental > Aquatic >...
CGCGGCGCGCCTGCCGCAGGGCGTGCGCGACACCCAGGCCACCCTGGTGCCGATCGCGGTCGGCGGCAGCATCGTCGGCGTGTTCGTGATCGCCGCCGACGTCACCGAGCGCAACCGGGTGCAGCGCGAACTGCAGCAGGCGCTGGTCGACCTGCGGCAGCGCAACCGCGAACTGCAGGACTTCGCCTTCGTCGCCACCCACGACCTGCAGGAGCCGCTGCGCAAGATCCAGGCCTTCAGCGACCGCGTGCTGCAGCGTTTCGCCCCGCTGATCCCGGAGCCCGGGCCGGACTACCTGCGGCGCATCGATGCCTCGGCGCACCGCATGCAGGTGCTGATCGACGACCTGCTGGCCTATTCGCGGGTCGCGACCACCGGCGCCGACTTCGGTGATGTCGACCTCGGCGAGGTGGTGCGCGACGTGCTGGCCGACCTGGAGCTGCGCATCGAAGAGAGCGGCGCGCAGGTCGAGGTCGGCAGCCTGCCGCGGGTCCATGGCGACCGCACGCAACTGCGCCAGTTGATGCAGAACCTGCTGGCGAACGCGCTCAAGTTCCGCGACCGCTCGCGCACGCCACGGATCCACATCGATGCGGCACCGGCCGCGGCGCCGGGCCGGGTCCGCGTGGTGGTCGCCGACAACGGCATCGGCTTCGACCCGGTGCATGCCGAACGCATCTTCGTGCCGTTCCAGCGCCTGCATACGGCCGACGCCTACGGCGGGACCGGGATCGGGCTGGCGGTCGTGCGGCGGATCGTCGAACGGCATGGCGGCACGGTGATCGCACGCGGCGAACCGGGCCACGGCTCCCGCTTCGAGATCGATCTGCCGGCCGGCGCGGCGCAGGCCGATGACGGTCGCGCCCCGGAGATGATGCGGGCCGCCGAACGCTGAAGTCATCGGGCGGCCGCGGCGCGGAGGTCCACCCGCGCCCCGGCCCGGATCGCTCTGCACGGCTGCGGCGTCGCGGCTACGGCAGCCGCTCGCCGCGGCAGCGTCCCGATGGCGCCGATCGGGCGGGTTTCGCAAAAGGTCCACGGCCGGCCCGGACAATGTCCGGGTGTCTACCTCCCGTCTCGTCGCAGGGTCCGCCCTCGCGGCCGCCGCATTGCTGCTGGCGGCCTGCGCCGGGGAACGTGCGTCGCCACCCGCGGCCGCGGCGGCGCCGTCGCCCGCCGCCGACGAGCGCAGCCTGCCGGTGCGCGCCTACGTCGTTGCGCGCCGCACGCTGGAGCGCGAGGTGCTGGTGGCCGGCAGCGTGGAGCCGCTGCGCGCGATCCAGCTCGCCGCACGCACCGACGGCGTGGTGGCCGAGGTGCTGGTGGAAGCCGGCGACCGCGTCAGCGCGGGCCAGTTGCTGGCCCGGATCGACGTCAGCGAATAGGCGGCGGAACTCGCGCGCGCGCAGGCCTCGCTGCGCGAGGCGCAGGCCAGTTTCGAGCGCCTCGATGCGCTCAAGGCGCGCGATTTCGTCGACGCGGCGAGCCTCGCCACCGCGCGCGCCGCGCTCGAGGTCGCGCAGTCCGAGGTCGAGCTCTGGCGCACCCGGGTCGGCTTCGGCCGCATCGAGGCCAGCGTCGACGCCTGGGTGATCGGGCGCATGATCGAGCCGGGCGCGGCGGTCGGCCGCCTCGCGCCGGCCTTCGAGCTGGCCGACCTCGATCAGCTGGTTTTGCGTGTTGGCGTCTCGGAACTGGATGCGGCCGGCATCGTGCCGGGCAGCCCGGTGCCGATCGCCGTCGATGCGCTCGGCGACCGCCGCATCGAGGCGCGCGTGCGCCGCGTGTTCCCGGCCGCCGATCCGACCACGCGCCTGGTCACGGTGGAGCTCGACCTGCCGCAGGCGCACGAACGGGATGGCGTCCGGCCCGGCTACCTCGCGCGGGCGCGCTTCGCGGTCGACACCAGGCGCGAGGTGCTGGCGGTTCCCGCCGCGGCAGTGGTGCTCGGCGCGCGGCCGTACGTGATGGCGATCGACGCCGAGGACCGCCTGGTCAAGCGCGAGGTGGCGACCGGCGTGGTGCGCGGCAACTGGCGCGAGGTGGTGGGTGGGCTCGAAGCCGGCGACCGCGTGGTCGCCACCAGCCCGCTCGACCTCGCCGAGGGCACCAGCGTGCGCGTGGTGGAGACGATCGGGGCCGACGCATGAGCGCGCCGGGGCCCGATCCGGTCGAGGCCACCGAGCCGGTCCGCGCCACGCGCTACTACCGAGGCCTGACCCACGCCGCGATCCGCCGGCCGCTCGGCACCGCGGCGATCACCAGCATCGTGCTGGTGCTGGGGCTGTTCTTCATCGGTCGCCTGCCGGTCGACCTGCTGCCCGAAGTGGTCTATCCGCTGGTTCGGGTCGACGTGTCCTATCCCGGCGTGGCGCCGGAGGTGATCGAAGAGCAGGTCACCCGCCCGCTGGAGCGTGAACTGTCGTCCACCGAAGGCCTGGTGCTGATGGCCAGCGAGGCGGAGGAGGGCAGCACCGACGTCAGCCTGTTGTTCCGCTACGGCACCGACCTCGACCTCGCACTGCAGGACGCATCGCGCCTGCTGGAACGTGCCCGCGGCCAACTGCCGGACGACATCGAGCCGCCGCGGCTGAGCAAGGTCGATCCCGGCGCGGCGGCCGTGTTCGAGGCCGGGTTCTCCTCGCGCGAGCGCAGCGCCCGCGAGGTGCGCGACTGGCTCGACAACCGCCTCGCCCCGCAGTTGCAGTCGATCCCCGGCGTGTCCGGCGTGCTCAGCGTCGGCGGCCAGGAGCGCGAACTGGAAGTGGTGGTCGACCAGCAGCGACTGCGCGCCTACGGACTCTCCCTGGCCGACGTGGCCGCGCAGCTCGCGGCGGAGAACCAGAACGTCTCGGCCGGCAACATCACCTCGACCAGCCTCGACGTGCGCGCGCGCACCGAAGGCCGCTTCCGCAGCGCCGACGACGTGGCCCAGGTGCTGCTGCGCATCCCCGGCAGCGAGCAGCGCATCCGGCTCGACCAGGTGGCCGAGGTGCGCGACGGCTTCCGCGAGCAGCGCGTGTTCGTGCGCCTGAACGGCGAGCCGGCCACCCAGTTGTCGGTGTTCAAGCAGCCCGATGCCAACACCGTGCAGGTGGTCGACGAGGTGCAGGCGCGGCTCGATTCGCTGCGCGCCTCGGGCTTCATCCCGCCGGACATCGTGTTCAGCACCACCCGCGACGGCGCCTACTTCGTGCGTGGTTCGGTGTCGTCGGTCGCCTCGGCGGCGGTTCTCGGCGCGGTTCTGGCGATGCTGGTGGTGCTGTTCTTCCTCGGCAGCGTGCGTGGCAGCGTGGTGATCGGGCTGTCGATCCCGCTGGCCATCATGGCCACCTTCGCCCTGATGGGTGGGGCGGGCCTGAGCCTCAACGTGATGAGCCTCGGCGGCCTCGCGCTCGGCGTCGGCCTGCTGCTCGACAATGCGATCGTGATGCTGGAGAACATCGAGCGCCACCGCACGAAACTGCGCGAGGATGCGCAGCAGGCGGCGCACGCCGGATCCGACGAGGTGATCTCGGCGGTGGTCGCCGGCACCGTGACCAACCTGGCGGCCGTGCTGCCGTTCCTGTTGATCACCGGGCTCGCCACCCTGGTGTTCCGCGAACTGCTGGTCACCATCTCGTTCGCCGTGGTCGCGTCGCTGGCCGTGGCGCTGACCCTGGTGCCGATGCTGGCCGCGCAGTCGGCGCGGATCGGCTTCAGTTCGGGCTTTTCGCGCAGCCGCGTGTTCCGCGCCTTCGACGCCGGGGTGGACGCAGTCGGTCGCGGCTACCAGCGGCTGCTGCGACGCCTGCTGCCGTGGCGCTGGGCCGTGGTCGGCGCGGGCCTGGTCAGCGTGTTGGTCGCGATCCCGGTTGCCGGCCGGCTCGGCAGCGAGTTCATGCCGCAACTGGACGACGGCAGCCTCAACGTGCGCATCGCGCTGCCGGCCGGCACTACGCCGGCCGAGACCGATGCGGCGACGCGCGCGGTGGAACAGACCCTGCGCGGCATGCCGCACGTGCGCAGCGTGTTCGCCGTGTCCGGCGGCTTCCTGTGGGGCGGCAGTCTGTCGGAGCGCGCCGCGCGCGGCTGGCTGTCGGTGCAGCTCGACGATGCCGCGCAGCGACCGGACTGGCCGGTCGGGCGTTGGGCACGCGAGGCGCAGCAGCGCGTCTCGGCGCTCGACATCGCGGGCGCGGACATCGCGGTGCGCACCAGCGGCACCCGCGGACTCAACTTCGCGCTGTCCGGCAACGACATTGAGATCAAGGTGCTGGGCGAGGACCTCGCTACGCTGCAGCGCCTCGCCCGCGAGATCATCCGCGCGCTCGAGGGCGTGCCGGGGCTGGAAGGCGTGGAGATGGACGACGAGGACCGCACGCCGGCGCTGCAGGTGGTGGTCGACCGCGAACGCGCCGCCGCGCTGGGACTCGACGTGCGCGTGGTCGCCCAGGCCCTGCGCCAGGCCGTCACCGGCGTGGTGCCGACGCGCTACAGCACCGGCGTCGACGAGTACGACGTGCGCGTGCGCCTGCCACGCGAGGAGGTCGAGGACCTCGACCGGCTCGGCGAGGTGATCGTCGCCAACGGGGCCAACGGGCCGATCCAGGCGCGGCAGGTGGCGACTTTCACCCTCGGCGAGGGGCCGGCGGAGATCGGCCGCGAGAACCAGTTGCGCATCCAGCGCATCGTCGGTGGCTTCAACACCGCCGACAGCGACGTCGGCAGCATCATGGCCGAGGTGCAGCGGCGCCTCGCCGGCGTCGAGATGCCCGACCAGTACGGTGTGGCGCTCGGTGGCCAGTACGAGACCCTGGTCGAGACCGAGCGCGAGATGAACACCGTGATCCTGCTGGCGGTGTTCCTGGTCTTCGTGGTGCTGGTGGTGCAGTACGAGCGGCTGGCCGACTCGCTGGTGATCATGGCTGCCGCGCCGCTGGCGCTGTGCGGCGCGGTGGCCGCGCTGTGGCTGTCCTCGACGCCGCTGTCGGCGCCGGTGTTCCTCGGCGCTGTGCTGCTGGTCGGCATCGTGGTCAACAACGCGATCCTGCTGGTCGAGTACATCGAGCGCCGGCGTCGCGCCGGCTTCGACCTGGTGGACGCGCTGGTCGAGGCGGGCGCGGTGCGCCTGCGCCCGATCCTGATGACCACCCTGACCACCGTGGTCGGCATGCTGCCGCTGGCGATGGGCCTGGACTCGGGCGGCATGCTGATGCAGCCGCTGGCGGTCGCGGTGGTGGGCGGCCTGCTGTCGTCGATGCTGCTGACCCTGTTGCTGGTGCCGTGCCTGTACCTGATCGTGGTGCCCGCTGCGGAGCGACTGGTGGCGCGGATCACGCGGCGCCCGCGCGCGCAGGCCACGCCGCGGGAGGCCGACGGCACCGGGGCTGCCTGAGGCGCGCTGGCGGCCCGTCGCACGCGGGCGGCACGCCCGCGCGATGCATGGCCTCCGTTCAGCGCTCGCGCATGACGGCGATCCGGTAGTGCAGGTCGCCGGCCGCACCGAGGTCACCCACGCCGCCGTCCTGCAGCAGCAGCGTGGCGCGGTCGTGGTCCGCGGCTGCCGGCAGCCGGTGCCAGGCCGGCAGGGAATCGTCGGGTCCCGCGCCGTAGGCGAAGAAAACCAGCTTCTCCACCGGCACGCCCAGGGACGGCAGCGTCAGCCGGAGCGGGAACCACGGGCAGTCCGCGATGCGGATCGACAGCACGCCGTCGAGGGCCGGCAACAGCCGCGCCGGTGGTGACACCGGGATCTCGCTGAAGTCGACGAACCGCACGTCGTCGAAGCCGCCGCAGCCCGCTGCGGGCGCTCCGCGCGTGGCCCCGCCGTCCATCGTCACGTAGTTGGATCGCCCCCGCAGGCCACCCTCCGGGATCGGCAGCGCCACGCGGTCGGGCTGCAGGTGGTCCTGCCAGCCGTCGGCATCGGCGTCCGGGCCATCGGGGCTGGCGAGTTCGACCACGTCCGCCACGCCATCGCCATCGGTGTCGGCGAGGTCGGCAAGCGCCGCCGCCCGGTTGCTGTCCGCGTCCGTTGCGAAGGCAGGGCCGGCCAGCAGGAGGGTGAGCAGGAGCGCGATGGAGCGATCGGGGCGGGGCATGGCGGTTTCTCCAGGGCGGGGACGATTCCCCGCGGCATGGGCTTACGCGCACGACGACCCGGAAACCTGTCATGCCCCGGACCCGGCCGCCGCGGGCCAGCGCCATCACGACACCTCGTCCCCGGCTTGCCCGGCGTGCGCGCCGGCGCCGGTATGATCGCGGCCCGTCGAGAACCGAGGACGCCGTGGTGTCCGAACTGACGCAGATGCTTCGCCGCTGGAAGGGGGCCGACGCCGGGGTCGAGGCCCTGCTGGTCGAGCGGCTCTACCCGGAGATCCACGCGGTGGCCGAGCGCCAGCTGCGGCGCTTCCCGGGCGTGCAGACCCTGCAGTCGACGGAGGTCGTGCACGAGGCCTTCGAACGGCTGCGCGAGCAGGACTTCGCGGACGTCAACGACCGCGTGCACTTCTTCGCCATCGCGGCGACCGTGATCCGGCGCTTCCTGGTCGACCACCTGCGCCGCAAGGGCAGCCAGAAGCGCGGCGAGGACGTGGTCCACGTCGCGCTCGACGACCTGCTGCCGGGCGAGGCCGCCGCCGCCGCCGCGTCGTCGGACTGGCTGGAGATCGACCGCGCCTTGTCGGAACTCGGCCGCCTCGACGCCGGCTGCGCGCGGGTGGTGGAAATGCGCGTGTTCGGCGGGCTCACCGTCGAGGAGGTCGCGCAGGTGCTCGAAACCTCCGAGTCGACCGTGAACCGCCAGTGGCGTTTCGCGCGCTCGTGGCTGGGCAGTCGACTGGGGCCATGACGGAACCGGATCCCGCCACGGGCGGCGCCGACGCCGGCGAGGCCGCGCGTTTCGCCGCCCTGCAGGCGCATTTCATGGCCTGCCTCGACCTGCCGCTGGCCGAGGTCGCCGACCACCTCGCGCGCCTGCGCGCGGACGACCCGGCGCTGGCCGATGCGGTCGCCGGTCTGCTGGCCGAGGACGCGCGCCCGTCGCGGCTGGAGTCGCTGGACGGCCGCGCAGGGCTCGGTGCGGCGCTCGAGGCCTTCGAGCGCGCGCTCGCACCGGGCTCGCGCGTCGATCGCTATGTGATCGAACAACTCGTCGGCGCCGGGGGCATGGGGCGCGTCTACCGCGCGCGGTTCGCCGATCCGGCGACGCCGCGCACGGTGGCGATCAAGGTGCTCCATCCGCTGCAGTCGAACGATGGCCTGCTGTCGCGCTTCTCGGCCGAGCACCGGATCCTCGCCAGCCTGCAGCACCCGGGGATCTGTGCCTTCCTCGATGCCGGCCGGCTCGACAGCGGGCTGCCCTACGTGGTGATGGAGTACGTCGACGGCATGCCCATCGACGCCCACTGCGCGGCGCGCGGACTGTCGCTGTAACAGCGCGTGGCGCTGGTGCTGCGGGTGGCGCGCGCGGTCGGCCATGCGCACCAGCGACTGGTCGTGCACCGCGACATCAAGCCGGCCAACGTGCTGGTGACCGACGAGGGCGATCCGAAGCTGCTCGACTTCGGGATCGGCAAGTGGATCGAGCCCGGCCATCCGGGCGTCACGCGCACCGGCGAGCGCTGGTTCTCGCCGGCCACCGCGGCGCCGGAACAACTGCTCGGCGAGCCGACCGGCGTCGGCTGCGACGTCTACGGCCTGGGGACGCTGCTGTACGCGCTGGTCGCCGGTCGCCCGGTGTTCGTGGTCGACGGCCTGCGCGCCGCCGAGGTCGAACGCCTGGTGCTGGGCCGTGCGCCCGAGCCGGCCAGCGCGGCGGCCGCGGTCGCTGGCGTGCCGTGGGCGACGCGACTGCGCGGCGACCTCGACGCGATCATCGCCCGCTGCCTGCGCAAGCGCCCGGAGGAGCGCTATCGCGAGGTGTCGGAACTGTGCGCCGACCTCGAGGCCTGGATGAACCACCGCGCCGTCCGCGCGCGCGGGACCGGGCGCTGGTACCGCGCCCGGCTGTTCCTGCTGCGCCATCGGGTGACGGTGCCGCTGGCCGCCGCGCTGGGGCTGTCGCTGCTCGTCGGCATCGTGCTCGTCACGCGGCAGAACATCGCGCTGCGCGAGCAGCGCGTGCAGGCCGAACAGGCGGTGCTGCTGCTCGAGGAGGCCTTGCTCGGCGCCGACCCCACCGGCCTGCGCGGCGAAGCCCTGTCGGTGCGCGAGGTGCTGCAGACTGCGCGCGAGCGCATCGCCACCCTGCAGGCGAGCCAGCCGGCGGTGTTCCTGCGCCTGAGCCGGACCTTGGCGCGGGTCGAACTGAACGGCCTGTCGGAGACCCGGGCGGCCGAGATCGCGCTGCAGGCGATCGCGGTGGCCGAAGACGAAGGCCTGCCCGAGGCGGGCATCGCGGACCTTCGCGTGCTGGCGGCGCGCGCGCTGATGTCGGCGGGGGACGATGCGGGTGCCGAGCGCCTGCTCGCCGCCGCGCGTCCCGCCACCGACGCGGGCCGCGGCGAACTGCTGGCGGCGCAGGCGCGGCTGGCGAACCTGCGGCGCGATTTCCCGCGCGCCGAGGCGCTGGCCACGGAGGCGGTGGCCCTGCTCGCAACCGGCGAACTGGGCACGGCCGAGACCCTCGCGCGCGAGGAACTCGCCGCGGCGCTGGCCGGCCAGGATCGCGGTGGGCCCGCGCACGCCGCGCTGCGCGAACTGCTGGCGCGGCAGCAGGCGCGGTTGGGCGATTCCCATCCGAGCGTGCTGTCGACCCAGGTCGAACTGCTGCGCCGCGCCGATCCGGCGACCCCGATCGACCGACTGCTGGATGAATACGCGCGGATCGAATCGCGCCTGATCGAGGCGCACGGCGTCGATAGCCCGATGACCGGCTACCTCGAGTCAACTCGCGCATTCATGCTGCATCGCGTGGGCCAGATCGAGGCGGCGCGCGAGGCTTTCGCTCGCGCGCACGCCAACTGGCAGCGCACCCTCGGCGCCGGCCACATCCGGACCCTGCGGCTGGGGTTCAATCTCGCCGTGCTGACCGCGCGGGAGCCGGCGCGCTCGGAGGAGGCCGTCGAACTGTTGCAGAGCGTGGTGCGCGACGCCGAGCGCAGCCTGGCACCCGGGCGCAGTGCCGCCAAGTACTTCCGCCATACGCTGGGGACGTGGCTGGCGCGCGACGGCCGCTGGGACGAGTTGCTGCGGCTGCTGACCACGCCGCATGCGCTCGCGAGCGACATCGACGACGAATTGGGCAACCTGCAGGGGCTCGCGAGCCTGGGGCGCGACGTGCTGCAGCGGCGCTGCGGCAGTGCGATCACACCACCGGAGGCTGCCTGCAACGACAAGGACGCGGCACGCGCCGCGCCGGGGTGCGCCTGCCCCTCACTTGCGGCGTCGGTCGATCGCCTGCAGGCGCGGATCGACGTGCTGGCACAGCAATGAGCGCGTGGGGGCGGTCGGGGGCCCGTCGTCGCGTCACTCGGGCACGCGTTCGACGCCGCACTCCACCGTGATCGAGGCATGGGACGACAGGCCGAAGGGTGAGGTCACGCTGACCAACACATTGAACGGGCCGTTGCTGGCGCAGCTCGCGCTGGCATAGGGCAGCCCGCTCCAGCCGGGGCCGGCGACGCTGCCCGGCCACGCCGACCAGCCATAGGTCAGACCGTCGCCACGCGGCCAGGCCTCGCAGGTGAAGGCATAGGGTCCCCCGTAACAGTCGATGTCCACATCCGGAGGCGGTTCGTCGCTGCAGCTGAGACTTTTGCACAGCGAGTTCTTTCCGATCGTGAAGTAATGACCGCCCGTGCAACTCTTCGCGATGTCGCACAGTGGAGGCGGCTCCGGGTTGGGGCCCGACGCCAGTATGGAAGCGGAAAGTACGGAAACCGCGAGGGTGGAAGTGACCATGGGCGTCATCGCTGGGGAAGGCTGGAGGACCGCGACGTTATCGGATTTGTGGCGGACCGATGGCCGGGGCCGGGGGACGGATGTCCCCCGGCGACCGGTGCTCAGGTGAACAGGCAGACGATATGTTCCCACAGCCACCAGGGATCGTTCGGGCAGACGCCCGACTCGGACGGGCCGCCGGCCCAGGCGGCGAGCGAGATCAGGGCCAGCGCCACGCCCGAGGCGAGGGCGAGGCGGCGCGTGTTCGGCTTCTTCATGGCAACTCCTTGTGGGTGATGGCGACGTTTCCTGTCGCCGGCGTGAGGTGGTTGGGGGCCATCCATGGCCCGCTTCCGTGCGCGTCCAGGACGCAGGACCGCTCCTTGGCGCCACCCGGAGGGCAGCACCGTCGTCGGGTCCTGGATCACTACGCGCAAGATCGCGCCAAAACCTGTCACGCCCCTGCGCGAACCCCTCGCGCGGGCTCAGGGGGCGCGCTGCACCCCGAGTTCGCGGTCGAAGAAGGCGACCACCGCGTCCCACACGGGCGTTTCGCCGTCGGGGGGGCTGCTGAACAGCGCGGCGAAGGCGGTATGCCCCGCGTCTTCCAGGGGGATGCGCGTCGCCGGCACGCCGACACGCCGAGCCTGCTGCAGGATCTTGTCGGATTCGGCATAGGGCAGGCCGCGGCCGGAGACGAGGTCGGGCTCGACCACGTTAGGGCAGTCCTTGGCCTGGAGGGCGGGCATGGAGAGCGCGAGCAGCCAGAGCCCGGCGAGCCGACCGTGCCAGGACGGCCGTCGGCGCGCGGATGGCGTGCGCGGGTTTCGTTGCGGTCCGGAAACGGCAGGCGAAGCCATGCTGTGCGTCCTGTCCCGGTGGAGCCTGCCGGCAGCGAAGACCCAACGTGGACCGACGCCAACGCTTGACACCATCACGCGGCGCCCGCTCCGCGCCCGACCGCCACGGGCGTGGCGGCGGGTCGCCGGCCGCGAGGACGTGGCATGTCGCGCAGCGCTCCCGGATAATCGGCTATTGCCGTCGTCCTGCACAGGCCCCGATCGCCGATGAACACTGCGCACCGCAAGCCGCTCCCCGGCACGACGCTCGACTGGTTCGACGGCCGCGAGGCGGTCGACGCGATCCGGCCCGGTGCCTTCGCCACGCTGCCCTACACCGCGCGCGTGCATGCCGAGAACATCGTGCGCCGCGCCGATCCGGCGCGCATCCCGGACTACCTTCGGCAACTCGTCGAGCGTCGGCGCGACCTCGACTTCCCGTGGTTCCCGGCGCGCGTGGTCTGCCACGACATCCTCGGCCAGACCGCGCTGGTCGACCTCGCCGGGCTGCGCGATGCGATCGCCGGGCAGGGCGGCGATCCGGCGCAGGTGAACCCGGTGGTGCCGGTGCAACTGATCGTCGACCACTCACTGGCAGTGGAGTGCGGCGGATTCGACCCGCAGGCCTTCGAGAAGAACCGCGCGATCGAGGATCGGCGCAACGAGGACCGCTTCCACTTCATCGACTGGACGAAGAAGGCGTTCCGCAACGTCGACGTGATCCCGCCCGGCAACGGGATCATGCACCAGATCAACCTGGAGCGGATGAGCCCGGTGATCGCGGTGACCGACGGCGTGGCCTATCCCGACACCTGCGTCGGCACCGACTCGCACACGCCGCACGTCGACGCGCTGGGCGTGATCGCAGTCGGCGTCGGCGGGCTGGAGGCCGAGAACGTGATGCTCGGCCGCGCCTCGTGGATGCGCCTGCCGGACATCATCGCGGTCGAACTCGCGGGAAAACCGGGCGAGGGCATCACCGCCACGGACATCGTGCTCTCGCTGACCGAGTTCCTGCGCAAGCAGAAGGTCGTGGGCGCCTACCTCGAGTTCCGCGGGCCGGGTGCTGCGGCGCTCACGCTCGGCGATCGCGCCACGATCTCCAACATGGCGCCCGAATACGGCGCGACGGCGGCGATGTTCTTCATCGACGGCAACACGCTCGATTATCTCCGCCTGACCGGCCGCAGCGACGAGCAGGTGCGGCTGGTCGAAACCTATGCCAAGGCCGCCGGCCTGTGGGCCGATGACCTGGCCACCGCGCAGTACGAGCGCACGCTGCACTTCGACCTGTCCACCGTGGTGCGCACGATGGCGGGGCCGTCGAACCCGCACGCGCAGGTGGCGACCGCCGACCTCGCGAGCAAGGGCATCGCCGGGAACCTCGACGCCGCCCGTGCACCGGAGGCCCAGGGCCTGATGCCGGACGGCGCGGTGATCATCGCCGCGATCACGTCCTGCACCAACACGTCCAACCCGCGCAACGTGATCGCCGCCGGCCTGCTGGCGAAGAAGGCCAATGCGCTGGGCCTCGCGCGCAAGCCGTGGGTGAAGTCGTCGCTGGCGCCGGGCTCGAAGGCGGTGGCGCTGTACCTCGAGGAAGCCGGGCTGAAGTCCGAACTGGAGCGGCTCGGCTTCGGCATCGTCGCCTTCGCCTGCACGACCTGCAACGGCATGAGCGGCGCACTGGACCCGAAGATCCAGCAGGAGATCATCGCCCGCGACCTGTACGCGACGGCGGTACTCAGCGGCAACCGCAACTTCGACGGTCGCATCCATCCGTACGCGAAGCAGGCTTTCCTGGCTTCGCCGCCGCTGGTGGTGGCCTACGCGATCGCCGGCACGATCCGTTTCGACATCGAGCGTGACGCGCTCGGGCATCGCGCGGACGGCGCGCCGATCCGGCTCAAGGACCTCTGGCCCAGCGACGCCGAGATCGACGCGCTGGTGGCGAAGGCCGTCAAGCCGGAACAGTTCCGCCAGGTCTACGAGCCGATGTTCCGCATCGCGGTCGATTCGGGCGAGCGCGTCGCGCCGCTCTACGACTGGCGCGCGGCCAGCACCTACATCCGTCGTCCGCCGTACTGGGAGGGCGCGCTGGCCAAGCCGCGAACGCTCGCCGGCCTGCGGCCGCTGGCGATCCTCGGCGACAACATCACGACGGACCACCTGTCGCCGTCGAACGCCATCCTGCCGGACAGCGCCGCGGGCGAGTACCTCGCGAAGATGGGCCTGCCGGAGGAGGACTTCAATTCCTACGCCACGCATCGCGGCGACCACCTCACGGCGCAGCGCGCGACCTTCGCCAATCCCACGCTGCAGAACGAGATGGTGCGCGATGACGCCGGCAAGGTGCGCAAGGGCTCGCTGGCCCGCATCGAGCCGGAGGGCCAGGTGATGCGCATGTGGGAGGCGATCGAGACCTACATGGATCGCGGCCAGCCGTTGATCATCATCGCCGGCGCCGACTACGGCCAGGGCAGTTCGCGCGACTGGGCGGCGAAGGGCGTGCGGCTCGCCGGCGTGGAGGCCATCGTCGCCGAGGGCTTCGAGCGCATCCACCGCACCAACCTGATCGGCATGGGCGTGCTGCCCTGCGAATTCCTGCCCGGCACCACGCGCCTGACGCTGGGACTCGATGGCACCGAGACCTACGACGTGGTGGGCGCGCGCACGCCGGGCGCGACCCTCACGCTGGTGGTCCATCGCCGCGACGGTTCGCGGGTCGAAGCGCCGGTGCGCTGCCGCCTCGACACCGCCGAGGAAGTCGCGATCTACGAGGCCGGCGGCGTGCTGCAGCGCTTCGCGCAGGATTTCCTGGAGGCGAACCGGGCGGCGTAACCGGCTGATCGGATTGAGGTTGCGCGCCGCCTTGCAGTGGCCGGTCGGGGCGGCGTAAGCTGGCTTGGCAAAGTTTGCCAAGGAGTCTGCCCGTGGCCACGATGAACGTGTCGCTGCCCGATCCGCTGAAGCAGTTCGTCGACGAAGAGGTGCGCGAGGGCGGCTTCGCCAGCACCTCGGACTACATGCGCGACTTGATCCGCCAGCGCCAGCGTGCGAAGGCGGAAGAACTGCTGCGACGACTGATCGCGGAAGGCATGGCGTCAGGCCCAGCGGAGCCAGTCACGCCAGAAACGTGGGAACAGATGCGCAGGGACCTGCGCGAGCGCTGGTCACGTGAAGCCGGTTGAGTGGCGTCCGCAGGCTCGCGCCGACGCCGCCGAGGCTGCATGGGCGTACGCAGGCGAGGGTGGCCTCGACCTTGGCCTCCGTTTCCTTGACGCGATCGATTACTCGCTCGCGCGGCTGGCCACGAATCCGGCGAGCAGGTCCACGGGGCATGCTCAAGTCGCGCAGGACCTTCCCGCGCCGCTCCGCTTCGTGATCGTGGACGGATTCGAGCGCCACTTCATCTACTACGTCCCTCTTCCCAACCACATGCTTGTCGTGCGCATCTGGAACGCTGCCCGCGGCCTCGACGCATTGAATGCCATCGATACCGAATCCGCCCCATGAACTGCCGTAGCCCAATGGACTCGACCGCATGCCGAGCTTGAACTGGATCTGAAAGGACGCCGTGGTCCGGCATCACACCGAGGTGGCGTTCCGACTCTTGGAGCCGGTGCCGGCGCTGTCCTGCGGCGACGCGGACAGCGGCAACCTGATCGTGCAGGGCGACAACCTGCTGGCACTCAAGGCGCTGCTACCGCGCTACGCCGGGCAGGTGAAGTGCATCTACATCGACCCGCCGTATAACACCGGAAACGAGGGCTGGGCCTACAATGACAACGTCAACAGTCCGGAAATCCGGCGCTGGCTGGGCGAAGTTGTGGGTAAGGAGGGCGAGACCCTGGATCGCCACGATCGGTGGCTTTGCATGATGTATCCGG
>Ga0209450_10000952_pt1 | contig 14589 bp, 8 predicted proteins | sample FrelakmetLWP11LW_FD_187149 | JGI IMG/M metagenome (GOLD analysis project Ga0209450, IMG submission 187149) | Freshwater lake sediment microbial communities from the University of Notre Dame, USA, for methane emissions studies - LWP11 LW (SPAdes)... | ecosystem: Environmental > Aquatic >...
CCGGCCATTGGTCGTTCCGAGAAGGCTGAGCTGCCGACGGAACTCCGCGAGCAGCGCGACGAAATTCTGTCGGTCCTCGGGCCGGTAATCGCAGGTCGCGCCGCAGCTGCCGGGATACTCCCAGTCCACGTCGATGCCGTCGAACACGCCCGCTGCGATCACGCCCGGCGCGAGGTTGCCCTTGATGAACATGTCGATGCAGCTTGCGACGAATGCCTCGCGATTCGCGGGCAACGCGGCGTCCGAGAAGCGATATGACTCCGTCCAGCCGCCAAGCGAGATCAGCACCCGGAGGCTCGGGTTCAGCTTCTTGAGCTTCAGGATCTGGTTGAAGTTGCCCTTCAGCGGTTGCGCGACGGTGTCGGCCACGCCGTCCACGCTCTCGGTCGCCTCATAGCGCTTGCCGTAGTCCGCAAACGTGTCGAGGCTCGCGCACTTGAGGTTCGCATCGGGCGCCGCAAACGCGTAATTCATGACGTTCATCTGCTGGACCGCGCCGCTGGTGGCCACATGCTTTGGCAGATAGCCGCGCCGGTAGATCGTCCACTGCGCGAAATAGCCGACCACCAGGCCTTTCGTGGGCAGCACGCCTGCGGGCGGCGGGGGATCGGTCCCGCCGCCGCCACCACCGCCACCACCTGGGTCGGTGTCGAAGTGCGCGATCGCCGTATGGTTACGACTGACGCGCAGCGTGGTCGGGTTCTGTGTGCCGCTGAGGTCGCCTCCCCAGCCGGTAAAGACCATGCCGTTGGCGGGCGAAGCCGTTACCGTGACGACATTATTCTTCGCGTAGCCGCTCTTCTGCGGATCGAGCGTGACCGTTCCGCCTCCCGTGGGATCGATCTCGACGGTGATCGTGTATAGCGGAGCAGCGGAGTCGGCCACCAGCGGCCAGGCGAGGCTCGCGATAGCTGCGAGCAGCACGAAACGAAGGGACGTACGCATGGTCACGCCTCCCTGATTCCTGGCTCCATTATAGGCCGCCCCGGGCCGGTCCAGGGCCCGGGGCGGAACGCTGCTGCGAACGTCTGTCTCTACGCTGGATCGTTGGAACTCACTTCGTGCCGATGCGGCGCAGGGCATCGGGCTGGAAGTCCGCAAAGGCGGCCTTGTCGCCGAACGCCCACGGCGTCTTGATCTCGTTGTCGAGGTTGGACAGCAGGTAGCTGCCGTTGTTGAGGTCGTGCCAGATGTTGGCCCGGAACCACGGCACCTTGGCGTCGTAGAACTGCAGCATCGGGTGGATGCTCACGCGCCACAGTTGCTTGCGCGTGTCGTAGGCATCCTCGTACACCACCGTCCAGGTGTCCTCGTCGAGGTAGAACACGCGCTTGCCGTAGATGTGCTTGCTGGTCGGCTTCAGGGTCGCTTCGACCTCCCACACCCGGTGCAGCTCATAGCGCATCAGGTCGGCGTTCAGCGTGTTCTTGCGGATGACGTCGTCCTTGTACTTGAGCTTCTTGTCGGACAGCTTGTAGGAGTTGTAGGGGATGTAGATCTCCTTCTTGCCGACGAGCTTCCAGTCGTAGCGGTCGGGCGCGCCGTTGAACGCGTCGAACTGGTCCGTCGTGCGCAGGCCCTCGGTACCGTCGTTGACGTTGTCATACGACAGGTCCGGCGCGCGGCGCACGCGGCGCTGGCCCGCGTTGTAGATCCACGCGGAGCGAGTCTCCTTGACCTGGTCGATCGGCTCGTGGACCAGGAACACCGTGCCCTCGAGCGTCGCGGGCGCGAGGAAGCGCGACATGAACACGCCCAGCAGGTTGTCCTTCGACTGGTCGAGATTACGGAAGAACACCCGCCGCTCCTCGGTCGCGATCTTGTAGTAGTCGCCGTTCGAGCGCACCGGGAAGGTGTTGAACTGGCGCACGACGCCGCCGCCCAGGTAGCGCGGCACGTGGTTCCAGATCGCCTCCATGCCGTTCTTCGGGATCGGGAACGGCGCGTACGAGAAGCCTCCCGTGAATCCGAAGCCCTGCAGGTCGATCTTCGTGGACATCGACTTGATGACGTCGTACGCCTCCTGCGGCAGACAGGCCGTGCGGCGTGTCTGGTAGACGTTCATCTTGAACTCGGGATACTTGGCGAGCATCGCCTGCGTGCCGGGCGTGAGCTTGTCCTTGTACTGCGCGGAATTCGCCTTGGTGACGGTGAACAGTACTTTGTCGCTCGCGAAGGGGTCGATGTAACCCTGCGCCGGGGTCCAGCCTGCCGGCGGCGAGCACAACCCGCCGGTCCAGGCGGGGATGGTGCCTTCCTTGTTGCCGGCCTTCTCGGCACCCATCGGCGTGAGGTCTGCGCCCAGGCGCGCGGCCTCGGCGTCGGTCAGTTTTGCAGACGCGGGCGCCGCGACCCCAAGCAGGGCCGCCGCCACCGCGCACGCGAGAATCTTCGGAATGCTCGTCATCTACGGTTCTCCCGGATCAGGTCAAAAGGACACGCTCGGCGCCCACGGTCGGGATCCTTTCGAAGGCTAGCCCCGATACGCCCAGGCGGCACTCGGGGGTATCCGTAACACCACTACCACAACCCGTAGTCGCGCAAGCTCGCCGGCAGCAGGGGAGGGTGCCGGGGCGCGGTACGCCTGAGCGGCGCGACCAGACCCGCCTACGCCGCCTTGCGCGCAGCCTTCTTCCGGCTCCACGATGGCAGCACCGCAAGCCTCGTTCGCCCGATCTTGCGGGTCGTGAGCGAACTCAGCTCCAGCCGGCCCTCGTCGTCGACCTTGCACGGCACGATGTGCACGCCCGGGCGCAATAGCGCATGGATGGCCTTCGCTGCCGCGCGCCGCTTGAAAAGCGTCGCCTGCGACGGATCGTCGAACGACCACGCGTCGTCGTGCACCCGGTAATAGAGCGAGAAGCCCGGCAGCGTGACGCTCACCAGCAGGTAGCGGGTCCGATCCTCCGTGTCCTTGAGTTGCCGGTCGAGCGTCCGCCGCTCGGCAGCGGTGAGTGGCGGATCGTCATCGGCGATTGCACGACGGACCCTGGGGGGTTGCTTGCGCTTGGCACGTGTCACTTGCCACTCCTTGTCGCCTCAGTCGCCACCCCGAGCCGCGCCTCCGTGCTCGCGACCATGGCCCTGAAGCGTGGGTCATCGCGGAGAACGTCAAGGTCCGGATCCACCTTGGCGTGGTTCAGCCGGTCGATGTACGCAGTTTCAAACACCGGTCCGAGAAGCTCGAGTGCGGCCTCCGTCTCCTTCAGGAGAGCCAGGGCGCAGGCGAAGTTGTAGCGCATGTTCATGTTGTCGGGCTCGATGAGCAGTGCGCGATTGATCCACTCCCTGGCACGTTCGGTCTCCCGGAGGCCGGCGAGCGCGACCACGCCGTAGCCCATGGCCGCGCCATTGTTCGAGTCCTGCGCGAGGATCTTTTCGGCGCGGGCGAGCGCGATCCGCGATACGCGAACCACGGACTGCGCATCGCCGACCGCCCCGTAGCAGGTGATCAGCAGGCTGGGAGAATTGACGTCCGTCTCCATCAGGGCCATCGCCTTCTCGTAGAAGCGGATGGCCTCCTGCAGACGATGTTGCCGCAAATTGAGGTATGCGGCGGACTTGTTGACCTCGTACGACTCCGAATCGAGTCGCAGGGCAATCGCGATCTCGGCTGACGCCTCGTCGTGGCGGCCATACTGGGACAGTACCCGCGCCTTGACCGCATGCGCCTCGGCAAGATTGGCGTCGAGTGCAAGCGCCCGTTCCGCGGCCGCCATCCCGTCATCGCCCCGTCTGCCGTGCGCGAAATGCAGCAGCATCTGCCCGAGCGCCATGAGGGCCCAGGCGCGAGCGTAGTCGGGGTCGATTTCCGTCGCCCGGCGACACATGCGGATGCTGGCCTCGGCGCGCTTGGGATCCTGCTCGATGCCGGTGGCATAGTTCTGGCGCGCCATCAGGTAGAGGTTGTAGGCCTCGACGTTGTCGGTGCCGCGCTGCTCGATGGCCTTCTTCTCTTCCGGGAGAAGCTTGAGCTTGAGCGCCTTGACGATCGCCTCGGAGATTTCGTCCTGGAGCGCAAAGATGTCGTTCAGGTCGCGGTCGTAGCGCTCCGCCCAGACCTGATTGTCTTTTGCGCCATCGATCAACTGAGCGGTGATCCGCACACGGCCGCCGGCCTTGCGCACACTGCCTTCCAGCACGTGGCTCACCTTGAGCTGCCGCGCGACCTGCGCCACCTCCACCGACTTTCCCTTGAAATGAAAAGCCGTGTTGCGCGATACCACGGCGAGTGCCGAGACCTTGGTCAGGTCCGTAATGATGTCTTCCGTGATGCCGTCGCTGAAATACTCCTGCTCCGAGTCGCCACTCATGTTGGCGAAAGGCAGTACGCAGATCGAAATGCCCGCGGGGCCGGACTCCGCTGGTGGTGGCAGCGAGACAGGGCCCGCCGCTGGTTGCGGCGCACGGCGGCGAGCGATCATGGCGCCGAGCGAGCGCAACAGTTCCTGGATTGCCGGGCTCGCCGAGTCCTCCCGCCAGTTGTCGAGGTCGGTGGTGTGAATCGCCCGCACGTCGATCGGCAGTTCCGCAGCTTCGAAGCGCACGGGCACGAGAACGCCCCGATCGGCGGCATCGCGCGCCTCGCCGCGAACCCAGCGCGATTCCACGGAGGTCGGCGTCCAGACCACGAGCACCGCGGCGGCGGCCCTCAGCTCGGCGGTGATCTGCCGGTCGAATTCCTGGCCCGTGGCGATTTCAGGGTCCCACCACACCGACCAGCCCTGCGCCTCGATCGCAGCGACGAGCGGCGCAACGCGCGCCTTGTCCTGCCTCGAATAGGAGACAAAAATGTCCGCCAACGGCTCCCCCTGCGAGCTTTTCAATCACTCTAGCACAGGCCGCCGCAGCTTCCGCGCAGGGCTGGTTGCGTCGGCCGCGGGGTTGCGGACATGATGCGCCATGCCCCCGCCGCACCAGGATTCCGTGACCGACCAGGCCGACGCGGACTCCGGCGGCCTGTGGCAGAAGTTGCGCCGCCGCAAGGTGGTCCAGTGGGGCGTCGCCTACGTCGCCGCCACCTGGGGCCTCCTGCAGGGCCTCGCCTACATGTGCGACACCTTCGGTTGGCCGCAGTCGATCCAGCAGACGGCGACGATCGCGCTGCTGGCCGGGCTGCCGATCGCGCTCGTGCTGGCGTGGTATCACGGCGACCGGGGTGCGCAGCGGGTCACCGGCATCGAGTTCGCCATCCTCACCGCGCTGCTGCTGCTCGGCGGCGGGATGTTCGCGTGGCTCAGCGGGTCGGGTCGTGCGCGGCAGGACGTCGCAGTGGCCGAGGCTCCCGCCGCGGAGGTTGCCGCCGGGGAAGTGGCCCGCGACAAGTCGATCGCAGTCCTGCCGTTCGTCAACCGCAGCGCACGTGAGGACGACGCGTACTTCGCCGACGGCATGCACGATGACCTGCTCGGGCAACTGGCGAAGATCGGCGACGTGCGGGTGATCTCGCGCACGTCCGTGATGCGCTATGCCAACACCGACAAGTCGATCGCGCAGATCGCCGCCGAGCTCGGTGTCGGCACCATCCTCGAGGGAGGCGTGCAACGCGCCGGTAACCGGGTGCGCATCAACGCCCAGCTGATCGATGCCAGGACGGACGCCCACTTGTGGGCCGAAACGTTCGACCGCGAGCTGACGGTGGAGAACCTGCTCGACATCCAGTCCGAGATCACGCGGGCCATCGCGACGTCGCTGAAGTCGGTCCTGTCCGGCGACGCGGCGCAGGTGGCGTCGGCACTGCCGACCCGCAATACGGCGGCGTACGACGCGTACCTCCTCGGCAACACGCTGAATCGCTACGAGTCGCGCGATTCGGCCGGGATCGAGCGAGCGGTTCGTGCCTACGCGGACGCGGTGAGGCTCGACCCAGAGTTCGCCGCAGCCTATGCACGCAAGGCCGTCGCACACCTGACCCTGGTGTGGTGGAGCATCGACGAGGCCGACAACCTGCGCCTGGCCGAACAAGCCCTGGAGCGAGCCCGGGCGCTGGCGCCAGACTCCGTGGAAACCCTGATCGCGGAGGGCTACTACCGATACTGGGGCAGGCTCGATTACGCGGGCGCGTACGCGGCGATCAGGACGGTGCTCGAAAAGTCACCGCAGAACGCCGCCCTCTGGTCACTCATGGCGGCCGCGGCGCGCCGTGCCGGCGACATGGCGGGCGCCAAAGCGGCGTTCGAGCGAGCCCACGACCTGGATCCGCAGGAATCCGGCGTGGCGGCCAACCTTGCGGTCACGACGGCATACCTGGGGCAGCGCGCAGAGGCGCGCCAGTGGCTGGCACGCGCCTGGGCGCTGTCGCCCAACTCGCTTTACAACGCGAACGCCGAAAGCGCGGTCCTCGAAATGGATGCCGACCCGGAGGCCGCGTGGCAGCGATACGAGCAGTTGCGTCAACAGCCCGGGCTGGTGCCCAGCCAGGTCGATCGCGAGCTCGCGCAGAACTACTTTGCCGACTCGGTACGTGACCCGGCACGGGTCGCGCTGCTGGCGGAGCGGCTGTCCAGGCCCGAGGACCTGGAAGCGGGGGAGCTCAACAGGATCCAGCTTGGACTCACGCGTGCCGAACTGCTCGAGAGGCTCGGTCGCCGGGACGAAGCGCGCGCCCTCGCCGGGCGCATGCGGGCCGAACTTGCGGCTGCGAAGCCCGCCTCCCGCGGCAGGGGATTTGCGGCGGTGCTCGCCGTGCAGCTCGACGCGTTCCTCGGCAACACTGCCGCCGCGCGCGCCGGCGCGGCGCCGCTGATCAGCGATCCGCCCGCGGATTACATGTGGCCCGTCGAGACCGGGCGGGGACTGATGTCGGCTTGCGCGCGGATGGGTGATGCCGATGCCGCGTTCGATCTTGCCGAGCGGGCCATGGACCGCTTCAGTCCGTCGCACTTCGCGCCGATCATCACCGGCGCGGCGTTCGACGGCCTGCGCGAGCTGCCGCGGTACAAGGCTCTGCAGGCCCGTTACGAGGCGTGGCGGGCCGCCCAGGCCAGTTGAACGAAGGCGGTCGCGTCAGCGCCGCCGGCCGCAGGGTCCGCGCGCCGGTGCTTTGCCACCCTTACGCCGAACGTGCATCATTCGGGTGCCTTCGCCACTGCGTGCTCCCGAGCCATGTCGTACGACGTCTGCATCAGCTATTCCTCGAAGGATCGCCCGCGCATCCTCCTGATGGCCGAGCAGTTGCGAGGCGCGGGCGTGTCGGTGTGGATCGACCAGGGCGGCATCGACGCAGCGTCGCTCTGGACCGCCGAGATCGTCAAGGCGATCGACGGGTGCAAGGTGCTGCTGCTCGCATTGTCCACGGCAGCCGCCGAGTCGGCCAACGTGGTCAAGGAAGTCTCGCTCGCGCTCGACCGCAAGAAGCACATCCTGCCGGTCAACCTCGAACCGGTGGAGGTCCCGGTCGCGCTGCGCTATCCGCTGGCCGGCCTGCAGCACGTCGACCTGTTCGGCGAGAAGGCGCAGGAGAACTTCGAGACGGTCGTCCGGGCACTGGCGCGCCTCGGTGTGCTCACCGGCACCGCGCCCGTGGAGGCACCGGCCGCGGCGCGCGCGCAGCGCAAGGCGCTCAACGACAAGGTGATCGCCGTGCTGCCGTTCGTGAACATCAGCCCGGACAAGGAAAGCGACTATTTCAGCGACGGCCTCACGGAGGATCTGATCTCCAACCTGTCGCGCCTCAAGGGCATGTCGGTCGTCTCGCGCACCAACTCCATCCGCTACAAGGGCTCGAAGCTCGACATCGAGGAGATCGGCCGCGAGCTCGGGGCGCGCTACATCATCGAGGGTACGGTGCGTCGCCACCAGGACGACCTGCGCATCACGGCGAACCTGATCGACGTTTCCTCGAGCACGCAGCTCTGGTCCGACCGCTACAAGGGCAAGATGGCGGACGTGTTCGACATCCAGGAGACGGTGTCCAAGGAGATCGTGGACGCGCTGGCGATCACGCTCACTCCCACGGAGAAGGTGGCGCTGACCCGGCGGTCGACCAGTAATCCGGAGGCCTTCGACCTCTACCTGCGCGGCCGCGAGGCGCTGTACCGGCTCACCAAGACCACCATCGAGTTCGCGGCGCAGCTGTTCCAGCAGGCGATCCGGCTCGACGGCCGCTACGCGCAGGCGTACGCGGGACTGGCGGAGGCCTATGCGTCCCGCTGCCTGTATTACCAGCGCGACGAGGCGCTGCTCGACAAGGCGGTCGAGTCGAGCCTCAAGGCGCTGATGTACGACGAGTCGATTTCGGAGGCGTATTCGGCGCTCGCGGTCGCCTACCTCGTGCGGGGCGATTACGACGCCGCCCTGGAGTCCAGCCGCAAGGCCATCCAGCTCGATGCCGGCAGCATGATCGGCCTGTATGCCCTGGCGCGGGTCTTCCTCAACACCGGTCGGCTCGCCGAGGCAGTGAAGACCTGCGAGCAGCTGGTCGAGCTGAACCCTGAGTTCTACCCGGGGATGCTGGCGCTGCAGAGCGCGTACGCAGGCCTGGGCGACACGGCGGCAGCGACCGCGGTCACGCGGCGGCTCGTGGCGTTCTTCCCCGGCTACCTCGCCCGGGTGCCCGATGACGCGCGGGCGCACATCCTGTTTGCCAGCTACCTCGCCGAGCTCGGAGATCGCGAGCAGGCGTTGCAGGAAGCGGATACCGGCATGGCGTTGAGCGGCAACGACGCCGTGATGCTCTACAACCTGTCGTGCGTGTACTGCCTGCTCGGCGATCCGGCGAAGGGCGTCGAGGCGTTCCTGCAGGCCATCGACGCCGGCTACGGCAATTTCCAGTGGGCGAAGCTCGACCCGGACCTGCAGTCCATCCGTGACGACCCCAGGTTCGTTGCAGCGCTGGCAGGCAAGTGAGCACGATCATGTCGGAGATCAAACCACGCTGGGAATGGCGATGGTTCGGGCGCAAGTTCGGGCCGGCCGAGTCGCGCCTCGCGGCCTTGACGCCGGGCGCCGTCCAGGAGAGCAGCGAGACCTACCTGCTGTCCGGGGCCGGCGACAATGTGAAGGTGCGTGACGCGCTCATGGACATCAAGATCCTGCGCGAGGTCGATGACAACGGCCTGGAGCAGTGGACGCCGGTCATGAAGGCCGGCTTCCCGTTGCCGGCGGCCGACGTGGCGAAGGTGTTCGCGGCGCTGCGCCTCGATCCGCCGCCGCTGCCTCGCGCGAGCTACGATCTCCAGCAGTTCATCGACGAACTCGCGGTGCCGAGCGGCCGCATCCGTGCGATCGACGTGCGCAAGCGGCGGGTCCGCTACACCGTCGGCGGGTGCATGGCCGAGCTGTCCGACGTGGTTGCCGACGGCCGGGCCACGCGCACGATCGCCGTCGAATCGGAGGACGCCGCTGCGGTCATCGCTGCCGTTCGCAGCCTGGGATTGGGCGGCTACACCAACACGAGCTACCCGCGCGGCCTGGCCGCCCTGGTCGACGGGACGCCGCCGCGCTACGCCGTGATCGACGTCGGCACCAACTCGATCAAGTTCCACGTCGCCGAGCAGGCGCCCGACGGCCGCTGGCACACCCTTGCCGATCGGGCGGAGATCACGCGGCTTGGCGAAGGGCTCGACGACACCCGCCGCATCGGTGATGCCGCCCTGGAGCGTGCGGTGGCGGCCATCGCCGGCATGGTCGCGGAGGCGCGCGAGCACGGAGCTCTGGCCGTCGTGGCCGTCGGGACGGCCGGTCTGCGCATCGCCGGAAACCGGGACGAGGTTGTCGCGGCGATCGAAGCGCGCACCGGCGTGCGGATCGAAGTCGTCTCGGGTGAAGAGGAAGCGCGGCTCGCCTACCTCGCCGCCAAGTCGAGCCTCGGGTTTCGCGAGGGCTCGGTGGCCGTGTTCGACACCGGCGGAGGCAGCAGCCAGTTCACGTTCGGGCGCGGCGATGCCGTCGATGAGCGCTTCAGCGTCGACGTGGGGGCCGTGCGCTATACGGAGCGATTCCGCCTGGATGGGGTTGTGTCACCCAGTGTCCTGCGAGACGCGCTGGCCGCCATCTCCGCCGACCTGTCGCGGCTCGACGGCCGCCCGGTGCCGGATGCACTGGTGGCCATGGGCGGCGCAACGACCAACATCACGGCGGTGAAGCACGGGCTCGCGCGCTACGATCCGGACGTCGTGCAGGGCACCGTGCTTGATCGGATGGAGATCGACCGGCAGATCGAACTGTACCGCTCGATGGGCACCGCCGCGCGTCGTGGAATCGTCGGCCTGCAGCCCAAGCGGGCGGAAGTCATCCTGGCGGGCGCGTGCATCATCCGGACCGTCATGGAAAAACTCGGCAAACCAACGCTGACCGTCAGCGACCGCGGCCTGCGCCACGGCGTGCTGGCGGAGCGCTTCGGGATCTGACAGGAGACAGCAATGGCTGCGACGAAGACTGCGAAGAAGGCCGCAAGCAAGCCCTCAAGGAAGACCACGGCGAAGACTGCCAAGCCGGCTGCACCACGGGTCCAGGCCCCGGAGCTCTCCCGCGACCAGATCGGTGACATCCTCAAGATCCTCAAGGATGTCGGCAGCGTCGAGCTGAAGATGGTCGCGCCGATGCACACCCACCGCGCGACCCTCGGGAAGCTCGGCGTCGACCCGATCGAGGCCGAGGTGCGACAGGTATATTTCTTCGACACACCCGACCTCGACCTGAACAAGGCCGGCGTGGTCGTGCGTGCCAGGCGCATCCAGGGCGGCGCGGGCGACACCGTCGTCAAGCTGCGGCCGGTCGAGCCGGCCGCGATCGACAAGGAACTGCGTCGCTCGGAGAGCTTCAAGACGGAAGTCGACGTCGTTCCGGGCGGATTCGTCTGCTCTGGATCGTTCAAGGGACGTTGTTCGGCCCAGGAAGTGCGGGACGCGGTCGCCGGCAAGATGCCCCTCGACGCGCTGTTCAGCAAGGAGCAGCGCGCGTTCTTCCGGGCGCACGCCCCCAAGGGCGTCGGACTTCGGTCGCTGGCGACCTTTGGTCCGACCTTCGTGCTCAAGGTGAGGCTGTGGGTGAAGCCGCTCGATCGCCGGCTCGTCGTCGAGATGTGGCTGTTTCCCGATGGCTCCCGCAACCTGGAAATTTCCACGAAGGCCGCCCCGTCCGAGGCTCTCCAGTTCGCACAGGAGCTCAAGGCGTACCTCAGCGACGTCGGCATCGAACTGACCGGCAACCAGCAGACCAAGACTCGAGCCGCGATGGAGTTCTTCAAGCCCGAGGTTCGTCAGCAGGCCACCAAGCGCAAGGCTCCGCGGCGGGCCTGAGCGGAAGGCGCCGCCGCGCACGCGCGCTCCGGCCAGGAGGGGTTGGCCTTGCGGCGGATCAGCCCGCCGCCAGGCGAGGCTGCAGTTCCGCGGCGCGAAACCGGCCGGTGGCGGTGAGATCGACGAGGGCTGCGCGCTCCGCTCGCAGACTGGCGCGGCGTGCCATGAACGGTGTCGTCGCCACGACGTCGAGCGAACGGGCGCTGGCAAACAGGAATCCCTGGCCCGCGACACAGCCCAGGTCCAGCAGGGTCACCACCTGGTCTTCGTTCTCGATGCCTTCGGCGATCGTCTCGAGACCGAGTGTCGCACCGAGCATGACGACAGCGCGGGCCAGCTCCGGGCCGCCGTTCTGCTCGGTCATGCGACTGACGAACGCGCGATCGATCTTCAGGATGTCGATGGGGAACCGGTGCAGGTAGGACAGGGACGAGTAGCCCATGCCGAAGTCGTCGATCGCGAGCTGGATGCCGAGCGCCTTCAGCTCGCGGAAGCGCTCGAGGTTGACCTCGGTGTTCTGCATGATCGTGCTCTCGGTCAGTTCAATCACCAGGCGGCCGGGCTCGAGACCGGAGATCTCGAGCGCGCTGCGCACGTCTTCCACCAGGTTGCCCTGCTGCAGATGGCGGCCTGAAATGTTGACCGCCACGCGCAGCCCGTCGCCGGCAGCGATCGAGTCACTCCACGCACGGACCTGCGTGCACGCATCGAGGATGACCCGGCGACCGAGCTCGACGATCCGGCCGGATTCCTCGGCGATCGGAATGAACTCCGCGGGCATGACGATGCCCCGCTGCGGGTGATTCCACCGCACCAGGGCCTCGACGCCGAGCAGTTCACGGGTCGTCAGGTCGACGACCGGCTGGAACTCCAGGAAGAGCTCGTCGCGTTCCAGCGCAAGGTCGATGTCCTGTTCCAGCCGCAGGCGGTCGTGCAGCTGCTCCTGCATGTGGGGCTGGAACGCAACGAGGCGCCCCTTGCCGGCGGTTTTCGCGTTGTACATGGCGATGTCGGCGTTGCGCAGGAGCTGCTCGGCGTCGTCGCCCGACTGCGAACAGGCCACGCCGATGCTGGCGGACGTTTCGATCTCCCGGCCGTCGAGCAGCAGCGGCTGGTTGAACGCCGCGCCGATCGGCGTGGCGATGCGCTCGACGTCCGTCTCGCCGGCGATGCCTTCCAGCAGGATCGCGAATTCATCGCCGCCGAGGCGCGCAACCGTGTCGGAGGGTCGTGTCGACTTCACCAGCCGCTGCGCCGCCGCCTGCAGCAGGCGATCCCCGGCATCGTGCCCGAGCGAGTCGTTCACGTTCTTGAAATTGTCCAGGTCGAGGAACATCACGGCCACGCGCTGCCGCGTGCGCTGGGCCAGCGCCAGCGCGTGCTCGACCCGGTTCCAGAACAGGCTGCGGTTGGCGAGCAGGGTCAGCGGATCGTGGAACGCCAGCTTGCGCAGCTGTTCTTCGAGCGCCTTGCGCTCGCTGACGTCGCGGAAATTGAGCGCCAGCCCGGCGACCGCCGGGTCGTCCGTCAGGTTGCTGCCGACGCACTCGAGGGTGCTGCGCCGGTCGCCGGTCTCGACCACCGCCTCGACGGGTCCGATGGTGCGGCCGCGCGTCGCGGCCACCTCGGCCAGGAACCCTGCCACCCGTTCGCGCTCGCCATCGGCCCAGAGATCGAGCAGGTTGCAGCCGATCAGCTGGTCGGGGTGAATCGTGAAGGTGCGCTCGGCGGCCGGCGAGGCGAACCGCAGCTGGCCCTCCGCGTCGGCGATCATGATCACGTCGGAGGCATGCTTGATCAGTGATGCGTAGCGGGCCTCGACGAGGCCGGCCGCCCGTCGCTCCCTGAGCAGTGCATCGTCGCGCAGCAGTACGCCCTGGCGCACCATGACGAGCGCGGTCAGCACGAAGATGATGACCGTCATCGTGTTCACGGGGCTCGAGGCCGAACTGCTCTCGACGTAGACCAGGACGATGAACGACACCATCATCGCGATGTAGGGCAAGCCCTGCATCAGCGCGCTGCTGAAGGCGCTCGGTGCGCGTCGCGCGGGGGGCGTGCCGCGCAGCTGCTCGCGGGCAGCGGCCGCGAGCCACACGTAGCACGACAGGTACATGGCGTCCGAGACGCCGCCCGGGAGATAGCTGCCGCCGACCTTCGACATGGCCCAGACGAGGTCCGTCACGGACATCATCGAGAAGCCGAGCGTGAGCAGCATCATGGCCCGGCGCGGGATCGGCGTGGCGCCCGAGTGCATGAGCAGCACGCCGCACGCCAGCAGCAATACGCAGTTGAGCGCAATGTAGGCCTGCGCCAGCACGTACCTCAGCAAGTCAGGATCCTGCGACGACGCGGCCGTCGGCACGATCACGAAGAACCAGAAGAACCCGCCAAAGCCCAGCAGCAGGATGGTCGCGTCCAGCCCGAGCCGGGCCCATTGCACGCGGACGGCGGCGCTGCGGACGACCGTCAGCACCGCCGCGAAGACGAGCGGATAGAAGGCGAGGAAGAAGACGTCGCCGATCGACGGGAAGGGGTCGACGCCGAACAGCCACCAGGTGGCGTGCAGCACGTTACCCATGCCGTAGGAGCCAAGCGACGCCGTCAGGAGCCACCAGGTGCGTCGCGCGGCCGGGTCGGAGGAGCCCCGCGCGGCGGCGCCCGCCAGGATGGCCGCGACGATCGACGCTGGCGAGTCGGAGTAGAGGTTGATGATCCTGAGGACGCGGGAGCCGTCCTGGTCGACGAAGGTCAGCAGGATCGACACCACGACGTAGGCGAACAGCGCAACGGCAACGGCGCCGGTCCAGCCCGACGTGAGCCGCTCGCGCTTCTTCCCGCCCTCGTTCGTCTGCGGCCCTGGCGACATCTTCCCCGGCGCGCGCTCCCCGCGCGGCAGCCTATTGTTGACCGGGTACATGTAGCCCCAGCGGACCCGGGTCCATCCGTGAACGGCGTCCAGAAACAGCGGCCCCGCCCGTGAACTGGCGCACAGACCGGTCCGCCGGCACCACAAGAGGCTAGAGTATCCGTCGATGGCGGCAACATCATCGGCATGAAGACGCAATTCTCGCTCCTGGCCCTGCTTGCGCTCGCCGGGTGTGCAAGCGTCCCAAATGGACTGCAGGCGCAGGACGCCCGGTACATCGATGCCGAGGTGCAGCGGGTCATGCGGCGAGAGGCTGTCGTGGGCATGGCACTGGCAGTCATCGAGGGCGGGACGGTCGTGCACGTCGGTGCCTACGGGCGGCGGAACGTCGAGCGAGACCTTCCGCTGACCGTCGACACCGTGATGTACGGCGCCTCGCTCACCAAAGCGGCATTCGCCTACATGATCCTGCAGCTCGTC
>Ga0209450_10000953_pt1 | contig 14589 bp, 15 predicted proteins | sample FrelakmetLWP11LW_FD_187149 | JGI IMG/M metagenome (GOLD analysis project Ga0209450, IMG submission 187149) | Freshwater lake sediment microbial communities from the University of Notre Dame, USA, for methane emissions studies - LWP11 LW (SPAdes)... | ecosystem: Environmental > Aquatic >...
GAAGACGTGGCTGGTGATCTCGCCGTTCTTTTTCAGAAAGAAAAAATTCTCGTAGATCAGGGAATAGAAGATCAAATTGGAATAGTTGGCCGCGTTCAAATTGAACGACGATGGCTCGTTCAGCCTGACAACGATCTCTCCCCCGTAATAGGGCTTGATGGCTCCCTGCAGGCAGGGGGCCAGCGGGGCGGCCAGGCCGATGGCAAGCAGCGCGGCCAGCAGCAGCAGAGGCCGGCTAAGCCCCTTGCCCTTATTCATTGCGCTTGCCCCAGAATTGGACCATGAGCCGCTCCATGCCGTCCACCGGCTGCCGGACGCCCGCCCAGAAGCCCCGAACCCCATGCCAGTTCCCGGCGGCCATGAACTGGATCTCCCCAGCGACCTTTCCTGTGTACACGGGCCGCAGCCCTCCATCGCGAATGTCGTAAAAAAACAGCTGGTCGGAGCCGCGGCTGAAGTCGCTGATCGCCAGCCATTCGCCGTTGCTGGCTGCCAGCGTGGCTCCCTTTTTTTCTGACAGCGGCTTTTTTTCCTCGAAATCGGCGGTGAACAGGCGGTAGGTGTAGTCGCGGTCGATGGCATGAACGGCCTGCAACTGACCTTCGCGGGTGGAGAAATCGAGTGACAGCGCCGGGCAGGTCGCCTTTTCATAGGCGCTGGCATCGCTGGCGGCCGCAGCGCTGAAGGGCAGGAAATAGACCTTGCCCTTAAAGAAGTTGCGGCCCTCCTCGTAGCGGGCGCCGACCAGATAGGGGGCCTGGTTCAGCGTGACGAAACGGAAGGGGACGAAGTCGATTTTCCGGGACTCCTGCCATCGGCCGTCGCGGAAGGTCTGCATCTGGGCGGTTGGCGAGAAATTACACCCCGCCGTCAGCACCAGGTCGGAGCCCAGGCGGAACAGCAGGAGCTTGCCCTCCGGGTGCAGCACCGGAAAAACAGGCCGCGTCCAGGCGAGCTTGAACTGGAAGTGCTTCTCCAGGCGGGTCTCGCGGGCGTTGTAGATGATGATCTCGTCGGGATAGAAGAAGAAATACTGCTCCTGCCCGTCCACAGCGGCGATGGACTGGATGTCCATCAGGCCCAGACGGCTCTCGAATTCGAGCAGCAGGGAAAAACCCAGGTTGGCAAAGGCGTGGCTGCGGGTATTGAGCAGATCCATCTCCCCTTTGCTGATGTTTCTTTCGAAGTACTTCACCGTCAGCACCCGGTTTTGCAGCCGCGAAAATACGGTCAATCCCAGACCGGTCTTGCTCTTGTTCTGGATCAGTTTGAGCTCGATCAAAAAATCCAGCGCTTCGGGCTGGACGAGGTTGAACTCGCCGCGGCCGCCGTTGAAATTGAGCAGCAGATCGAGGACGCGGCCGCTCTTTTCGCCCTCGAGGCGCGAGACCAGCATCTGGTAGATCTTCTGCAGGGCTGAATCGCTCAGCTCCGATTCGTTCTCGAAGCGGACGACCGCCACCCGGGCATCGGGCATGTTCCGGAAGAATGCGCCCAGGAAGGAGGCGCTTTCAACGACCAGCGCCTCGGCCCCGGTCTGGCCGCTGACGCTGGCGCCGGTGGCCATGAGCAGCAGCAGTGAACAGATGGCCTTCTTCATCGTGCGCCGGCTATTTTTTCTTCAAGGTGATCTTCAGGTTCAGCCGTATTTCGTTGCCGTCGGGCAAGTCGGGGATCTCGAGGGTGATCGGCACGTCGAAGGCTTGGACGGCCGCGGCCGCAGGCGGAGCCGGCGCTTCCGCCATGGACGGGAACGGCCTTTCATCCGTGTCCTCGTCGGTCCGCCGGCTGGCGCGCCCGGGGGCGGCGGCGAGGGCGTCCGTGTCCTTGCGCTCCTCGGCGATGAAATCGAATTCGGGGATGTCGAAGTTGGATTTTTCTTCCCGGACCTCCTGGAGTTCGTCCAGGTTGAAGATGTCCTCTTCGCTCAGGGGCTTGAGCGAATCCTCGGCATCGACCATGGGCGAGGAGAGCTCGAAGACCTCTTCCTCCTCGGTATCGCCGATCGGGCTCTCCTTGGCCAGGTCCTGGAGCAGCACTTCGCGCTTCTCGGGCTTGGGGGTGGAGGAGGTGATCTCCTCGCGGGAGAACATGACGGTCTTGTCCTTCTGGAAGATCGACAGCTGGTTCTTCAGGTGCAGGATGACCAGCTTGATGATGGCGTGCAAACCTTCCAGCACATTCTCGCCGGTGGTGGCCACCGTGGGGAAGAAGGACTTGTTGTCGGGGTTCAGGTCCTTGTTCAGGGCGGAGATGGGCAGGATCTCCTTCAGGTCGCGCTTGTTGAACTGGAAGATCAGCGGGATCTTTTCGAACTGCAGGTTGTTGAGCCTCAGGTTCTTCTTCAGGTTGGTGAAGCTCTCGTTGTTCTGCTCGCGCATGATCACCTGGGAATCGGCGACGAACACCACGCCGTCGGCTCCCTGCAGCACCAGCTTGCGGGTGGTGTCGTAGGCCACCTGCCCCGGCACGGTGTAGAGCTGGATCTTGATGGAGTAGTTCCCCAGCTTGCCGATCTCCATGGGCAGGAAGTCGAAGAACAGCGTGCGGTCGCCGTCGGTGTCCAGCGTGATCAGCTTGCCCTTGTTCTCCACCTCGTCGCAGTTGAAGATGTAGCGCAGGCAGGTCGTTTTCCCGCTCAAGGCCGGCCCGTAATAGACGATCTTGGCCGTGATCTCCTTGTTGTTGTAGTTGACGAACGCCATCAGAAGGGATCCTCCTCGAGGCCCGGCTCATCCCCATCCGGGCCGCCGGGGTATGGCGGCGGCCCCTGTCCCTCCGCCTCGGGGAAGGCGTCGCGCCTGGCGCGGTCACCGCCGTAAGAGGAGCTCGGCGCGCCTCCCGGCGCGCCATCCTTGCGCCGGTCCAGGACGACGATGTTGTCGGCCTGGATTTCGGTGGTTGACCGGTCCTGGCCGCTCTTGTCCTTCCACTTGCGGGTGCGGATACTTCCCTCGACCAGCACCATGTCGCCCTTGCCGACCCCCTTTTCGACCTTCTGCGCCAGTGCCCTCCAGGCGACGATGTTGTGCCACTCGGTGGGCAGGTCCTTCCAGGCGTTGCTGTTCTTGTCGTAATAGCCCTCGTTGGTGGCCAGGCTGAACTTGGCCAGCTGCTGGCCGCTGTTGGCCATGACGGTGACTTCGGGATCCTTTCCCGCTCGGCCGACCAGGATGACGCGGTTCAAGCTGCGGACTTGGCTCATGTTATTCGCTGAACTCCTTGATCTTCTGCCCGGCCAAAGAGGCCTCCTCGGAAAGGGGAAAGCGCGAGATCAGTTCTTTGAGTATGACGATTCCCTCTCCCTGGCGGCCCATCTCGATCAGGGCGTACCCTTTCTTGAGGATGGCCGCCGGGACCTTGTCGCCGTCCTTGTACCTGGAGAGCAGCTCGTTGAAGGTGGTGATCGCCTCCTGGTACTTTTTCTTGGCGTAATGGCACTCGCCGATCCAGTACAGGGAATTGTCGGCCAGGCCGCTATCGGGGAAGCTTTGGATGAACTGGCGAAAGCCCTCGATGGCCAGGTCGAAATTCTCCTTGATGTAGTCGGAATAGGCCGCGTAGTAGACGCTGGATGGGTCCTGGACCGCGGCGGCCTCGTTGCCCTGGGGCTCGCCCCCGCCGCCGGCAGCAGCCGGCGGTCCAGCGGCGGGGATGCTCTGCAGCCGGTCGTTGATCCTGCCCACGGAATCCTTCAGCCCGCTCAGCTCCTCTTTCAGGTACTGCAGGCTCAGCATGGTGTTTTCCCTGCTTTGCGCCAGGTCGGCCTGGTTGCGGGCGACGGCGCTGATCTTTTCATCGGCGATGGCCGCATGCTTCAGCAGCTCCGCGACCTGCGCGGTGAGCTTGTCCAGGGACTCGGACAGCCGCTGGATCTCGTCCAGGATCAGCTGGGTGTCTTTCTTGACCGCCCGGGCCGGGAGGGCGAGGAGCAGAAGGGCGAGCAGCGCGACGGCGAGCCGGGGCTTCATGCCGGTTATTTCTTGGTGATGACGAACTCGGCGCGGCGGTTCTGGAAATACGACGCCTCGTCGACGCCCGGGATCAGAGGCTTGCTCTTGCCATAGGAAATGATCTTGACCTTGGCCGCGTTCAGGCCCAGGGAAGCGAGGTAGTTCCTGGCGGCTTCGGCGCGCTTTTCGCCCAGGGCGATGTTGTACTCGATGGTGCCGCGCTCGTCGCAGTGCCCTTCGATGAGGACCTCCACGCTGGCGAACTTCAGCAGCCAGTTGGCATTGGCCTGCAGGATGGCCTTCATGTCGTCGCGGATCTCATACTTGTCGAAGTCGAAGTTGATGCGCTTGAGAATCTGGTCCCGGTTCAGTTCCTCGAGGGATTTCTGTTGGAACAGCTCCTCTTCGCTCAGCACCGGCTTTTCGACCTGGGCCACGGGCTCCTCCACCTTTTCCACGACCGGTTCCTGAACTGGGGCCACCTGCGCGGCTTTCTTGCCGCAGGCGCTAAACATCAATACCAACGATACGGCTACCACCAACAGCATCCACTTTTTCATGGGTCCTCCTCAGGATTTTAATCAAAAAAAATATAATATATTAATAAATAATTGTCAAATCAAATGCAAATGGCGCGGCCGCCTATTTCGTCGATTTTTGCCACTTCGGCATCTTGTTTTCGCCGGCGGCGGTGATCGACTGGACGTTGCGACCGTCGTAGTCGACCAGGTAGATCTGGTAGCGGCCGCCGCGGTTGGAGGAAAAGGCCAGGTGGCGGCCGTCGGGGGACCAGGAGGGATTCTCGTTGCGGCCGGCGTTCTCGGTCAGCTTGCTGATCTCGTTGCTCTTCAGGTTGTAGATGTAGATGTCGAAGCGGTTCTCGATGCGCGAGACGAAGGCCAGGCGCATGCCGTCGGGCGACCAGGCCGGCGAGTCGTGGTAGGTCCCCTCCATGGTGATGCGCCGGATGTTGCTGCCCTCGGAGTCCATGATGTAGATCTGCGGCGTGCCGCCGCGCTGTGAGGTGAAGGCGATCTCCCGGCCGCTGGGGCTCCAGCACGGCGAGGTGTCGATGGCCGGGTTGAAGGTCAGGCGCTTCTCCTGGCCGGTCTTCATGTCCTTCAGGTAGATCTCGGCGTTGCCGTGCTTCGAGGAGGTGTAGACGATGCGGTCTCCGACCGGCGACCAGTCGGCGGCGTAGTTGCTGCCGCCGCTGGAGATCAGTTCGGTCTTCCCCGAATAAATGTTGAACATGAACAGCTCGGGGCTCAAGTTGCGGTAGGAGGTGTAGAGGATCTTCTCGTTGTCGGCGCTCCAGGAGGGGAGCATGTCGAGGGCGCTGCTGAAGGTGATGCGCGTGGGGCGGTGGCCGTCGTAATCCATGATATAGACGTCGCGGTCGTTGCCCGACTCGGAGATGTAGACGATCTTGGAGGTGAACAGCGGCTTTTCGCCGAAATGCTTCAGCAACTCATCGGCTGCTTTGTGGGCGATCAGGCGGGCCAGGTCCTTCTTGCCGCCGAAGTTGCGGCCGAAGATGAAGCGCTCGCTGGCTACTTCGTATACCTTGAAAGAAAAGATCAAACGGTCGTCGGCCGTGATTTCCAGCTGGCCGGAGATGAGGATGTTGGCCTGCAGGGAGGCCCAGTCCTTGAAGCGGATGGAGCCGGGGTTAAAGGCCGGGATGTAGGCATAGTGCTCGCGCGGCACCATCTTGAAAATGCGCGAGAACTCCAGGTCCTTCCACAGCGTCTCGTAGATCGTGGCCGGGATGTCGCCCTTCTGCACCGCGGCGTCGTTGATCTGGAACGCCGGCAGGGCCACGGGGATCATGGGCATGCCCTCTTTGATGCGGATGGTGATCTCATCCTGGGCCGGCGCATTCCAAGCGAGCAGGAGGACGGCCAGGGTTAGGACGGTGCGGCGCATATTCATTGTTTCTCCCATTCGAACTCGAAGTGCACGACCAGGTAAGGCGAGGTGAAGTCGTTGGGCAGCGGCGCAAAGGGCGCGGCGTTCTCGATGGCCCGGCGGGCCGAAAGGTCGAGGGAGGCGATGCCGCTCGGCTGCTCCAGCCTCAGGTCGCTGATGCCGCCGTCGCGGCGGATGACGAAGTAGACGCCGGTGACGTACTTGCCTTTCAGCCCCGGTGCCACCAGGGCGCTGTACCAGGAGGAGGAGATGCGGCTGCGCAGCAGGTCGATGTAATAGGCGTGCGGAAAATAGCCGCCGGGGCCCGTGCCGCCCCAGCCCCCGCCGCCCCCCGACCCGCCGGCACCGCCGCTGGAAATGCCGGTTTTCAGGCCGCCGCCAGGGGTCCCCGGGACGGCGGGATTGTTCTTCGCTGCCGGCAGCTCCTTGCGCACCACGGAGACCATCTTCTCTTCCTCGACCTTTTTCCGGCTCACGGCGTCGGGATAGCGCAGCGGCGACTTGAATTCCTTTTCCACCGTCAGGTTCTTCACGCTGCCGGCCTTCTCCTCGACCAGGGTCGCTCCGGCTTCCGGCTCCCCGGGCGCGCCGGCAGGGGGCGAGCCGCTCCCGGCGCCGTTGCCCGGACCTCCCGGCCCGTTGCCGCCGCCGAGGTGGACCAGGTCAACGTAGTAGGTCGTCCCGCCGCTGCCCGCCTTGGCGGGATGGATGATGAAGACCGCGGCCAGGGAGGCATGCAGGAGGACCGAAAGCGCCAGCGTGGTCTTGAATTTCATCGCCGCGACTTCTGTTCCACGATCATGCCGACCGTGTCCACGCCGGCAAGCTTGATGATATCCATGACCTCGATGATGTAGCCATAAGGAAGACTCTTGTCGGCCTTGAGGAAGACCACCTTCTTGTCGCTGCCGAGGAAGTGGCTTTTCAAACGGGATTCCAGAAAATAGAGGTTGACGATCTGGTTGTCCATGTAGACGTAGCGGTCCCGGGTCAACGTCAGCACCAGCCCGCCGGAACTCGGGTTGCTGCGGGTCTCGGCCGCGGGAAGCTTGACCACGATCCCGGACTGCATCATCGGCGCCGTGACCATGAAGATGATCAGCAGCACCAGCATGACATCGACCAGCGGCGTGATGTTGATCTCGGCCAGGTTGCTGTGCAGGGATTGCCGTGAGGGAGCCTTCATCAGCGCAGTTTTTCGCTCAGGTTGAGGAACTCGAGGACGAAGTCTTCCATAGTGCAGATGAGCACTTTCAGCTTGTTCAGCAGCAGGTTGTAGAACACGACCGCCGGGATGGCGGCAAACAGACCCAGGGCGGTGGCGATCAGGGCCTCGGCGATGCCCGGGGCGACGGTGGCCAGGTTGGCGTTCATCTGGATGCCGATCTGCTGGAAGGAGGTCATGATGCCCCAGACCGTCCCAAAGAGGCCGATGAAGGGGGTGGCGGAAGCGCAGGTGGCCAGGAATCCGTTCAGGCGCTCGAAGCGGGTGATCTCCTGGTTGGAGGCGCGCATCAGGGCCCGCTGCACGCTCTCCAGGTCAAGGGCGTCCATTTTCTGGCCGCTGGCTGTCTGCTGGGAGATCTCCTGGAAGCCGTAGCGGAAGATCTCGCCCAGGGGATTGTTGCCGTAGAGCCCCTTGGCATTGTAGACATCGCTGAAATTCTTGTTTTTCCTGAAAAAATCGAGAAACCTGGCGCTGTTTTTCCTGGCCCGAGAATACTCCATGAGCTTGAAGATGATGATCGCCCAGGAAATGATGGAAAAAGACAGGAGCAGCAGCAGGACCAGCTTGACCACCAGCGAGGCGTTCTGGATCAGGTAGATCAAATCCCCGTTGTGATTGACAGGGGCGACCGTGAAGAGTATGTGTTTCATTTCATCATTTTTACCATATTTTTCGCTGTTTTTCAACAACGGAAGGTCCCTCACCCCCACCGGGGACCGATTTTCCCGGCCCGGCCGTGGCCCTTTTGCCCCAACCGGGGGGGCGGCGGGATTTGCTTTTTGGCCGGAATGATTATACAATCTGCCGCAGGTGAGGCGATGAAAAGCAAAATCAAGGACCTGATCAAGCTGCGCGAGGAGAAGGACGCGGCCGGCGGACTGGACAAGCTGGCCCAGCGCCGGGCCCGGGGCCTGATGACGGCCCGGGACCGGGTTGAATATTTGTTCGATCCCGACACCTTCGTCGAGCTGCAGGGCTACGTGGCGCACCATTCGACCAATTTCGGCCTGGAAAAGAAGAAATTTCTCGGCGACGGCGTGATCACCGGCTTCGGCAAGGTCAATGACCGGGTGGTCTATGTCTATTCCCAGGATTTTACCGTCCTCGGCGGCTCACTGGGAGAGATGCATGCCCGCAAGATCGTCAATATCATGGACCTGGCCCTGAAGGCCGGCGCCCCGGTCGTCGGCATCAACGACTCGGGGGGCGCCCGCATCCAGGAGGGAATAAACAGCCTGGCCGGCTACGGCGACATCTTTTTCCGCAACACCATCTCCTCGGGGGTCATTCCCCAGATTTCGGTGATCATGGGGCCCTGCGCCGGCGGCGCCGTCTATTCGCCGGGCATCACCGACTTCGTCTTCATGGTCGACAAGTCCAGCTACATGTTCGTTACCGGTCCCGAGGTCATCAAGGCGGTCAACAAGGAGGAGGTGACCTTCGAGGAGCTGGGCGGCGCCGAGAGCCACGCCACCATCTCCGGCGTAGCGCACTTTGTCGGCCATGATGAAAAGGACACCCTGGACATGGTCAAGGAGCTCCTCGGCTACCTGCCCTTATCCAACAACGAGCCGCCTCCGGACCTCGAGGCCAGCGACCCCTTCGACCGCATGGATGACCGGCTGAACGAGATCGTACCGGTCAACCCCAACAAGCCTTATGACGTCAAGGAACTGATCATGGTGGTGGTCGACAGCCAGAAGTTCCTCGAGGTCCACAAGGGCTACGCCCAGAACCTGGTGGTCGGCTTCGCCCGCCTGGGCGGCCGCTCGGTGGGCATCATCGCCAACAATCCGGCGGTGTTTGCCGGCACCCTGGACGTGCAGGCGTCGATGAAGGGGGCGCGCTTCATCCGCTTCTGCGACGCCTTCAACATTCCCCTGGTCAGCTTCGTCGATGTCCCCGGCTTCCTCCCTGGACGCGATCAGGAGCAGCTGGGCATCATCAAGCATGGGGCCAAGATGCTCTACGCCTATTCCGAGGCCACGGTGCCCAAGCTGACGGTGATCACGCGCAAGGCCTATGGCGGAGCCTACATCGTCATGAGCTCCAAGCACCTGGGCGCCGACGTCGTCGCCGCCTGGCCCACGGCCGAGATCGCGGTCATGGGGCCGCAGGGCGCTATCAACATCATCTTCAAGAAGGATATTTCCGAGGCCGTCGAGCCCGAGACGGTGCGCGAGCGGCTGATCAGCGAGTACAAGGAGAAGTTCGCCAACCCCAAGGAGCCCGCCGCCTTCGGCTACGTCGACGAGATCATCCTGCCGGTGGAGACCCGCCCGTTCCTGATCCGGAACCTGGAGGCCTTGGCCAACAAGTCGCTGAAGCTGCCCTTGAAAAAGCACGGCAACATCCCCCTCTAAGGAGAGGTCATGAAAGAGAAGGTCCTGATCCCCACCCGGGGCGTCATCGCCCTGGACATCATCAACTCGCTCAACAGCATGGGCATGGAGACCCTGCTGATGCACTCTCCGGAGGATGCCCTCTCCCTGCCCGTCAAGCTGGCCGACCGCAGCTTCAAGTTCTATTCCTCGCGCCTGGAGGACAGCTACCTGGACGCCGAGGCCATCGTGGAGAAGGCGCGCGAGGTCAAGGCCGACTCCATCCATCCCGGCTACGGCTTCCTGGCCGAGAACCCGGAGTTCGCCCAGCTCTGCCGCGAGAACGGCATTCACTTCATCGGCCCCGAGCCCCGCGTGCTGGCGGCGGTGGAGGACAAGGCCAAGCTGCGGCAGACGGCTGCCGCCAGCGGCGTTCCGGTGCTGCGGCTTTCCGAGCTGATGCGCAGTCCGCTCGACTGCGAAACCCACGACGCGGGCTTCACCTACCCGCTGATCATCAAGCCCCTGAAGGGCTCGGGAGGGCGCGGCCTCCGCGTGGCCGACTACCGGCGCGAGGCCCAGGAGCAGGTGGCCAACCTGCTCAAGCGCGAGGAGAACGCCCGCAACGGCATCTTCTTCGAGGAGTTCCGGCCCTACGCCCACCACATCGAGATCCCCTTCTTCCGCGACGTCAAGGACAACATCCTCTTCCTGCCCGAAATCGAATCATCCATCCAGCGCCGCTTCCAGAAGATCTTCCAGGAGTCGCCCTCGCCCAATGTCGACGAGCGGTTGCGCGCCCGCCTGTACGAGCACGCCCAGGCGCTGCTGCGCAAGATCGACTATGTGGGGCTGGGCTATGTCGAGTTCATTGTCGACAACGGCGAGTGCCACTTCTCCGAGATCAATCCCACGTTCCAGATCAACACCCTGATCTCCGAGGTGCACCTGACCGCCAACTTCCTGAAAAAGCAGGTGGTGATTTCGCGCGGCGAACTGCTGCACGACGTGCACGGCGTCAAGATCATCAAGCCCAAGCACCACGTGCTGCTGGTCTCGCTGATGGCCGAGGACCCCTACAACAACTTCCTGCCCTCCAGCGGCGAGATCAACCACTTCTTCCACTACTCGACCATCCGCAATGTGTTCAAGACCACCCTCTACACCGGGGCGCGCGTGACGCCGATGTACGACCCCTTCATCGGCAAGATCCTGACCTACGCCGTCGAGCGGCCCAACGCCATCAACGACATGCGCAGCTTCCTGGACAACATCATCATCCGCGGCATCCGCACCAACCTGGTCTTCCTCAAGCACCTGCTGGAGAATGCCGACCTGCGCAGCGGCGGTACCATCATCGACTTCCTGCACCTGAAGTTCGACTTCGCCAAGCTGAAGAACACCGAGGAGCAACAGATCGTCGCCGCCGCCCTGCTGGCCGCCGACTTCCACCTCGACAACCGCAAGAAGAACTACAAGGCCAAGCTGGAGAAGATGAAGCAGCCCGGGCTGCTGAAGCGGCTTTTCGGCCCCTATTGAGGTGAACGATGAAGTACAAGTTCCACATCGATAAAAAGGTCGTGGAGGCCGAGATCGCCAACAGCGCCACCTTTCATTCGCCCACCGAGATCAAGGTCGGCCAGAGCAAGCTGGAGATCCTGATCGGCGAGATCAAGGACGACGAGGTGCTGTCGTTTTTCGTCGACAACAAATTGCGCCAGGTGGAGTACGTCCGCGACGAGAACGGCTATCCATCGGGCATCTACGTCGACGAGGAGTACTATTCCGCCTCGCTGCTGAAGATCGACCGCCTGTTCTACTACAAGGAGAAGCCGGTCAGCGCCTCCAAGTCGGGCTCGGTGCGCAGCTTCATCCCCGGCTGCATCCGGAAGATCTACTTCCGCGCCCAGGACCGGGTCGAGGAGAACGACATCGTCCTCATCCACGAGGCGATGAAGATGGAGAACGAGATCCGCGCCCCCAAGAGCGGCGTGATCAAATCCATGGGCGTGCAGGAAGGGGACAACATCCTGGCCAACCACCTGCTCTTCGAGATCGAGTAACCGTCCCCGGTTTCCGCACCCGGCTTTCCTTCCCGGCGACGCTCTGCTTGAATTTCCCGCAGGCGCAGCGAGCGCGCTGGAGGCGTCATGAACGACATCGTTCCCGGGTTGATCGTGGCGGCGGTGACGGCCGTCGCGGTGGCGGCGATTTTCTACTGGACCGGCCGGGCGAAAAGCAGGAAGATCGAGGCGCTGCGCTCGCTGTGCGTCCAGCGCGGCTGGAAATACACCGCCGATAGCGGTTCCTTGCATCACGGCCATGCGATCGCAGGCGACGGCTGGACATTCGCGGCCATCTCCCGTTCCGGCGGCTGCGAGACGGGGCCCGGCTCCTCGGACTGGGGCCATTCCAGCCTGTGGACCGCGGCCGGAGAGGACCCGGGGCGGGGCACATTCGTCCTGGGCCCGCGCCTGGGAGGCATGGCCGATTTTTCGCGGCTGCCGCCGCAGCTCCTCTCCCGCTTTCTGGGCGCCGAAGTGGCAGGCCTGCGGCCAATCGAGCCGGGAGAGCGCCTGTCCTCGCGCTATTTCCTTTTTGCCCCCGCGAGTGCCCGCTCCTGCGATCTCATCACGGGGCGGGCCGAGGAACTCCTCCTGGCCTGGCCGCAAAAACTTCCCCTGGTCGTCCGCTCCTCGCCCGCCCGGCTATCGCTGCAGGTCATGAACCGGCGCCTGGAAAAGCCCGAGGACGTCGCCCGCTTCATCGAGCTGGGAGAGAACCTGTTGGCGGGGGGCTGACGGAAAGATTCCCTGGAGTTCCTCGACCTGCGCCCGGTCTTGCTCCGCTTCGAGATTGCATGGGACTTTCTCGTTTTTCATTGTAACCTCACCGCTTCCGTTTCCGTCTCACCTTATCGATGGCGACCCCTATGCCCCGGCAACAGGGGAACGACCATCGGCAAGGAGAAGCGCATGAAATTGATCAGGATCCTGTTCTGCATGATCGTCCTCGCCTGGATTCCGTCCCCCGAAGGCGCGTTCGCCCAGGAAGCGCAAAATGCCTTATATCGCGTCGAGGAAATGAGCCTGCCGGCCGGCCCGTTCACCATCGTCGGCGATCTGTACATTCCGGCAACGGGGAACCGGCATCCGGTGGTGGTGTGGGTGCATGGCTCGGGGCCCCTGACCCGGCAGTTGATGGCGCCGCTGTTGCAGCCGCAGATCGATTTGTTTCTGAAGGCCGGGTTCGCCTTCTTTCTCGACGACATCCCGGGAGCCGGAAGCTCCAAGGGCGAAATCACCCAGGTTTTCGCCGACAGGGCCATGATCCTGGCCAGGGAGATCGAGGCGCTGAAAAAGCGCTCCGATATCATCCCGACCCAGATCGGCGTGGCCGGCTCGTCGCAAGCCGGCATCGTGATGCCGCTGGCCACCACCCTTACGTCCGACATCGCCTTCATGATCGCCGAGGCCTGCGTGGCCGAGTGTGCGTACAAGCAGGATGGCTACCTCATCGAGCAGTTTGCGATCTGCGAAGGGCTTCCCGCCGAAGAGGGCCGGACGGCGGCGCGCTTCCATCGCCAGCGTTATGAAACGAAGGATTTCCGGGAATACTTCGCCGCCGTGGATTTTATCAGCAAGAGCGAAATCTGCAAGCAGCTGAGCCTGAATAATCCTCCGCTGAGTGAGGAGAAATTCAAGCAGCGCGATCAATCGCCTTCCAGGCTGGGCTCCTGGTACGACCCGATGCCCGTGGTGGCCGGCCTGCAATTCCCCATCCTCGCCCTTTTCGGCGAGAAGGACAAGAACATCAATTCCGTCCAAGGCTGCGAAGCGTACCGGCAGGCCTTTCAAACCGCCCGCAACGGCCTCAACCGGGTGGAGATGATCGCCAATGCCAACCATCTTCTGTATGAAGCGGAGACGGGCTGTGTCCGTGAACTCATGGCTCAGGTCGCCGGCGGCAAGCCTCTTTACAGCCCTCGGGTCCTTGGACTGATCGCCTTATGGCTGGATGGGCTCAAGGCCGCCTTCGCCGGCCACTGCCTTCAGGGCCCGGCCTGAAAATCGGTCCAGGCCGTATCCGGCTCCCGGTAGCGGGTATATAGACGCGTGAGAGTGGAATACTCGAAGAGCAGGTTGAACGGCCGCCAGGCCAGCAGCCAGAACCAGAGTCCGTAGGCCGTTGCCAAGGAGAGGAGCATCCAGGGAGGAATTGGGGACGGATTGTGATACTGTGATTTCGATGCTATAGTGGATGAATGAGACAGCCGAGATTCAGTTATCCTGGAGCTTTCCATCACTGCATGAATCGCGGGCACTCCGGTGAGCCGATATTGGCAGGAGATAAAAACAAGCAGGCTTTCCTGGATCTATTGGCGGAGAAGGTGATCCGGTATCGCATGCGTCTCTTCGCCTACTGCCTGATGGACAACCATTACCACCTTGTGCTGCAGAACGCCTCGGGCCGAATGTCCGACTTCTTCCGCAACCTGAACACCCAGTATGCCCAATATTATAGAAAGCAGGTCGGCGGCAAGGGATATGTTTTCCAGAGTCGTTTTTATTCGACGATGATCGGAGATGATTCCTATCTGAAGATGGCGATTGTCTACTCGCTGCGGAACCCTGATAGGGCGGGGCTGGGACAAACCGAAAGAGATCAACAAAGGTCGAGCCTATCCCTATATATCAAGAACAAGGGAACTCCTTGGCTGGATTCCGACTTTGTTCTGGAACTATTCAATGGCCGGAAAGGTTTGCTGGAAACATTGGAATCTGAATCGCAGGAAGCGCTCCCGCTGCGTCAGACGCCGTTTGGTGCATTTTTAGGTGAGGAAGGCTTTTTGAATCAAGCACTTGAGAAGTTCGACCGAAGGCGAAAGCCGGACGCCGTGAAGAAGCGCCGGCGGGATGATTATGATTTTGACCCGGTCGAAAAAGTGATCTGGGAGTTTGAGCGTACGTTCAGAATCAGAGCAGAAGAGATAAATACCGGCAGTCTGGAGGGGAAAAGGCTGCGCGGAGAGTTGCTGGTCAGGTTACGGGACGAGGCGGGATTGAATTTCCGTCAAATCAGCGAGATGGAGCCGTTTAGAGGATTGCAATATATGTCGTTATCGCATCTCTATTGGATGGCAAAAAAGCATCTC
>Ga0209450_10000954_pt1 | contig 14581 bp, 12 predicted proteins | sample FrelakmetLWP11LW_FD_187149 | JGI IMG/M metagenome (GOLD analysis project Ga0209450, IMG submission 187149) | Freshwater lake sediment microbial communities from the University of Notre Dame, USA, for methane emissions studies - LWP11 LW (SPAdes)... | ecosystem: Environmental > Aquatic >...
CCTCCAACCTGTCCTTCCATATCATGCGCAACTTCGCTTGCTATCTTCTCAAATCTTTCTTGTTCTTCGATTTTGGCTTTTTGGCGTTCAGTTTCGAGTTGTAATTCAACCGCTCTTTTCTCCCTAGTAATATCAACAGATGTGCCTAATACCCCGATCACCTTATCTTCGTCATCAAATAATGGCACTTTAAATGCCATAAAATATTTTATTTCTCCAGTAGTAACGTCTTTAATTGGCTCTTCATTAGCAAGCACCTTTCTTGTTCTTATCACCTCATTATTATGTTGTACTATATTATCCGCCATATCATGAGGAAAGTAATTATATGGACTTTTTCCAATATAATATTCAATACCATTTTGCCCCACATCCTTTACAGCCTGTTCATTTGCTCCAACCACTTTATTATCTAGGTCTAGCCAATAAATACCTATTGGAATTGAAGGAGCATATTGACTTAATTTTTCAAAAATTTGCTCCTTTTTAAAACCACCACATTGTTGCGCAAGGATTAATAAAATAGCTAATGGTGATTTTGTATCGTTTGCTGCTTGGTCAACTATTTTTTTAAATTTTTCTTGTTCTTTTATTTGATTTTTTTGACGTTCGGTTTCGAGCCGTAACTCTGCTGCTTCTTTTTCGGCGGTTATGTCAATAGTTGTTCCTACAATACCAACAACTTCTCCGTTTTCAATTAACGGCGCTCTAACTGCATTAAAATATTTTATTTTTCCAGTGGTTAAATCTTCGAGCGATTCTTCAAAAGTAAGAGTTTTTCTTGTTTCTAGCACTTTTCTAGCATTGCTTGTAATTATATCAGCCTCTGTTTTAGAGTATAAATCGTATGGTGATTTTCCAATAAGATCCTGTTCTGATAAATTACCAACTATTTTTAAACCACTCTTGTTAACTCCTCTGATTACCATATTCGTGTCACCCCAATAAAAAGCTGCTGGAACAAGTAACGACAGGCGTTCTAATTCTTCAAAAACTTTTGGTTTTTTGCTCATATATAAATCTCTATTAAATGCGTTTAATAACATCCCTCCATATGTCTTCGCCAATTTCGCTCCAAGCAAAACCTAACTTTGCTAAACTAGAAATAGTTTTGTCCTGTAAAATTTTAATTTTTGTAAAATTTACATCGTTTTTTCGTAACCATCCTTGGTGCAACATAAATAATTTTAGTTGCTTAACAGTGTCTGAAAAAATATCATTACTATTAATTATTTGGGATATTTTGTCAATAAATTTTTCAATTGGCAATATAGTTATTGAGATTTTATTATTAATAAAGAATTTACTTAAATCATAAAGATAAGGATTAGATATATGATGAGTTTGATTACTACAGTTTACTTGCTCAAATAATTTAACTATAGCTTTGGCCGTTAAATCAACAGGAGATATTTCAGTAATAGCTATTTCATGACACAATATACCAAGCTTTACCATAGTTTGTAATTGGATAAAAAAGGCATTATCAGCAATGTTTTCTTGATGACGTGCGGTAATAGAATGCATGGCTACATTTCCTAAACGGTAAATATTGCCCGTTATCCCATAGGTACGGTATTTATCAACTACGAGTTCGCCTTCGTATTTGGTTTTAGCATAAATATTATCGCGATCTACTATTATTCCTGCATCATCATCTTCATGAAAAGCATAATAGCTGCAATTGGGTATATAACCGCTTTGTACTAATACACCAAGCGTTGAAATATAATGGAAATCCTTATTAGCAGTTAACCTTGCTAGTTCTAATAAATTAATGGTAGTTTGAACGTTAGCTTGATAAGCTTCTTCATAAGTACCATAGTGTTTTACTAATGCTGCAGAGTGGATAATACTATCGACCTTGGTTATTAATTCTTGATAATCTTTTTTATCTAATCCTAAGTCTGATTGTTCTAAATCAGAAACTAGAACTATTATGCGATTTCGATAATTATCCAAATCAAGATCAAAGTAATAATTAAATCTGTGTTTTATCCGTGCATAGGCTTCGGTATATGATTTAGCTCTAATTGGCAAATAGATGTTGTATGTGGTTTCATGGAGCAACTGTTCTAAAATATTACAGCCAACATGTCCTGTAGCTCCAGTTAATAAAACATGGGTAATAGATTTTTTTTGGTTGCTAATATTTAATTCTTTTATGGTTTGTAAATATTTCTCTTGTTTATCAAATGCAGCTTCAACATCAGGTATGCGACAAGTCGTTTTTTTTACATAGAGGGCTTTAATTTCATTTAAGCGTTTAATTAAGTTGTTTTCTATATACGGCGCATAATCTGCTACTTTGGCTATGGTACGTAGCTTCATAAAATCATCGATACCAATAGCATAATTTTTTTGCAGTTCAGCAACAATATTTACCATACCTAAACTATCTACTCCGAGGTCTAATAAATCTTCATGAACACTGATTTTGTCTATGCCTAATTCATCTAAAAATACTTTAGCTATTGGATAATATTTTTCTGGTAAATTTTGTTCTCTAACTTTACTTTTTATGACTGAAAAATCTTGAGAACTTTGTAATTGTTTCGGTTTAGGAGTTTCGGTTGGTAAATATAGTTGTTGATGTTCCCAATAGGAAGTACGCGCAAACCTATAGGATGGATGGTATCCACTCAAAAATCCTATCTTATTTTTTGCACGGTGTTTAATGTCAGGAGTGGTATTTTTTAAAGTATCTTCTTCTTTTTTAGATTCGTTATTGGTTGCCAGCAAAGGATATTCACTAATTACTAAATGTGCATTAGTTCCACCAATACCAAATGAACTTAATCCAGCTAAACGTACTTTTTCATCAACAACTTGCCAAGACTGATTTTCTGTTAGGACTTTGAAATTAGTTTTATCTAAATGCAATTCTGTATTTGGTTGGGAATAATTAATTTGTTTAGGCAAAATATTATGTTGCAGCATATTGCATAATTTAATTAAACCAGCAATACCTGCAGCTGAATCGGTATGCCCAATATTAGCTTTTACCGATCCGATAACACATTGATGTGGTAATTTATGGGGATTATTAATTTGAAATGCTTCATGCAGCGCTTGAACTTCAATAGGATCACCTAATTTAGTACCAGTACCATGACATTCAACATAATCAATCATATCTGAGGATATGCCCGCCATTTTTTGAGCTGTTAGAATACATTCTTTTTGACCATCTATACTTGGCGCAGTAAAACTAATTTTGTGATTGCCATCATTATTAGTGGCATAACCTTTAATAACGGCAATTATATGATCTTTGTCTTGTTGCGCTTCCGAAAGGCGTTTCAATAGTACTACGCCAACTCCAGAACCAGCAATCGTACCTGATGCGGCATCATCGAAAACTCGACAATAACCATCTTTAGCATAGATTAATCCTTCTTTATAGATATAGCCTACTTCTTCTGGCATTAATAAAGATACTCCACCAGCTAATGCCATATCGCAAGTTCCTAAACTTAATTGTTGGCAGGCCTCAATTACTGTAACTAAGCTAGTAGAACAAGCGGTACTTATATTATAGGCAGGTCCAGTTAAGCCTAATAGATAACTAATTTTAGTGGCTAAGATATCTTTACTATTAATTTTATTTAGGTCGCGAATACTTAAAAAGTTATCTTTAAACTTTGTAGTTGTATACACTGATTTACCACAACCAGCAAATACACCAACCCTACTTCTATCTTTAACTTCTAAATAGCCTGCTATATCCAATGCATACCAGCAATGTTCTAAAAATTTACGGATTTGTGGGTCAAGCACTTTGGCTTCATTAGGTGTTAATTTCCAAAACTCAGCATCAAATTGATCGATGTTAGGGACGTGTCCTGAAGCTGCAATAAAATTAGGATTATTTATAACTTCTTCTGGAATTCCAAGTGCTCTACATTCTTCGGGAGTATAATGTTTAATACTATTAATCCCAAATTGAATTAAACCCCAATATTGTTCAATATTTTCGCTACCAGAGAATGCCCCTGACATTGCGATAATGGCGATGTCGGTTTCTATATTAGTATTTGTTATTTGAACTTCATCTGAAGTAGGCTCCTGTTGAACGGGTCCTGTCACCTGGTGAACCCCACATAATCTTCGCGCGATTACGCGCTCGCTTAGTGGGGAATTCACCAGGTGCCACCCATTTGGATATATTTGCTTCGATGAATGCTCACTATCTGAATTGGTAATAAAATTAGTTAATTGTTCAATAGTTGGATATTTAAAAATATCTGTCACTACTAAATTTCGGCACTCGGATATTTTATTTAACTTATTTATTAAGCTAATCGTTAATAGAGAATTGCCTAAATTGAAAAAATTATCTTTTATACCAATTTCTTTTTTGGGAATATTTAAAACTTCAGCCCATATTTCAACAATTGCATGCTGAAGTTTGGTTTTAGGCATAATATAACCTAATTGATCGGTTAATTTTGGAATTGGCAGTAATTTTTTATTTATTTTGCCATTGTCGGTAAGCGGTAATTCTGAAACTGGTACGAAAGCTTTAGGAATCATGTAATCGGGTAAATATCGGGCTAAATGCGCATGTAATCTTTCGAGGTTTAGTTTTTGTTTAGCTATATAATAAGCTACTAAATATTTATGTTCTGCTTCACCATGAATGATAACAACGGCTTGCTTAATATCTGGATATGTTAATAGATTATTGGCTATTTCGCCAAGTTCAATTCTATATCCTCGAATTTTTACTTGTTCATCGCAGCGCCCTATATATTCCAAGTTACCATCTGGCAACCAACGTACTAAATCTCCAGTTTTATAAATACGTTCATTTTTTTTGTGAGGACTGGATTCCCGGCTTCGCGGGAATGACAAGGAAGAGGGCGGGAATGATTGTGAAGAGAACGGATTTAAAATAAATCTTTCGGCTGTAAGTTCTGGTTGATTAAGGTAACCTCGAGCTAGACCCGCCCCACCAATATATAGTTCTCCTATTGTTCCTATTGGTAGCAAATTTAAACTTTTATCTAAAACATAATTAGTAACATTTGCAATTGGTTTCCCTATAGGAATATTCTGTATATGCTTATTAACTATAAAATAATTAGATTCTACTGTTGCTTCAGTTGGACCATATGCATTTATTACTCGATATGATTGTGAAATAAATCTTTGTAGTTTATCTCCTCCAACTATCAAATTTTTTAAACTAGTATTTTTCAGCTCTAAAAATATTTCAGCAACTTTGGTGGGTAAAAATGCATAATTAATAGCATTTTGAATAAAAAATTCATTTATAACAGCTAAATTTAGTTTATTCGCCTCGCTTATTATGTATAGTGTTCCGCCTGATAAAAGAATTGGAAAAGTATCTATAATCGCTGCATCAAAACCAAAATTTGAATATTGACTGCCTCTAGAATTAACATTTAAATCACCTAATTCAATTAAATAATTAATATAATTAGCTACTCCCTTATGTTCAATCATCACACCTTTAGGATTTCCTGTAGTTCCTGAGGTGTAAATTATGTATGCTAAGTTATGACTGGTAAGATTGATGGTAGGGTTAGAAGAATTAGAGGCAGATAACTGGTTTTGGGTTTGTTGATTATCCAAAAAAATTAAATTTATATTGTTTTTTTCGGTAATACCTAGTAAAAAGCGTTTTTTGTATCTGTTATTAGTTACTACTATTCTAGCTTTAGTATCTCCTAAAATATATTTTATTCTTTCCTCAGGATAACTCGGGTCTATTGGAACATATGCTCCTCCTGCTTTTAATACTGCCAAGATGGCTATTAGTATTAATTCGCTACGTTCTAAGCATAAGACAATTAAATCCTCTGGCTGTATTTTATAGTTGGTTAGCAAGTAATGTGCTAATTGATTAGCTTTAGTATTTAATTCGTGATACGTAAGCTTTTTATCCTCAAACACTATTGCTATATTGTTAGGTGTTCTTAATACTTGTTCTTCAAATAATTGATGGATGGTTTTATCTTTCGGGTATGGTCGTTCCGTTTGATTCCATTCATAAACAACCTTATTATATTGGCTTTCGTTTAATAAATTTACATATCTTAAGTCTTTGCCTCTTATATCTTGACTTAACAACGTTGCTACCGCTTCAGCAATACTTGTAATTTGAATTTTATGTGTTGTAGCGCCTTTAACTGTTATTAATTTATCTTTTATCTCTATAATTAATTGATGGCGATCTATAACCTCAACACTTCCTATAGTTATAGCAATATCAGTCAACAAAGATAATCCATATCTATATCCAAAATCCTTAACTAAAACATAGCGGTCTTTTTTCGCTTGAACTACGTATTGTTCTAACTTATCAAAACTATTTTTTAATAAATCATGATTAAGATATATCCAATTGCGCTTTTCTACCAAATTCCTTAAGCGGAAAGGGATACTCTTTTCCATTTCCTTTGATATTTCTGCACCCTCCTCTGTCATTCCCGCGCAGGAGGGAATCCAGTCTTCTTCTAAATATAAAGAAGCCACAAAGTCATCTCTAAAAAATCTTATTAATACTAAACAAGCTATTGCTAATACAGTATCGATTGAAATATTTTCTGGAATAGGACTAGATTCCCGCCTGCGCGGGAATGACAAAGGAGAACGCTGAAATGATGATAAGAAGGGAATTTGTATTGTTTCTGTGCAATAATCAATTTGGTCTAAATTATTATCAAATACCTTAACTGAAGCCTCTGAATTTTCTTCAAAAAATTTTGCAATTGATTTTTTATATTTTTTTTCTTGTACCTTTAAGGCTGACAAATATTGAATATCTTCAGGGGGTAAAAAGTATTTTGCTTCTAAAGCACTTCTTTGGATCTTAAGATCGGTCTTATTACCATAGATGTCTCTTAATGAAGCTTCTTCAAAGCAGTCTATGATATAGAATTTGCCCTTTATATAAGCTTTTACAGTAGTAATTGGATTATCATATCCTTCGCCAAATGTTAATCCTCTGGCTAGTCGGTCTATTAGTTTTAAATCAGTTATGCCATTTATTATGCCGTAATTAGCTGGTAAATCTTTTAAGCTATGATAAGTTCTTTTACTTAAATCTTGTTGAATAAATTCTAAACTACCGTGTTCTAACTTGGTTATTACTTCTTTAAATATTGTAAGCAAATGTTCGCTACATTTTATATCCAACGATATAGCGGTTTCTTGTTTTTCTATTGGGAATAATGATTGAGAAACTATATCTCCTTCATCGATACCAGAGCTTATTTGGTGTATAGTGATACCATGTTCTTGTTCTCCATTTATAATAGCCCAAGTAGTGCTATGCGCTCCAGCATATCTTGGTAAGGGTGCGTCATGGTAATTAAGCGCTAATATTATCTTTCCGCTTTTTAAAAATGATTCTGGAATAATGTGTCGGTTTATAATACTAAACAAATAAAAATTACTTTCTTCAATTGTAGATAATTGAGAGATAGGTAGTAATTTTATGGAATGCTCTTTGCCCCAATCGAGCACTGCTTTATCTTCTGATATTAAATAAATAACTTCCCAGTTGTTTTTTAATAAATATTCGATACATTGAACGCATACCCTTGTTTCACCTATAACGATAGCTTTACGATATAAATTTTTCATAGTGGAGTAGTATTGTACGCTACTATCTCTAATTCACTATGAAATATTTTGGCGCAAGATATGTTATAACGAAAACTGTCAGAGATTAAGAACCATGCAGGATAAAATATTTTGGAATATGGAGATAGTTTGATTTGATACACAAGTATTTAAAAATAAATAAATTAATTTACCATCCATAACAATTATCCTAAAACCCAACTACTTAACAAAACCCGTAAATTAAATTCATTTTTGTAGTAGTTCTATAATTTTATCTATATCCGTTTCCTTATAAAATATTCTTAAATTCTTAGGAAGACGATATCCTTCATATTCATCTATCCATTCTTTTATAAGACCTGTTGTCATAAAAAAATCTATATATCCTTCTTTTCCTAATATTATTGCAGTTTCTATTCCATTTGGAGTCTTATTCATTCCATAATTAATTAGTATTAGGGTATCTTTGGCATATTTATGTCTATTTTCTAGAAAATCAGCACGATTATAATAAACATCTACTTTTTTGCCTTTCCTTTCTGCAAAAGAAACCCACGAGCTTGCCAATGTTTCATCATCTTCAATAACCACCACATCAATTTTAACTTCTTGTTTTTCTGCGCTCATAATATATTACCTCGCTGCAATAAACAGAACACAGAATATTTTATCATAAAATATTTCTATGATTAAAATAAATTATAAATTAAAATTAGTAGACTACGGGAAATTTTTATCGTTATTCTACATTTCTCGATATTGTTTTTTACGTTCTCCGAGGTCGTAATCATTAGATGCAACGTCTAAAATATTGGTCGCAGATGTTTATATAGGCTTGAATTTTAGTACCATATTTATTAAATTTTGTATAACCTATTCCTCTACTTTTTCACTGATGACGTCAATACTATAACTACAAATATAACCTACACTCAAATTAGAAAAAATTTCACTTGCAATATCCTAAACATCAGGAAATAATTAAAACAATGAATTGATATACTTTAACTAAAATTAACCGAGAAAAATATATGGCAGGACATAGTAAGTGGAAAAATATTCAACATCGCAAAAACAAACAAGATGCCCTAAAGGGTAACGTTTTTACCAAATTAATTCGAGCTATTACGGTAGCCGCTAAACGCGGCGGTGGTGACATTACAGCTAACTCTAATTTAAGATTGGCAGTTGATAAAGCTTTATCTCAAAATATGTCACGTGATACCATTGATCGAGCTATCAAACGAGGTATAGGAAGCGATGATGCTAATCAAGTAGAAGAAGTATTTTATGAAGGTTATGGTGCAAGTGGTGTTGCGGTATTAGTAGAATGTTTAACTGACAATCGCAATCGCACTGTTGCAGAAGTTAGACACGCTTTCACTAAATGTGGCGGCAATTTAGGCAGCGAAGGTTCGGTAGCATATATATTTTCTAAAAAAGGGATAATAACTTTTGCACCACAAACCGATGAAGCTAAAATTATGGAGTTCGCATTAGAGCTAGGAGCTGAAGATATTATAACCAATGAAGACGGAAGTATTGATGTAATCACTCTTCCAGAAAATTTTACAGCCATAAAAGACGGCATTGTTGCTAAAAATATCCATCCAGCTAATGCAGAAATTAGTATGCTCCCAAGCACGCATGTGGCTATAGATGATGATGAAATCGCTGAAAAAATAGTACGTTTAACTGATATGCTAGAAGATCTAGACGACGTACAAAATGTATACACTAATGCCCAACTTCCATAATTAAGGAATTATATAAAAAAATATGCATAACTATTCAGTTATTAACAATAAATATGGCAAAATATTATCTGAATCGAGATGTATTCATAAAATTTTGCCAGGGAAACGCCAAAGTATTTTTGTTATGAGAATATGTAACGGGAAAACAGATAGTACTTTTGTACAGCAAGCGATCGTTAAGTTTCTCATAACAAAAAGACGAGGCATAGTTTTTTGTGGCGCTTACTGAATAGTTACAAATATGCCAATAATCCTAGGAATTGATCCTGGTTCACGCACTACTGGTTTTGGAGTAATAAACTCTAATGGCAACAATCATGAATACCTTACCAGTGGTTGCATAAAATTAGTTCAAACTGTATTTCCATTGCGCCTCAAACAGATTTTTTTAGGCATTAACCATATCATCACCACTTATAATCCAGAACAAGCAGCTATTGAAGAAGTTTTTATACACGCTAACGCTAACTCTGCTTTGAAATTAGGTTTAGCACGTGGTGCGGCAATTACAGCTTTAGTAACCAAAGATATTTCAGTAGCAGAATATTCGGCGCGTGAAATAAAACAAGCTATTGTTGGTTATGGCGCCGCTAGCAAAACCCAAGTTCAACATATGGTTAAAAACCTACTTAAACTAAAAGGAGAAATCCAGGAAGATGCTGCTGACGCGTTAGCTATAGCTTTATATCATGCACATTTATTACGGGGAATAAAATGATAGGTAGAATACGTGGTATACTAATCGAAAAACAAGCTCCTATACTAGTAATCGAAACAGGAGGAATAGGATATGAGTTATTTACTCCAATGACAACATTTTATCATTTACCTGATATTGGTAACGAAATAACTTTATTTACCCACTTAGTAGTTCGCGAAGACGCTCAAATTTTATATGGTTTTAATGAATTACAGGAAAGAAGCTTATTTCGTTCTTTAATTAAAATAAGTGGCGTCGGACCTAAATCAGCTTTAGCTATTTTATCAGCTATAACCCCAGAAAATTTTATAAAATGTATTATAGACAACGACGTAACTAGTCTAGTAAGATTACCTGGCATAGGAAAAAAAACAGCAGAAAGACTGATAATAGAAATGCGCGATCGTTTGGATGACTGTAAATTTGATGCTAGCTCTATCACTGTATCGCCAAATGATGACGCTGCCAAAGACGCGATCAGCGCATTAATTGCTTTAGGATATCGCCCACAAGAGGCGCAAAAAGCTGTTATGCAAAATAAAGATAAAAATTTAAGTAGCGAAGAATTAATTCGATTAGTTTTAAAAGGGTTATAAACAACATTCATGAAATACCAAGTATTAGCCCGTAAGTGGCGTCCTAAATCATTTGAGCAAATTCTTGATCAAGATCATGTAACGCGCGCGTTAAAAAATGCCTTAGACAATAATCGTCTCCATCATGCCTATTTGTTTACAGGTACACGAGGTGTTGGGAAAACCACTTTAGCCCGTATTTTTGCTAAATGTTTAAACTGTCTTTCTGGCGTTAGCTCCAATCCTTGCGGAGAATGCATTGCATGTCGTGAAATCGATAACGGGCATTTTATTGATTTAATAGAAATTGATGCTGCTTCCCGTACTAAAGTCGAAGATACCCGTGAACTACTAGATAATGTCCAATATGCTCCAACTTATGGTCGCTATAAAGTATATTTAATCGATGAAGTTCACATGCTGTCAGGACATAGCTTTAACGCTTTACTAAAAACCTTAGAAGAGCCACCTTCGCATGTAAAATTTCTATTAGCCACCACCGATCCTCAAAAAATACCTATTACAATATTATCACGTTGCTTACAATTCAATTTAAAAGTGGTTTCTTCTGAAAAAATTACTAATCACTTAGCCTCTATCTTACAACAAGAAGAAATGTCATTCGACATATCAGCATTACAACAACTAACTAGAGCTTCTGAAGGCAGCGTTCGTGATGCATTAAGCTTACTAGATCAAGCTATTGCTTATGGAAACAACGACATAACTTTAGCTAATGTTAACCTTATGTTAGGCGCAATAGGTCACGAGCATTTATTTGAAATAATAAATGCCTTAGTTCAAAAAGATGCTGCTGCTGCATTTGCTACAATTAACTTACTAGCAGAACAAGCTGTAGATTTTGCTAATGTTTTAGAAAATTTACTATCTTTACTCCACAATATAGCTCTAATACAAAAAATTCCAACTTTAACTACAGATTATGAATTAGAAAAATTAAAGCACTTCTCTACCCTACTAACTCCAGAAGATGTACAACTATTTTATCAAATTGGTTTAATCGGTCGTCGTGATTTACCATATGCTCCAAATCCTAAAACTGGATTTGAAATGACTATTTTAAGAATGTTAAGTTTTTATCCTATTAATAATAATGAAGTAAAAAAAACGGATATAAAAAAAACTCAATCAACACCTACAATTACTGAACCACCAAAAGTCACCATACCTCCTGCTGCTCAGTCTACTGCTATAACGCCAGAACTTAAAGCTGACAATTGGAATAATATCTTAGAAAAACTTAATTTATCCGCGCCAACTCAATCTTTAGCTATAAATTGTATCATAGGATCTATTGAGGAAAATAACGTAGAATTATTACTTCATTCAAAATATGCTCCTATATTAAACCCTAGACATGAAAAAAATTTAACAGATGCCTTTAGCGAATTATTTCAGCGTTCAATAAAAGTACGAATTAGCCTAACTAATAATATTAACAATACGCCCCAAGTTTTAAGAAAGGAAGAATCAGATAAAAAACAAAAAATAGCTGAAAATATTATAAATAATAATGATAGTATTCAAAATATATTAAAAACTTTTAATGCCGCCATTATTCCACAATCAATAAAACAAGAAGAGGTAAAATAATCATGACGCAACCTAATTTAAAACAAATTATGGAACAAGCCAAACAAATGCAAAAACAAATGGAAGTTATGCAAAAACAGCTAGGTACAATAGAAGTGATAGGCGAATCAGGCGGTGGTATAGTTAAGATAACTATGACATGCCGACATGAAGTTAAAAAACTTGATATTTCTGCTGAAACATGGAAAGAAGATCAAGAAATCATTTCGGGATTAATTATTGCTGCTTTCAATGATGCAATTCGTAAAGTTGAAAAAAAGATTTTAGAACTAACTAAAGGAATGGGCTTGCCAGGTATTGGGTAATGAAATGAATAGTATTGATAACTTAATTAACGCTTTACGTTGTTTTCCTGGAATCGGACCTAAGTCGGCGCAACGTATGGCTTATTACATTTTAGAGCGCGGCAAGGAACAAGGTTTACAATTAGCTAAAAATTTACATGAAGCAATAAGCAAAGTTACGAATTGTAAAAGTTGCCGAACACTTACTGAAACAGAAACCTGTTCTATTTGCTCTAATACCAAACGCGATCAAACATTATTATGTGTAGTTGAAACCCCAATTGATATTATTGCCTTAGAACAAACTAATTCTTATCAAGGGCTATATTTTGTGCTAATGGGACATCTATCTCCATTAGATGGTATAGGTCCTAACGAAATCGGAATAAATATCTTACAACAGCGTCTAAACCAAGAAAATATACAAGAACTGATTTTAGCCACTAATTTAACTATGGAAGGAGAAGCTACGGCATATTACATTGCTAATTTGGCAAGTAATAAAAATATCAAATGTACACGCATTGCTCATGGAATTCCTATGGGTGGAGAATTAGAATATCTAGATGGCAACACCATAGCTAAGGCTTTAATTGATCGCAGGAAAATTTAATCTGACGAAACAAACCTTAATCCAATAATTCCTATAACGATCAATCCAATAAACATCAACCGCATTAATTCTTTAGACTCATTAAAAAGAATAATTCCTAAAATAGCGGTCCCTACAGCGCCAACACCAGTCCATACTGCATAAGCTGAACCAACAGGCAAAGTTTTTAAGGTTATCGATAAAAGATATATACTTATCGACATTGTAACCATTACAAAAATGCTGGGATAAAGTTTAGTAAACCCATTAGAATATTTCATGCCAATGGCCCACGCTACCTCAAATAACCCAGCGATAATTAAAATTAACCAATTCATCTCATTAAATACTCCAAAATATCTTAAATTAAATATCCCAATCAAAAACAGCTAAAAGATTTAAAAATGAAATTTTTTAGTATACACCAAGCCTCCGCCTAAGATGGATTCCAAGCCCAAATCGACCAAATTTACGTCAAGTATTTTATTTTGGAGTTGCAGCACTACCAGCTAAAATTCCACCATCAATATTAAATTCGCTACCCGTTATATATTTTGATTCATCAGATGCTAAATAAACAGCGGCGTAAGCTACATCAATTGGCTCACCCATTTTTTTCAATGGAATATCTTTTCCGATTTGAGCAATCATTTTAGCGCGCTCTTCGCCCTCACCCAACATAGCATCCCACATTGGGGTCAATATTGCTGCTGGGTGTATCGAATTGCAACGAATGTTGTAACCCTCCTCAGCGCAATACAAAGCTACGGTTTTAGTATGATTTCTAATGGCAGCTTTACTTGATGCGTAAGCGGCTGCTCGGGGAATACCAACAATCCCAGATCGTGAAGAAATATTGATAATTGATCCTCCGAGTTTTTTCATTGTAACAATAGCATATTTACATCCGAGCACTGTTCCTTTTAAATTTACATCATGTACTTCCTGCCAAGAATCAAGAGAAAGATGTTCTGGATCATGCAATGACCCAGCAATATCAAACCCGGTAACACCTGCATTATTTACTAAAACATCTAAACGGCGATACTTCTTATTAATCATTTGAAAAACCGTTTCCCAGTTTTTTTCATCACGTACATCTAGGTGATGATAGACAGCCTGTTCGCCAATTTTTTTAGCAATTATCTGTCCCTGTTTATCCAAGATATCAGTTACAATTACTATTCCTCCCTCTTGAGCAAAAAGTTCTGCGATAGCTGCACCGATTCCGCGTGCAGCCCCAGTGATTAAAATAATTTTGTTCTTTAATCGCTTACTTGTATTCATTAATTGTTACCTCTTCATATATACCCAAATGAAATCATTTTGCGGCGTATCTGGTCTTTGTGATATGTTATTTGCAAATCGTAGATTACAGGAGGTAATCTTCGAGCTTCATGGATGAATTTATGCGTATTTGCAAATAACATATCACAAAGACTTTACTGCAAAATCATTTT
>Ga0209450_10000955_pt1 | contig 14573 bp, 9 predicted proteins | sample FrelakmetLWP11LW_FD_187149 | JGI IMG/M metagenome (GOLD analysis project Ga0209450, IMG submission 187149) | Freshwater lake sediment microbial communities from the University of Notre Dame, USA, for methane emissions studies - LWP11 LW (SPAdes)... | ecosystem: Environmental > Aquatic >...
GTGGTCGCGCCGCTGTCGGGCCACCACTCGACCCTGCTGCGCGACACCGTGCGCACCCTGCTCGCCCACCACAAGGTCTACATCACCGACTGGATCGATGCCCGCATGGTGCCGGCCGCCGACGGCACCTTCCATCTCGACGACTACATCGACTACATCCGCGAGTTCATCCGCCACATCGGCGCCGAACGGCTGCACGTGATCTCGGTCTGCCAGCCCACGGTGCCGGTGCTGGCCGCGGTCTCGCTGATGGCGGCGGCCGGCGAAAAGACCCCGCTGACGATGACCATGATGGGCGGCCCGATCGACACCCGCCGCAGCCCGACCCAGGTCAACGACCTCGCCACCACCAAGTCGCTGGCCTGGTTCGAGGGCAACGTCATCCACTTCGTGCCCAACAACTATCCCGGTCGCGGGCGCCGCGTGTACCCCGGCTTCCTGCAGCACGCCGGGTTCATCGCGATGAACCCGCAGCGCCACTTCATGTCGCACTGGGACTTCTACGAGGACCTGGTCAAGGGCGACCTCGAGGACGCCGACTCGCACCGCCGCTTCTACGACGAATACAACGCGGTGCTCGACATGCCCGCCGAGTACTACCTCGACACGATCCGCGTGGTGTTCAAGGAGCACGCCCTGCCCAACGGCACCTGGAAGGTGCGCGGCAAGCGCGTGGCGCCGGAGGCGATCCGCGACACCGCGCTGCTGACCATCGAGGGCGAACTGGACGACATCTCCGGGCTCGGCCAGACCCAGGCCGCGCTGGACCTGTGCAGCGGCGTGCCGGCGAAACGCAAGCGCCACCTGCTGGCCGAGGGCGCGGGCCACTACGGCATCTTCAGCGGCCGGCGCTGGCGCGAGTCGATCTATCCCGAGGTGAAGGCGTTCATCCGCGCCCACGCCGGGCGCTGACGCTCAACCGCCGGTCGGTTTGCCGGCCTCGCCGCGCAGGCGCTCGCGGGGCTGCCATTCGACGAAGCCGATCACGTCCCAGGCATTGACCACGTCGAACACCTCGGCCATCGGCAGCCCGGTCGCAGCAGCGACTTCGTGCAGGCGGGCCGGACGCAGCATCGCGGCCGAGATGCGATAGGCGCGCGGATAGTCGTGCGCGATCTTGAACCACTGCCGCAGCCGGTACACGCCGCCGGGGTCGAGGTGCCGCGCGAGACTGCCCGTGCCCTTGAGCAGGGCGTCCAGCCAGCGCAGGCGGTCGTAGGGCTGCGGGTCGGACTCGCCGCGCACCAGCGCGAGGTCGGCGCCGGTCAGCGGCACCCAGTAGGAGCGCTTCATCTGCAGTCGGCAGTACGGCTCCAGCGCGGACAGCCCGACCGCCGCGTGGTAGGCGCGTTCCTTGGGGTCGAGCACCAGGGCCGGCAGGTCGGGCGGCGCGATGCGGGCGGGGCCGCCCAGCATGCCGTCGGCGAGGAACTCGACTAGGGTGTGCCAGGTGTCGTCCTTCGGCGCGATGCGGCGCATCGCGGGATCGATGTTGGGCGCGCCGCCGCCGCTGCGGATGTCAGCCCGCGTCATGCGCAGTTCCGAGCGCAGCGTGCCCTCGCCGGTCCACTCGACCGCCGTCTTCATGTCCAGCGGGTCGGGCATCAGCACGCTGGGCTTGTCGGACAGCGGATCGCGGCGGAACAGGGCCTCGGCCTCGTCGAGCCCCGGCGGCGGCGGCGGCACCGGCGCATCGAGGTCGAGGTGGGCGAACTGCGCCTGCCAGGAGTCGTCGTCCGTGGCGCCGTCGCCGAGGTCGAACACGTCGCCGCCCTGCACCATCGGCGCGGCGGTGGACTCGGCGGCCAGCGAGGCGGCGTCGAGCACGCGCTGGAAGTCCTCGGCGCGCAGCGGCCGCGGCAGCACGAAATCGCCGGCGACCGCACCGGGGGTGGAGGTGACGACCACGCAGCGCACGCCGGATTCCAGCGCGCGCGTGCGCGCCATCTCGCCGGCGACCACATCGGGGTCGACGACCAGCAGGTCCGCGCTGTCCTCGGCCCCCCAGCGCCAGGCCGAACGCAGCCGCGGCGCCAGCGAGCGCAGCAGCAGGCGCAGGTGCGCGCGCTCCTCGTCGCTGCCGCCGATGTATTCGATGCTGCGTTCGCGCGGCGCGTCCACGGCTCCCCTGAGGCTCCCGCTGATGACCCGTCATCGTGCCCTGCCCGCCACGCCCTGCATAGGCCCGGGGCGTAAACGAGCGTTCCAGCGTGACCGACGGGCGCTCAGCCGCCCAGGATGCCGATGCCGCGCAGCCCGCCGATCGCCTTGGCGAGCAGGCCACCCGCGGCCGGCGGGGCCGCCCCTGCCTGCAGGCGCTGGCGGGGTTGGCAGGTGACCAGGCCCACGGCGTCGAGCGCCGCCACCAGGTCGAAAACCGCGCCCATCGGGGCGCCGGTGGCCGCCGCCAGTTCGTGCAGCCGCGCGGGCTGCGCCAGCGCACGCACGATGCGCTGCTGCAGCGGGAAGTCGGGCGCGACCTCGAACGGTGCCGCGAGGCAGAAATGGCCGCCCGGATCGAGGCGTCGCGGCAGGCTGCCGTTGGCGGCCTTCAGCGCGGCGAGCCAGCGCAGGTGGAGGTAATCGCGGGCCGGCGCCTGTTCGCGCAGGCCGCGCAGTTGAGCGCCGGTGAGCGGCTGCCATTCACACGTCGCGATCTCGCCGCCGAGCCACGGCAGCAGGGCGGCCAGCGGTGCGGCGGCATGGAAGGCCTGCTCCTTCGGGTCGAGCACCAGCCACGGCAGGCCCTCGCGCTCGATCCGGCTCGGACCGCCCAGCAGGTCCGGGCCGAGGAAGTCGAGCAGGCGCAGGCTCACTGCGCGCGCGCCGGCGGCGGGCGTCGCCGGTCGGCGCGGTGTTTCGCCCGGCTCGACCGGCCGGCCGGCACGATGCAGGCTGCGCAGCGTGGGGCTTTCGCCGGCCGCGAGGCCGGCCGATTCCAGTTCGGCCAGCCGCGGCAGCCGCGGCGTCGGCACGGGATCGATGCTTCGCCGGTACAGGGCTTCCGCGTCGTCCGTGGTCGGCCCGCGCGGATCGGCCGCGACCTGCGGCGGGCGTGGCAGCGCGAGGTCGTCGCCCCACGGCGCCAGCGCGAGTCCCTCGTCCGGCAGCCGTGGCGCGACATCGCCGGCGATGCACTCGGCGGCGATCGCGTCCAGCACCTGCTGCAGCCGCTCCGGCCGGAACGGTCGCGCCAGCGCACGCTCGTTGGCCGTGCGGGGGACCGCACCGACCAGCACGCAGCGCAGGCCCGATTCGGCGGCGCGCGCGCGCGCCATCTGGCCGGCCAGGATCGAGGGATCGACGAACAGCGCATCGGCGCGCTGTTCCTCGCCCCAGCGCCAGCGCACCGACAAGCCGTCCCCGAGCCGGCGCATCAGCAGCCGGAGATGGGCCCGGTCCTCGTCGCTGGGACCGATGTATTCGATGGTCAGCTCGCGGCTCATCGGTGGCCGGGGGGCCGGTGCGGGCGCGATCCGCCCACCGGGCGCGAGGCAAGACCCATGCCGGCGGGGGTCCTCGCCGTCATCATCGACCGCTATGCTCGACGCATGAACGCCGACCTGCACCGCCTGCTGCCCGCCGACGCCGACGAACGCCAGGCGCTGGTCGACGAGGCGCACGCGCGGCCGCCGGTGCCGGTCGGCATCCCGTCGGTGCTGACCTGCATCGTGGCCCTGCAGGACAGCGCCGGCGCCGCCGAGCGCGCCCACCTCGCGCGGCTGGAGGAGGCCGGCGTGGTGGCGGAGGAACCGGGCTTCCTGCGCGCCTCGCTGGGCGCGGCGACCCTGCAGTGGGAGCGCCACACCGAGTTCTCGCGCTACTCGATCGTGCAGCCGGTGCGCCAGTCGGCCCTGCTCGGTGCCGACCGCCCGTCGCTGGGCGCCGCGGTGCCGCTGCCGCCGGACTGGGTGCGCGCGATCCCCGGCCGCACGGTGGTGGCGCTGCAGTTGTGCCTGCTGGCCAGCGAGGGCCAGAACGACGCCACCGCGGTGGCGCTGGCGCGCGCCTTCCTCGGCAGCCAGCGCATCGCCGCCTCGCGCCTGGCCGGCGGCAGCGCGCGCCTGTTCGCCGACTTCCGCGTGCGCCCCGACGGCTTCATGCGCGCCCTGGTGCTGTGCGAGGCGATGGACGAGGACGCGGCGGGGCGGCTCGCGGCGCAGATTGCGGAACTGGAGATCTACCGCGTGATGGCGCTGCGCGCCTTCCAGCCGGCGCGCACGCTGTCGGCGGCGCTGGCGCGCAACGAGTCGGGCCTGGCCGCGATCTCGCGCGCGATCCAGGACGGCGCCAACGAGGACATGGCCCTGCTCGACGACCTGATGCGGGTCGCCACCGAGGTCGAGACCCTGATCGCCCAGCACACCGTGCGCTTCGCCGCCAGCAACGCCTACCACGGCATCGTGCGCCAGCGCATGGCCGAACTCGAGGAGACGCCGATCGAGGGCTGCGTGCCCGCGTTCGTGTTCCTGCGCCGCCGCCTGGTGCCGGCGATGGCGACCGTGGAGGCCGCCGCGCTGCGCCTGGCCGGCCTGTCGGAGCGCACCTCGCGCAGCAGCGCCCTGCTGCGCACGCGGGTCGACATCCGCAACGAGGCGCAGAGCCAGGACCTGCTGCGCTCGCTGACCCGCGGGCAACGCCTGCAGGTGCGCCTGCAGACCACGGTCGAAGGCCTGTCGGTGGCGGCCATCTCGTACTACGTGGTGGGCCTGATCGGGTTCGGCGCGAAATCGCTGTCGGTCGGCGGCGTGCTGCCGGTGTCCCCGGAGATCGCGATGGGCGCGTCGATCCCGGTGGTGCTGCTCGCCGTGTGGTGGGTGGTCAAGCGCGCGCGCCGCCTGTTGCATGAGGAGGCGGGGGTGGATTGAGCGGGGGAAAGGGTATAGGGCCCAGGGTACAGGGCCCAGGGCCCAGCAGTGACCGCTGCTTCTCGAGCGTCCGTGCCCGCGTCCTGCGCGAGGCCATGGGCGACGGCAACCCACTGCGCCCGCCACAACGCTGGGGCCGCGCACCCGACCCAGATCACTGCACCGACCGTCGCTTTTCTGGGCCCTGGGCCCTCTATACCCTGAGCCCTATACCCTGGGCCCTCAGCCCTTACTGCACCAGAAACCGCTCGCAAAAAGCCAAAACCGCCCGCTGCATCGCATCCCGGTTGGCCTTCTTTCGAAACCCGTGGCCTTCGTCGCGCGCCAGCAGGTACCAGGCCTCGCGGTCGTTGGCGCGCACCGCGGCGAGGATCTGCTCGGCTTCGCTGGCCGGTACGCGCGGGTCGTTGGCGCCGTGGATCACGAACAGCGGCGCGCGGATCTTGGCTGCGTTGGTCAGCGGCGCGGTGCGGTCCATGAAGGCGCGCAGATTCGGGTCGCGCTCGTCGCCGTACTCCACGCGGCGCAGGTCCACGCGGTAGGGGCTGGTGTTCTCGAGGAAGGTGCGGAAGTGGCTGATGCCGACGATCGACACGCCGCCGGCCAGCCGGTCGCCGTACTCGACCAGCGAGGCCAGCACCATGTAGCCCCCGTATGAACCGCCATAGACCACCACGCGGCGCGCATCGAGGCGCGGGTCGGCGGCGATCCAGTCCAGCAGCGCGCCGATGTCGCGCACCGAATCCAGCCGCTTGAGGCCGTTGTCGGCATCGAGCCAGCGCCGGCCGTAACCCGCCGAGCCACGCACGTTGGGCAGCACCACCGCGACGCCGAGCTCCTTCGCCAGATACTGCGCCCAGGCATCGAAGCCCGGGCGCTCCTGCGCCTCGGGACCGCCATGGATGTCGATCACCACCGGGTGCGGACCCTCGCCCTGCGGCCGATAGACCCAGGCCGGCACCTCGCGCGGCTTGCCGTCGACGCGGTCGAACGAGCGATAGCGCACCCGTTCCGCCGGCACCCAGGCCTCCGGATCGAGCCCGCCGGACTCGCTCGCCGTCCAGCGCAGCACCAGGTCGCCCGCGATGTCGATCGAGAACGCATCGCCGGGCATCTGCGGCGAGGACACCGAATAGCCCAGCTGCGCGCCGTCGCGCGAGAACGCCAGAGACGCGAACACGCCGAGGCCGGCCTCGTGCTCGCCGAGCATCCGGCCCGAGGGATGCTCCATCAGGCGGATCACGCTGCTGCCGTCCTCGTTGTACAGGGCGGCGATCCTGCTCCCGTCGGGAGAGCGCGCGAGTTCCTCCACGTCCCACGGCCGCTGCACGCCCCAGGGCTTCGCCTTGCCGCCGCCCAGCGGCAGCCGCCACAGGGTGGCGAACTCGCCGCCGCGGCTGGACGCATAGAGCACCGCGCGGCCGTCGTCGACGTACAGCGCCGGATAGGCGTTGTTGTAGGTCCCCACGCCGCCCACGTCGGCCACCTTGCGCAGGCTGCCGTCGGCCAGCGTGACTTCGTGCAGCTCGACCTCGTTGATCGACACCGTGCGCACCACCAGCAGCCGGCTGCCGTCCGGCGCGAAGTCGACCGGCGCCCAACTGCCCTCGCGCGTGGTCACCACGCGCGCGCCGCGGGCCTCGTCCCAGACCCACACGTCGGCATCGCGGCCGTTGCGCGCGGTCGAGGCGTAGGCGATCTGGCCGCCGTCGTGGCGCCACAGCGGCAGGGTGTTGCGCGCGCGCCCTTCGGTGATCGGACGCGTGGCGCCGGTCGCAAGGTCCAGCAGGAACAACTGGAACATCTCGTCGCCGCCGGTGTCCTTCGCGTACACCAGGCGCGGCGCGCCGGCCGGCGCGATCGCCACCGCCGCGATCGGCTCCGGGTGGAAGGTCAGTTGCCGACGATCGGCGCCGGGGGCGCCGACCGCGTGGATCTGCTCGGTCTCGCCGAAACGGGTGAGGATGGCGATGCCGCCGCCCGGCAGCCAGCCGGCGAACTTCGCGCTGCGGATGCTGCCGTAGGGCGCGTGCGCGACCGCGCGCGCCGGGCTCGGCTCGGCGACATCCTCGAACAGCAGCGGGCCGCGCTCGACGCGAACCACCTCGCGCGCCACCGTGGCGGTGGCGGCGCACAGCAGGACGCCGGACAGGACGATGGTGCGAAGCACGGTCTGCATGGCCTCGCCCGTCAGTCCAGGCGCGCGATGCGGCCGCGGGCGAGCACGAAGCGCACCTGCTGCAGCGCGGCCACGTCGGCCAGCGGATCGCCCTCGACCGCGATGACGTCGGCCGACTTGCCGGGCGCCAGCGTGCCGATCTCGTCGCCGAGGCCCAGCAGGTCGGCGGCCTCGACAGTGGCCGAGGCCAGCGCGTCGCGCGCGCTCATGCCGCCGTACTGGACCATCAGCGGGAACTCCTCGGCGTTGCGGCCATGGTCGGAGACACCGGCGTCGGTACCGAAGGCGATGCGGATGCCGGCCTTGCGCGCGGCGGCGATGTTCTTGCCGGTGGCGGCGAGGCGCTGGCGGATCTTGGCCTCCACGATCGCGGTGTAGGCGCCGCTGCCGATGCGCTCGCGATAGGCGATGGTCGGCGACAGGGTCGGCACCAGGAAGGTCTTGCTGGCGAGCATCGCCTCGACGCCGCGGGCGTCGATGTAGGTGCCGTGGTCGATCGAATCCACACCCGCGCGCGCGGCGGCCTCGATGCCGCGCGGGCCGTGCGCGTGGGCGGCGACCTTGAGCCCCAGCAGGTGCGCGGTGTCGACGATGGCCTTCAGTTCGGCGCCGCTGAAGTGCTGGTCGAGGCCGCGGTTCTGCTGGCTGAGCACGCCGCCGGTGGCGGCGAGTTTGATCACGTCGGCGCCGGCGCGCGACATCTCGCGCACGCGCTGCGCGCACTGGTCGGCGCCGGTGCAGATGTTGCCGCCCGAGAGCACCGCGGTGGCCTCCGGGTTGAAGCCATTGGCATCGCCGTGGCCGCCGACGATCGAGATCGACTGCCCCGCGACCAGCATGCGCGGCCCCGGCACGGTGCCGGCGGCGATCGCGTCGCGCAGCGCGTGCGGCGCCTGCCGGTTGCCGCCGAGGTCGCGCACGGTGGTGAAGCCGGCGCGCACGGTCAGCGCGGCGTTCCTGACGCCGGAGATCGCGGCCTGCTCCGGGGTGTCGATCGCGTCGCGCCACCACGGCGTGGCCGGCTCGCCCGTCAGGTGCACGTGGCTGTCGACGAGGCCGGGCAGCACGGTGCGGCCGCGCAGGTCGATCTCGCGCGCCGACTCGCCTTCGGCCAGCGCCGGCGTCGCGTCCAGTCCATCGAGCACCGACACCAGCCGATCGCCGCGCACCACCAGCGTGCTCGGACCGCGCGGCGGCTGCCGCGGATCGACGATCACGCGGTCGGCGCGCAGCAGCAGCACCTCCGCGGCCGGCGCGGGGGTCGCGGCGTGTGCCGCGGTGCTCAGCAGGATCAGGATCGGCAGGGCGCGCAGCATGGTCGGCTCCTCGGTCGCGAGCCGACGATCATAGCGTTGCAGGGGACGGCGGCGAACCGGCCGCGCGCGATCGGACGCTCAGCGCGGCAGGCTCAGCCCGCGCACTGGAAATACAGCACGTCGTTCTTGTTGGCCGCCACGGCCTGGCCGAGGCTGATCGTGCCGGACTTGCGCAACTGCGTCTCGTCGCGGTGCAGGCGCAGTTCGTCGTCCTCGCCCAGCTTGACCCAGGTGCCGTTGGTGCTGCGGTCCGAGATCATGAAATAGCCGCGCTTGTACTCGATCATCGCGTGGTTGCGCGACACCCACTCGGCGTCGATCACCAGGCTGGAATTGAGCTCGCGGCCCAGCGTGAACGGCTGCGAGGTGGCGTCGAGTTCGAACACGCGATCGCGGTAGCGCAGGGTGATCTTCGCCCCACCCTGGCCCGGCAGGTTGTCGAGCCGGATCGCGCGCTGCACGGTGGTGACGTTGGACAGGTCCTCCTGCCACAGCACGTCGACGATCTCGATCGGGAACTGCTTGCCGCTGACGCGCGCGGTGCCCAGCGCGCGCGAACGCACCGCGCCGGGGTTCACGCCCGCGACCGTGGTCGCGGTGGTGACGATCTGCTCGCGCTTGGCCAGTTGCTCCATGCGCGCGGCGGTGTTGACCGCGTCGCCGTAGACGTCGTTGTCCTCGATCAGGGTGTCGCCATGGTGCAGGCCGACGCGGATCGCGAGGTTGTCCTTGACGAACACCGGGTCGTGGGCGATCCGCTTCTGCATGTCGGTCGCCGCCAGCAGGCCGTTGATGGCCGCCGGGAAGGTGCACATCACGGAGTCGCCGATGGTCTTGATGACCTTGCCGCCGTGGCGGCCCGCGACCTCGCCGAGCGCCGACAGCACGGCGGAGACGATGCGCCGCGCCTCCACGTCGCCGCGCAGCTCGAACAGCTTGGTGCTGCCGCTGACATCGGCGAACAGGATGGTGGTGGGCTGGCTGACCGGCATGGCCTCGGGATGATAGGGGATTCGCCCGGCCCGCTCCACCGGCCGCCCGGGGCCCGCCTGCTCAGGTGCGCAGCAGGGTTTCGGCCGCCGCCAGCACCGCGCCATCCGACGGCAGGATGAAGTTCGCAGCGCCAGCCAGCGGCGTGTAGGTGTCCTCGCCAACCACGCGCGCCAGCGGCTTGGCGCCCTGCCCGCCTTCCACCACCGCGGTCACGATGCCCTCGCCCACCCCGGCGCTGCGCCGACCCTCGTCGACCACGAGGATGCGCGCGCAGGCGCCGGCATGGCGCGTGATCAGTTCGGCGTTCAGCGGCACCAGCCAGCGCAGGTCGAGCACCCGGCAACGGCCGAGCCCACGCGCCTCCACCGCCTTCGCCGCGCGCAGCGCCATCGGCACGCCGTTGCCGAAGGTGACGATCAGCAGGTCCGTGCCCTCGCCGTAGACCCGGCCCTCGCCGAGCGGGAGGGTGGCGCCGGGCGCGGGATAGGCGGTGAGCCAGCCGCCGTCGCCGGCCTCGTGCAGGTCCTTGGTCATGTACAGCGCGATCGGCTCGAGGAAGATGCTGACCCGGCCGTCGACCCTGGCCAACGCGGTCAGCGTGCGCAGCATCAGTGCCGCGTCGTCGCCGCGCGACGGACAGCCGACCACCAGGCCCGGGATGTCGCGCAGGGCAGCGATCGAATTGTCGTTGTGGAAGTGCCCGCCGAAGCCGCGCTGGTAGCCGAGACCGGCCATCCGCACCACCATCGGGTTGCGGTACTGGTCGTTGGAGAAGAACTGCAGCGAGCAGGCCTCGCCGCGGATCTGGTCGCAGGCGTTGTGGAAATAGGCCAGGTACTGGATCTCGGGGATCGGCAGCATCCCCATGTTGGCGTAGCCCTGCGCGAGCCCGAGGATAGTCTGCTCGTCGAGCAGGGTGTTGAACACGCGGTTGCCCTTGAAGGCCTTGTACAGGCCCTTGGTCACCGTGTAGACGCCGCCCTTCTGCGCCACGTCCTCGCCGAACAGCAGGGCCTCGGGGTACTTGGCCATCAGGTCGAACAGCGCGGCGTTGATCTGCAGCGCGAGGTGGCGCGGCGGCAGGTTCTCCGGGAGGTTCTTCTCGCCGCCGAACACGCGTGCCCGCTCGTCGCCGTAGTCGGCGCGCGCTGCCTCGGCGGCCACCGCAGCGGGCGTGTACGGCGCCAGCGGCTTCATCACCTCGGCGGCATCCGCCAGTTTCGGCCGGCGGTCGGCCTCGATCGCGGCGGCCATGCAGCGCGCGCGGATCGCCTCGTACTGCGCGAGCAGCGCGTCGGGCGTGGACAGCCCGGTCGACAGCGCGATGTCGGCGCTGCGCAGCAGCGGGTCCTGTGCCTCGGCCGCGAGCAGTTCGTCGATCGCGCGGTACTCGACCTCGAAGTCGGTGCCGGCGTGGCCCATCAGGCGCGCGGTGCCAAGGTGCAGGAAGGTCGGCCGCCGGGTGCGGCGGCAGTGCTCGACCGCGGCCAGCACCTGGCCGAAACCCTGGGCGAGGTCGAGGCCGTCGGCGTAGAAATAATCGAGGTCGCGCCGGCCGGAGAACGAGGCCGCGATCCAGCCGCTCGGCGTCTTGACCGAGATGCCGATGCCGTTGTCCTCGCACACGAACAGCACCGGCGCCGGGATGCCCTGGTAGGCGGTCCACTGCGCGGCGTTGAAGGCGCCCTGCGCGGTGGAATGGTTGGCCGAGGCGTCGCCGAAGGTGCAGATCGCGATGCTATCGTCCGGCACCGGCAGCGGCCTGCGGCTGCGCTTGCCGGCCTCGATCGCGATCGCGGTGCCGAGCGCCTTCGGCGGATGCGAGCCGATGGTGGACGTCTGCGGCAGCACCCACAGGGGCTTCGAGCCCCACACCTTGTGCCGCCCGCCCGAGGCCGGGTCTTCCTTGCTGGCCGCGAACGACAGCGCGGAGTCCATCACCGGATCCATGCCCGGCAGTTTGCGGAAGCGTTCGGCCATGAAGCCGCCGCTGCGGTAGTGCAGGAACGCCGGATCGGTGTGGCGCGCGGCGCGCGCCACCATCGCGTTGCCCTCGTGGCCGGACGAGCCGATCGTGTAGAACACCTTGTTCTGCACGCGCAGCACGCGCGCCATCAGGTCCAGGTGGCGGCTGATCAGCTGCGACTCGAACAGTTCCAGGAAGCCACGCGCATCCAGCGCGCTGCCCGGCAGCACCGGCGCGTCCGGATCGGGCGTCGGCAGCGAGCGGCCCGGATGGGCGCGCACGTAGTCCTGGAAATTGAGGTCCACCACCTCGGCGCGATTGACCTGGCGGGCGCGGGCGGACGGGGTCGGGGCGGGCTGGGCGGCCATGGGCGAAGGGGCGGCGTCGAAACCGCGCATTGTAGGACGCCCGGCCCGCGAACGCCCGCGCGGCGCGCGGGCCGTCGGAATCAGTCGAACACCTTGCCCGGGTTCAGGATGCCCTGCGGGTCGAGGACCTGCTTGATGCCGCGCATGATCGCGACCTCGGCCGCGCTGCGGGTGCCGAGCAGGTGGCCCTTCTTCACCAGCCCGATCCCGTGTTCGGCCGAGATGCTGCCGCCGAAGCGCGCCAGCGTGTCGGACAGCAGGCTGGTGACGTGCTCGCACTGGGCGATGAACTCGGCCTCGCCCAGTGCCGCGGGCTTGACCACGTTGATGTGCAGGTTGCCGTCGCCGATGTGGCCGAACCAGACCACCTCGACGCCCGGATACTCGCGGGCGAAGATCGCCTGCATGGCCTGCATGAACTCGGGGATCGCGCTGACCCGCACCGAGATGTCGTTCTTGTACGGCTTGTACGGCGCGAGGCTTTCGGTGATGCCTTCGCGCAGGCGCCACAGCGCACGCGACTGCGCCTCGCTGCGGCTGATCACGCCGTCGACCACCCAGCCCTGCTCCGCGCAGTGCTCGAACACCGCCAGCGCTTCGGCCTCCTGCGCGTCGTCGACGCAATCGAACTCGGTGATCACGTAGAACGGCGCCTCGCCCTCGAACGGACGCTGCGCGCCGTGCGCGAGCACGTGGTGCAACGCGCGGTCGGTGAAGAATTCGAAGGCGCCCACCGACAGCCGCGCGCGGCAGGCGGCGAACACCTGCATCAGCGCGTCCATCGCCGGCAGGGCGAACACCATCACGTTCTGGCGGACCGGCGGATCGGCCAGCCGCAGGGTCGCCTCGACCACGATGCCCAGGGTGCCTTCGGAACCGACCACCAGGTGGCGCAGGTCGTAGCCGCTGGAGTTCTTGATCAGGCCGCGATTGAGGTCGAGCAGTTCGCCGCGGCCGTCGACCAGCTTCAGGCCCGCCACCCACTCGCGCGTGTTGCCGTAGCGGATCACGCGGATGCCACCGGCATTGGTGGCGATGTTGCCGCCGATCGAACAGGAGCCGCGCGAGCCGAAGTCGACCGGGTAGCACAGCCCGTGTTCGGCGGCGGCGCGCTGCACGACCTCCAGCGCAATGCCGGGCTGCACGGTGAGGGTGCGGTCGATCGGGTCGAAGGCGAGCACCCGGTTCATCCGTTCCAGGCTCAGCACCAGTTCGCCGCGGGCCGCCACCGCGCCGCCGGACAGGCCGGTGCGTCCACCCGAGGGCACCAGGGCGACGCCGCGCGCGGCCGCCCAGCGCACGATCGCCTGCACCTGCTCGATCGACGCGGGCAGCGCGATCGCCAGCGGTGCCGGCGTCCAGCGCCGGGTCCAGTCCCGGCCATAGTGCTCGAGGTCGCTCGGGGCGGTCTTGAGCAACAGGTCCGGCTGCAGCCGGGCCAGCTCGGCGAGCATTCCTTCGGGCGGGGACATCGCGGCGTTCATCAGCCGGCAAGGGTGCCAGCGGCGGCACCGGGAGTCCACTGCTGCATCGCCGCATGGGGCGGCGCTTCTGGCATAGTCATGGGCCCTTCACGCGCCCTGCCGGCCTCCGACAGCGGCCTTGCGCCAGCGACCGCTCCCATGAAGAAAACCTCGTTCCCCAAACAGGACATCCGCGTCCTCCTGCTGGAAGGCATCAGCCGCAGCGCGGTCCAGACCTTCGAGGCCGCCGGCTACACCCAGATCGAACTGCACGAGAAGGCCCTGCCGGAGGACGAACTCAAGCGCCGCATCGCCGAGGCGCACCTGGTCGGCATCCGCTCCCGCACCCAGTTGAACGCCGAGGTGCTGGCGCAGGCCAAGCGCCTGATCGCGGTCGGCTGCTTCTGCATCGGCACCAACCAGGTCGACCTCGCTGCCGCGCAGGCCCAAGGCGTGCCGGTGTTCAACGCGCCCTACTCGAACACGCGCAGCGTCGCCGAACTGGTGATCGCCGAGACCATCCTGCTGCTGCGGCGGATCCCGCAGAAGAACGCCGAATGCCATCGCGGCGGCTGGTCGAAGTCGGCCGCGGGCAGCTTCGAGGTGCGCGGCAAGGTGCTCGGCGTGGTCGGCTACGGCCACATCGGCACCCAGGTGGGCCTGCTGGCCGAGGGGCTCGGCATGCAGGTGATCTTCCACGACATCGAGACCAAGCTCGCGCTCGGCAACGCGCGCGCTGCGGCCAGCCTCGATGACCTGCTCTCGCGCGCCGACGTGGTCAGCCTGCACGTGCCGGAAACGCCGGCCACGCGGATGATGATCGGCGCGGCGCAGTTCGCACGCATGAAGAAGGGCGCGGTGTTCCTCAACGCCGCGCGCGGCACCGTGGTCGACATCGACGCGCTGGCCGAGGCGCTGCGGTCCGGCCACCTCGCCGGCGCGGCGGTCGACGTGTTCCCGGTCGAACCGCAGGCCAACAACGAGCCCTTCCAGTCGCCGCTGATCGGCATGGACAACGTGATCCTGACCCCGCACGTGGCCGGCAGCACGCTGGAGGCGCAGGACAACATCGGCATCGAGGTCGCCGCCAAGCTGGTGCGCTACAGCGACAACGGCTCGACCCTGTCGGCGGTCAACTTCCCCGAGGCCACCCTGCCCGGCCACCCGACCAGCCATCGCCTGCTGCACATCCATCGCAACGTGCCGGGCATGCTGTCGCGGGTCAACGAGATCTTCTCGCGCGAGAACATCAACATCGACGGCCAGTTCCTGCAGACCAATCCGCAGATCGGCTACGTGGTGGTGGACGTTTCCACCACCGAAGCGCAGACCGCCGCACTCAAGGACGCGCTCGCCGCGATCCCCGGGACCTTGCGGACACGGGTGCTTTACTGAGTCAGGGGCGGGCCGTGGCCCGCCC
>Ga0209450_10000956_pt1 | contig 14564 bp, 7 predicted proteins | sample FrelakmetLWP11LW_FD_187149 | JGI IMG/M metagenome (GOLD analysis project Ga0209450, IMG submission 187149) | Freshwater lake sediment microbial communities from the University of Notre Dame, USA, for methane emissions studies - LWP11 LW (SPAdes)... | ecosystem: Environmental > Aquatic >...
AGCCGCCGTAGCCGATGTCCCACGGCTCGGCGATCAGCCGCGCGCGCGCCAGCACCGGGTCCTGCGCCAGCGCGGTGAAGAAGGGCGCCTGCGGATCAAAGCCGTGCGCGGTGCGGCCAAGCACCGTCGCGAGGTCGAAGCGAAAGCCGTCGACCCCCATCTCGTCGACCCAGTAGCGCAGGCAGTCGAGCACGAACTGCGTCACCCGCGGATGGCTCACGTTGACGGTGTTGCCGCAGCCGGTGACGTTCTCGTACTGGCTGCGGTCCCCCGGCGCCAGGCGGTACCAGGAGGCGTTGTCCAGGCCGCGCATCGACAGCGTCGGCCCGTTCTCGTTGCCCTCGGCGGTGTGGTTGAACACCACGTCGATCACCACCTCGAGGTCGGCCGCATGCAGGCTCTCGACCATCGCGCGGAACTCGCGCCGCGCCGCGGCGCTGTCGTGCGGCGTGCTCGACAGCCGCGGGTCGGGGCAGAAGAAGCCGATCGTGTTGTAGCCCCAGTAGTTGGCGAGGCGCAGCTTCAGCAGCCGCTCTTCCGTCAGCGCGTAGTGCACCGGCAGCAGCGACAGCGTGGTGACGCCGAGCTTCAGGAAGTGCTCGATCACCGCGGGATGAGCGAGCCCGGCATAGGTGCCGCGCAGCCGCTCGGGCACGCCCGAATGCTGCCGGGTGAAGCCCTTGACGTGCAGTTCGTACAGGACGATCTCGTCCGTCGGGCGCGGATCAGGGCGCGCAGTGATGGGAACCAGCGGCGCCGCAACGCGTGCCTTCAGCGCCAGCGCGGCGTTGTCGCAGGTGTCGAAGCTCGTCGAGTCGTCGGCATGGCCGCGGCGGAAGCCGAAGTGCTCGTCGCGCCACTCGAAGCGGCCGACGATCTCGCGTGCGTACGGATCGAGCAGTAGCTTGTGCGGATTGAAGCGGTGCCCAGCCTGCGGCGAGTAAGGGCCGTGTGCGCGAAATCCATAGACGAGGCCGGCGCGTGCTCCCGGGAGGAAGCCGTGCCAGACGCCGTCCATGTACCCCGGCAGGCGGTGGCGGCCGCTCTCGGTGCGGCCGCCTTCGTCGAACAGGCACAGTTCGACGAACTGCGCGTGCTCGCTGGCCACGGCGAAGTTCACGCCGTCGGGACGAAGCGTGGCGCCAAGCGGGTAGGGCTGGCCGGTCGACAGCATCGGCATTCGAATCAGCGAGACGCGAGACCCGGCGGCGCAGGTTGCCCGCGCGCTACCGGACCTCGATGCCCCAGATATTGCGCGCGTACTCGCGGACCGTGCGGTCCGAGGAGAACTGGCCCATTGCCGCGATGTTGTGGATCGCCATTCTCGCCCACTGCTGGGGCTCGGCGAAGGCGCGATCGACCCGCTGCTGCGCCTGCAGGTAGTCGGCGAAATCGGCAAGCACGAAGTAGTGGTCGACGTTGAGCAGCGAGTCGACCAGGCCCCAGTAGCGGTGCGGCTCCTCCGGCGCGAAACGGCCCTCGGCGACGGCGTCGATCACCGCCTTCAGCCGCGGGCTCTCCTCGTAGATCTGCCGCGGCCGATAGCCCTGCGCACGGCGCTCGGCGATATCCTCGGCGCGCAGGCCGAAGATGAAGATGTTCGGCTCGCCGACCGCTTGCGCGATCTCGATGTTGGCGCCGTCCCAGGTACCGATGGTCAGCGCGCCGTTCAGCGCGAACTTCATGTTGCCGGTGCCGGAGGCTTCGGTGCCGGCGGTGGAGATCTGCTCGGACAGGTCGGCGGCGGGGATGACTCGCTCGGCCACCGACACGCCATAGTTCGGCACGAACACCAGCTTCAGCCGGTCGCCGACGCGGGGGTCGTTGTTGACCACGCGCGCCACGTCATGGATCAGCTGGATCACTGCCTTGGCCGCGACGTAGGCGGTGGCCGCCTTGCCGCCGAACAGCACCGTGCGCGGCACGCGCGGCTTCTCCGGGTCGGCGACGATGTCGAGGTAGTCGGCGATCACGCGAAGCACGTTCAGCAGCTGCCGCTTGTACTCGTGCATGCGCTTGACCTGCACGTCGAACAGGCTCGACGGGTCGATGGCGATGTCGAGGTCGCGGCCGATGCGCTGGGCCAGCCTGACCTTGTTCTCCCGCTTGGCCGCCAGCACCGCGTCGCGCACGGCGGCATCGGCCTCGAAGCGGACGAACTCGCGAAGCAGGTCGAGATCGAGCCGCCAGCCGCGGCCGATGCACTCGTCGAGCACCGACGACAGCGGCCGGTTGGCCAGCGCCAGCCAGCGCCGCGGCGTGACGCCGTTGGTGACATTGGTGAAGCGGCCCGGGAAGATGCGCGCGTAGTCGGCGAAGATCGTCTGCACCATCAGGTTGCTGTGCAGCCGCGAGACGCCGTTGACGCGGTGCGAGCCGACGATCGACAGTGGCGCCATCTTGATGCGCCGCTCGCCGTCTTCCTCGATCAGCGATGCCCGGGCCAGCAGGCCGGGATCGTCGCCGAAGCGGCTGCGCACCTGCGCCAGGAAGCGCTGGTTGATCTCGAAGATGATCTCGAGGTGTCGCGGCAGCAGGTGCTCGAGCATCGACGCCGGCCAGGTCTCGAGGGCCTCAGGCATCAGCGTGTGGTTGGTGTAGGAGAAGATCCGCTCGCACTGCGCCCACGCCTTCGCCCACGGCATGCCGCGCTCGTCGACCAGGATCCGCATCATCTCCGGCAGCGACAGCGCCGGGTGCGTGTCGTTCAGGTGAATCGCCGCGTGATCGGCCAGGTTCTCGAGCCGGCCGTGCTCGGCGATGTGGCGGGCGACGATGTCCTGCAGCGAGGCGCTGACCAGCACGAACTCCTGCTTCAGCCGCAGTTCGCGGCCGGCCTGCGTCGAGTCGTCCGGGTACAGCACCCAGTTGATCGCCTCGGCCCGCGCGCGCGGCGCGGCGGCGGCGTGGAACTCGCCGCGCGAAAAAGCGGCGAAGTCGAGCGACTCGACCGCCCGTGCCTGCCACAGGCGCAGCGTCGCCACCCGATGCGTGCCGTGGCCGGGCACGATGAAGTCGAACGCATCGGCCTCGATCGCCTCGGCGGGCAACCAGCGGCGGGCCTGCGGCGGGCCTTCGACAGTGCCGCCGAAGCCGACCGGATAGCGAACTTCCGGACGGTCGATGAACCAGTGATCGCCGGCCTGCAGCCACGAATCGGGCTGCTCGACCTGGCGGCCGTCGCGGATCGCCTGCCGGAACATGCCGAACTGGTAGCGCATGCCGTAGCCGAAGGCGGGCACGCCAAGGGTGGCCATCGAATCGAGAAAGCACGCGGCCAGGCGTCCCAGGCCGCCGTTGCCGAGCGCGGCATCGGACTCGTGCTCGAACAGTTCGGCCAGAGCTCGATCGCCGCCGACGCCTTCCTGCGCCGCCGGCACGAGGTCGAGCGCATCGAACGCGTTGCCCAAGGCGCGGCCCATCAGGAATTCCATCGACAGGTAGTTGATGCGCCGCGCGCGGCGGGCGAAGTCCTCGCGCTGCGTCTCGCTCCAGCGGCTGGCCAGTTCGCCGCGGCATACCGCCGCCAGCGCCCGCAGCCAGCCTGCCGCCGCGGTCGGCAGCACCGGCGTGCCCTGGGCAAAGCGCAGGTGGCGCATGACCTGCTCGAGCAGGTCGTCCTTGGTCATCACGGCGTGGGGCATGGCAGCGGAGAATCAGTGCAGGTTTCGGCGGTCATCGCGGCCTCGGCCAGGGACAACGACCGAGTGGCAGCAATGTCGAGCTTGGGCAGCGGGGGCGCGCCGCTCGGTCTGACCGCAATGCTCCGGCGAGGGCGGGCGGCGTGGAAATCCGGCGTACGGGCTACGCCGACGGGAGCAATGCGACCAATGCAGCGGCCTGGCAGATCGAACAACCGATCGACTCCCTCAGCGTGAGCTGGCGTGAAATTGACGGCGGATTGTATCCATGGAAAGCCGTCAACTGTCAGTCGCACCCAGCGCAAAGCGCGAGCGATCGGCGCCGCTAGAATCGATCGCATGTCGGTGCCGTTCGTCCATCTTCGCCTGCACTCGGAATTCTCGGTCGTCGATGGGCTGGTGCAACTCGACGAGGCGGCTAAGGCAGCCGCGGCCGATGGGCAGGGCGCGCTGGCGCTGACCGACAGCGCCAGCATGTTCGGCACCGTGCGCTTCTACAAGGCAGCGCGCGAGCAGGGCGTGAAGCCGATCATCGGCGTCGATGTGTGGATCAGCAACGATGCAGAGCGCGATGCGCCGCACCGCCTGCTGCTGCTGGCAACGGACCACGGCGGCTACCTGCGCCTGTGCGACCTGGTCTCCCGTTCATGGATCGAGAACCAGCATCGCGGCCGCGCCGAGATGCGGCCGGAGTGGTTCGAGCATCCTGGAGGCTCGGGCCTGATCGCGCTGTCTGGCGCTGCGCAGGGCGAAATCGGCGCGCAGCTGGCGTTGGGCAACACCGAGGCGGCGCGCGCCGCAGCCGGGCGCTTGGCGGAGCTGTTTCCGGATCGCTTCTACATCGAATTGCAGCGTGCCGGACGCGCCGGCGAGGAAGCGCTGGTGCGCGCCAGCGCGCGGCTGGCGATCGACCTGGACCTGCCGGTGGTGGCGACGCATCCGGTGCAGTTCATCGCCCGCGACGACTTTCGCGCGCACGAGGCACGGGTGTGCATCGCCGAGGGGTACACGCTGGCCGACCCGCGGCGGCCGCGCCACTTCACCGAGGAGCAGTACTTCAAGTCGCGCGCGGAGATGGCGCGCCTCTTCGCCGACATGCCGGCGGCGCTCGCCAACACGGTTGAGATTGCCCGCCGCTGCAACCTGGAACTGACGCTGGGCAAGTCGCGGCTGCCGAATTTTCCGACGCCGCCCGGTGTCACCATCGAGGAGCACTGCCGCGACCTCGCGCAGCAGGGGCTGCAGGCGCGGCTGCAGTCGCTTTACCCGGACGAGGCGGCGCGCGCGGCGCAGCAGCCGCGCTACCAGGCGCGGCTCGACCTCGAGCTGGCGACCATCGCCGGCATGGGCTTCACCGGCTACTTCCTCATCGTGGCCGACTTCATCAACTGGGCCAAGCGCAACGGCATCCCGGTCGGGCCCGGGCGCGGCTCGGGCGCGGGCTCGCTGGTCGCCTACTCGCTCGGCATCACCGACCTCGACCCGCTGCGCTACGACCTGCTGTTCGAGCGCTTCCTCAACCCCGAGCGGGTGTCGATGCCGGACTTCGACATCGACTTCTGCCAGGACAACCGCGACCGGGTGATCGACTACGTCAAGCGCAAGTACGGCGCGCAGGCGGTGAGCCAGATCGCCACCTTCGGCACGCTCGGCGCCAAGGCGGTGGTGCGCGACGCCGGCCGCGTGCTCGACCTGCCGTACACCAAGTGCGACACGCTGTCGAAGCTGATCCCGCACAACCCGGCCGACCCGTGGACGCTCGAGCGCGCGCTGAAGGAGGAGCCGGCCTTCGCCGAGGCGGTGGCCGGCGACGAGGAATACGCGGAGCTGGTGGAGCTGTCGCGGCCGCTCGAGGGCTTGACGCGCAACGTCGGCATGCATGCCGGCGGGGTGCTGATCGCCCCCGGCAAACTCACCGACTTCTGCCCGCTGTATTGCGCCGGCGGTTCCGAGGCGGCGGTGGTCAGCCAGTACGACAAGGACGATGTCGAGGCGATCGGGCTGGTGAAGTTCGACTTCCTCGGCCTGACCACGCTGACCATCCTCGACCTGACGCTGCGCTATGTGCGGCAGCTCGATCCGTCGTTCTCCCTCACCCTGGAGACACTGCCGCTCGACGACGCCGCGACCTACGAGATCTTCAAGCAGGCCAACACGGCGGCGATATTCCAGTTTGAATCGCGCGGCATGCGCGAACTGCTCAAGCGCGCGCGCCCGGACCGCCTCGAGGACCTGATCGCCCTGAACGCCCTGTATCGCCCGGGGCCGATGGACCTGATCCCGGACTTCGTCGACCGCAAGCACGGGCGCAAGAAGGTCGAGTACCTGCACCCGTCGATCGAGGCGGTCCTGGCCGAGACCTACGGCGTGATGGTCTACCAGGAGCAGGTCATGCGCATCGCGCAGGTCGTCGGCGGCTATTCGCTCGGCGGGGCCGACGTGCTGCGGCGGGCAATGGGCAAGAAGAAGCCCGAGGAGATGGCCAAGCAGCGGTCGATCTTCGTCGAAGGCGCGCGCGCCAAGGGCATCGCCGAGGAAACGGCGACGCAACTGTTCGACCTGATGGAGAAGTTCGCGGGCTACGGGTTCAACAAATGCGTCGTCGGCGAGACCCGGGTGCGCGATGCGGCGACCGGCGCCGAGCGCACCGTGCGCGAACTGTTCGACCGCCGCAAAGCACTGGACCTTATGGTTCATGCGCTCGACGCCGGCTGGACGCTGCAGCCGCGCCGCGTTCGCGACGTGGTGTGGAACGGCCGGCGCCGCGTCTACGAACTGCGCACCGCCCTGGGCCGCCGGCTCACCGCAACCAGCAACCATCCGCTGCGCACGCTCGACGGCTGGACGCTGCTGGGCGAGCTGAAACCCGGCGACCGGATCGCCGCGCCGCGCTCGCTGCCGGCTGCGAACGCGCGGCGCTGGCCCGAGCACGAACTGGCGGTCCTCGGCGGGCTGCTTTCCGAAGGCAACACCTGCCACCCGACCTGCGTCTACTTCTACAACAACGACGAGCAACTGATCGCCGATTTCGTGCGGGCGGCGACGAGGTTTCCCGACTCGGTGGCGCGGGTGGCCCGGCGCGGCGCGCGCCGCGAGGTCTGCGTTTCGACCGGTCGCGACACCCGCTTTCATGCCGGGCAACGGCCCTGGAATGCGCGCGCGTCGAATGCGGTCGCCGTCGCCGAGGCCGTGCCGGCGCGCAGCGGGGTCTTCGCCTGGGCCGGCGAACTGGGACTGCTCGGCGTCAAGGCGCAGGACAAGCGCGTGCCGGCAGCGGTGTTCGAACTGGCGGCCGAGGACATCGCGCTGCTGCTCGGCCGCCTTTGGTCCGGCGACGGGTTCTTCTTCGGTTCCTCGAACACGGTGCCGTTCTATGCCACCAGTTCCGCCGGCTTGGCGCGCGACGTTCAGGAACTGCTGCTGCGCGTCGGCATCGTCTCGCGCCTGCAGGAGAAGCAGTTCCGCTATCGCGGCGGGCGGCGGCCGGGTTACGCGGTGTTCCCGATCGGTGACGACGGCGTGCGGCGCTTCGTCGACGTGGTGCTGCCGCACTGCGTTGGCCGCGGCGAGCAGGTCGCGGCGCTGGCCGCCTACGCGCGCTCGACCGGGCCGGGCCGCAGCAGCAAGGACACCGTTCCTGCCGAGGCGCGTCGCTGGGTCGACCGGGCACGGCGCGGCGCCGGGCTGACGTGGCGCCAACTGGAGAGCCGCAGCGGGCTGTCGATGAAGGAGTTCTACGGCAACGGCAGCCGGAGCAAGCGCGGTTTCCGCCGGAGCACGCTGGCGCGGCTGGGCGAGGTGCTCGACTGCGCCGCGCTGCGCGAGATCGCATCGTCGGAGGTCTACTGGGACACGGTGGTGGAGATCGCCCCGGCCGGCGTGCAGGACGTCTACGACCTCGAGGTCGACGGCGAGCACAACTTCGTCGCCGACGGTCTGGTCGTTCACAACTCGCATTCGGCCGCCTACGCGCTGCTCGCCTACCAGACTGCCTACTTCAAGGCGCACTACGCCGCCGCCTTCTTGGCCGCCAACCTGTCGGCGGTGATGGACGACACCGACAAGGTCAGGGAACTGGTCGAGGACAGCCAGGCGATTGGCCTCACGATCCTCGGCCCCGACATCAACCAGGGCGGCTATCGCTTCGAGCCGGTGGACGCGCGCACGATCCGTTACGGACTGGGCGCGGTCAAGGGCACCGGCCGCAGCGCGATCGAGCACATGGTGTCGGTGCGCGCAAGCGGCGGCCCGTTCACGGGCCTGTTCGATTTCTGCGCCCGGATGGACAAGCAGTTCGTCAACCGGCGCGTCGCCGAGGCGCTGGTGCGCGCCGGCGCCTTCGATGCGATCGATGCCGACCGTGCCCGGCTCGCCGCCAGCGTCGGCCGCGCGCTGGAGGCGGCCGAGCGCGCCGCGGCGCACGTCGGCCAGGCGAGCCTGTTCGGCGGCGGCGAGATCGCCGCGCCGGCCGAGGAATACGTGCCGTGCAAGCCGTGGAGCGAACGCGAGCGGCTGGCCAACGAGAAGCTCGCGCTGGGTTTCTATTTCAGCGGCCACCTGTTCGACCAGTACGAGGCCGAGGCGCGCCGGCTGGCGCCGACCAAGCTGGCCGACCTGCGCGGCGGGCCCGGTGCGCGCGCCGAGGCGGTGCGGGTCGCCGGGATCATCGTCTCGGCGCGCACGCAGAACTCGCGGCGCGGCCGCATGTGCGTGATCGTCCTCGACGACGGCACGGCGCAGCTCGAACTGACGATCTACGCGGAGCTGTACGACCGCAAGCGGGCGCTGCTGCGCGAGGACACGCTGGTGTTCGTGCTGGGCAAGGTTCGCTACGACGACTTTCGCGAGCGGCTGACGGTCAATGTCGACGACCTGATGGACCTGGCCGAGGCGCGCGCGCGCGCCGCCGCGCGGCTGCGCATCGAGGTCGACGGCGTGCCTGATCTGGCGCGCTTTCGCGATACGCTGGCGCCGTTCCGGGTCAGCAACGGCAACCTGGCGAGTGGCTGCCGGGTGGTCGTCAACTACAGCAACGGCATCGGCAGCGCCGACCTCGTGCTGTCGGAAGACTGGCGCGTTCGCCCTGACGAGGCGCTGGTCGAGGAGCTGCGGCAGCAGCCGAAGATTCGCGCGGCCGGCTTCAGCTACGGCTGAGCGGCGGCGTTCGCGGGACCGCCTTTTTCACTGACGATATGCGGGCGGCCGTTGAACTCGAGGGCAGTGGCATCCGACGCGTCCTGCAGATCATCGTCCTGCTCTGCCCGGCGCTGACGGTTGCCGTCAAGGGCGGCGCGAACGGCAGCCTGATGATCGCCGCGGCGCTGTCGCTGTCGGTGCTGCTCCGGCAACGCCGTATGAGCGAGGGCAGGGCGGCAGACCGATCCAGCCACTTGGTCCGTGCCTATGCGCTCGCCATGGCGGCGCCGGTCCTAGTGCTCCTCGCGGTGCAGACCCTGCACGGCGGACCGTGGGCGGTTGGCGCGATCAGTTCCTCGGCGCGGTTCCTGCTCGCGGTGCCCGTCGTGCTCGTCATGTGGCGTATCGGACGCGCCCTCGTTCCATGGGCAGACGCCTCTTTTGCGCTGGGAGCGCTCGCTGCCGGCGCGGTGATGCTGTTCGCACCACGCGAATGGTCGCCGGGGCGCTGGGGCAGCCAGTTTCTCGATCCGATCAATTTCGGCGGCCTTGCGCTGCTGCTCGGCGTGTTGTCCCTGCTCAGTCTCGACTGGTATAGGCGCGATCCGGTGCCGATCCGCGTGCTGAAGATCGCCGGATTCGTCAGTGGGCTAGGCGCATCTGTCCCGACCGGTGCCCGCGGGCCGTGGCTGGCGTTGGTGGTGCTGATCGTGGTGCTGGCGTTCACCACCCTGCGCGGGCGTTCGATGGCGATGCGCATCGCACTGTGGACGTCGCTGGCCGCGGCACTGCTCATCACCTTCGCAACGGTCGACGCCTTCCGCGGGCGCTTCGACCTGATGGCCGCCGACCTCGGCAGCTTCGTCTGGGGCGGCGAGCGGGACACGTCGCCCGGGGTCCGGCTGCAGATCTGGCGGGCGGCGTTGATGGCGTTCGCCGAACGGCCGCTGCTCGGACTCGGCGGCGGCGGGTTCGAGAATGCCGTCGACGGCTATCTCAGCCTCGGTGTGCTGAGCCCGCTGGCGGCGGAAGCCGCGCGTGCGGAGATGCACAACAGCTATCTCGCGTATGCCGCCGACTTCGGCACCCTCGGACTACTGGCGCTCGCCGCCCTGTTTGCGGTGCCGGCAGCGGCGTTCGCCCGTCGGCTTGGCGCGGACCCCGTCGGCCGCCGGGCGGCGCTGATGGGCCTGGTCATCGTCACCATGTACGCCTCCTGCGCGATCAGCGTCGACGTGTTCAAGCTGAAGATGATGGCGGCGTTCTATGCTGCGGCCACGGCGTTCATGGCGGCGATCGCCTTCGCCGGCGCCGACGAGGACGCGCAGTCGACGGGCGGTAATCGCCGCGAGCCGCTGACGGGAAATGAGTTGAGATGCTGAGCATCCTGATCCCGACGTGGAACAACCTGCCGTACCTGCGCCTGTGCGTCGACAGCCTGCGGCGGCACTCGGTTTTGCCGCACGAGATCCTGGTCCACGTCAACGACGGAGCCGACGGCACCCTGCAGTGGGTGCGCGAACAGGGGCTGGCGCATACGCACAGCGGCGGCAACGTCGGCATCTGCCTGGCACTGAACCAACTGGCGGCGATGGCCCGCGGGCAGTGGCTGCTCTATCTCAACGACGACATGTTCTGCACGCCGGGCTGGGACCGCGAGCTGCTCGCCGCGGCCGGGCGGTGCGGACCGCAGCCGGTGTTCCTCTCCTCGATGCTGGTCGAGCCGGCGCGCACGAGCAACGTTCTCGTCAATGTCGCCGATTTCGGCGGCGATCCGGCGGCGTTCGACGAACAGGCTCTGCTGCGTTACGCATCGAGCCAGCGCTTCGCCGACATCGACGGCGCTGCATCGCAGCCGACGCTGGTGCGCCGCGCCGACTGGCAGCTGGTCGGCGGCTACAGCCTCGAGTTCGGGCCTGGGATGAGCAGCGACGACGACTTCCTGATGAAGCTGTGGCTGATCGGCTGCCGTACCTTCCGCATCGTCGGCTCGAGCGTCGTCTATCACTTCGCCTGCCGCAGCACGGCGAAGATCCGTCGCAACAAGGGCGGGCGGACGTTCCTGCTGAAGTGGGGTATCTCGCAGCAGACCTTCAAGGATCTCTGCATCTCGCGCACCGGCACCGCGCAGGGCGGCGAGGCGCCGAACCTGCCGACAGGCAGCTGGCACGACCGCATCAAGCGGGTCGGGTACGCCGCCGCTGGGTATCCGCTATCCGATCTGGCGAAGTGGGAGCCTGATCTTCCGCGCCTGCTCGAGCCGGGCGCAGGGCAGGGCGATCAAGGCGAGGAGACGCCCGGCTCGTAGCGCGTGCCGGCGCAAGCGGCTTCAGGCGTACTGCTCAACGCCGCGGCTGGCCCGCGTCTCGCCGCTGCCGATCCGCTGCTGCAACCGCTGCCAGTTCTCGCCCTCGCGGGCGCGGTCGTACTCGCGATGCCACAGATGCAACACGCCGGTGGCGAAGGCGCCGTACTTGCGCCGAACACCGAGGTTGAGCAGCCGCACCGCGAGGTCAGAGTCCTCGAAGCCCCAGCCCTCGAAGAGCTCGTCGAAGCCGTTGACCGCGCGGAAGTCGTCCGCCCACACGCCGAGATTGCAGGTGCGCACGCGCTGCCAGCGACGGCTGCCGAGCTTGCGCAACGGGCCGAGCGGCAAGTTGCGCAGCGGCAGCATGCGGTTGATCGCGCCGCGGCTGTGCGCCGCACGCCACTGCGCGAAGCTCCAATCGTGGATCGGTAGGTGGCCGTCGAGCACCTCGCGGGTGAAGGGCTCCGACAGCAGGATGCGGTTGCCGGCGACCATCCAGCCGCGCTCGGCCAGGCGGCGGTGCTGGGCGATGAAATCCGGCCGCGGCACGCAGTCGCCGTCGAGGAAGACCAGGTACTCGCCCTTCGCCTGCGCCGCGGCCCGGTTGCGCGCGGCACCGGCACGGAAGCCCTTGTCTTCCTGCCAGACATGCGCGATGCGCACCGGCGCGTCGCGAGCCGTGCGCTCGACCAGCGCGCGGGTGTCGTCGCGCGAGCCGTCGTCGGCGATCAGACCTTCGAAACCGCGGTCTCGCTGCGCCAGCAGCCCGGCGAGCACCGCGCCGAGCGCATCCGGCCGGTTGTAGGTGGTGACGATCAGGCTGACGAGCACCGGGCTGCGCGCGCTATCGCTTCAGGCTGTCCGGCAGCGGCGGCTCGGCACTGAGGGCAGCCTTGCGCTCGTAGTACTTGGCATAGCGATAGAACGTGCCTTCGAAGTTCGACAAGGCGATGACGAAACCAGCCCAGCCGTCGAGGAAACCGGCGCGGAAGACGTAATGCCTGAGAAAGGCGGCGACGCCGTGCGCCAGGGCGGCGGCCATCGACGGTGTCCTGCCGCGCTGTGCGAGTCGCTCGACGCCGAGCGTCGAATAGCGCTGCATCTTGTGCAGCACCTGTGCCAGGTCGCGGAAAGGCACCTGCGCGATCGGCTCCTGCAGTCTTCCGAGCCGGCCGTCGAGCACGTAGGTTTCATGCACGGCGTCGCTCGTGTAGCGAAGCCTGCCGCGGCGGAACAGCTGCGGCTGGCGGTAGTCTGGGTACCAGCCCGAATGGCGGATCCAGCGGCCGAAGAAGAAGTTGCGCCGCGGGACGAAGTAGGCGTCGGCCGCGTCCGGGTCCTCGATCACGCGCCGGATCTCTTCGGCAGCCGCGGGGGTGCAGCGCTCGTCGGCATCGAGGCTGAATACCCAGACGCCGGTGAGCTGGTCGATGACGTCGTTACGCAGCTTGCCGAAGCCCTCGAACGGAACCTGGATCACGCGATCGGTGTAGCGGCGGGCGATCTCGGCCGTCGCATCGGTCGAGTGCGAGTCGGCGACCACGATCTCGTCGGCCCAGGCGACGCTGCGCAGCGCGGCGTCGATCTTGTCGGCCTCGTTGAAGGCGATCAGGTAGACGGACAGTCGCGGTTTGGCGTCCATTAGACTGCTTCGGTCTGTTCCGGGTCATGCAGGCGCGCGCTGCGCGTGCTGCCCGTTGCTGTTGCGCCTGTTTCGTGCCCGCGTTCCATCGTTCCAGTTCCGCCGATCCGCCACCACCGCGAGCATCCGAGGCCGTCGTCCCCGATGCGGCCGGTACGCCCATGAATCGTAGCCGACCCGCATCGACCGTCCGGTTCTCGGCGGAGCCCGAGGTGGACGTGCTGATGCGCGTGCGGGCGCGCGAGCGGCGCCTGCTGCCGGTGGCGCGCTGGGCCGCGGTCGTCACCATGATCGGCGCGCTCCTGTCGCCGCCGCTGGCCAATGCGGGCGCGCTGCTTGTGCTGGTCAGCTTCGCGCTGCTGCCCTCGGCGCGGCAGCGGCTGCGCGCCGCGCTCGCGCTGCCGCTCGTGCGGGCCGCCCTGCTGGTGCTGGCCGTTCTCGCTGCGGCGATGCTGTGGTCCGAGGCTCCGCTCGCCTTGCGCCTGAAGTACTGGTGGGACTGGCGGACCCTGCTGCTGCTGATCGTCTGCCTGGTGTTGTTCGACGACGTGTCGGCGCGCCGCCAGGCGCTCATCGCATGGATCGCCGTTGCGGCGCTGATTGCGGTGTATTCGTTCTGGGCCTGGTTGCAGGGGGTCTCGCCGGCCGGCACCGACCACGGCTCGCCCGGCATCGTGGCGCGCAACTCGACCACGCAGGGCATGGCGTTCGCCGCCGCCTGCTTCCTGGCGCTGATGCTGGCATTTGGCGACCGCGCCACCGACCGGCGCATGCGGCTGCTGCTGGCGGCGGCGGCGGTGCTGCTGGCCTGCAACCTGGTCTTCATCACCTCGAGCCGCTCGGGACACCTGATGCTGCTGATCCTGCTGGCGGGCGCCGTCGTGCAGCTGCTGGCCGGCTGGCGACGTGTCGCGGCGATTGCGGTGCTGCCGCTGGCGGCGGCGCTCGCCTTCAGCCTGTCGCCGATGCTGCAGACGCGCTTCGGCATGATGGTCGATGAACTTCGCGCGCCGCTGGCTTCCGAGCAGATCTCGGGCATGGGCATCCGCGTCGTGATGTGGCGGGTCAGCGCGCAGATGGCGCTCGAGCGGCCCTTGCTCGGTTATGGCACGGGCGGCTTCCCGGCGGCCTACGAAAGCGCCATCAAGCGGTCTTCCTACCGCGGCTGGGCCGCGACGCCGACGATTGACCCGCACAACCAGTACCTGCTCGTGCAACTGCAGGCCGGGATCGTCGGCAGCGCGGCGTTCGCCTGGTTCCTGCTGGCCGGCTTTCGCAGCCGCAGCCCGGATCCGTGGCGCGCCGCGGGCAAGGCGCTGCTGCTCGGCTGGTGCGCTTCCGCACTGGCCACCTCCGTCTTCACCGCCTTCGCCGAGTCGCACCTGCTGATGCCGCTGCTGGGCATCCTGCTGGCGCCGGCGGCTGTCAAGATGAGCGTGCAGCCTGGCGGGCAGCCAGCTGCCGGCGAACCACCGCAGCCACCTCGCTGAAGCTCGGCCATCCGTCGGCGCTGCCGACGCCGACGGCAGCCGCCGACCAGGGGCCGGTGCGCCGCGCGTCCGTGACGCCGAACAAGGTGATGAGCGGCGCGCCGACGGCTGCGGCGACGTGCGCCGAGCCGCTGTCGTTGGCGACGACCAGCCGGCTGCCGGCGAGCAGGGCGGCGAAAGTGCCGACATCGGTCTCGGGCAGCAGGGTCGCGTCCGGGACCGCGGCACGCACCGCCTCACGCTCACCCGGGCCGGGACACGTCACGACCTGAACGCCCGCGCCGACCAGGTCTGCGCACAGCGCGCCGAAGCCGTTCCACGCCTTGACCTTGCCCTTGTGCAGGCCG
>Ga0209450_10000957_pt1 | contig 14562 bp, 10 predicted proteins | sample FrelakmetLWP11LW_FD_187149 | JGI IMG/M metagenome (GOLD analysis project Ga0209450, IMG submission 187149) | Freshwater lake sediment microbial communities from the University of Notre Dame, USA, for methane emissions studies - LWP11 LW (SPAdes)... | ecosystem: Environmental > Aquatic >...
GACAAATAACGGACTTAACTGGAGCCAGAGAAACACCGGATTGACCAACATGTATTCATTCTGCGCAGGTGCGAATACAACAAACATATTCACGGGAACATCAAGAGGCATTTACACTTCATCAAACAACGGTAATAACTGGACACAGGTTAACAGCGGCCTGGGAGGCGAGAATGTTTACGGTATTATATCAGCTGGGAATTATGTCTTTGCGGGTGTCTATGGCGCAGGTATTTATCGAACAACCAATAACGGCACAAACTGGACAGCAGTGAATTCCGGATTAACCAGTTTCAGTTCGTATGCCCTTGAAAAATCAGATACAATATTATTCGCAGGGCAGTATTCGGCAGGTATATTCAGGAGTACGAATTACGGGACAAACTGGACGTTCAATTCAAGCGGACTCACTAATCTTAATGTTACAAACATTACTACAAATGCAAACCTTGTGATGGTGTCAACTTTAGGCGGTGCAGGAGTTTATAAATCGCTGAACTACGGCGCCAGCTGGACGGCTGCAAATTCAGGTCTGACAGATTCAAATTACCTGGCGGTTGCAAATAACGGAACGGTTTATCTTGCAGGTTCAAATGGGAGCGGAATATTCAGAAGCACGAATGCGGGATTAAACTGGACACAGGCAAATTCAGGATTGACTAACCTTTACGTAAATACATTAAAATCTTACGGATCTTATTTCCTTGCAGGGACTCTGAACGGAATATTCAAATCGTCGAACGGCGGACTGACCTGGATTAAAATCAGCGAAGGACTTTACAATCCTTATATTTATTCCCTTACATTCAGGGGAGGCCTGGCATTTGCCGGTACATACGGAAATGCGGTTTATGCACGGCCAATATCTGAAATTATAACGTCCGTATCGGGAAATGAAATTTCACCAGATATATATACTCTGTCACAGAATTATCCGAATCCTTTTAATCCTTCAACAACAATAGAATTTAACCTGCCAAAATCTGGATTCGTGACTCTAAAGGTTTTTGATTTAACGGGACGTGAAGTAGCGGTACTTTACAATCAGACTTTAAACCAGGGATTATATCAAACTGATTTCAATGCGGGAAATCTAACAAGTGGAGTTTATATATATTCTATAATTGCGAAAAACGACTTTACAGGCAAGATTTATAAAGACGCAAAAAGGATGACACTTATAAGGTAAAATTATTTATTACAGCAGCTGAAAACGGGGGAATGAGATATCATCAGCCCCTTTTTTAGCTAAAGAAGATTTTTTTATTTTTCATTAAAGATTTTCTTGTAATTTTTTTGACGGATATCCAATTATATTGAATATGTTTTAAAAAATAAAGGTCGGGAATATAAAAACAATAATTAAAATATTATTTATTTCGATACTCGTGATTCCCGCGATATCAAATTCACAGGATATTCCGTTCACATTTTTACATTTCAGCGATACTCATTCGCATTTAACAGGTACAGGGACAAAAGACGCAAACCTGAATTATACATTAGGCGGATTTTCGAGAGTCGCAACAGTTATTTACAGCACAAGGAGTACAGATACAAATGTAATGGTATTTCATTCCGGCGACTTTTTCACGGGGGATTTTTTCTTTAACAAATATTTTGGCGTCACCGAACTGATATTGCTTGAGAAATTCGGCATTGACGCTATCGCCGTCGGTAATCACGAATTCGACCTTGGACCGCAAGTCCTATATAGTTCTCTTGTTCAGGGATTCCAGAACGGCACTGTACCAATAGTTTCGGCAAATCTTGAGTCTACAGGTTTCCCTGCCCTGTCAACTTACATCACTCCATATACAATCAAGGATGTCAATGGAATAAATTTTGGCATATTCGGCATGACATACCCTGACCCCTCAAGCAATCCGTATCCTGTCATAATAAATGACAGTATTTTACAGATTGCGGCAAATACAGTTCAGGTATTATACGGACATGGTTGCAATGTTATTATATGCTTATCTCATCTTGGCATGGAGTATGACCAGAGTCTTGCATCGATAATTCCGGGAATACACATAATACTGGGAGGACACAGCCACACCCTGACGACTATTCCTGTATTCATACCGAATCCTTCAGGTTTTAATACAATCATATGCCATCCGGGTGAATTTTATAAAAACTTAGGGAAACTCAAATTTTCATATTCAAATGGCAACGTCATTTTCAAAAATTACGAATCAATATTCATCAACGAATCAATTCCCGAGAATCAACGTGTAAAGGGTTTCATTGATTATTACAAACTGGGAATAGTACAGCAATACGGATTAGTATATGATTCGGTAATATCAAATGCTCCTAATGATATTAAAATAACCTGGGAGGATTCATCAAGCTTCAGGGATACCCCTGCCGGCAACCTCGTAACTGACTCTTACCGGGATTTTTCAAATACTCAAATCGGAATTACAGCACTTGGGCTGATGTCCGAGAACATATATGCAGGACCCGTTACTGCAAACGACATATTCAGGGTCGTACCGTACGGATTTGATACAGCAACGAGCCTTGACTTTCGTCTCGTGAATTTTACTATAACTGGAATATCGCTAAAACAGTCGCTCGAACTTGTTTTTGGAATTGCACCTAATGACGAGAGTTACTTCCCGCAGACATCGGGACTTACGTTTAATTACGATATTACTCAGCCCGTCGGCCAGAGAGTGATTTTATCGTCAATGAAAGTGAACGATACTCCTTTTGTACTAACCGGTAATTACAGAATAACAGTTAACCAGGGATTGTTCGGTGCTTTACAGCAGCTTGGAATACAGGTAACAGATGTTGATGTAACTGCCATGAATGAATATACAGCGCTGAAGAATTTTGTTTCAGGGTTTCCTATACTGAATTACGTATCGCAAGGCAGAATAAAGCAAGTGACAATAACAGGAATAACCGAAAACGGAAATATACCTGATAATTTCAAGCTATACGACAACTATCCGAATCCGTTTAATTCGTCAACTAGAATTCTGTTTAGTTTAAATAAACCCGCATACATAACAATATCGGTTTATGATATAACAGGAAGAAAGCTCAGTTCAGTTATTGAAGGTAGATTCACTACGGGAACTCATTCTGTCTATTTCAGCTCAAATTCAATTTCGACCGGTATTTATTTTTACAGTTTAACTGCTGACGGCAAAGTAATAGAAACTAAAAGAATGGCAGTTATAAAATAAGTTACTTTAGGAATACCATTTTCTTAACTTCCTTAAAATCTCCTGATTTTATGGAATAGAAATATACTCCACCCGGATATTTACTAGCATCCCATTTAAGCTGATACTCGCCCGAACTTAACGGTTGATTTAGAAGTGTTTCAACTTCATGTCCGAGAACATCATAAATAAGTATTTCAGTATTTCCGCCTGTTTTTCCGGCAGGAATGCTAAACCTAATTATTGTTGAACTGTTAAACGGATTCGGATAATTCTGCATTAACATGTAAGATACAGGATATATCTCACTTATTTTATTTATTCCGATTATATTGCCGGAGTATTCCCAGACTCCCCTTCCGTGAGTTGCAACGCGAAGTTTACCGGAAGCAGTATTGTAATCAAGATGCATAGCCACGGTATTAGGAAGTCCAGCGGCTAGCTCGGTCCATTTATTTCCGTAATCATCCGAGACAAAAACACCGACATCCGTAGCGGCTAGATAATACGCGGTTGCAAATCCGGGATAAAAAATCAAACCGTCATTGACTGCTATATCGGGAAGATTTGCAGTAACGTCAGTCCAGTTTACTCCCCCGTTTTTTGTTTTATATACATGGCCGCCGCCGAATCCGGACAATGACAAAAGAACAAGGTCAGATGAATCAGGATGAACATTAATGCTTGTAATAATCCTTGAAAACTGATTAGTCCCCTGCGAAGTAAATGTAACTCCTCCGTTTGTAGATTTGAAAAACAGATTATTCGATGATGCGTACATCACTTTGGAATTCCTTTTTGATAAGGCAAGTTCTCGTATAACACCTGAAGTTCCCGATGACAACGGAATCCACGACGCCCCGTAGTCAGTTGATTTAAACACCTGCTGACGAGCCGTATAAAAAATCCCTGATGAATCAGGATGGCTTACTATAGGTGCAATCCAAGCACCTGTCCCTGTCAATCCGGAAGTTGATACCACCCAGTTCAATCCTCCGTCATCAGAACGTCTTACTCCGTTCGACTGAGTTTCCGCAAGGATTCTCTGTGTATTTTTCGAGTGAAAACAAACTTCCCCTCCGTCTCCTCCGAATGAAACATTCCATAATAAAGCGCCTGTAGTCCTTTGAGTTCCGTTATCCTGCGTTCCGCCGATTATATGTTTGTCGTTTAGAGGGTCTGAAGCAATACGGTAGAATTGAGTCAGATTAAGATTGGAATTAATATTGCTCCAGTTCGTACCTTTATTTGTAGAAAAATATAGCCCTCCGTCAGTAGCTACAATAATCTTATTCCCGTCAATAGGATGGAAATCCATATTATGATGGTCAACATGAACAGGGCCTGCGCTCGTATTTGTTATTTTTACAAAATCACTTCCGTTTACAGTCCTCCATAAATCTATTAAGCCAACGAATGCATTATCAGGGTCATAAGGATTTACATGTATATAGAAATCATAATGAGCCTGAGTAACTCCCGTAAATGTATTCGGCAGTAAACTGTAAGTTATCCCGTAATCAGTTGATTTATATACATTCACTGCTGAGCCCGTATAAACTGATGAATACACAATGTTCTGAGCACTTTTTGAAAGTGCTAAGTGGCTTCTAATTCCGGGAACAAATGAAGTATATCCAACAAAACTGTCCCCTCCGTTCGTCGATATTCTGTACCCTGTGCCCGAACCAACAATATATGAGCGCGAACCGTCATTTGAAAAAACTATGTCATCACACCTTCCGCTTACTATAAGATTCCACGAGACTCCTGCATCAGTACTTTTATACAATCCGGAATTTCCCATTGCAGCGAATAAAACATCCTGGCTACCGGGCTTAATAACAAGCCGTGAAAAAAAAGTATTTGCAGGAAGGCCTGTCCTGTAATTTGTCCAGTTGAGCCCTGCATTAGTAGATTTTATTAAACCGTTTCCGTAATACGAATAAGTAAAATAAGTTGCTTCTCCGGTACCGCAATAAATTACATTTGTATTTACAGGATCTATCGCTATAGAACCTGATGCAAGCGAAATTTCAAAATCGCTTAAAGCGGTCCAGATTAATCCGCTGTTAGTTGTCTTCCATATTCCTCCGCATGCTGCACCGAGATATATAACGGAAGGATTTACCGGGTCATATTTTACTGTTGCAACTCTGGATGAGACATATCCGTAATTTGTATTGTATGCCGGTGAAGGTCCGATGCTCAGCCAGTATCCGTCTTTTGAATAAAAACCCCGCTCGCGTGTAATGAGTTTTTTCTGATTTAATGCATCAAAATATGCGTTTTCATTTATAAAATTTTCCGGAAAAGCACGCTGATATATGAACCAATACTCCCGCTGGTAAGAATTACGATTCTTAAACGAAGGATTAATATTTGAGATATCCTGGGCACTGTTTTTGCCAGGGGAGATGAACAAAAAGGAAAGAAATATTAAAATATATTTAAACATTAATTTCAATTATATTTAATTTTAATGTATTCCGCGAAATACATCAATTCATTTATAACTTCCCAAATGAGATTAAATATGATTTCTGAAAACAAAAAGGCTGCTAACAAGCAGCCTTTTTTCATAATTCAGTTTTCGATATTAGATTACCAGTTTATTGTATTTTTTATTCTCTTGATTGCTTCTTTAATGTTATCCCTTGAGTTTGCATAAGAAAACCTGAGGTATCCTTCCCCGTATTCGCCGAATGCTGTGCCAGAGAGCGCTGCGACATTGGACGTATAGAGCAGATGTTCATTCAGGTCGCGGGATTTCAACCCTGTTTTTGTGATATTCGGGAATGCATAAAATGCTCCGTCGGGAACAATACATGAAAAACCTTTAATTGAATTCAGGCCATCTACTATTATATCCCTGCGGGCAAGAAATTCTTCTCTCATTTTATCGACTGAATCCTGCGGACCTTCAAGTGCTTCAATACATCCTTTTTGCACAAAAGCATTTGTACAAGAATTGCTGTTAGTCATAAGCCTTGCAATCATCGGGGCAATTTCTTTATTCATTACTCCGAAACCTGCTCTCCAGCCTGTCATTGCATAATACTTTGAAAAACCGTCGAGTATGATTGTTCTGTCTTTAAATCCGGGAACCTGGGTAATGCTGAAATGCTCGCCAGTGAATATCAGACGGCTGTATATTTCATCGCTGAGAACCCAAATGTCTTTGTCTTTTATAATTTCTGCAATTTTTTCTATAACTTCTTTCTTCAGAATACCGCCCGTCGGATTCTGCGGAGTATTCATTATCAACAACTTTGTTTTCGGAGTTACTAATTTTCTTAAATCTTCAGGGTCGAAAGCAAAACCTTTTTCTTCTTTAAGTGGTATAGGTACTGGTTTTCCTCCCATAAATTTAATCATGGATTCATAAATCGGGAATCCCGGATTCGGATAAATTACTTCGTCGCCTTCGTCAACAAGCGCGATAATAGCAAAGAACATTACGGGTTTTCCACCAGGCATCATAACGACTTCATCCGGATGAAAATCCAGGCCTCTTGTACGAGACATATAACGCGCGATTGATTCCCTTAACGGAAGAATACCGTTAGATGGTGTATAATGCGTGTCGCCACTCTGAACCGATTTTACGGCAGCGTCAATAATATTTTTGGGAGTATCAAAATCAGGCTCGCCGATTTCGAGGTGTATAATGCTCTTACCTTCGGCTTCAAGTTTTTTTGCTTTAGCTAAAACCTCAAAAGCGGTTTCGGTTCCGAGGTTTGACATTCTTTTGGCGTATTTAAATTCCATAATAATATATGTTAAATTTTTTAGAGTACTATCGGGGTTTATTAAACATAATAAAATTATTTCTTTAATTCGCTACATATAAAAATACCAATAAAAAGCTAAATTTGGTTTAATAAATAAGGGGATTCATTATTTGCAGAGTGAAATGTGGGCGATTAAGGATTCGAACCTCAGACCCCTTCGGTGTAAACGAAGTGCTCTAACCAGCTGAGCTAATCGCCCTGAAAAATAGAATTATAAATATAAGAATTTCAGAAATTACTTTCAATTCAGGAATGAATGCGTTTGCAACAATGAACAACTACAAACACAAATTGTGAATTGTAACTGTTTTGTAATTGTTGAATTTGCAGAAAACTGTTACGCGGGTTTTTTATTAATGACTTGAAAATTCGCTCATATATAGCGTATTTTAATTAATTATTATAACAGTTTATTCTATCATATGTCCGAATTCACATACGATAACCTTGAGAAATATTATAAAAGAGCACAATCGCTAGGTTATAATATTTGCAGTTGCATAGATTATTACGAAAAGAAGAACAACCTGCCTCAAAAAACAATAGTAAACAGAATCGATATAGACTTTTCGGTTAAAAAAGCAGATAAAATACTCGATATTTTTGAAAAGCTTGACATTAAAGGAACATTTTTTATTCGTCTCCATGCAAAAGAATACAATCCTTTCGACTTTGAGAATTACAGAATAATTAAAAGGATTATAAACTCAGGAAATGAAACAGGTTATCATTCTGAAGTAATTGACGAATCCGCAATATGGAACGAAAATCCTGCAGAATGCCTTAAAAAAGATATTGAGATTTTCAACAGTATGTTCAATACAGAAATAAAAGGTATTGCCAGCCACGGAGGAATGACCGGATTTAACAACCTTGATTTCTGGATAAATAACAAGCCTTCGGATTTTGGAATAAAGTATGAAGCATACGATGACTCTGACAATTTCGGGCTTTTTAAAAATTCATTTTACATATCAGATTCTGAATGGATACGATGGAAATGCTACGAAAAAGGCAAATTATTGAACGGGAATAACAGAACATTCGGCGAACACCTGGAAGACGGGCACAAACTGATTTATCTTCTAATTCACTCAGATACATTTTTTATCAACCATTTTTACGAATAAAGGAATTAGTATGCTGAAAGGAAAAGACATACACTTAACGGCAGTTGAAATCGAAGACCTGGATATACTTGCAAAGTGGATAAACGACAGGGACACGGTGCATCACAACACATATTACAAGCCTGTATCATCATTTCAACAGGACAAATGGTTTGAAAACATCATGAATTCAGATGATACCCATATTTTCGCAATCAAGAAGAATGTTGACAACAAGCTTATTGGTACGTGCCAGATTTGCGGAATAAATTCCATAGACCGCAACGCCGAACTGCGCATCAGAATAGGAGAGGAATCCGAAAGAGGCAAATCCTTCGGAACACAGGCATCTGAGCTACTACTGGAATTTGCATTTTCAGATTTAAACATTAACAAGGTATACCTTTTTGTATTTGCGGATAATGAACCGGCTATAAAAAGTTATGAGAAATTAAATTTCAAAAAAGAAGGAACGCTCAAAAAGCATGCTTTCATTAACGGGAAGTATGTTGATGTAATATTTATGGGAATAATCAGGAAATAAAAATGATTGCAGCGATTCACCAGCCTGACTTCATGCCCTGGTTAGGTCTTTTCACTAAGATCAGCAAAGCTGATGTCTTCGTAATACTTGATCATACGGAAAACCAGCCCGGCAACACATCGTTCTGGTGCAGACGCGTAAAAATGCTTGTAAACAAACAGGAGACCTGGTTTTCAATTCCCCTTATCAAACCGGAAGGAATAATTTCACAACCAATCAGAGAAATGAAAATCAACACAGCTGATAAGAAGCTCTTCGATAAAAAGATAAAATCAATTAGGGAAAGTTATTCCAAAGCTCCTTATTTCGCAGATATTTTTCCGCTGATAGATAATTACTTTAATGACACATCGGAATATATGATAACTAGAAATATGAAATTCATTGAAACTGTTGCGAATGGTATCGGAATAACCTGCAAATACATTTACAGCTCGGAATTAGGCTGCGAAAAAAAATCATCTGGCCTGATGCTTGAAATAATAAGAAAGGTAAATGCAGACACATATCTTTGCGGAGACGGTGCGGATGACTACATGAAACCTGAATTATTTGAACAAGCAAAGATAAATCTGATCTACAATAATTTTGTTCATCCTCAGTACAAGCAGTTCAATACCGAGAATTTCATAAAAGGATTGTCAGTCGTTGATACACTGATGAATCTTGGTTATGAAGGAACGCGTGAATTAATCATGAAAAGGAATTAGCCGGGAATGATTACGCAAAAACTGGCATTAAGCTATGCAAGTAAGATTGCTGTTCAGTTTGTACAGATGATAGCAATGTTTATTGTTGCCAGGATTGTCGGTCCGGGAGTTATGGGAACGATTGCATTCGGTCTGGCTTTTGTATCTATGTTTGCGTTCATTTCAGACCTGGGCCTCGGTTCCGCGCACATCAAATTAATTTCAGAGGGTAAAGACGAATCCGAATGTATCGGTACTTTTGCTGTTCTCAAGACATTATTAATCGGAATATATGCTGCAGTAACCGCAGGCTATTATCTGACTCAGAAATATATCCTGAATATTCCTTTTGAAAGCGAAGAGCACGAAATTGTAATATTAATTTACCTGGCGATAACAACAATTAGTTCTTTCTTTTTCATTCCGAGTTCAACTTTTGCAGCTAAGACTGAACAAGCGAAACAGGACCTCCCTAATTTCCTACAGACAGTAATTTATCAGATACTTCGTGTTATTGCAGCGGTCATAGGATTAAAGGCAATCGGCCTGTCGTTATCTAACCTTGTTGCGGTCATATTAATCATTCCGATTTACTTTTATCTCTTCCGCGGATACAAAATCGGGAAATACAACAAAGAACTTGCAAAGAAGTATTTTCAGATTTCAATACCCGTACTCGCGGTTATAATTGCACAGACAATTATTTACTCGACGGACAGAGTAATACTTCAGTATCTTTCAAATTCAGAGGAAGTCGGATATTATTCAGCCGGATTTGGCATAAGCCAGTTCATAAGACTTATAGAATCATCTGTCGGAATTCTTTTTTTTCCGCTATTTTCAAACCTGCTTGCCAATAATGAATTTGAGAAGATAAACTCGGGAATAAGAAAGTACGAGAGATTCAACATAATATTTACACTGCCTGCAGTTGCAGCAGTATCAGTTTGCTCTGACCTGGTTGTGAAACTTGCACTGGGACCAAAATTCATAAACACAATACCGGTTCTGGGATTCATCAATGTATCGATGTTTGTTTCGATACTATTCCTGCCCTATCTGAACCTGATTTCAGGCAAAGGACTTTTCAAATTATCAGCCAAAATTCATATTTTTAATACGCTTATTTACATAGCATCCGCTTTCATTCTTGTCTATCCTGATTTCTTTAATTTAAAAGGTGTCGGTATAGCAAGTTCATTAATCATAGTTAATTTTACTATTGGGATATCGTTTGTCTTTTTTCTCAGAAAACGAATACCCGAAGTTAAAATACTGGGAGAGCTGAAATCATTCATTGCGGGCATTCTGATATCTGCAGTGTTTCTGATAATATACAAACTGATTCCGGATACAATAGTTTACCATATCGGAGCCGCCGCAGGTTATCTGCTCTTTTACTTCGTGGGAGGATACCTGGCTGGATTGATAAAAAAAGATGATATAAACATGCTCAAAGACCTCATAAACGCAAGAAAAATGATGAGTTACATTAAGGATGAAGTAAAGAAACAATAATTGTTGCAGTTCAGATCCCCGGATTCTTTCATCCATCCAATTTACTGTTTTATCAGCATAAGACACAGATAAATACTTTGAAAATGCCTTATATTAATGGTATATTTTTAAAATAAAAATATTTAAGGAGCCGTAAAATGTATAGAAAATACAGTTATTTTGCAGTTGCCGTATTAATCACTGTATCATTACTGACACTTTCATCATGCAACAAGAAAGAAGATACCACAACTGATACGAAGAAAACTTCAACCAATGAATTTGTAAAAACGGATGATAAAGGCCAGAAAGTCATGATGAAAATTGCGCCGAAAGTCGGTGACAAATTGCATTATAAAATGACCGCCAAAACATCATCAACTGAAAATTCTCCGGGGACACAAGGGAAAGACGTCTCTAGCGAGCAATCAATGACATATTATTATACACAGGAAGTAGCTGAAATTAGTTCTTCCGGTTACATTACTTACAAAATGAAATATGACAGCATTATAATTTCCGAAAAAATTACCGCCGAAGATTCTACTATATCCCAGACATACAACTCAAACATAAAGGATTCGGTAGCAAACCAGCTCGACTTTGTGCAATATAATGCTCTAGCAGGCCAGGAATTCAAGTTCAGGATATCCCCTAAAGGTGAAATTTCCGAAGTTATTGAACTTGAACAGATACACGAGAAAATTTTCAAAGCACTCGGCGACACACTAAAACCTGACGATAAAGCGAAAATAAAAGAATCAATGGGTTCAGAAGCATTAAAATCAATTATTCAGAACCAGTTCCAGAAATTCCCTGATAACGAAATTTACAAAGATTCCTCATGGTCATTCTCGAACGAGACTAACCTTTCCGTATTTCCGATTAAGAACATTCTGTCTTATAAGCTAAAGGATATAAAGACGGAAAAGAACGTCATAGCTGAAATTGAAGCTACACTCGGAATAGAATTTATCAGTAAGGAAGAAAAACAAATGGGTATGACAATAAAGCTCCTTAATGATGAAGCAGGCGGCAAAGGAACCGTTACATTTGACTTTACCAGAGGATGCGTAATAAAAAAGGAAACGGCAACAAACATAAACATGGACTTAAAGCTTTCAGCAAAGGGTCAGTCAGCGAATTCAAAACAGACATTGAAAACAAACTTGCTTGTAGAATTAATGTAATATGAATAATGTATCCGTAATAGAACATCCGTTAATCGATCATTATTTAACAAAGTTAAGAGACAAGAGGGCGCCTACAGCGGAATTTAAGGTTGCATTAGACAGGTTATCATATTTAATAGCAACAATATGTTATTCAGAACTAAAATCCGAGAAGCACCACGTTTCGACTCCGCTGAAAAAGACAAGGGGAACAAGTGTCAGGCATCCGGTAGTCCTTGTACCCATACTAAGGGCAGGTCTCGGACTGACCCGCGGATTTGTTGACCTGTATCCTGAAATCATTATTAGTCATATCGGATTATACCGCGACGAGGAAACATTAAAACCGATTAAATATTATTTTAAATTCCCTGCTATAAGGGATAAAAAGAATGCAAAAGTTTTCATAATAGACCCGATGATAGCGACAGGCGGAAGTATAATTTTCACACTTGAGTATATTCTGAACATTGGATTCAAGAACATCAGCGTGATTTCGCTTCTACTGGCTCCGGAAGGAATAAAAGCTATTGAGGAAAGATTTAACAGCAGAGACAAAAGGAATTTTCATATATATACCTGCAGTATAGACGAAAAACTTAATGACAAGGGTTACATTGTTCCCGGACTGGGAGACGCCGGGGACAGGCTCTTCGGAACTCTCTAAATTACATAAGAGATGATTCTTAGCAATTTTTATAAGAAAAAACTTGATGAGCTGATAACAAATGCTAAGATTAACCTCTCTTCAAAAAGAGTTAATGAAAAATTAATATCAGACGCATTCAGGTTCTCACTTGAAGCACATAAAAACGAAAAAAGAGTTTCCGGGGAACCTTATTTTACACACCCGTACGAAGTTGCCCTTATACTTGCAAAGGAAATCCCCATTGATGACATAACGATTGCAGCTGCATTGCTTCATGATGTTGTCGAAGACACGAAATTCACAGTCAGGGATATAAAAGAAGAATTCGGCGGAACTGTGGCCGAAATAGTTGACGGTGCCACTCAAATTGAAGGCCTTACAGAAAATTACGAACTAAAGCAGATAGAGTCATATAAGAAGATGCTGCTTTCAATGACATCCGACCTGCGAGTAATGCTGATAAAATTTGCAGACAGGCTTCATAACCTGAGGACGCTTGAATTCCTGTCTAATACGAGACAGTTCAGGCTGGCGCAGGAGACTCTCGACATTTACGCCCCGCTGGCTCACAGGTTCGGGTTATCCTTGCTTAAAAGCGAACTTGAAGATTTATCATTCAAATATCTGAACAGGGAAGAATATGACAGGATAGCAAACCATATAAAAGACAAAAAAAGAGAGCGTGAACGCTTTCTGAAAAAATTTATCGAACCGATAAAAAGAGACCTTACTGAAGAAAAATTCAAGTTTGAGATTTACTCGAGGGCAAAACACATTTTCAGCATTTTCCAGAAACTGCAGAAACAGCAAAAAGGATTTGAAGATATTTATGATTTGCTGGCAGTGAGGATAATACTCGACACGCCGAATAAGTTCGATTGCTTTTCTGCGTACGGTGTAGTAACCCAGTTATATGTGCCAATACCGGAGAGGTTCAAGAATTTTATTTCCGTTCCGAAACTGAACGGATACCAGTCCCTTCACACAACGGTGATGAGCAATGAAGGAAGCCGGGTGGAAGTTCAGATAAGAACCAGGGAAATGCACGAAATTGCCGAAAAAGGTATTGCTGCGCACTGGAAGTACAAAGAGAACGCGAATTTCAATGACGAGAAAATCGAAGAACTGATGAAGACTATACGCGAGACGTTTGAAAGTGCTTCAAATGAGAATCTGTCAACAGGAGAAGTCATTGAGAACTTTAAACTTGAATTGTACCAGAATGAAATATACTGTTTCACGCCAAAGGGCGAACTCAAGATACTGCCCGCGGGAGCGACGCCCGTGGATTTTGCGTTTGCGATACACACTGAAGTCGGGATGAAATGCATCGGCGCAAAAGTAAACGGCAAAATAGTCCCTCTTGATACCAGACTGAAAAGCGGAAACCAGATTGAGATAATCACATCCAAGAACCAGAAACCCAAGAAAGACTGGGAAAAGTTTGTCGTTACACCTAAAGCGCAGACCGATATAAGAAAATTTTTCAACACGGAGCGCCGCAAACTCATAGCAAGCGGGAAGGAAACATTTGAGAAGAAACTTAAAAAGCACAAGATTCACATTAATGATGACAGCCTTCTGGATATAATCCAGAAATTGAGATTTAAAGACATGCAGGATTTTTATGCTGACATTTCAACGGGCACGACAAATCCCGATGAAATAATTTCATATATTGAAGACAAAAACAAACTACAGCAGATTGAGTCATCTATGTTAGCCGAAAGCACGGCAGCGGCAGAAGCCAGGGAACTTGAGACTATAAGCAGGTTCAAAAAGGAAACACAGGACACAAGCAAGGGTATATTATTGAAATCGGGCAGTTCGGAGACACAGATACAGGGACTGAAATACGATTATGCAAAATGCTGTAATCCTATACCCGGAGACGATGTAATCGGCTACGTTACACAG
>Ga0209450_10000958_pt1 | contig 14557 bp, 8 predicted proteins | sample FrelakmetLWP11LW_FD_187149 | JGI IMG/M metagenome (GOLD analysis project Ga0209450, IMG submission 187149) | Freshwater lake sediment microbial communities from the University of Notre Dame, USA, for methane emissions studies - LWP11 LW (SPAdes)... | ecosystem: Environmental > Aquatic >...
AATCTCTGTTCCACTCAATTGCTTTGCCATTGTCCGATAACCTTTCAAAAATAGTCCTTTCCAGACCACTTCTGTCGGCTATCCTCTCACATCACTTGGTTCAAATTCCGGGGAGCACGCCATAGAAATATCAAAAATCAAAGAGCAAAAATAAAAGATAAGGAATACTGACAAGCGGCATAGGGAGTTCGATACCCCCTCCCCGCTTGAAAAGCGGGGAGAGCTTTTCTGAGAATGGGTTTGTTTGGTTTTTTGTAAAACAGAAGTAAGATGTAAGATTTCAGCTCAGGGGGCGGTGTTCCATTGTTCCAATGTTCCAAAGTTTTTTTTGTGTTTGTGATTTATAAAACTTCAAACAATAGACATATCTGGCTGCGATTTGTCGTAAATCGAGCTTCCAGCAGAGAATTATGAATGGAGTATATAGAGTTTAATACGTCAAGAGATCCTCATTGGGAATCGATCGCTTTGGGCGTTGCCGATTTTGGATTAAAAAACCATAGATTTGGGAGATGACACCGATAGTTCTTTTTCTATGGACTTCTGTCCATTCCGCTGCAGGCGGCTGGGGCTGTGTATCCTTTATTAACATTTCAGAGAGCGTTGAATATTTCATTTAGCGGGGTGGGGGATTTGCTGTCAAATGAAAATTAATTGCCAATAATAAATAACCCTGCGGCAAAAGCCGGTTTTTCTAAAAATGCGTTACCCTCCCAAAAAAGACGACAATACTGAAAACAGGTAACCCTATGTTTTATGATGAATTACGATAAAAAGTATCTGAACCCTAATTTTCTAATTTGGAGCGAATTCTATGTCTCTATAATAGATATTACCATTGTTGGTTGTTGGCCTTGTCCCTATCGTGGTTGTATAAACTCCGCTCCTTGCAGGAAAAGATAGGTACTTGGAACGTTGGTTGAAAAACCTCCAATATCCTGGAGCAGTTGTATTTGGATCGTAGCCCATAGTCGAGTTGAATATGGCCGATGCATTCTTACATGCATAATATTTACAACCATCCTCTCCGGTTGTTACCGAAACAGTATACTCCGTATTTGCAATGACACTCACCGGCGTTGCCAAAGCATAACTATGCCATTCATCATTTCCTGTGAAATTTATAGTATATGGTCCACCTACGCAGGTATTGTCGGAGTTTCTCCATATTCTGGCCGTGTGAGTACCGCTTTCTCCTGTAACCCCATAAATGGATATCGCCATTATCTGTCCAGTCACCGTCGGTATAAATATTTGCCCAAGCTCATATGAAGTTGATATTCCATATTTATCAACACAATAACTATGCAGATATTTTCCCCATACGCTATCGTTGCCCGCCGCCCAGATACCCTTTGCGGTGTCTAATTTCCATTGGTTGCGCCAATTTACGACTATGGATGTCCCCTGAAATTCCATCGGCAAAAATAATAATCTGGAGTCCGCCCGAAATGCGGCGTCGTTAGTCGCATTGGCCCATGCATCAGAGCAGAAAATATATACAGTGCCTTCGCTACCGACAATCGGCAGAGTCTTGAAATGTTGTGATTCATATGTTTTTGTCCCGGTGAAAGGATTACAGATATAAGTTTTATTTAGCCATGGCCCGGTTATCCTTGACGCCGTGTAATAGAAATTATCATTATTAGCGTATCCGGTTAAATCAGAAGCAATTAAATAGTATGTCCCGTTTCTCTCTATGAAATCTATCCCTTCAATTTGAAGGTCGGTATCAACTTTGGTACCTTCCACCAGTTTATAGTAATCTGAATCAAGCTGGTATATCCATACATGAAAATCATTAAAAATAGATGTTCCTGCAAAATATACTTTGCCGTCCGTATCCTTAAATATGGTGCCATCCCCACCAACGTATTTGCCGGCATCAACTTGGTCCGGACACGGCATATAATTTTTAAATATAAAATTTCCAGCAGGAGTGGTACTGGTAAAACAAGCGAGCCTGCAATCACTAGCATCCTCTTTTAAAAACTTGGCTATCATGACATATTCTTTATTCTTTGAGTTATAGATCACATGAGGCCGTGCAATAACCCAGCCATCTTTTTCCCATGAAACCATCTGGTCATGGGTAATGACGTTCCTTTCAAATGTCCAGCTTGATAAATCACTGGTGGACCAACAGCTTATATTACTAAACGTGTACGGTGCATTCATGCAATAGTTTCTGATATCTTCTCCATACATATAATATCTACTGCCGACCTTACAGATGCCGCCGGAATGACATTGCATGCGGTCGCCGTTGCTGTCATATATCATTTTCCCCGGTTCGATTATAGACCAGGAAGATGGCGGCAGGCAAGAATCAGCAGCAGATATGGCTCGGACATCGATCGCCACTAAGATCAAACCAATACCTATGAAATATTTCAACGCCATAAGGCCACCCCATTCTTTATTGCTTACCGCGATATTCATCTTATGGCTTTCCTTTCTCATTCATCCATTGCGCAACCGCCATGAATCGTTCAAGTGGAACACTAATACCATCCGCAAAGAGCTGAAGGATAAAATGGGCCTTTCGCAGCCTATGTGTATACAATTGATCAAGCGTTTCTGATATTTTTTCAATAGGATCCATAATCCATATTGCAGGATCCAAAGCCCCAATAATTATCAGGTCTTCACCCAGTACATCCAGCGCGTATTCCCAAGGTGTATCCCCCGTAGGCGGTGGAGTCAGGGCATGGATTCCATCCATTTCGACATCTTTCATCAAAGGCAGGAGGTTCTTAATGTGACCGCACATGTGAATTATAGCTTTTTTTCCATTTGCGTGCATTATATCAACAAAATCTTTGACATGCGGGAGATTGTATTTACGATAAATATCCGGGCTGATATAGTGGGTACTTGTGTTTTCACATAGAATTACTGTCTCCAGGGGACCTTTCGCAAGTATCTCAAACGCCTGCAAATGTTTTTTGTGAATTGTATCAAACAAAATATCCATTTCCTGACGGTGATCTGTCAACAAGTAATAAAATTCTTGGACCCCTATGATTTCCTCAAGGAGAAAAGGAATTGTTGATGGCCCCCAAAATCTGGTAGTAATCCCATCATCACCGATTTCGGAGGTCACATTTGCACAGATATGTTCATCGTCTTTACAAATAAACTTGGCACCTTCCCACATATTGCGATACAGTACAAGTTCGTCAATCGAGGCAACGGGATATTTCATTGGATGACCATTTTTCAGAATACGCGAGAGTTTATTGCGGCCGATAGAATATTCCTGAACCGTCTTTTCGTTTTCTTTTCGGACCTGCTCATGAACATAATCCGGCCACATTAACTCTGGCGAAGCGAAATCATATTGCATTCCCCAACAGTTGAGCAAAAATACATCACAGCCGATGTGTTTATAAAAATCCAGCCCTAAGTAACTTTTATACTCGACCGGCAGATCCGATATAGTTGTTTGGTCGACGAGAGCTGTCCAGCATAGTTTATCAACCGGCTTTTTATTAAGTATAGCACAGACTCGCTCCCGTCCGGTCATTCAAGCACCTCATTTCAATTTTCTTTAATAGTTATAATGATGTGATATAATTCGTATTGCAACATCACACTCCCATCTACTTTTCTATTGCCGCTCCGGTTCACTCTGCCTGATTTTGCCTTGATCTTTTTTGTCTTGATCCAACCAGAACTGCCCAATTTTCTCCAAAGTCATGTCCTTGGTCTCTGGGATACACTTCCAGCAGAATACAACACACACCCAGCAGATCGCAGAATAGACCCAATATGCGCCGCCATATGAACCAAAGGTTTTCTGAAACCAAGCGGTCATGATCGGATGCAGTGTCGTACAGATACAGGAAGAAGTAAATAAGAAAAATGTAACCACCGCCATGGCTTTGCCACGTATACGGTTGGGATAAATCTCAGCAACGATCAGCCAACTAAGCGGAGCCAGACTCAGTGTGAAAGCGGCTGTGCAGATGACAATAGCACCAAGAATCAACAAGGGAGAATAATGCTTGATGAAGAATTCTCCCAGCACTAAATGACCGATGGCCATCACCACCACGCCGCTAATTAAGATCGGTCGACGTCCCAGATGCGCCACGATCCAGAAGGCAATCATGGTGCAGATTAGGATCGTCAGGCAGGCAAAGAGTGAATTGAATAGTGCGGCAGATGCATCGCTGATGCCGGCTTCGATCAAAATCGACGGCGTATAGATCAGTAGCATATTCACGCCGTTGATCTGAGAGAAAACCATCAGAACGATACCGATAATCATCGCGCGGCGGATGCCGGGGCGCATCAGATCGTGGAATGTACCTGTTTCGTGTTTGAGTTCTTCGGTTATCTCGGCCAATTCGATCTCTGCGCGGGCACAACCGTTGATGCGTGAAAGGACGTCCATGCTTTCCCTAAACCTGCCCTTAGCCGCCAACCAGCGGGGACTGCGTGGTATGAACAACAGGCCTATCATCAATGCCAGAATCGGGATAATGGTAGAGAAAAACATCCATCGCCAGTGTGCTCCAAAGGAAAGGAAATAGGCGACGATAACCGCAAGATTGATTCCCAGTACCACAGCCAGCTGGTTGACTGTGACCAGTCGTCCACGCAGACGAGGTGGGGCAATCTCGGCAATATACATCGGCGAAATACCGGATGCAAGACCTACGCCCACACCGCCAATTGCGCGATAGATGCAAAAACTCCACAACCCATTGGCCAGCGAGACGCCGAAGGTTGAAACCAGCAACAGGAATCCGGCAATAAAAAGGGAATTGCGGCGGCCTAAAGCATCCGCGCACCACAGTCCCAGCAACGGACCGGCTATACAGCCCAATGTCGCACTGCCGGTGGCCAGCCCCATCAATTGCGGCGTCAGGTACATTTCCGTTTTCAGAAAGATAATAGAGCCGGAAATGATCGACAGGTCATAGCCGAAAAGAAATCCTCCCACGGCAGCAACCAGTGAAATCAGATATAGATAAATGGTGCTGCCGCGATCAGCAGACATCGTTGCCAGTAAAGGCGCTCTCATATTTGACGCTCCTATGCTAAAAGTCTACTCCAATTCTATTTTTTTTATTATAACTCTCTGCTAATACAAAGTTTGGGAAGTCTTCAAAGACCCTGTTGTTCTTGAGCGTATCAAAGATGATTCCCAGCAATTTACGGGCGGTGGCAATTATCGCTTTGCTTGTCCCTCGCCGTCGCCTGAGCTTCTCATAAAACCGATTCAGATACGGACTGTACCGCTTGGCAATCATCGTACATTGCACCAGCGTGGTTCGGCCTATTTTCGAACCTCGCTTGGTTATCCACCCGTGATGCTCCGTTTCATTCGAATTGGACACCCGAGGCACAATCCCAAAATAACAGGCCAGCTTATCAGCATCCGCAAAATCCCGAATGTCGCCAATGACCGACAGTAAAACCGTGGCCGATTTAGCCCCAATTCCCTTGATACTGGTCAGATTCTCATGGCCTTTCATCTTCTCGCCAGACTGTTTGACCTGGTCATCCAGCTTTTTGATGCCTTCGGTCAATGACCGAATCTGTTCAACCAGCACTTTCAGTTCCACTTTGACGATCGCATCAAAGTCCATCGCCAAGACGCCATCCAGGGCTTTTTCTGAACAAAACGCCTCTTTTTTACTCTTGATTCCATGGCCATTCAGAATCCCGTGAATCTTGTTCAGCAGCGTCGTACGCAGCTTGACCAATTTATCACGGGTGCCCACCAGCGAACTAATTTGAGACTGCTTTTTGTCTTTCAAGCGTGCCTCCGGCAACATATCCTTACTCAAAAACCACGACAATAATCGGGCATCATTTTTATCCGTCTTCTTGATCGAGGATTTAATCACCTCGAACTTATTGGGATCCACCGCAATCGTTTCATCCACATAGGGTTTGACCCGATCAATGAAAAATCGCGTATTCCCCGTTGCTTCCACCGCCAGCTTATCCGTATCCTTAAGCGTCTTTAAAAACAGCTGCAATTCGCTCATCCGATACGTGGCCAGCTTTTCCTTGCCGTTTTCCGTCCGGCAGCACACCGTAAAACTGTTCGTGTGCAAATCAACTCCAAGATACCTCATGCTTTAGTCTCCAAAAAAAGTTAAACGTCCGTTTTTGGAGTAGACTCTTTGTCGGTGCACACCAAACTCCTATTCAAGGTCAATGCCTTACAGTGGCGGTTCGGTTGTAGGTCTGATTAATCTCCTTTACGAGGTCACAATGCCTCAAGAAAAACATCCAGCCTAAAACCTATCTACTCCAGCGATATGCCAGAGTTGTGACACCTACAGATTCATTTGTCAACTCAGTCTGACAATTTTTCGCTTTTTTCGCCCTCACAAAAAGCCGGCAGGCTCCAGGGGCGAAAAAAGAAAGAAAAATTGGCATCCCTACGTCATTTGACTTTTATCGTACCATCTCCCATTCACGCAAATAATCATGGATTGCTGAAATCATGGCCCAATAACTATTCCTGAAACTTTGTGCCATTAAGAATTACAGGCTTGAGTCCGTCCACATATTTACAGGCCTCGGTAAGAGCATGTGCATAATGGCCATAGGTCATGCCAATATGGTGTATAAACGGCCCTTCCATGAGTATACGCTCCCAACGGGGCCAGTTATCGACTTCCATCCAAACGTAGGTATTTTGTGTTTCGGGACCATCGATAGATTTCCCTTCACCGATCGCCAAGGAATATTCTCCTCCATCGCCATCAAACCGTGCAACGGTAATCGGCCCATCTTTCATCCTGAAATGAGGCATTCCTGAAAGAGAGCTTGGCAGAATCCAGTGGTCACCGATCCTTACTTTTTCATCGGAATGACACATCGATACAGGTGCCCCTGCATGCCAGAGTAAAACCCCGTTATCATTATCAGGATGCCGGATAGTAACATCCGCCAAATATGTAGATGCTGCATTAAAGCCAGCACGATTCAGCAGAATGTTGCTTATTGCCCCGTGAATGTCCGACTCACATCCTATGGGATAATGTTCCGATACCAGGCTGTTGGCATAAAAGCAATACGCACCCATGGCATTTATGAGGGACATGAAATCCTGGATCGCAAACCCTTCCAATCCGTGGTCTCGGCCAAGAGCCAATAGCTGGTCGCGAACAGCATATACATTAATTAAAGCGTCATCGTTATCGAATCCTTCTACTTTAGCAACGGCCCGGAGCATTTTAACTTCCTTAAGATAACCCGGTCGGCCTTTACTGACTCGGTTCCGAACCGCTTCAATGAATTCCACAATATCAATTGGCAATACTTCTATGTTGAATCGTTGCAGCAGTTCGCTTTCATTAATAATAGTCGTCCAGAAAAAATCTATTCGCTGCCCAACATGGCCTATTTTAACTCCTTTTCGAAATACATTGGCCACGCTGACCGCTCGAAGAAAAGTATCGATACCGCACTGCAGTAGCTTATCATCCATACGGCAATTCTCGATATACGTAAAAGGCACCCCTAATTTATGCAGTACCTTACTGGAGGCAAGCATTCCGCACAACGTATCACGCAATCGGCGACCGTCGGATAAAGGCGATTCATCCCTTGGCCCCCACAGAAGCGTCGGAACATTCAATTTTTTAGCGATCATTCCAACCGCACCTTCCGTACCGAAGTTACAGTGCGGCATAAAAAGACAGTCAACTCCAGCTCGACAAAAATAATCCACCGCCATATCGACGTGCTTTTGGTCTTTGATAAGCCCGTCTTCCAATATGCCTTCAAGGTCAGTGTAATCGACCTCCCATTCCTTGAGTTTTTGCTGCAACAGCTTTTTATACTTTACGGCGTCTTCATTACTGAAAACAAACTTCCCTATCGGACACAATCCCATAAGCGGTTTGGACTTTTTCATATAGCCTCCATGTTCATATTCCTACGCATATTAACACCTCTGAATTGTCAATCTTCTAACGGAACAGGAATCTCAAGACGTCTCCAGTCCGTCGTAATTGCAGTTAAATTCTCAGGAATTTCACCTTTAAGCCCCTGAACAACACCTATCATCTTACCATGCTCATCTTTCCATAACGCCATATCAACGGGTTCCTTCAACTCGATATTGAGCTGCCCAAGCTTAAAACGGCTTAGTCCGCCCGCTGCCAGGGCATTCAATTTGCCATCCGTACTCAGTCGAACGCCTAATACACCCATAGCGATTGCAGATATCTCAAAACCGTTGATTTTATACTTCACATCTATGGGATCTCCTGCAACATCCTTAGTTCCTGCGACAATTATTTCCGTTCCATCGATCAGCCGACATCTTCCGCTTGTGGGCGGGCGAATCGTTCTATGGCCATCCTCAAATAGCATCCAATTATTACAGCGGGTTTGCTCAGATATCCCTTTTTTACGAAGATTCTCTATTACAGAATTCATACACAGATTCGCATTGGAATATGCGGTCATCCGATCGGGCAACATTTTAATTATATCAATACTTTTGCCGTTAAAATCGGTTGTCCATTCTCCTATTCTATACAAGGCCGTTTTGGTATTCCTTGCTTTTTGAAAAAAACTGGCAAACTGAGACCCTTCGAATTCGGGATGATACAGCACCACCGCCTCATATTTCTGCGGCCCATATTGGATATAATTATCCGAGCTTATAACCAATTGATTGTCTTTGACTTCCGTTGAAGGGATCAGATCGACCGGATAGCCATTTTGCCAGAATTGATCAGTCAAGTTCAGCCCTATATCCTCATAATTCTTTCCTGCCCAATTCATAGCGTTGGCATGGCCGAATATTACTGCTATCGGACAGTCCAGAGGGCTTTTGGATATAAAATTTAATAGTCTTACACGGCAATCTCCTCTCATCAGGCTGCCGCGCAAAAGAGGCTTTATGTTCGTCAAATCAGATCCCGCCGGAAATATCGGATGATAGTTGACCCGTCCACTAGCCAGCACATATGACCAAAGTGAAATGGGATAATCTTCTATTACGCTGGAGTAGTACATATTATACCAAATACCGCTATTCCATTTTTTTGCAAGCGATGTCCGGATACTGAATGGCGTCATTTCATCTGTCTGAGCCCAGTCGCGTTTAGCAACCCACCAGTCCAGGGCGTTCTTTTTATACTCTCGCGAATCAGGATATGAAAACCAAGTCGGATGCGTTGCTACGATTGCGTTCCTTCCCCATATTTTTTTAACCGTATTGTAAAAATCAGTTTCGATTACTTTGTTTCGTTCCAGTATTATCGCAGAATAATGATTTATCAAAGATTGCCGTTCGCTTTCACGCCCGTTTTCACCAAGATACATCAGCAGCGCATCCCGCACCATATCTCGACCACCCGTCTGCTTGGCATATTCTGCTGCATGGTGGCACGAAAACCAGAAATCGTTTTTTGCGGGATTGCCATCATAACATGGTGGAAATCCCCATTCATCCTTACACGCCCCGGATAGGTTTACATCAGCATATTGCCATAGAAGTTCACACTGGTATTTCAATAAATGCGGTGCAAAAACATCAGGAGCCAAATGCGTAAATGTCGCCATTACACACGCCTTTTTGCCATCTGTTCCTGGATCACATGGAATTATAATATGTACACCCCTCGAATTGGATTCAACGACCGTGCATCTGGCGGTAATATCTGCTATGGTTCCAGAGACGATCCCTCCCTCTGCCATTTTATAGGCATATACTCTTTCCAGCCTGCCGGAAAGAGGTATATATGGTGTTGTGTTATATGTATAATGGTCTCCCATAACCGCTGGAGTTATCTTTATTTCTATGGTTCCCGTACTACTTAGATCAACTTCTTTAAGCCTTAGCATTTCCTGCATTTCATCGGGGTAACGCTTGTGAAAATCTTTTCTTGCCAGCCGCACATCCAAATCCATTGCGATCCCAATTCCATTTTGCTTCGCATATTCGCTCGCACTTCTGACCTGATCATGTATATAGCGGTCTGTAATTTCCCAGTTGGGAATTCGTAGCGAGGTAGTAAGACAATTAAACGCAGCATGCTTCCCTGCCAAATCAATATAAGTACGATACCCTTCGGACTTTATTTCCTCTTCTGTCCAGAACCAACATCCCAGAACCGGGTACACTCCGACAGGCAAGTGAAGCGATGTATTTTCACCTGCAGAACATGGGGCCGTTATAACCGGTAATCCGGTTACAACCAGAACCAGTATCGCGACGGCAATACCTGTTGTACATCTTCCAATGTGCGAGCAGCGTGTTACCTTCATAATGCACTTCGCTCCAAGAACCAGCCTGAACCATGTACATTTATTGTAATATCTATCATACATCACAACCCTGAAAAACCTGGGTCATAATTATTAAACCAGAACCATTTCTTGAAGCCTTTAAGTAATTCCATTTGCATCGCTTCACCTGATGTCTGGGCTAATGCTTTGTTTACAACCATTAATAGCGTCGGCCAATCTCTTTCGCCAACGAAAGCCGGTGGCCGTAAAACCAATACGGTAGATGCTTGCGTGTGAATTGTTGTTAGATAATTCCAATGCACGGCAAAAAAAGCATCAAGAACAGCCGTTCTTGCCTCTAATTTATTCTGGAAATCTTGCAGATGTGTTCTTAGTGTGGGCCAATCCCGTGTGTATGCGGCCTCGTTGAAAATGGCTTGCGCCACCTGCAAGACATCCTTTTCCGAACCGGCTTTGACAATCAGGTAATCCATTTCGGCCCTATCATTTAAGATTTGCCAGCGGTCATGACACCACTTCAATGAAGGCACTTTGCTCTGAATGGCCTGCGCGTGACACCTTAGCTGTTCAACGGTTTGCAGGTGCACATTAACAAGATTACCCGGCGGCCATGTTTGCTCAAGCCCCATAATGAGATCGAACGCCCGGGTTTGATTGGTGCCGCTAAAATAAAAATGCGCATATTCATTAACAACATCTTCAGCCGTTCGGTTCGGATCCCAGAGCATGGAGATCCATATGATCTTGTTAACATCTTCGTATATGCCTTCTGAGTACACCGCTGCACCGTATTTCAGCCTCGCAGCCGTTGCCGCCTCCTCTGCAAATCTTTTGGGGTTAGGGTTGGCACCGCTGCCGCCATAAGCATCATTTATACTACCAAACATGCTGATCTCAGGAAAAACCATTTTTGCATATCGTTTGGAAAAAGTATGCTCACCTGCCCAGCGTACATCCATAATCAGCCCGTCAAACCATGACGTATCTTCATCGCATAGCTTGTATACTATATTCCTCTCAGCATCATCAAGGTACCATGTTGAAATCAACACTTGCGCATGAGGATTATATTCCTTTACTATGGATGCAATTTGTGGCCCCATTTCCATAAACGTTTTACCCCACGGACGGCATAATTCACAGCCGCAACCACCGGGATCATATGGCCAGTGCCAGTACGCATCTATCGGCCCTATAAGCTTTAATACCTGTCTGCGACAATCATGTATTAACTTTAACCCTTTCGACTTTGAGGGACAAACGGTGGTATCGGAACACCAGGCCCCTCGCTTGGCCGAATCATCAGCAAGTAACTCTTTGATTTCCTGCATTTTAAAGACTTCATTGGCAACGCCGCACAATCCGACTTTAAGTCCTAACGAAGATGCCTTTTTGTTTATAAATCGAATTCGTTCGATCATTTTCATTCCGGAGCTATTTGCATCATTCCAGAAACCGTTGGGATACCAATGCATATCAAACCATGTCCAAATCGCATTGGCACCCCACAATGCCTGATCTTCAATATAAGTATTTATTTCATCAAGTGGAGCACATTCATAATAATTATTAAAGTGTGTGGCAAAATAAATGCCTCGATCACTTATGGCCGGAGATACAAGCTTTTGCATTGGACTCACATCAAAACATGAGGAGCCGTAATCGGCCAGTCGCAGGAATTTACCAAGGCCATATAATATGCCCCGGCTGTCACTACCGCATATTAACGCATAGCTCTCGGTATCTGGAAACATTTCTTCCATAGACTTCGGTCTGATATCGATCGCGATTACAAAACTTTCTGGTTTTTTCGGTTCAGGCATTGACAGTTGATTCATGAGGCTTGAGAGCAGGGCATTGTTTGTTTTTGTGCCCGCAATCATTACGAAACAATCCTGTTTTACATCAGCAGGTTTGTATTTCGAAGCATTAACGAGCAAGCACTCCATCGAGCTGCGTTGCTTAAATCTGGAAACAAATAAATCGATGATATATTTCTCGGTTTCATTTATGGTGTCGGGAATAATTAAAACAATGCCGCCTTGAACATGTATGGCGTCCGGTGCAGCAGCTTTGCCCATTGCCGAAAATACAAGAAACAATAACGCCATCAAAAAAGCAGCATATAGTTGCCAGCCAAACACAACACCTCCTTCTCTGCTGTTCGCAATTACGCCTCTCAGTCTCCAATCCAGGGAGATATACGTTTTGCCGCTAAGCTCACAGCTCATATAAACACCTTTCGTGCCTTGTCACAACAATACAACTCAACGTGACAGTTTCTATATTATATTGCAATGATATTTACCTATATGTCCAGGGTCAACTATAATTTTTTTAATCTACATGTTTCTTAACAAGGAACTACAAATACCAAGTCGATCGGCTGACTATATTTAATTATGTAAAGCGATTCTTGAAATTGCATTTCACATAAATAATCTCTCCGTATAAAATCAAAGAGTAATGGTTTCTTGTGTTTCGTGCGATTTTAATGCGGCCGTAAAGAGTCGATGGCTTATCGCCACTTCTTCAGGAGTTACGCAACCCGCAAAGAGCTTCCATGTTTTACCATACATCAGTTCATAGCAGAATGCCGCCCACATCTGAAGGATGGAATCGGAAAAGCCCATCTGAAATATGCCACCGGTAATTGATTTATAGGCGACTTCATGGCCCATGTCGATATTTTGCCAGGACTGCCGCCCATTTTTATATTCAAGGATTTCAAGTGTATTGATCTGTTTGCTGCTCCATCGTGCACATGCCTTTGTGCCCCATATTTCAATATACCAGTTGTTCTTATTCCCGGGGGCAATGCGATGCGTTTTTATCGTCAGCGGGAATGTCCGACCGCTTTTGGCATCTTTTGCCTCACAGAAAAGCGTCGCATTGTCCCATGTTTTACAGGGAACTATACCGCCTTTGCTATCGGGGCGTTCTGCGATGATTTTGGAGAGGATGGCCCGAACGTTGATCGGCCGCCAGCCGGCGCGAAACGGCAAGTGGCAGGCATGCATACCGAGATCTCCCATACAACCGTATTCGCCATTGAGTTCGATCATGCGTTTCCAATTGATGGGCTTATCGGCGTCGAGATCGCTGGAATGCAAAAAGCCACTGTGTACTTCGAGGATTGTGCCAAAGGCGTCGGCCTCGATCATATCACCGATACTCTGTACCGCCGGAAAAAATGGCGATTCTGATGAACACCGCACAAAAACATGGGGGTGTTTTTTTATTGCGGCCATGATGGCATCGTTGGCGGCCTTATCAATGCCAAAGGGCTTTTCACCAAGCAGATGTTTACCCGCTTTGATGGCGGCGCAGTAAAATTCGGCGTGCAGATTGTGCGGTACCGCAATGTAGACAGCTTCGACCTCGTCATTGGCTAATAGCTGTTTGTAGTCATTGGTAATCTGCTTAATTGTAGAAAAATTGCCGGTATACCATTCCAAGAGTTTGGCATTTGTGTCACAGACTGCAACGATTTGGGGCCGAACCTCCATTTCAGGCAGATGACACCATCGCGCCACAGCGCTGGCAAATTCGCGGCCCATCAGCCCACATCCGATAATTCCAAATTTTACAGTACGCATTTTGAAGTCCTTATGGGTTTTGATTAGGGTAGGAAACCGCGAGCCTCAATGCCAGAACGGACCCGCTTTAATGCAATATCCATTGAGGCGGCACGCATTGAACAGTGTTGGGTGGCGGCGTAGTCATATACGTCATTGAAGCATTGCGTCATCCGCTCCAGCAGCCGTGCATTGACATATGCTTCAGTCATTTGTTCATGTTGCGTTTCCTGGACATATTCCAGATACGATACAAACACACCGCCGGCGTTGCACAGGATGTCGGGGATAATGAAAACTCCCTTGTCATTTAAGATGTCGTCAGCCTGTGGAGTTGTCGGGGCATTGGCGCCTTCGGCGATGATGTTGGCCTTGACCGAACCGGCATTGTGGGAGGTAATCTGTGAGCCGGCAGCGGCGGGGATCAGGCAATCGCAGGGAATGCTGAAGATTTCATGGTTGTCGAGGGCATCGGCTTCTTTGAACCCGTTGAGGGTACGATGGGTTTTGATGTATGCAGCCATCGCGTCAACATCCAGTCCTTTGGGATTGATCAGGCCGCCATCGATGTCGGCGACGGCAATGACCTTGGCGCCATGCCGGACCAGCTCAAAGGCTGCCTCAGATCCGACATTACCAAATCCTTGTATCGCAAATGTCATTGAGCGGATATCAAGCTTTTTTTTCTGGCAGGCAGCCAGAATCGTATAGACCACGCCGCGTCCGGTGGCCTGTCGCCT
>Ga0209450_10000959_pt1 | contig 14544 bp, 20 predicted proteins | sample FrelakmetLWP11LW_FD_187149 | JGI IMG/M metagenome (GOLD analysis project Ga0209450, IMG submission 187149) | Freshwater lake sediment microbial communities from the University of Notre Dame, USA, for methane emissions studies - LWP11 LW (SPAdes)... | ecosystem: Environmental > Aquatic >...
AAATTAAAAAATAACTTACGCGAGTTAGAGACAGCAGGAGCTTCGTTATTTGAACCGTAGTTTCCGGTAGATCGAACATCTGAAAAACATCATTTAAAACAATAATTTTTTTTGTTACCATTAACATTAAGCATAATTATTTTATTCCCTAAATTAAAATGTATGAGAAAAACTAGAAATACTTTCCATGTTCAGTTATTTGTTTCATCAAACCATAGATTAAAGAGATTTTGAATCACAATAATAACGTCATTGTAGTACATTAGAAGTTCAACATAAGGAGAAGTCTTTTTTATATGGCTAAAGTTATTTTCAGTAATGCAACAAGAGACAGTTGTGTAGGCAATTCCAGAATTGTTTTTACAGGCACGAATTTGATTTTCTGTCAAATGTAAGACCTCAAGGATAAACTTTTCTTCAATATCTTTTAAGCACAATGAAGCCAGCAAACATCGCTTTATTAAATACACTAAATTATTTATGTCGAACAAATCCAAACTAACACAAAAGGTAACTGCTTTTTGATGTTCTAAAGACAAGTTGATACTTTTTCTTCCTTTGTGAACAAATCCCTGCCAAGAGTAAGAAATTTCATTCGTAGAATCCAAAAAAAAAGAAACTTTTGAAGATGGTTCATTCAAATTAAAAAATGCCACAATATCTTCGATTGTTTTTATTAATAATTGACATTCAAAGGACTTAAATTTCAAACTTTTCAATTCCTTAAATTTTAAACCATTTTCAGATTCTCCAAAAATAATTACACTAGGATAAGCTGCTACAATAATAGAATGGTTTTTTAAGATATAATTTTCACAACTATTTGAGAGTAAAAACGAGTTCTCCATTTTTCCAAACTATTTCAGCTGTTTGGCTTTCACTTTTAAGCAGTGCAGTTTCTCTAGAATGGTTTTAAGTAACGAACAGATTTTGTCCTATTGGCGAGATCCTAATTTTGCAGGGTCTTATCGTGGTGGAAAATCATTTCAAATTTTCTTAAAAACTGATCTTGGAGAAAACGTGCCAATTAATCGAATTTATCAAATTTTGAAAACTGACAAAATATTTATTCTTCATCAAAAACCAATCAGAAATATCGATCGCAGACCATTTGATGTGAAATTTTACGGTCAAGTTTGCCAAAGCGATTTGGCTTTTATGTTCAAATATGAAGATTTCAATTGTTTTTTATTAGTTATTGATATTTTTAGCCTCAAAATATTCGTCCAACCTTTAAAATCAAAGAGCAGTCAGAATGTGAAAGTTGCATTTGAAAAAATTATAAAAGATTTTAAAGCTCCCATTCATGTCTTAGAAACTGATCGTGGTTCAGAATATATTGGTTGTAAAAAGTTTTTTAAAGATCAAAAAATCGTGTTCAAGACAAAATTTGGACGAAACAAAGCTTCTTTTGGTACTATGGATTAAGCATTATTCTTAATTTGAAATACTAACTTTATCAAACGTAAGATATAAGAAAGAATTAATGCTTAATAAATAGTGTTTTACAGCTGAACATGCAATTTTTGAAATTAAAAGACGTCTTTATAAAGTGTTAAGAGGAACTTTAAGCCAAAATTGGGTTGAAGTTATTTCGCAAATTGTTGATCAATACAATGCAACTCCAAAACAAAAACTTGGTGGCTTATCACCTCAAAACATTCATTCAGAATATGATTCCGTTTTAGTAAATGAAGCAAGAAAAAAGAACAACATTTCAGTGTTTGAAGAACCTCATTATCAGCAACAAATTCTTAATCAAAAAAATTACGAAAATGACTCAAGCAAACTTCAAGTCAACAACTATGTTTATCTTTCATCAAACGAAAAACTATTTGATAAATCTTTCGACACTCAGGCAAATCAAATTTCACTGTTAAGCAAAATTTTAAAGCAAAATGTTAGAAAATGTCTTCAAACTACTTCATAAAAGACTAACAAATTTAGAGTCAGTCTTCAAAATTCAAAAAAATATTTATTTAATAAAATGTTACAATAAAATGTAAGGTAAAAACTCTGAATTCTTTCAGTTCCTTTTTCCATACAATGAAACGATTTACTTAACAAAATTTGAAGCAAAATTACTCTATAAAATGAGAAGAATATTTTCGATGCATTTTACTTAATACAGCTATTCATTTTTAAAACCATATTATCATGGTTTTTGCCTCTATCAAGCTGTTGTATAAAAGAAAGCAAAGAAAGTTCTGCTCTCAGTTTAAAAGCACAGAGAAATGGTTATGACAAGCTCCTAGGAGTAAACGAAGGAGAGAAAAGAGAAGAGAAATGGTTTTTTCCAGAAAAGAAAGCATGTAACGTTATCACAAGCTCGAACGAGTAAACGAAGGAGAGAAAAGAGAAATCAAACAAAGAAACAGTGAAATTTTATTTTGTATTGTAGCGAGGAGAATTATTCAAAATAGCAAAAGTAGACGCAACCTTAAAACAGCCTTTATATTCATTAGTAGATTTAATGGGAGATAAAGTAGAAGGAAAGTTTTATAGAGAACAGCTATATCCTGGTACTGAACCGGACTATAAAAGTAATTTTTTTGAAGTAGAAAAAGTAGTGAGTGAAAAAAAAGTGAAAGGAAAAAAGTTTTATTTAGTTAAGTTTCTCTATTACAGTTCCAAATTCAACGAATATATTCCTGAAGAAAATATGAAGTTTGCTAGTGACTAAAATGTCTGACATTCCAATTCGAGCAATATTTCTTCAAACAGACTTAAGTACAAATAATTTAATGATCCAATTGGCTAATAACGAAACAAAAACTGGATTATGGCAAATTTGTGTGAAAGATATTGCAATCAGTTTTAAAGAAGATCATAATCAAATTGGACAAATTGAATGTAATTTAGTAAAAGATCTTAAAGTAAACATAAACAATGCTCAAGTTCAAAGTTATAATCCAGCAATTTGTACTTTTCTAATCAAAGGAAAATTAGACGAAAAGAAAATATTTCAATTTGATAAATGTTGGTTTCAAATAAATGCTCCCAATACAGAAATTAAATTAAATATTCGTGATGCTGAAACTAAAAATCTGATCACGGGTCAAACAACGTTTTTCATAACGATATTAATTCAAAGAATAAAATAAATATGAGTTTGAGCAAAGATCAAGTTAAAACGTACTTAATAAGAGACAAAGGTTTTCTAAAAGAACTTTATGAAGGAGAAAATCATTTAACTAAAAGAAGAGTTCTTCAACATGCTGATGATACAAAATTAAATACTTTGATAAAATATTTGCATTTTGTTGCAACTGGTGAAATTCATGTTACTACAAACAATTTTAAAGTTATCACTGATAGTAAAAAGCTGACTTTAATTACTAAAACTGTTGAAAAAAAATCAAACGTCCTGCAATTTCTACAAACTTCAAGAGAAAATAAATTAAAGTTTCTATTAAAATTAAGTCAAATTTATCCTCAACTCTTATTTGCTCTCTTTAATGAACGTTAGCATGGATCCTAATCTTCAAAGGTCAATTCAATCCAATTCGTATCAAACTTATTTTATAAGTCGTCATGGTCGATTAACAGCAACGCCAGCAAGGGACTACATTTCTCCAGGTAAACATTAAAAGTACAAAAAAATTGAAACAAAAATAAGAAGCAAACTAAATAATACAATTTTTTCAGGTGTTGGTCTCACTGCAAAGTCGTATTCTATGTATGTGCCGATATATTCTGCTAAACCAAAATATTCCATTCAAAAGGAATCCGATCAAACGACTATAGAAACTGTACTGCAACAAGAAGGAGCTGGTAATATTGATTCACAACAAAATGACATTGGGTAAGTTTTTACCTGACAAATACGAATTCGTTGAAGACGTTGTTGTTGTTGATGTTGTTGTTGTTGTAGTAGTAGTAGTAGATGATGATGTTGTGGGACCGAAAGAAGTAGTAGATCTGGTGGTAGTTGAAAAGGACGGGAGAGGAGGGCAGAGGTACAACGTGCAGGAAGTTTCGGTAGTTTTTGACAAAACTGAAAGGAAATTAAGGAGATTATGGGAAAAAGCAGGGTATAAGAGGAACATAATTCATGCTGTTCAAGTAATTAGGAAAATGAGAGCAATAATATAAAAATAATTTTAAAGGAATCGTTTAATAAACTAGATATAAAATATTACCTGGGCAATCTGTAGGGTAGCGTTTGACTTTTGTTTCGTCGCAATTCTTAGTGTCGTACTTGATGCAAACAACCTTTTTTCCAGAAACTTTAATAGGTGGACAAACGAACTGAAATAGATTAGAGTAAATCTTTATGTACAAAAATGTCTTCAGATTTTATTGAATTGTTAAATACGAAAGAAAGCAGAAAATAAAGTAAATTTTGAGTAGTACCTGTGAGAAGTTTCCAGATAAATGAAAGATAAAACTCAAAAGAACGAGATAAAATGTACTTTTCATTTTGAGTCCACGTGTAAAGAAAGGAAAATGTGCTAAAAAGACAACAGATTTGGTTGTTTGTTAAATGTTTACGTTTTGGATTTGCTTGTTTTAAAAATATTTTCATTTTGGATTTGCTTGTTTGATTCGCTTTAATTTTTATATTCAATGCAGTGTTGCCAAATTTTTTTTAGGTCATTTCAATCAACATCATCTATGGACGAAAAAAACTTGAATCAATTGGATCCAGAATCTTTCAACAATGAAAAACGAAAAAGACTTGGAGAAGCTGTTCATCATAGCTTTCTACATCCCAAACCCTTTAAAGTTGGCAAATTGAGTCTACCAAAAATTGATTCACCAATAAAGCAAGAAAAGAAAACTAATAATGATAAATTAGTGAAAAATTCGAAGCACAAATTTAAAATTATCTAAAAATGGAAAGTCAGTTAATTGAAAGTGGGACGATTGCTGCCCAAGAATATTCTCAAAGCTTTTTTGCACAAGTTCCAACAGATCAACGATTTTTGCAACAAACATTTCACAAAATTTTACCAAGCTCAAGTCTTGATGGAGATGAAATTGAATTTAATTTGGAACGCTTTGGAGCAAGTAATCTGTATTTAATTCAAGAAACATATGTTGAAGCTAATTTTGTGATTGTTAAACCTGACGGAAGCTTACCAGATACTGCAAAAGTTGTTGGAGTAGTAAATAATGTGCTTCATAGTGCCTTTGAATCTGTCCGCCTTCTTATTAATGACACTTTGATTAGCACATCAGCAAAGCACTATCCATATAAAGCTTACATCAATACAGTCTTAACCTATCCTAATAGCGTGAAAGACAACCAGGCAAATAATAGCTATTTTAAAAAGTGATTACTTTAATTGTTAAAAATAACTGATAGATTTAAAAAAAAATTAGAAATATTAACTTTTATAAATAGCTATTAATTTCTTATACAGTTAGTAACTCAAGGTTATGCATCAGATACAGGTGGTCACATGAACGCAACTGATGAGAATCTTGGATTTGTTGAGCGATCTCAATATTTTCGAACTGGAAATGACAGCACTAAACCTTACAGAAAATCAGGAGCATGGTTTATTGGAAGACTTATGCACGATTTAGGTAAACAATTTCAATGAATAATAATATTGAATTATAGGCAAGATGTTATTTTTACTGATAAACTTTTCATTTCAATTTTTTAGTCAACTGCGAATCTGGTTTACCCCCTGAAACAAAGGTTCGATTTGATTTGGTAAAAAGTGACCACAAATTTGTCATTATGCGCTCAGCTGGAGACACAACAGACTATCAGCTCAAAATATTAAATATTTGTTTGTACGTACCTGTAGCTCAACTGAGTGCAACAGTTTTCAATGAAATTGAATCCATTTTGAGTCGAAAAGAAGCTCCCAATGAAATTGCAATTCATCATCGAAGAGTTGAAATTCGTCCAATTACAATTACTAAGAACCAAGTTGAGTTCTTCAGCGATTCTTTATTTCCAGGTAGACAAAATGAGATTATTTGATTTTAAGATTTAAAACCAATAATTTAAAATAAAATGCCTTTTATTTTATTTCAGAATCTGATTTGCCATGTCGAATTGTTTTGTGTTTTGTTGACAACAATGCTCAGCTTGGAACGTAAGAATATCTACAACTGATAGTTTCAAACAATTTTTTTAATTAATTATCTGAATGCGTGGCTTCATTTTTAAATTAAAAATCAAGGTTAGGGAAGTAAATATTTGTTTACAATAAATTGTGTGAGGAAATATCTATTTAAATTAAATTATGAAATGTGTTGAAGGGAAAAAATAGAAACAGTGGTAGCCGCTTAATGTGATCATTTTGGGACAGGGACAAACTGATAACATTAACCGAATGATAATGATAATGAGATTGAAAGTTAGGTTAGGATAGCGTAGGTTAGGTTAGGTTGGGTTAAAATTTGATCTCAAGATCATAATTTCAACGTTATGAAAAAGTAGAATTTTGATCTCATGAAATTTGACCTTCTGATCATTTCCCTTTTGATTACGTTAGGTTACTAGAGAGTTCTTAAAAATAAAATACTTGAACATTTTTATTTCTATTTTTTAGATATGCAACAAATCCCTTCAATATGGTTCGAAGCTGGGAAGTTGAAATTAAACCAGACCCTGGTTTGAGTTCTGAATTCGGTTCCGAACAATCAAATGATGAATTAAAAGCAATGATGAGTCAAAAATTTCAACAGCTTGAAGATCGCTTTTTAGCTTTGACAGAAATGTTGACCCAACCAAACAATATAACTCAGAATGACCAAATTGCTTCCACAAGTCGAGGTCGCGGCCGCGGTCGTCCAATTGAACGCAGAAGTCCTCTTAACAGAGGATCTCGTGGATCTACAAGTTCAAACAGATCTAGAGGCTCTCGAGGGTCTCGAGGCTCACGAAGAAGCCGAAATGTAACTGGTTCTCATGTTTCAACTGTTTCTCAAGCAGCAAGACAAAGATTGAATGATTTTATTAATCAAGCAACAGACGCAAGTCAGGCTCAAATTGATTATAATTTAACTACTAAAAAAACTATCTACATCAAAAAAATTGACTGCCAAATCAATTCTACATCGATTGATCAAGTTGATGACAAAAATGATGAAGATCAAACCATGCAGCAATACTTCAGGTAAAATCATTGAAGATAAAATGATTTTGTAGCTATATTGAACTTTTGTGATATAAGTAGAAATAATAAGTAGTTAAATAATTAATTTTTTTAATTCCAGAATGTCGTACTTTACTGGCCAACTTAATAGTCTTGTCAGCAATGGAATTTCATATAACGACTTTCGAAAGGGCTACTTTTTTGCAGTTTACGATCTGAGCACAAGTGGTCGCGGGGCAGGCAATAACTTCATTATTCCTGCAGTTCGAGTTGGTCACTTACGACTCAGGAAAGAATACATTTAAAAATGAATAAAATTTAATTTGCTGCGCACTTAAAATTATCTTTTAAAATTGCCAGTTATTGATAATATATCAAAATTTGTTGCGCACTTAATTTTATCTTCTAAAATTGTCTATTATTGATAAGATATAAAAAAACTTGCACATTATTCATATTTGATCATTCATTTCAAATATAGTTCCAACAAATTCAACTTGATGGATGGAAGTTTTGTCAATTTCAATTTATTTAAACTTTTTATTACTATTTTTAATATTAAATTTATTTTTAGGATTGTCTTTTCTGATAGTTTACCGGAAAATGTAACAATGTAAGTAACAAAATTATATTACTATGAAGAAATGTGTATAAGAGTCAGAAGAAAGTAAAGATAATTATTAAAATTTAAAGCCTCTTTAAGGAGATGGGTCATCTGCTCAAAAGTCATCTGCTTGAAAAAACCGCTAGACACCAAAATCTCAACTGCTGAACACCAAGTCGAGCAGATGCCATTTTTTATGTCGAGCAGTTAAGATTCTGTCAAGCAATTGAGATTCGAGCAGTTACAATTTGAGCAGTTGACCCTGACTCCTCTTTAAAATTGGAGTATTTCTTAAAATATGTCACATGAAAAAAAGAATTAATTTTTTAAAGGCTCGTCTATGCGGAATATCCTTCTGTTCTTTACATTTCAAAGAAAGGCAAAGTCAGCTCTAGCTACACTCCACGTTAAAAAATTGGTAAATTTTTTAAAAGATAACAAGTTTGAAAGTAGGCAAATTTTCTTCAGTTGTGTGAAAAATGTTATAAAGAATGAATCTTAGTTTTTTCGTGTTTATTATAAGTTTTCGAGTAATTTTTTCACTTAAGTGTTCAGTTCAGTTTAAACGAGCAAAAATTTGTAAGATCTTCAAATATAACGAAGATTGTATTCAAGGCAAATTGCAATTTTGTGAACTGTTAGCAATAAAAAAAAACCAAAATAAGTGTCCGTTTTATGTTTGTGATCCGATTTTGTTTCAGAACACTTCCTCTTCTCTGACATCCGAAAAAGTTCAAGCTAAAAACAACTTCTCTTTAATAACTCAGCTGATTTCAAAACAAAATCAAACAGCAACAAAAGACTTTGAACCAGATAAGGATTCTAAAAAAAGTGAATTTGTTTCAAATGTCCTAGTTACTAATACTTCAAAAAGTGGTAATATTACTAACGTACTTTTCAATAACTCTTTCAATGTTAATGCAACTCAACTTTTTGAAACAACTTTAAAACATGGCATTAATACTGTTTTGAAAAAAAATATTACTAATGAAGTCTTGAACAATTCTTTGCTGTTACGCAACAATTCACAGTTTCTCCACAAAGACACTTTAAAAAGTGAGAATTTGAGCTATTCACATTCCAATCTTTTGACAAATAATGCAAACATTTCTAATGGACTACTAAATGATTCGTTTAGAGCTATTACTGATTCTCAGATTCTTTACAATAAGACTTTAAAAAGTGCAAAATCTACTGATACGTTTTCTGAAATTTCTAATGTGAACTTAAATTCTTCAGAGTTTCAAAATTTGGACACTTTAAACAGTGAAAAATCTTCTATTGAACTTATCGATAGTAATTTGAATAATGTAAACATTTCTTTTGTGCTTTTGAACGATTCTTTAAGTGTTGATACCGATTCGCAGTTTCAAAATAATGACACATTAATAAGTGAGAGTTTGAGTCATGAAAACTTTACAAATGAAATAGACATTTTAAAAAGTTTTGAAAATGTGACATTGCCTAAACGACAAAATAAAAAATTTTTGAATGACACTTTTCAGAGAGATTTGAAAAAGAGTAAAAAGTCGAGTGTTTCCTTATCAAACTCTTTGAGCAATGCATCTATTTCTACAGAAAACATTCGCATTAATGTGCCTCAATCAAGTTTGAATTCAACTAAAAACTCTTCTAACAGTTTCAAACATTTTTCAGAAAGTGAAGCAAAAAACAACTTTGAAAACGTATTTGATTTTAAAAACAAATTATTTAAACTTACCAGTAATTTATCAGATGTTTCTTTGAATGACAAAAAAAACAACAATATTGGTGAAGATAAATCAAACTGGAAGAAATTAGATACCATTAAAACTTTTTCTAAAAACCAAAGCAACGAAAAATTTAGATTACTGAATGATTTTCATCAAAATTTAAAATCGCAACAAGATAAACTAAACTGGAAGCAACTTGATGTGAATAAAGATTTTGTCAAAAGTGAAAAATTAGAGAAATCAAGATTACAAACCCATTTTCAACAAACTATTAAAAATTCTCGTTCAACAGCATTTTTTTTTCAGAAAATTCTGCCTAAAATTTTTTCCAAAATGCCAATCGATTGTGGGGAAAAGGTCTGTTCTTTGGAATTTCATCAACGATCTGATGTAAGAAAATTGAAAGAATCAATTAACAATTTAACTAATGCTTGTTTTTGTTTAGCGATTGAATTAATATTTTCTTTATTACGTAACAAAACCCAAAAAACCAATATGTATAAATACTTGTTTTTCAATTGACTATTCTTTATCGATTAATTTCTAGTGCGACATTTACTTGGAGACAAACGTGACAAGCTGCCAAATTCCATGCCACTTAGAAGGGTAAGAAATTTTGTGTTATAAGTTGATCAAAATGTAGGTTTGACATGAAAAAACAAAGGGAGGTCATTTGATAGAATTTAAGTTCATCAAAACTTAAAATACTTGTTGGTAACCCCTGATTCTATCTCAAAAAAATGTAATAAGTTTTTAAAATTACTTTTACCTTTTGTATTTTAGATGCGCTATCGAACATCGTCGACATTTCAATTGTCCGATTTGGTACTGCGAAGAGAAACCTTCTACAACATCATCTTCAACTACTTCAACCCCCTGGACTTCCACAACAACTTGGTCTTCCACGACATCTTGGACTTCCACAACACCTTGGAGTTCATCTACCCCTTCAACTCCATTTCCGGATGAGACCACTCCAAGTCCAGATTCCGGAAACAAAGGTATAACAGTGGAAGCCTTAATGTGATCAATCTAATGTAATATTTCGGTTAATGGAATCAAATTGATCAAGAATTTTTAACAATATATGGGTTACTTATATGAGAGAATATTGTTTTAAATTACTTAATGATTCATTTTATCTTCGTTCAACATTAATAAAAGAAAAATAACTCTTAATACTTTTCAGACTGGTCGTACATACTCAATGGTTTGCTCATCGCTTTCATTTTGTGTGGACTTCTAATCTTTTTGTGGAGAAAGCCAATCAAACGAACGATCTTCCGGATCAAGAGGCGTTTTCAAAGACCACCGTTGGACGTATCCAGTTACTTCTCTATGACTGAGAATGATTCGCTCATCAATCAGAACGCTTCATCCATAATCAACTTGAATGCAGCTCAATATGAAAGCGTTGAATTGAATGCAGTTGGCTAAATTAATTTAACGAAACAATCGTTCAAAATAAAACTTTTTTCCAAATAAAGCTAATTTAGTAAGACAAGGTCGTTCTTTCAAATTGTATAAATTTCAAATAATTTGGTAATCTTTTAAACAAGTAAAACTGCTCAAATTGTAATAGCTCGAAAAATTCTAGAACGTCTCAAATCTAACCTAACCTAAACTACCCTAACCTAACCTAGAAACTTAACCTAACTTGAAACATTAGTTTTCGAGCAATCATAATTCAAAAAGTTGAATATTTATTTCTCTTTCGAATATCTTATTTAACTAATTGAATACCAAATTTTCTAGCTTAAATTCGTATAATAGTAATTTTAAAAGAACGACCTTTTAGTCTTTTTAAGTTTAACATATCCAATCCTAACATAACCTTTCCAAATATAATATATCTTAACGTAACCTATCCTGAAGTAACCTATTCTTAAGAACTAAAAGAATTTAGTCAGTTTAGATTAAAAGATTCAGATTATTTATTAAAAATTGATTACGTTACATTTAAATTCACTTTAAAATTAAATAAAATTCAAAATTACATTTACTTATTTAATAACATTAAAATTTTTTTGAAATCGAATTGGAACTAAAATAAAGATTTGAGTTTAAGCAAATGTCTAAAGGTATTTATTTTCGATAGTTGGGATTTTTCAAGAAAATAATTGGTTCAATGGGTCCTCCCTTAACTTGAGGAAAAATTGATGTTCGGCACCATAATTGTTTAGCTTCAGAATTAAATTGGCCATCAATTAATAAGTAGTGACTGTGAACATCAGGAAATCGTTTATATAAAAATTCAAAATTGGAAGCAAAAAATTTTGGACTATTGGCAATTTGCGAAGAAATAAGGTTTAATTCCCTAAGGTCAATCCTATTGAAAAAAAAAAATCTGTACTGACAATTTTTTACAAATGATTGACGAAAACGGTTGGTTTGGAAGTAATTTTGAATTGTTATGCAAACAGATAAATTAAAATGATGTACATTTTTTGTTGCCAAGTTAAGCATTTCTTCCGATGACAAAACTTCATTCATTTGATCGTCAATTAGAATTAGGCAAGGTAATGTATTATGAGTGAGATTAAGCTGAACTAAATTAGGTAAACCATAACATCTTTCGATTTGAGGAAACTCTTTTTGTAATCGGGAAAAAAAATCATTATTTCTTGACGATAAAGAGTGGGGTTCGCTGTAAACAATTCGATGAAATTTGGATGTGAAAATATCTTCTCGGAATTTTACAAAATTAAATAACATCTCACTTTTACCGCTTTGACTTGGACCACTAATTGAACAACAAAATGGAGTTTTTAACTTTAAAGAATCATCATTTATTTTTATTTTTTGAACCAAAAGAGATGGATTTATGTCCGACATAATGTTAAAATTTATCCAATAAAATATCAGCACAAAATTTTTCAACAGTTTTTTCGTTTTCTTGACAATTTTCATCAAAGCATAGTTCTAAAAATGTATCGTAGTTTAAATCTAAATTAAAAATTCTTTCAATACAATAATAAATTACAAACAAACCACATGTTGTTGTATCTTTTAACTGAAATTCGGTTTCATTAAACAAAATTTCTTGTTTAAATTTACAATATTTTACAATTAATTCTTGTTTTTCAGATGTTAATGACAGTGAATCAAATAATTCTATATTATTCTTTGAACTTCGGCAGAATCCGATCCAATGAATCCCAAAGCCTTTTTGTAAATCAGTGTTAGCAATCAAAAAATTTCTATAATTTAATGTTTTCGGTAAAGTATCAATTGAATAGATTCCTTTAAAATGTTTTTTGAATGTTGGAAATTTGTCTAGATATTTGTAAAAGTCAGCACCTTGCATTTCTAAGGTCCTAAATAATACCAAAATTGGTTTGATTCGAGTTTACTACCGCCAGAGGTTGATTCAATGTTAGTATTTTTTTTTGGAATGTTTTTAAATGACACTATATTTTCAAAGCCCATGTCACTTAGTTTCTGTTTAAGTTCTTGAAGTCCTGGAAGTGAGGTTTGTTGTTTTTTGAACAAGAGAGGAAATAAAAGAAAAATGTTTGAATTAGGAATGCCAACCCCGTCGATTATTAGTTTTCCACTTGAATCGAAGTCGATTTCTGATGATCGTAGTTCGATTTGTTGAAGAAGTTGGCTAGCATATTTTTTCTTATTCCTTGGAATGTGAATTAAAAGTTGTTTTATATCTGAAAAATAAAGTAATTTTATTTAGGTTTAATGGATTGAATAAAATAGCTCAGTAAAGCTCAGATTTTAATCTTCAATAGGCAATATTTGTATTTTCAATAAAATGACTAACTTAATAAAGCAAGTTTATAATTATAGATAACGGTGTTCTTAATTGAATAATAAATAAAAGTTTGTTGAAAACATTGCAACTATTTAAAAAAATGCTTACCAAATTTATCGTAATCTTCGTTTTTTCGAATTTGATTTGAGAAGGGTGCAGGAGGTGTTGTTGAAGGATTAGAAGTACTAATCAAAGTCGAAGTAGCGGCATCAGAGGGTTGAAAGAGACTTGTAAATGTAGATTGAGAAGTAATTTTTTCTGCAACTTTGCTTGCTAATTGGTCGTAGAAATCTGAAGAATCGTCATTTAATTGATGTAAAGAGTGCTTTTGATGGGATGATCCTTCTCCTGTTTGATTAAGAGATTTTTTGTTTCCTGTAAAATAAAAATGTTTTGTAAAATTCAGTGAAGTATATTGTTACGTTTTTGATTAAAATATGGAAAACTGATAAATAGAAACTTTCTTTATTAACTTTATATTTTTACCTTGAGAATGATTATCGAAGAACTTTTCCTTTTTTTTCATTAATTTTTCATAATTGGATTCAACTTTAAGTAATCTATCATATTCTGACACAGAAATTAAAATTTTTTCGATTGATGGATCAGAAGAGCTTTTATTTTCCATTTTAGAACTTTGCTCCCAAATAATGATTTTTTCGGTACAGTATACTGCTTACCATTTTATTATCGTTCAAAGGGGTTCAATCCGTGCTGTTGTGGCGGCAGATGATCATTTGGCTGAATTGGCTGGTTTGGTTTGTTCGGCTGGTAGGGCTCATTGAGATGGTTTGGTTCGCCATCATCTTCAAGGTCACCTTGATCGAGGTCGCTTTCCTCTTCTTGGTTGTCTTCGGGAAAATGCAGCGCGTGGAAATTCTTTTGGAGCTTGTTGAAATGATCGAAGAAACTTTGCAGATCATTGGTTGTTTCTTTGTTATCATCTTCAAGGTCACGTTGATCGTGGTTGCTTTCCTCTTCTTGGTTGTCTTCGGGAAAATGCAGCGCATGGAAGTTCTTTTGAAGGTTGTTGAAATGATCGAAGAAACTTTGCAGATCGTTGGTTGTTTTTGTGTTGTTAGCAACAACAAGATGTTTTGAAGGAAAACACCCCATTTTGATGTTACTGAAAGAATGAAATGAAATCAATAGATCATAAATTAAAATTTATTCTAAGGAGAATGAGTGAGAGAAAATTAATGCGAAGAGAGAAATGCGCTTTGCGCTCACCCTTCTCTTACGTTTTTTGTAGTCACTTCTCTTTCGTTTATGTTTTTACTACGCATGCGTCGACTCGATACAGGTTCGACTGAGACTTATAGGTTTTAGAGCATGACGTACGTATTAAGTGCGACCAAAGAACCAGCTCACAGTGGTTGTTTGCTGCTGGGGGCCCTA
>Ga0209450_10000960_pt1 | contig 14536 bp, 18 predicted proteins | sample FrelakmetLWP11LW_FD_187149 | JGI IMG/M metagenome (GOLD analysis project Ga0209450, IMG submission 187149) | Freshwater lake sediment microbial communities from the University of Notre Dame, USA, for methane emissions studies - LWP11 LW (SPAdes)... | ecosystem: Environmental > Aquatic >...
CCGAGGCCTACAAGGACGTCGACGAAGTCGTGCGCGTTTCCGACGAGGTCGGCCTGGGCCGCCTCGTGGCCAGGGTCGTGCCCATCGGCGTCATGAAAGGCTAGCCGGGGAAAGGCAGCACGGGCCCCGCTGAAGGCCGCGAGGTCCCCCCCGCGTCCGGAGCATCGGGCCCGTGTTGACAATTCGTTTGGCGGCCTCTAAGGTAGAGGCGCCATGAAGATCGTCCTGGCCGGGTACAACGTCGACAGCGCCGTTCTCGACGAGCTCAAGAAGAATTCTCCGCCGCGCGAGGACGTCACTCCCGAGACGCTGTCGGCCTCCTACGCCCGCATCTCCCGCGATCCGCGCCCGGTCGACGAGCTGCGGGCCGCGGCCCGGGCCGAGGTCGACCGGACCCGGCGGTCCAACCAGACCATCATCTTTAAAATGGGCCACCACTCCGTAGCGGAGCACGCCGTTTTCAACTTCGACCTCATCGGTGTCAGCCGGCTGGCCATCGAGGAGATCGAGCGCTTCCGGCTGATGTCGTTCACCGAGAAGTCGCAGCGGTACATCACCCTCGGCAGCGATTTCGTCGTCCCCGACGAGATCCGGCAGGCCGGCCTGGAGGACCTCTTCGTCGGGACGGTCAGGGCCCAGAACGCGCTCTATCACCGGCTCTATGCGCGCTTGAAACCGCATGTCCTGGCCAAGCACGCCCGGGCCGCGGCCGATCCCCGGAACCACGCCGTGCTCGACGGCTGGGCCAAGGAAGACGCCCGGTACATCGTCAGCCTGGCCACCGAGGGCCAGCTCGGCCTGACGGTCAACGCCCGCAGCCTCGAGCTCCTCCTCCGCCGCTTCGCCGCCAAGGGCCTGGCCGAAGTGAGGGCGATCAACGTCCGGCTCTACGAGCTGGCCAAGGCCGTCGCGCCGTCCATCCTCCTCTTCACCGACCCCGGCCCCTTCGACGCCGAGACCTATCAGGACCTGGCCTCGACCGCGGCCGGCTGGATCGGGGCGCCCCAAAGGGCCCGCCGGCGCCCGGGCGCGCCGAAAAGGGTCGCCCTGGCCGCCGCGCCGGAGGACGGAGATAGCCGTATCATCGCCGCCCTGTTCCACACGGTCACGGGGCTCTCTTATAAGGAATGCCTGGCCCTGGCCGAAAAGGCCCGGCCGGCCGCCCGCAGGGACATCGTCCGCCGGGCGCTCGGCCGCATGGAGTTCTACGACTTCCCGCCCCGGGAATTCGAGCACGCCGACCTCGTCTACGACCTCGTCCTGTCGGCCTCGGCGTTCGCCCAGCTCAAACGGCACCGGATGGCCACGCTGACCTGGCCGCGCTACGATCCCGGGCTCGGCGTCACGGTGCCTCCGTCCGTCCGCGAGGCCGGGGCGGAGAAGGAGTTCCTGTCGGTCATCGAGCGGACCGACGAGACCCATGCCCGCCTCGAGAAGGCCGTCGGCCCGGCCGCCGACTACGTCCTGACCAACGCCCACCGGCGACGGGCCCTGCTCAAGATCAACGTTCGGGAGCTCTACCACATCTCGCGGCTGCGCCAGGACGCCACGGCCCAGTGGGAGATCCGCGAGATCGCGGCGGAGATGTCGAAGCTGGCCGCGAAGGCCATGCCCCTGTCGTGTCTTCTTCTCGGCGGCAAGGACGCCTACCCGGGGATCTACGCCCGGGTCTTCGGCCGGACGCCGAAGATGGTCCCGCCCAAGATCTTCAAGTGACGGTCCGCCCGGGCCGGCCGCGGAGAGAGAGACGGGCCGCCAGCACCACGACCATCGCTCCCGCGCCCCGGACCGCGTCGACCGGGGAAATGCCGTTCCAAAGCACGGACCGGGCGGCATCGACCGCGTGGAACGACAGGACGCTGACGAACGACACGGCGAGGTAGGCGGCCAGCCCGATCCCGGCCCACCACAGCGGGCGATGGCAGCCCGGCCTGCGGACGGCCCTTATAAAGAGGAGGAAGAGCCCCAGCGCGGCCGCGGCCGTCGCGGCCATGACCGCTTTCTGGAACGGCCGCCGGAGCTCGTAAACCCCCCGTTCTTCCGCCAGGCGCCTTCCCCACGCGGCGACGTGGCCGGCCACCCCGGACAGCTCGGCCGCCGCGCTCGCGGCCAGAAGGACGGCGAACGCCAGCCAGACCGTCCGCTCGCCCGGATCCGCGGGACGTCCCGTCCCGAGACGCCCCGCTTTGACCGCGCAGAGCGCGGCCGCCGCGAGCAGGAGCGCGCCCAGCGCGGGGTGGACCCACACCGAGGGCCGGCCCGGCGGGCGCGCGGTCTTGGCTTTCTCCCGGTTCCTTTCCGCCTCGGCGGCGGTCGGGTAACGGTAGGTCGGCGTCTTCCGGAGTCCGGGGTCGCCGGCCGGCGGGGCGTCCTTGATGTAGGGCATGTACTTCGTTGTGGCCGCCCGCGTCCCGTCCTCCCACCGGCCGGTCGGGCTGAGAAAGACGAGGCCGAAGGCGAAGGCCGTGTCCTCGCGTTCGGGGACGGTGAAGACGAACGAGAACGTCTCGCCGGCGGCGGCCGGTCGCGAAGGCCCGGAGGAGGCCAGGAAGCCCCAGCCCTTCCGGGCGGCGTTGGCCCGTTGCAGGCTGCAGTTGATCATGGCCGGCTCGACGGACCTCCCCAGCGTGACCCGGATCTCGATCGTCCGGCCGACGACGGCGGCGACGGGGGCCTCGACGGCGAGCCAGCCGGGGCGGTCGTCCGTCAGGCTGAGAGCGGCCCAAGTCCCGGCAAAAACGAGGACAAGGGCGGCGACGGCGGCGGCGCGGCGCGTGTCAGGCCCCCGGTTCGAGGATGAAGACGCGCCGGCCCCGGACCTCGATCCGCCCCTCGAAGTAGAGGCGGACGGCCTCCGGGTAGATCCTGTGCTCCTCGACGAGGATGCGGGCCGCTAGCGTGTCCTCCGTATCGTCCTGGCGGACCGGGACGACGGCCTGGAGGATGATCGGGCCCATGTCCACCTCCGCGGCCACGAAGTGAACGGTGCAGCCCGAGAAGCGGACGCCCCAGTCGATGGCCTTCTGCTGGACGTGGAGGCCCGGGAACGAGGGCAGGAGGGCCGGGTGGATGTTGACGATGCGATGGATGAAGGTGTCGCAGAGCCCGGGGGTCAGGACCCGCATATAGCCCGCCAGGACGATCAGGTCGACCCGCCGCTTTTCGACCTCGGCGACGACGGCCCGGTCGTAGTCTTCGCGCGAGGCGAAGAGCTTGGGATCGAGGAAGACCGTTTCGAGGCCCCACTCCCGGGCCTTGAGCAGGCCCGGGGCGTCGGCCTTGTTGCTCAGAACGAGGGCGATCTCGCCGTCGATGGCGCCCCGCTCGACGGCCTCGCGGATGGCCATGAAGTTCGAGCCCCGGCCGGAGAGGAGGACGGCCATGCGCCCCTTCCTGCGGGGACTGCGGAAGACGACCTCGTCCATGATCCCTCCTAAGCCCGGACCTTGAAGAAGCCCGGCAGGCTGTCCTTCCAGGCGCGGAACGCTTTCTCGACAGGGACGCGCAGGATCTCCCGGCCGGCGTGCCGGACGGCCAGAGCGGCGCCGCCGGTGCGGCCGATGGCCTGGGCCGGTACGCCGCGGGCCGCGGCCGTCTTTAAAAGCCCGGAGAGGTCCGCCGGCCGGCACGTCATGAGGATGCGGGACTGCGATTCGCCGAAGAGCAGGGCGTCTTCGCGCAGGCCGCCCGCGAGATCGACCTCGCAGCCGATCTTCCTCGGGCTGTGGAAGGCGCACTCCGCGAGGGCCACCGCCAGCCCGCCCTCGGAGAGGTCGTGGGCCGAACGGACGAGCCCGGCCTCGATCGCCTCGAGGATGAATTCCTGGTTGCGCTTCTCCTGCTCGAGGTCGATCATCGGAGGCGACCCGGCTTCGAGGCCGTGGATGGTCTTGAGATACTCGGTGCCGCCGAGCTCGTCGAGGCTCTCGCCGACGAGGACGACGGCGTCGCCGGCGGCCCGGAAGCCGGGCCGGACGGCCTTGCGGACGTCCGCGATGATGCCGACGACGCCCAGGACCGGCGTCGGATGGATGGATAGCCCTTCGGTGTCGTTGTAGAAGCTGACGTTGCCGCCCGTGACCGGGATGCCGAACGTCCGGCAGGCCTCGGCCAGGCCGGCGACGGCCTGTTCGAACTGGCCCATGACCTCGGGCTTCTCGGGATTGCCGAAGTTCAGGCAGTTGGTGACGCCGATCGGCCGGGCCCCGACGCAGGCCAGGTTCCGGCAGGCTTCGGCGACGGCGATCCGGGCCCCGGTCCGCGGATCGAGGCGGGTGTAGAGGGAGTTGCAGTCCAGGGTCATGGCCAAGGCCCGCCGCGAGCCCTTGATCCTCAGCACGGCCGCGTCGGCGCCGGGCAGGAAGACCGTGTTCACCTGGACCATGTGGTCGTACTGGCGGAAGACCCACTCCTTGTCGGCGATCGACGGCGATGCGAGGAGCCTGAGCAGGGTCTCGCCGAGATCGGCCGGCCGGGGCATCGCTTGGAGAGCCGGCGCCGGCGGGGGAGGGGCCGGCGCGGCGATCGGGCGGTCGTAGGCCGGGCAGAGGTTGACGACGGCGTCGACGGGGATGTCGACGACGACCTCGCCCTTGAACGAGATGCGGGCCCGGCCGCCCTCGACGACCTCGCCGATGACCGGCGCGTCGAGGTCCCATTTGGCGAAGACGGCCTGGACGGCTTCGACCTTCTCCGGCGTGGCCACGAGCAGCATGCGCTCCTGGGATTCCGAGAGCAGGATCTCGTAGGGCGTCATGCCGGCTTCCCGCTGGGGGACCTTGTCGAGGTCGATGACGATGCCCATGCCGCCCTTGGCCGCCATCTCGGTCGTCGAGCAGGTCAGGCCGGCGGCGCCCATGTCCTGGATGCCGACGATGAGGCCGCGGTCCATGACCTCGAGGCAGGCCTCGAGCAGGAGCTTCTCCTTGAACGGGTCGCCGACCTGGACGTTGGGCCGCTTGTGCTCGGTGTCCTTGCCGAACTCGGCCGAGGCCATGGTCGCGCCGTGGATGCCGTCGCGCCCGGTCTTGGCCCCGACGTAGAGGACCTTGTTGCCGGCGCCCTCGGCCCGGGCATAGAAGACCTTGTCCTTGTCGGCCAGGCCGAGGCAGAAGACGTTGACCAGGGGATTGAGGTTGTAGCAGGGGTCGAAATAAACCTCGCCGCCGACCGTGGGGACGCCGAACGCGTTGCCGTAGCCGGAGATGCCCGAAACGACGCCCTCCATGACCGAGCGGTTCTTGGGGTCGTCGGGCGGCCCGAACCGGAGCGAGTCCATGACGGCGATGGGCCGGGCGCCCATGGTGAAGATGTCGCGGAGGATGCCGCCGACGCCCGTGGCCGCGCCCTGGTAGGGCTCGATGTAGGACGGGTGGTTGTGGGATTCGATCTTGAAGACGACGACCTGGCCGCCGCCGATGTCGAGAACGCCGGCGTTCTCGCCCGGGCCCTGGACGACGTGCTCGCCCTCGGTCGGCAGCTTCTTGAGGTGGACGCGCGAGCTCTTGTAACCGCAGTGCTCGGACCACATGACCGAGAAGATGCCGAGCTCGGTCAGGTTGGGCTCCTTGCCGATGAGCTCGACGATGAGCCGGTACTCGTCCTCGGTCAGGCCGTGCCGGTCGAGGAGGGCCTTATCGATCATGGCGGGCCTTCTTCCCTGCGGCCGGCCGCCCGGCCGGCGTGCGTTTTTCAAGGCTGAGGATGAGGGATTCGAAGATCGTCCGGCCGTCCTCGCTCCCGAGCAGGGCCTCCGAGGCCCGTTCCGGGTGGGGCATCAGGCCGAGGACGTTGCCGGCCGCGTTGCGGATGCCGGCGATATTGTCCAGGGAGCCGTTGACGTTGGCTTCCGGCGTGACGTTCCCGTCGGCGTCGCAATAGCGGAAGACGACCTGGCCGTTCGCCTCCAGGTCCCGGAGCACCCGCGGCGGGGCGTAGTAGTTGCCGTCGAAGTGGGCGATGGGGACGCGCAGGACCTGGCCCTTCCGGGCCGCCCGGGTGAAGTCCGTCCGGGCGTTCTCGACCCGGATGTGGACGTGCTGGCAGAGGAACTTGAGGTTCTTGTTGCGGAGCATGGCGCCCGGCAGAAGGCCCAGCTCGAGGAGGATCTGGAAGCCGTTGCAGATGCCGAGGAGGCGGCCGCCGCGGCGGGCGAAGGCCTTGACCTCCTGCATAAGCGGGGAGAAGCGGGCGATGGCCCCGGACCGGAGATAGTCGCCGTAGGAGAAGCCGCCGGGCAGGACGACGCAATCGACGCCCTGGAGGTCGTGGTCCTTGTGCCAGAGCATGACGGTCGGCCGCTTCATGACGTCGCGGAGCGCGTGGAAGGTGTCGAAATCGCAGTTGGAGCCGGGGAATTGGACGACGCCGAACTTCATGACGGTGCCCCTCAGCGGCCCTTGAGGATTTCCCAGTCGAACTTCTCGATGATGGGATTGGCCAGGACCCGGCGGGCGATCTCGGGGACCAGCGCTTCGGCCTGCTTCCGGGTCGCGCCTTCCAGCTCGAGCTCGAAGACCTTGCCCTGCCGGACCTCCGTGACCGCGGCGTAGCCCATGGTGTGCAGGGCGTTCTTGACGGTCTGCCCCTGCGGGTCGAGGACGCTGTCCTTGAAGGAGACGAGGACTCTAACTTTCATGGAGGACCCTTTCGAAGATGTAGTCGATCTTGTCGAGATAGGGGGCCAGCGAGAAGCAGCGCTCGATGTCCTTCGGGCCGAGGACCCGGGCGATATCCGGGTCGGCGGCGACCAGGGCGCGGAAGTCGAGGCCCTCGTTCCAGGCCTTGAGGCTGTTGCGCTGCACGATCTGGTAGGCCTCCTCGCGGACGATGCCCTTCTTGGTCAGGGCCAGGAGGACGCTCTGGGAGAAGATGAGGCCGCGGGTGGCGTCGATGTTGGCCCGCATCCGGTCCGGATGGACGACCCAGTTCGCGACGATGTCGGCGATGTCGGCGAGCAGGAAGTCGGTCAGGATGAACGAATCCGGGAAGACGATCCGCTCGGCCGAGGAGTGGGAGATGTCGCGTTCGTGCCAGAGCGCGACGTTCTCCAGGCCGACCCCGGCGTTGGCCCGGACGAGGCGGGCCAGCCCGGAGGCCCGTTCGCAGCGGACGGGGTTCTTCTTATGGGGCATCGACGACGAGCCCTTCTGCCCCTTGGTGAAGGGCTCCTCGAGCTCGCCGACTTCGGTCCTCTGGAGGTGCCGGATCTCCAGGGCGAACTTCTCGATCGACGTGGCCAGCAGGGCCAGGGCCGACAGCACCTCGGCGTGGCGGTCGCGCTGGAGGACCTGGGTCGAGACCTTGGCCGGCCGGAGCTTGAGCTTCTTGAGGGCCATGACCTCGACCCGGGGATCGAGGTGGATGAAGGTCCCGACCGAGCCCGAGATCCGGCCGACCGAGATCGTCCCCAGGGCGTTCTCGAGGCGGCCGATGTGGCGGCCGATCTCCTCGTACCAGACGAGGAGCTTGAAGCCGAAGGTCACCGGCTCGGCGTGGATGCCGTGGGTCCGCCCGATGCAGACCGTCATGCGGTGTTTCAAGGCCTGCCGGCGGAGCAGGCGATGGAAGGCGCGCAGATCGACGAGCAGCTTCTCGAGCGACTCCTTGATGAGCAGCGACAGGGCCGTGTCGACGACGTCGTAGGAGGTCAGGCCGAGGTGGATGTGACGCGACTCCGGCCCCACCTTCTCGGCGACGGAGGTCAGGAAGGCGATGATGTCGTGCTTGACGACCTTCTCGATGGCGTCGATCCGCTCCACGGAGAAGTCCGCCTTCTCCCGGATCGTGCGCAGGGCCGGGCGCGGGACCTTCCCCAGCCGGGCCCAGGCTTCGCAGACCGCCAGCTCGACGGCGAGCCACTTGCGGTACCTGTTCTCTTCGGTCCAAACGGCCCCCATGGCGGGGCGGGTGTAGCGTTCGATCATGGCGACCAGCCTTTCGTGAGAAGAGGCTGATGATACCAGAAACATCATGCCAAGGAAAGTGTATAATGGCCGTCTAATGGGGTGAGGACGCGATGGATGAACGCCCTGAAGCGAGCCTCGTGGCAGACGCCCGGCGGGGCGGGCGGGAGGCGTTCGCCGAGCTCGTCCGCCGCCACGAGCGCCGGGTCCGCGGGATCGCCCTGCGCCTGGCCGGCAATGCGGCCGACGCGGACGACCTGGCCCAGGAGGTCTTCTTGACGGCGTGGAAAGCGGTCGGCTCGTTCCGGAGCGGCTCGAGCTTCTACACCTGGCTCTACCGGATCGCCGTCAACACGTCGCTGTCGTTCCTCAAGAGGAAAGGCCGGGAGAGGAACAGGGCCCCGTTCGACGAGAACCGCAACGCCGCCGTCCCCGGAAGCGACGCCGCGCCCGGCCCGGAAGACCGCTCGGCCCTGAACGAGCTCACGGCCAGGATCGACGAGGCCATCGCGGCCCTGCCGGCCCATTTCCGGGCTTCGTTCGCCCTCGTCGTCGACCAGGGCCTCAGCCACGCCGATGCGGCCCGCGTCCTGGGGTGCTCGGAGAACACCGTGTCCTGGAGGATGCACAAAGCCCGCAAGCTCCTCCAGGCCCGGATCAAGCCCTTTCTCGAGGAGGCCCGGCGATGAGATGCCAGACGGCCCGGAAACGGGTCTCGGACGAGCTCGACGGGGCCCTCCCGTCCGGCAGGGGAGTCCGGCTCGAAGCCCATCTGCGGACCTGCCGGGCCTGCCGGGTCTATCGGGAGGACCTGGAGCGGATCCAGGCGGGGACCGGGCTGGCCGAGGCGCCGGCCGGTTTCTGGACGGCCTTTGAAAGAGAGCTGGAAGCCAGGCTGTCCGCCGAGGAAGCCGGGCGGAAGCGCGTCGAAGTCCCGTTCGCCGCCGGGCGGCGCTGGGCCTGGGCCGCAGGGGCCGCCCTGGTCCTGGCGGGCGTCTCGCTCTGGCTGGCGCTGCCGCGTCCGGGACCGGCCATGATCGAAGAAGCCTGGGTCGCCGCCGACGATATTTTGGATCCGATCGTCCGGGCCGTCGAGTCCGATCCGGAGCTGGCCGGCCGGATCGACCGGGAGCTCCAGGCCTCGATCGAGGAGATGTCCCCGGTGGCCGATCCGCTCTTCTGGGAAAGCCTGAGCGACGACGAGCTCCGGGCCGTCGTTACGGCCATGGAAAAGGAATCCGGACTGGGAGGTCCGCAATGACGACGAAACGCTTTGTCCTCATCGGCCTGATGCTGTCCCTGGTCCTGGCGGTCTCTTCGGCCGGCGCGGCCGCTCAAGCGGGCGACCCCCAGTCGAGAGCCCGGCTCCGGGAGCGGATCAGCGACCTGTATCTCCTCAGGCTGACCCGGGCCCTCGAGCTCACGGAGGAGCAGACGGCCAAGCTTTATCCGGTCCTGACCAGGGTCGAGAAGGAGAAGGCCGCTCTTCAGCGCGATATGGGGCTCGACCTCCGGGACCTCCGGGCGGAGCTGGCCAAGACCCCCCCGGGGGAGAAGGCGGTCCTCGGTCTCGTCGATCGGATCAGGCAGGCTCGCCGGGCCCTCCGGGAGAGGGACGAAGAGGCCGAGGCCACCCTGGACCTCGTCCTGACCCCGGTCCAGAAGGGCCGATATCTCGTCTTCACCGTCGATTTCCTGAGGAATGTCGGGGAGAACCTGGGGCGGGTCCGGCGGGGGGCCGGGATTTATTGAAAGAACCCCTTGACAAGAACCTGAGTTCCCTCTAGAATGATGGTCGGTCGTTCTGTATATTTCAGATTATACCTCTGAAAAAAAGAACACATTTCGAGCTCGAGGAGAGAAGTTTTTCTTTTTTTCGCGTCTTTTTCTGTTTTCCCCCATATCAGCAGAGCAGGTTAGCGGCAAGACAGGTTGAGGGTACGCCAGCGTAGCTCAGCAGGTAGAGCGGCTGATTTGTAATCAGCGGGTCAGGGGTTCGAATCCCTTCGCTGGCTTAGACGCGCGATCGAGGGCGAGGACGATGCACCATAGTGAGGGCAGGTTCCAGAGTGGCCAAATGGGACGGGCTGTAAACCCGTTGCGGAAACGCTTCGGAGGTTCGAATCCTTCCCTGCCCATTATCGCCTCCGCGGGAATAGCTCAGTTGGTAGAGCGTCAGCCTTCCAAGCTGAACGTCACGGGTTCGAATCCCGTTTCCCGCTCTTTTTCGAGGATGCCGGGCCCAAGTAGCTCAGTTGGTAGAGCACGTCCTTGGTAAGGACGGGGTCACCAGTTCAATTCTGGTCTTGGGCTTTTTCCTGATTCAGACGCAGGCCCCCCGGGGCCGGGAAGGACCGACATGCGAGAGATCATCACGCTCCAATGCGGCGAGTGCAAGCGCCGCAACTACAGCACGACGCGCAACAAGAAGAAGCAGACCGAGAAGCTCGAGACGAGCAAGTACTGCCCCTTCTGCCGGAAACATACGGCCCACAAGGAATCGAAATAAGAGGCCGACAGGTGAGTAGCTCAATTGGTAGAGCAGCGGTCTCCAAAACCGCAGGTTGCGGGTTCGAGCCCTGCCTCACCTGCCAGATCCCTTCGCGGAGAGGCCGGCCGCGGGCCTGAGGGCCCGGCCGCGGACCCCGGAAAGAGAGAACGCCATGAACGACAAGATCCGCTGGTACAGGAAGCTGGGGAATTTCCTCAAGGACGTCAAGTCCGAGCTGAAGAAGGTCACCTGGCCGTCCAAGAACGAGGTCACCAGCACGACCATCGTCGTCATCGCGGCGACGGTCTTCTTCGGTTTCTATCTGTTCTTCATGGACCTCCTCTTCTCCTGGGTCATCAGCCAGATCAAGAACCTCTTCGGATAAGCGCAAGGAACCGGACCATGGCCAAGAATTGGTTTGTCGTTCACACCTACTCGGGCTTCGAGAAATTCGTCGCCGAGTCGATCAAGCAGAAGGCGATCGAGCTCCATCTCGAGGACCAGGTCGGGCAGATCATCATCCCGACCGAGGACGTCATCGAGATCCGGGGCGGCAAGAAGGTCGTCTCCACGAAGCGGTCGTACCCCGGCTACATCCTTGTCGAGATGGAGATGAACGACGAGAACTGGCTCATGATCCGCCAGGTCCCGAAGGTCACGGGCTTCGTCGGCTCCGGCCGGACGCCCACCCCGCTCAGCAAGAAGGAGGTCGGCCAGATCGTCGAGCACATGGAGACGACCTCCGAGAAGCCCAAGCCCAAGCACTCTTTCGAGAAGGGCGAGGCCGTCCGCATCATCGACGGGCCGTTCTTCAACTTCAACGGGATCGTCGAAGAGGTCCACCCCGAGCGGAACACGCTCAAGGTCCTGGTCACCATCTTCGGCCGGTCGACCCCGGTCGAGCTCGAGTTCCTGCAGGTCGAGAAGCTTTAGGAGGACAGGATGTCGAAAGAAGTCGTCGCCAAGATCAAGCTGGAGATCATCGCCGGGCAGGCCAGCCCCGCGCCCCCGGTCGGGCCGGCCCTGGGCCAGCACGGCGTCAACATCATGGGCTTCGTCCGTGAATTCAACGACCGGACGAAGAAGATGGACGAGGGCACGGTCGTCCCCGTCCTCATCACCGTGTTCAAGGACAAGTCCTTCAACTTCGTCGTCAAGACCCCTCCCGCCTCCTATCTTCTGAAGAAGGCCGCCGGGATCGCCAAGGGATCCGGGTCGCCGAACAAGGAGAAGGTCGGCAAGGTCACGATGAAGCAGCTCGAGGAGATCGCCCGGATCAAGCTGCCCGACCTCAACGCCTACGACGTCGAGGCGGCCCGAAAGATCATCGAGGGCACGGCCAAGAACATGGGATTGGAGATCATCAGTGAGTAAGCACGGCAAGAACACCATCAAGGCCCGGGAGGTCAAGGGGACGGAGCCCCGGCAATACTCCCTCGAGGAGGCCGTCAGCCTGCTCAAGCAGGCCCACTTCGCCAAGTTCGACGAGTCGGTCGACGTGGACATCCGGCTGGGTGTCAATCCCAAGTACTCCGACCAGATGGTCCGCGGCACGATCGTCCTGCCCCACGGCACGGGCAAGACCAAGAAGATCTGCGTCATCGCCACGGGCGAGAAGATCAAGGAGGCCGAGGAGGCCGGGGCCGATTACTTCGGGGGCGACGAGATCATCGAGAAGATCTCCGGCGGTTGGATCGACTTCGACATCGTCATCGCGACGCCCGACGTCATGCGCGGCGTCGGCAAGCTCGGCCGCATCCTGGGCACGAAGGGCCTCATGCCCAACCCCAAGGCCGGCACGGTCACTTTCGACGTCCGCAAGGCCGTCGAAGAGACCAAGGCCGGCAAGGTCGAGTTCCGGGTGGACAAGACGAGCATCGTCCACTCGACGGTCGGCAAGGTCTCCTTCACCGAGGCCAAGCTGGTCGACAACCTGCGGGCCTTCCTCCAGGCCATCGTCCATGCCAAGCCGCCGGCCGCCAAGGGCAAGTACATCCGGACCATGTTCGTGTCCTCGACGATGGGCCCGTCCTTCCGGATTTCCGAGGACATCTTAGAGAGCTAGAGGAGAGCGCCGTGAAGAAGGAAGACAAGCAACCCATCGTCCAGACGCTCGAGCGCCTGTTCGAGACGAACGACACCTACTACCTGATCGACTTCAAGCGGATGAAGGTCGCCCAGGCGGTCGAGCTGCGCAAGACCCTGCGCAAGAACGCCTTCGCCTACAAGGTCATCAAGAACCGGCTGGCCCTGCGGGCCCTCGGCGAAAAGTGCCCCGAGGCCCTGCGGCCGTTCTTCCAGAAGCCGACGGCCATCGCCTTCGCCGACAAGGACCCCGTCCGGCTGGCCAAGATCCTCAAGGACTTCTCCAACCAGGGGAAGATCCTGGCGGTCAAAGGCGGCCAGGTCGAGGGCCGGCTCATGCCCGCCGAGCGGTTCGACGAGGTCACCAAGCTCGGCTCACACAAGGAGCAGCTCGGCAAGATCGGCTACCTGATGGCCAGCCCGCTCCATAGCCTCATGCGGACCCTGCAGGCCCCCCTCGGCAACCTGGGGATCCTGTTCGGCGAGCTCAAGAAGACGAAAAACACTTGAAATTCCATATTAATTTAAGGAGACCGTGACATGGAAAAACTGACCAAAGAACAGTTCTTCGCCCATCTCGACAGCCTGACCATCCTGGAGCTCTCGGACTACATCAAGGAGTTCGAGTCCCGGTACGGCATCAGCGCCGCCGCGGCCGCGCCCGTCATGATGGCCGCCGCCCCCGCCGCCGAAGCCGCCAAGGCCGAGGAGAAGACCGAGTTCATTGCCGTCCTGAAGACCGTCGGCGACAAGAAGATCAACGTCATCAAGGTCGTCCGCGAAGTCACGAGCCTCGGGCTCAAGGAAGCCAAGGACCTCGTCGACGGCGCTCCCAAGCCGCTCAAGGAAGGCGTGACCAAGGAAGAGGGAGAGGCCATCAAGGCCAAATTCGCCGAAGTCGGAGCGGTCATCGAGCTTCAGTAAGTGACCCGGTTGGCTGAGCGTCCGTCCGTCCGGTCCCGGAAACGAGGACACTCGATCTCTGCTTGAGAGTGAGACAACATGGTCAAAGAACCTAGAAAGCCGTTCCGCGAGAGGGTCGACTTCTCAAAGATCAAGGCCGTCTTCCCTATGCCCAACCTTCTGGACATCCAGACGCAGTCCTATCGCGAGTTCCTGCAGATGGACCTCCTCCCGGAGGAGCGCAAGGACACCGGCCTCCAGGCCGCGCTGAAGGATGTCTTCCCCATCTCCGACTTCAAAGAGACGACGGAGCTGGAGTTCCTCAGCTATTCGATCGGCACCTGGGAATGCAAGTGCGGCCGGCTCAAGGGGGTCGAGAACTCCCGGGCCAAGTGCAACGCCTGCCAGACCCTCCTCCCCGCGGGCATGGAGCTCTCCGAAAAGGATGTCTGCCCGTTCTGCGGCGCGGCCCGGAAGATCGAGCAGCCGCTCTGCGAGCACTGCGGCGACCGTGTCGGTCTCCGGATCAAGTACACCCCGATGGAATGCATCCAGAAGGGCTACACGTATTCCATCCCCCTGAAGCTCAAGGTCCAGCTCGTATCCTGGGAGAAGGACCCGACCACCAAGGTCAAGCGGCTCAAGCACATCAAGCAGCAGGAAGTCTATTTCGGCGACATCGCGCTCATGACCGAGAAGGGCACCTTCATCTTCAACGGCATCGAGCGGGTCGTCGTCAGCCAGCTCCAGCGCTCGCCGGGCGTGTTCTTCCGCCAGGCCGAGACCAAGGGCTTCTTCATCGCCAAGATCATCCCTTACCGGGGCGCCTGGGTCGAGTTCGAGCACGACGCGAAGAACCTTCTCTGGGTCCGCCTCGACCGCAAGAAGAAGTTCCTGGCCACCGTCTTCCTCCGGGCCCTCGGCTTCGGCGCCGACGAGGATATCCTCAAGCTCTTCCACAAGATCGCCAAGGTCGTCGTCGAGGACGGCAAGCTCTTCTGGGAGGTCGGGGACGGCCTGGTCGGCCGGACCGCGGCCGAGGAAGTCACGGACGCCCGGGGCCGGAAGGTCCTGGCCCCGGCCAAGAAGAAGATCACCCCGGAGGTCCTGACCGCCCTCAGGGACGCCGGCGTCACCCGCGTCCCGCTGGTCA
>Ga0209450_10000961_pt1 | contig 14525 bp, 14 predicted proteins | sample FrelakmetLWP11LW_FD_187149 | JGI IMG/M metagenome (GOLD analysis project Ga0209450, IMG submission 187149) | Freshwater lake sediment microbial communities from the University of Notre Dame, USA, for methane emissions studies - LWP11 LW (SPAdes)... | ecosystem: Environmental > Aquatic >...
CCGGCCCACGTCAGCACGGTGATCGGCAGCCGGCCGTACGAGCACTTCGCGCAGGAGTACGCCAAGCCGGTGGTGATCGCCGGCTTCGAGCCGCTCGACGTGATGCAGGCGATCCTGATGCTGGTGCGCCAGGTCAACGACGGCCGCGCCGAGGTGGAGAACGAGTTCAGCCGCGCGGTGACGCGCGACGGCAACCTCAAGGCGCAGGCGCTGGTCAGCGAGGTCTTCGAACTGCGCCGCGCCTTCGAGTGGCGCGGGCTGGGCGAGGTGCCGTACAGCGCGCTGGCGATCCGCGAGGCGTACGCCGCCTTCGACGCGGAGAAGAAGTTCGCCCTCGAGACGCGCAAGGTCGCCGACAACAAGGCCTGCGAGTGCGGCGCCATCCTGCGCGGCGTCAAGCACCCGCGCGACTGCAGGATCTTCGGCACGGTGTGCACGCCGGAGAATCCGATCGGCTCCTGCATGGTCTCCAGCGAGGGCGCCTGCGCCGCGCACTACACCTACGGTCGCTTCCGCGAGATCGCGGTGCAGGCGGCATGACGGCGATGGACGAGGGCAGCAAGCGGGCCAAACCCGGCTACGTGCGGCCGCTCGACTTCAAGCACGGCCGCATCGACATGACGCACGGCGGCGGCGGGCGGGCGATGAAGCAGCTGATCGAGCAGCTGTTCGCCGCCGCCTTCGACAACGAATGGCTGGCGCAGGGCAACGACATGGCCCGCGTGCGGCTTCCGCCCGGGCGCGTGGTGATCGCCACCGACAGCCACGTGATCACGCCGCTCGTCTTCCCCGGCGGCGACATCGGCTGCCTGTCGGTGCACGGCACCGTCAACGACGTGGCGATGGCCGGCGCGCTGCCCGTGTATCTGGCGGCGAGCTTCATCCTCGAGGAAGGCTTCCCGCTGGCGAGCCTCAAGCGGATCGTCGAGTCGATGGCGCGCGCGGCGCGCGAGGCGGGCGTGGCGATCGTCACCGGCGACACCAAGGTGGTCGAGCAGGGCAAGGGCGACGGCGTGTTCATCACCACCACCGGCGTCGGCGTGGTCGACGAGGGCGTCGACATCGGCGGGGCGCGGGCGCGGCCCGGCGACGCGATCCTGCTGTCGGGCTTCATCGGCGACCACGGCATGACCATCATGTCGACCCGCGAGTCGCTTGCCTTCGGCGCCGACCTGCGCTCGGACACCGCGGCGCTGCACGGACTGGTGGCGGCGATGCTCGAGCCCGTGCGCGCGGCGATGCGCGCCGATCCGGCGCGCGGCATCCACGTGCTGCGCGACCCGACCCGCGGCGGGCTGGCCACGACACTGAACGAGATTGCCGGGCAGAGCGGCGTCGGCATGCTGATCGAGGAGGCGGCGATCCCGGTGCGGCCGCAGGTCGAGGCGGCCTGCGAGTTCCTGGGACTGGATCCGCTGTACGTGGCCAACGAGGGCAAGCTCGTCGCGATCGTCGCGGCGCAGGACGCCGACGCGGTGCTCGCCGTCATGCGCGCGCACCCGCTGGGCGCGGATGCGGCGCGGATCGGCACGGTGACCGAGGATCCGCACCGCTTCGTGCAGATGGCCACCCGCTTCGGCGGCCGCCGCGTCGTCGACTGGCTGACCGGCGAGCAGCTGCCGCGCATCTGCTGATAGCGCGCCGCCGCGGGCCGCGCCAACGAGCCGATGCGCATCCTGTTCCTGGCCCGCAGCTTCAACAGCCTGGCGCAGCGGCTGTACGTCGAGCTCACCGCGCGTGGGCACGAGGTCTCGGTGGAGTTCGACATCGCCGATTCGGTCACCGAGCAGGCGGTGGCGCTGTTCAAGCCGGACCTGATCATCGCGCCGTTCCTCAAGCGGGCCATCCCGGAAGCCGTCTGGCGCCATCACGTTTGCCTGATCGTGCACCCCGGCATCGTCGGCGACCGCGGCCCGAGCGCGCTCGACCGGGCGATCCAGGACGGCGAAGCCCAGTGGGGCGTCACCGTGCTGCAGGCGGAGGCGGAGATGGACGCCGGCCCGGTGTGGGCCAGCGAAACCTTCCCGATGCGCGCGGCGACCAAGTCGAGCCTGTATCGCGGCGAGGTCACCGAGGCGGCGGTGCGCGCCGTGCTGGCGGCGATCGAACGCTTTGCCTCGGGCAGGTATGCGCCGCAGCGCGCAGCGCCCGGCGCGCCGGGCGTGCGCGGCCGCGCGCGGCCGCTGCTGCGGCAGGAGGCGCGCCGCATCGACTGGCAGCGCGACGACACCGCCACCGTGCTGCGCAAGGTCGCCGCCGCCGACGGCGCGCCCGGCGTGCTCGATGCGCTGTTCGGCGTGCCCTGCTATATCTACGACGCACACCCTTCGTCGCTGCGTGTGGCCGCGGCGCCGGGCGGCATCGCCGCGCGCGGAGGCCGCGCGGTGCTGCGCGCGACGAACGACAGCGCGGTGTGGATCGGCCACTGCAAGCGGGCGGATGCCGACGGCGCGCTGAAGCTGCCGGTGGCGCTCGCCTTCCCGCGCGAATGGCAGCAACTGCCGCCGGCCGACGGCTCCGCCGAGATCCGCTACGAGGAGCACGGACCGGTCGGCGTGCTGCACTTTCCCTTCTACAACGGCGCGATGGGCTCCGCCCAGTGCGAGGAACTGCTCGCCGCCTGCGTCGAAGCGCTGGCGCGGCCGACGCGGGTGCTGCTGCTGGCGGGCGGGCCGGAGTTCTTCAGCAACGGCATCCACCTGAACGTGATCGAAGCGGCCGGCAGCCCGGCCGACGAGTCGTGGCGCAACATCAACGCCATCGACGACGTCTGCCGTGCAGTGCTGGAGACCACCGACCGCATCACCATCGCGGCGCTGCAGGGCAGCGCCGGCGCCGGCGGCTGCTACCTCGCGCTTGCCTGCGACCGGGTGTGGGCGCGCGCCGGCGTGATCCTCAACCCGCACTACAGGAACATGGGCAACCTGTACGGCTCCGAGTACTGGACCTACACGCTGCCGCGGCGGGTCAGGCGCGGCGAACCGCGCGCGGTGATCGAGAACCGGCTGCCGGTGGGCACGGCGCAGGCGGCCGGCATCGGCCTGGTCGACCGCGTGTTCGACGCCGGCCGCGACGACTTCCTGCCGCAGGCGATCGCCGAGGGGCGCGCGCTGGCCGAGGCGACCGACTACGGCGCCCTGCTCGCCGCCAAGCGGGCGCAGCGGGCCGCCGACGAGGCGCACAAGCCGCTGGCCGCCTACCGCGACGAAGAACTGGCGCACATGCGGCGCAACTTCTACGGGTTCGACCCGAGCTACCACTACGCGCGGGCGCACTTCGTCGGCAAGGTGCCGCACGCCTGGACGCCGCTGCACCTGGCGCTGCACCGGCGCAAGGCGCCGGTGTAGCCTGCCGCTGATCTTTGACGGAGAAAGGCATGGAACGCTTCACGATCTCGCTGTCCGAGGAACTGGCCCACGAGTTCGACGCGCTGATCGCCAGCCGCGGCTACGAGAACCGCTCCGAGGCGGTACGCGACCTGCTGCGCGCCCATCTCGACCGCCTGCGCGAGTCGCGCGACGTCGACGGCCTCTGCGTCGGCAACCTTTCCTACGTCTACAACCACCACGAGCGCGAACTGGCCGAGCGGCTGGTGGCGATCCAGCACGCGCAGCACGACCTGGTCGTCTCGACCATGCACGCCCACCTCGACCACGACCACTGCATCGAGAGCGCGATCCTCAAGGGGCCGGTGCGCGAGGTGCGCCGCTTCGCCGACGCGATCTGCGCCGAGCGCGGCGTGCGGCACGGCAAGCTGAACGTCGTGATGGTCGACGTCAGCGCCTCGCACTCGCACGGCCGCGGCCACGCGCACGTGCACGTGCGGCCGCAGCGCTGAGGCCCGGCGTTCGCACGGCCGGCACCGCCGGTAAGAAGCGCTTGCCGGGCGAGGTCGCCGTCGGTTACGGTGGCGCCCTTCGAGCAACTCCGCCCGGGAGCCACCGATGCCGCACGACAAGGCCACCGACGCCGCCGGCCACGCGCACGACCACCTGCACCAGCACGCGCACGAGCACGCGCACAGCCACGAGCACTGGCACTGGCACGGCGACCTGCAACATTCGCACCCGCACAGCCACTCGCACAGCCATGACCACGCGCACGGTCATGCGCACGCGCATGGTCACGGGGCCGAGGACGGCGAGCATCGCCATGGCGATGCCGAGCTGCACGGCGGGCCGCACGCCCACGACCACGACCATTCCGGCCACGAGCGCGCGCCGCACGACGATCACGCGCACTGACTGATCGGCTGCGCAGGCCGCCGCGCCTGCCCGGCCGGGGCGCCGCCGCCCGGGCCGATCCGCCAGAGCGCAATCCGCACGACCGCAAGCCGCACGCGCGAAAGCCGCACGAGCTTGCGCTCGCTCAAGCGCGCAGTAAGATTTTCTGGACATATTTCATAACCCGGCCGACCCTTGCCGCGGCCCGCGCGCAATCGAGTCGGTCGTGCCTGCGGTCGCCGGGCGGCCGCCCCGCCAACCGACGGAGCCGACAGATGCACATGGCCGACGCCCTGCTTTCCCCCGCCGTGGGGGCGACGATGTGGCTGGCCAGCGGCGCCGCGCTGGCCTTCAGCGCACGGCGGCTGCGCGAGCAAGCCGACGACCGCCTGGTGCCGCTGATGGGCGTGCTCGGCGCGTTCGTCTTCGCGGCGCAGATGATCAATTTCGCCATTCCCGCCACCGGATCGAGCGGCCACCTCGGCGGCGGGCTGCTGCTGGCGATCCTGCTCGGACCGCATGCGGCGCTCGTCGTCATCGCCTCGGTGCTGGCGGTGCAGGCGCTGTTCTTCGCCGACGGGGGCCTGCTGGCCCTCGGCGCCAACATCTTCAATCTCGGCGTGCTTCCGTGCTGGGTCGCCTATCCGCTGCTGTATCGCCCGATTGCCGGCGACGGCACCTCGCCGCGGCGAGTGGCGCTCGGCTCGATCGTCGCCGCGATCGTCGGGCTGCAGCTCGGCGCGCTGGGCGTGGTGCTGCAGACGGTCGGCTCCGGCATCACCAGCCTGCCGTTCGCGGCCTTCGCGGCGTTGATGCTGCCGATCCACCTGGCGATCGGGCTGGTCGAGGGGCTGGCGACGATGGCGATCGTGCTGTTCGTCGGGCGCGCCCGGCCCGATCTGCTCGCCCGCCGACGCGGCGCGCCGCCGTCGCGGGCGACGCTGAAACCGCTGCTGGCCGCGCTCGGGGTGGCGGCGATCGTCACCGGCGGCGCGCTGTCGTGGTTCGCCTCCTCGCAGCCCGACGGGCTCGAGTGGTCGATCGAACGGGCGGCCGGCAGCGCCGAGCTCGCCGCGCCCGAGACAGGCGTGCACGGCATGCTGGCGCGCCTGCAGGAAGCCGTCTCGTTCCTGCCGGACTACAGCCTGCCGAAGGCTGCGCAGGCGGCCGAATCGAAGGCAGGGGAGAAGCCGGCCTGGCCGGAGGTCAGCGCCGGCACGTCGCTGGCCGGGGTCGTGGGCGGTGCTGTGACGCTGGCCCTGGTCTGGCTGCTGGCGCTGCTGCTGAAGCGCCGGCGCTGAGCCCGACCCGGCCGCCGGATCCCGCGCCGCATGAGCCGGATCGACGCCGCACTGCGCGACCTGCGCTCGCTCGACGCGCTCGCGGCGCGCGACACGCCGCTCGCGCGGCTCGACGCGCGGGCCAAGGTCGTCACGACGCTCGCCTTCATCGTCGTCGTCGTCTCCTTCGACCGCTATGCGGTCGCCGCGCTGCTGCCGCTTGCCGCCTACCCGGTCGCGCTGGCGGTGCTGGGCGACGTGCCGCCCGCGCCTCTGGCGCGCAAGCTGCTGCTGGCGGCACCCTTCGCGGTGCTGGTCGGCATTTTCAACCCGCTGCTCGACCGCGCGCCGATGCTTGCCTTCGGCGAGACGACGGTGGCGGCCGGCTGGGTCTCGTTCGCCTCGATCCTGGTGCGCTTCGCGCTGACCGTCGGCGCGGCGCTGGTGCTGGTGGCCGGTACCGGCATGCACACGCTGTGCGCCGCGCTCGCCAGGCTCGGCGTGCCGCAGGTGCTGACCGCGCAGCTGCTGTTCCTGTATCGCTACGCCTTCGTGCTCGGCGCCGAGGCGGCCCGGATGGCCACCGCGCGCGAACTTCGCTCCGGAGGCCGCGCGCTGGCGCTGTCGGCCTACGGGCCGCTCGCCGGCCACCTGCTGCTGCGGGCTTTCGAACGCGCGCAGCGCATCCACCTGGCGATGGTCGCGCGCGGCTTCGACGGCCAGTGGCGCACGCTGCGCACGTTGCGCTGGTCGTCGCGCGACACCGCCTTCGTCCTCGGCTGGAGCCTGTTCTTCGCGCTGGCGCGTGCGGTCGACCTGCCGCAGGCGCTCGGCCGATTGCTGCTGCTGGCCGGCCCGTGAGCCACCACCTCGTCGAGGCGCGCGGCCTGTCGTTCGCCTACCCGGACGGCACGCCGGCGCTGCGCGGCATCAGCTGCCGCTTCACCCATGGCGAGGCGGTCGGCATCGTCGGCGCCAACGGCGCCGGCAAGTCGACGCTGCTGCTGCACTTCAACGGCCTGCTGCTGCCCGGCTCGGGCGAGGTGCGCATCGGCGATCTGCCGGTCACCGCAGGCACGCGCGCGCAGATCCACCGCACGGTCGGCTACGTGTTTCAGGACGCCGACGACCAGCTGTTCATGCCAACCGTGCAGGAGGACGTCGCCTTCGGGCCGCTGAACATGGGCCTGCCCGTGGAGGAGGTGCGGGCAAGGGTGCGCGACGCGCTGGAGGCGGTCGGCGCCGCCCACCTGGCCGGGCGCGCGCCGTACCGGCTGTCGGGCGGCGAAAAGCGCGCGGTGGCGATCGCCGGCGTGCTGGCGATGTCGCCGTCGATCCTGGTGCTCGACGAGCCCTCCGCCGGGCTCGACCCGGAGGCGCGGCGGCGGCTGATCGGCCTGCTGCGCTCGTTTGCGCACACCCGGATCATCGCCACGCACGACCTGGAACTGGTGCTCGAAGTCTGCACGCGGGTGCTCGTCATGCGCGAAGGCGCCGTCGAGGCCGACGGCCCGCCGCGAGAAATCTTCGCCGACGTCGAACTGCTGCGCCGCTGCCATCTCGAGGCGCCGCCTTCGACGGCAGCGGCGCGCGCGCCGCATCGCTTCTAGAGGCGGCGCTCAGCTGCGCCCGTAGCCCGGCCCGCGGCCGCCGCCGGCACCCGGCCCGTAGCCTTGCCCGGGGCCCTGGCCGGGCTTGCCGCCCTGAGCACCGGGACCGCCGCGCATGCGCGGACCCATCGCGTACTGGTCGAAGGTCGCCTTCTGCTCGGCAGTGAGCGTCGCGACCAGCGACTTGCGCAGGCCGTTGATCTCGTCGGCCGCCTGCGCCCGGTGCTTCATCATGGCGACACGCTGGTCGGCGAACGCCTGCGCGTCGCCCTGGAACTGGTGCATCGCCTGGCGCATCTCGAAGCGGACCTGCCCCTCGGCCCTGATCTTTGCCTCGTAGGCGTTCCACGCGTCGAGCTGGTTCGGCTGCAGCTTCAGCGCTTCCTTCAGGCTGGCGAGCCGCAGTTGCATGCGCTCCGCATGCTGCGCGGCGTCGGCCGGCGGTCCGCCCATGCGCATGCCCCCGCCCTGCGGGCCCGGGCCGTAGGCGAGTGCCGTTGCGCTGGCGGCGAACAGGCCGACGATGGCCAGTGAGACGATCGATCTCTTCGCTTGCATGGTGTTCTCCTTCCGTTGGGGACCGACGAACTGCGCTCGTCGATGCCATCGTGCGCCCGCGACGCCGGCGCCGGTGCGTGCAGATGTAACCCGCCGTTGCCCGGCGCGCGGCCGGTCACAGATCGAAACGGAAGTTGCAGGCGCATTGCCGCGGGCGCGGGCAGCAGTTGGTCACCCAGAGCGAGGCAGCCCCGTCGGACAGGGGAAGACGCGCGCCTGCGCATCCCGCGGGAGCCCCCGTTATTGACGCCGCGCAGGCCTTGCGCCGGGAGCGTCCGGTAAATTCGCTGCCTGCATGCCCGCCGGGCCTACGCCGGGCGGGCAGCGGCAATGGCCGCCCAGGCCATTTCGATAGGCAACCTTTACTGACAGGAGATCTGCCGATGAAGTCGTTTGTGATCGCCGCGATGGCCGCGGCCAGCCTGCTGGTGGGCGGCGTCGCGCACGCCTCGGCCGACAAGGCCAATTCCGCCGGCTGCATGAAGTGCCACGACGTCGACAAGAAGAAGATGGCCTCGTCGTTCAAGGACATCGCCGCCAAGAACAAGGCCAACAAGGACTACGTCGCCGCGGCGGTGAAGAAGCTGTCAACGGGCAGCGGTCATCCGAAGTCGGCCGCCAGCGAAGCCGACCTGAAGGCCGTCATGGACTGGGTGATGACGCTCTAGCGGCTCAGCGCGACTGGCTTGCGGAAGGCCGGCGTCTCGCCGGCCTTTTCCGTTGGTGCGAGAGGGCCGCGGGGGTGACCCCGCGCCCTGCTCGATCTGTTACGGCGGGCGTAACGCCGGCTGTCGGCTGTGGCGCTGGCGTCATGGTGACCTTGTCGGCCGACAGGACTTTGCGCACGCGCCGCCCATCGCGCCGACCCCGTTGATCCACGTCAACCTGCAGCGTGGGGGCGCATGTCATGTTCGCGGCATCGCGCAAAGCGACATGCGCCGTTGAGTGCGCGCGGCCACGAGCTCGCACAGTCACCGGCACTCCCTCGGCACAACTGACGAGCCCCGATGAAACCCGCCGCACTGCTTCGCGCGCTGTCCCTCGTCCTGGCCCTCGGCCTGGCGGGCGCCGCCGGCGCCAAGACGGCGGCAGCGCCCAAGACAGCAGCGCCGCCCGCCGATCCCAACGAGTCCTGCCTGATGTGCCACGCCGATGCCTCGGCCAGGCGCGCCGACGGCAGGTCGATGGCGGTCGATGCGGCGGCGTTCGCCAAGTCGGTGCACGGCGAGATGCAGTTCAAGTGCACCGATTGCCACGCCGACGTCTCGGCGGACAAGCTGCCGCACCCGGACAAGCTCAAGCCGGCCGCCTGCGGCGGCTGCCACGAGGACGCGGTCAAGGCCTTCACCAAGACCGCGCACGGCAAGGCGCTGAAGGAAGGCAAGTCGGCCGCCGCTTCCTGCACCGACTGCCACGGCGCGCACGACATCAGGCGGTCGAAGGACCCGGCCTCGAAGACCGCCTTCGCCAACATCGAGGCGACCTGCGGCGCCTGCCACGGCAACGACAAGATCGTCGAGAAGGCGCACCTGCCCGGCGGCAACATCCAGGCCAAGTACCACGACTCCATCCACAACCAGCTGGTCGAGGGCAAGGGCGTCTACAGCGGCAACGCGCCGACCTGCACGTCCTGCCACGGCGCCCACGACATACAGGGCAAGAACGAGCCGGACAGCCGCGTGGCGCGCGCCCACATCCCGGCGACCTGCGGCAGCTGCCACCAGCGCGAGAAGACGGTGTTCCAGAAGGGCATGCACGGCCAGCTGCAGCAGGCGGGCAGCGCGGCGGCGCCGGTGTGCAGCGACTGCCACGGCGCCCACTCGATCCACCGCGCCGGCACGCCCTCGTGGCAGAACGAGGTGGTCGGTGCCTGCGGCAACTGCCACGACGACTTCATCACCAGCTTCCGCCACACCTATCACGGCAAGGTCACGACGATGGGATTCGGCAAGGTCGCCACCTGCGCGTCGTGCCACGGCGCGCACGACATCCGGCCGGCGTCCGACCCGTTGTCGATGGTGTCGCCGGAAAACCGGCTGGCGACCTGCCGCAACTGCCACCCGAAGGCCGGCCCGCAGTTCGTCAGCTGGGATCCGCACCCGCGGCCCAAGGACAAGGGGCACGACCTCGTCCTGTACTGGACCAACATCTTCATGGAAGTGCTGCTGGCCGGCGTCTTCCTGTTCTTCGGCCTGCACACGGTGCTGTGGGCCTACCGGTCGCTGAAGAACAGGTTCTCCGGCGCCGGCAAGGGTCACTAGGAGCCAGCCATGCCCAGTTCAGTCAGCATGCCGATCGGCCAGGCGGGCGCGGCGCCCCGTACTGCAACCGGCCGCTTCTACCGGCGGTTCGGGCTGTTCGAGAGGCTGCAGCACGGTGGAATGATGTTTGCGTTCATCGGCTGCGCGCTCAGCGGCCTGCCGCTGCTGTTCCCCTACACCGGCTGGGCGCGGACCATCGCCGGCCTGATGGGCGGCTTCGAGGGCGCGGCGCTGGTCCATCGGGCCTGCGCGGTGTTGATGGCGGTGGTGTTCTTCGCCCACATCCTGCAGTTCCTGTGGCGCGGCCTGGCCGCCGGCAGCCTGCTGACGGTGCTGTGGGGGCCGAACTCGCTGGTGCCGCAGTGGAAGGACGTCCTCGACATCCGTGACCACATGAAGTACTTCCTCGGCAAGGGGCCGCGGCCGCAGTTCGACCGCTACACGTACTGGGAGAAGTTCGACTACATGGCGGTCTTCTGGGGGATGTTCATCATCGGCGGCTCGGGCCTCGTCCTGTGGTTCGCCGAGGAACTGAGTCCCTGGCTGCCGGGCTGGGCGTTCAACGTCGCCACGCTGGTGCACGGCCACGAGGCGCTGCTGGCGGTCGGTTTCATCTTCACCATCCATTTCTTCAACGGCCACGTGCGGCCCGAGAAGTTCCCGATGGACATGGTGATCTTCACCGGCCGGCTGACCGAGCACGAACTGCGCGAGGAGCGGCCGCTCGAGTACGAGCGCCTGAAGCGCGAAGGACGGCTGGCGGCGATCGAGGCGACGCCGCCGGGCGCCGGCACGCTGGCCTTCGGCCGGCTGATCGGTGGCACGGCACTGGTGCTCGGCCTGATCACGGTGGTCCTTATCTTGTACGGGCTGTTCACCGGGTGAAGTCGGCGACGGCGCGCTGCGCCGCCGCTGCAGGGGCTCGACCGGCGCCGCCGGCCGGGCCCGAGTGTTTCAGGCGGACTCACAACGGCGGTTGAGCGAAGACAGGGAGGCAGGACGATGCGGTGGAACCTGAAGAGGCACGGCGCGATCGGGGCGGCGACGGCGCTGGTGCTCGGCGGGCTGGCGCTGGCCCTGCTCGGGGCGGGCGGCATCGCCGCCTGGGAATACAGCAACAGCAACCAGTTCTGCGCGACCATGTGCCACTCGGTCCACCCCGAGGAGACGCGCGCCCACGGCAACGGGCCGCACGCGCGGGTCGACTGCGTCGAGTGCCACATGGGCCGCATCTCGACGCTGCACATGATGGCGCTGAAGCCCACCCACTTCAAGGAATTGTGGGGGATGGTCGCCGGCTACGACCGGCCGCTGACCTCGCACACCTTCCGCCCGTCGCGCGACAACTGCGAGGGCTGCCACTGGCCGGAGGTCGAGCACCACGACAGCATCTCCGTGAAGAAGCGCTACGCCACCGACCCGAAGAGCAGCGAGACCGTCTATCGCCTGGTGCTGCACACCGGCATGGGCACGATCCGCGACTCGATCGCACGAGGCATCCACTGGCACATCGAGAACGAGGTCAGCTTCGTCACCACCGACGCGCAGCGGCGCGTCATTCCGTGGGTGCAGGTCAAGGGCCCGGACGGCAAGCCGGTCACCTACGTCGATGCGGAGTCCAGGCTCACGGAAGCCGAACTGAAGAAGCTCGAAGTGCGGCGGATGGAGTGCTACGACTGCCATAACCAGGCCGGCCACCCGTTCCCCAACCCTGAAGACCAGGTGGACTACGCGATCGCCACCGGCCGCATCGACCGCGGCCTGCCGAACACCAAGGCGCGCGCGGTGGCGCTGATCGAGCAGGCGAAGAAGATGTCCGGGCCGCACAAGGAGATGGGCGCGCGGATCGAGAAGCTGATCGCAGACGCCGCGCCCAAGGGCGAGATGAAGCCCGAGATGCAGGCGAAGGAGAAGAAGTTCCGCGAGGTGATGAAGCAGATCCTGGTCGACAGTTCGTTCTCGACCGAAGGGCTGTCGTGGGCGTCGTTCCCGAACCACGCCGCGCACAATGACTTCCCGGGCTGCTTCCGCTGTCACGACGGCAAGCACCTGAACGCCGAGGGCCAGGCGATCCGCCTGCAGTGCACGCTGTGCCACAACCTGCCGCAGGTCGAGCGTGAGGTCGGCAAGGGCTCGGTGCCGTCGACGGTGGTGGCCGGCGTGACGCCGCCGCCGACGCACGAGGAGCCCAACTTCATGCACGACCACCGCACCAAGCTCGACGACACCTGCGAGTCCTGCCACGGCAAGATCGAGTGGGGTGCCGACGGCGGCAGCTTCTGCTCGAACCCGGCCTGCCACGGCCGCAAGTGGCCGGGGATGAACCTCGATCCGCAGGCGCGCAAGTAGGCGGCGTTCGGGGCCCGCGGTCAACGCCCGGCGATGCCGGGCGTTATGCTGTCGCGTGCCGGGCCGGGTGGTCGGGCAAGGCAACCGGGCTCCGACGGATCGAGACCCGGTCCACCAACCAGAGGAGGATCGATGAAGAAACTGCTGATCGCGGCGGCTGCCGTGGCTACCGTGGCCTTCGCCGGCGCTGCCCAGGCCAACGAGGAACTGGCGAAGAAGGCGGGCTGCCTGGGCTGCCACGGCGTCGACGCCAAAAAGATGGGCCCGGCGCTCAAGGAAGTGTCGGCCAAGTACAAGGGCAAGGCCGATGCCGAGGCGACGATCGTCGGCGTGATCAAGTCAGGCAAGGCCACTTCCGGCAAGAGCCACCCGGTGGCCAAGGCCAGCGACGAAGAGATGAAGGCGCTTGCCAAGTGGGTGCTGTCGCTCTGATCGCGGCTCGATCGCGCCAGACAGGAAAGCCGGCGACAGCCGGCTTTTTTGTCGACCCCAGGGCAGGGGCCGGAGGCGCCGGCTCAGCCGGCGGCGGCGCGCGCCGCGCGGCGCAGGAAGCCGGCCTCGTCCTGCTCCAGTTCCTCCAGGCTCGCCTCGACTTCGTGCAGCGTCTGCTCGATCTCCGGCAGCAGCACGTCCTGCAGCGCGCGCACGCGGCGCACCGTCCTGCGGTACTCCGCGTGCAGGCGGGCCAGGTTGCCGCTGACGGCGGCCAGTTCGACGAGCCGGGCGGCCCAGGCGGAGAACGCCGCGCCGCAGGCCGCCGCCTCCGGCGAGGCGGCCACTGCCGCCGGTGGCCTGCCTTGATCGCCCTCGAGCGCCGCATCGCGCATCGCCACGCCGAGCAGCGCCCGGCGATCGACGCGCAGCCGCTGCTCTCCCGGCGGCGCCGGGTAGACCTGCAGGCCGTTCAGGCCATGGCGCAGCAGGGCGGCGGCCAGCGCGCGCTCGGCCCTGGCCTGCAGCGGCGCCGCCTGCCCGACGATCGCCCGGTGCCGCTTCACCTCGCGCAGCATCTCGCCGGCCAGCAGCAGGCACTTCTCGTCGAGGAACGCGTAGCCCTCGCGCATCGTGCGCCGCTCCTCGGCCAGCGCGATCGCCAGGCTGCGCGTCGGGGTGAACTCGGCCATCGCCGCCAAGCTCAGCGCACGGCGGCCGCGGCGCCCGCGCGTCCGGAAAGGTGGCGCTCGATCTGCGCGTCGGACAGGCGCGCCAGCTCGCCGCGCGGCAGCTCCGCCAGCAGGCGCCAGCCGACCTCCATGCTCGCTTCCAGCGGGCGCGGCGCGCTCTGGTGGACCAGCTGGCGCTCGAACTGCGTGCCGAAGGCGAGGTAGCCGCGGTCGGTCTCCGACAGCCCCTCCTCGCCGACCACGCTGGCCAGCACCCGCGCCTGCGTCGCCCGCGCATAGGCGGCGTAGAGCTGGCTGGCCAGCGCCGGGTGGTCCTCGTGCGTGTGGCCCTTGCCGGTGCCGTCCTTCATCAGCCTTGAGAGGCTCGGCAGCACCGCCACCGGGGGGTGGATGCCGGCGCGGTCGAGTTCGCGCGACAGCACGATCTGCCCCTCGGTGATGTAGCCGGACAGGTCCGGGATCGGGTGGCCGATGTCGTCGGAGGGCATGGTCAGGATCGGCAGCTGGGTCAGGCTGCCGGAGGCGCCGTGCACGCAGCCGGCGCGCTCGTACAGCGTGGCGAGATCCGAGTACATGTAGCCGGGGAAGCCCTTGCGCCCCGGCACCTCGCCGCGGGCGGAGGCGACCTCGCGCAGCGCCTCGCAGTAGTTGGTGATGTCGGTGACGATCAGCAGCACGTGCTTGTGCTCGACGAAGGCGAGGTACTCGGCGGCGGTCAGCGCGAAGCGCGGGGTCAGCAGCCGCTGCGTGCTCGAGTCGCTGGCCAGGTTCAGGAACAGGCTGCTGCGCTCGAGAGCGCCGGACGTTTCGAGGGCGCGACGGAAGTACTCGGCGGTGGTGTGCGGCACGCCGATGCCGCAGAAGACGATGGCGAACCCGTCCCTGGCCACCGCACCGCGGCCGTCGCCGCGCAGCCTTGCGTGGGCGGCGATCTCCACCGCGATGCGGTCGTGCGGCAGGCCGCCGCCGGAGAAGATCGGCAGTTTCTGCCCGCGCACCAGGCTGTTCAGCAGGTCGATCGTGGTGATGCCGGTCTCGATGAAGGCGCGCGGCGTGGCGCGCGCCAGGGGATTGATCGGCAGGCCGTCGACCCGCAGCCGTCTGCGCACCGCCAGCGGCG
>Ga0209450_10000962_pt1 | contig 14520 bp, 7 predicted proteins | sample FrelakmetLWP11LW_FD_187149 | JGI IMG/M metagenome (GOLD analysis project Ga0209450, IMG submission 187149) | Freshwater lake sediment microbial communities from the University of Notre Dame, USA, for methane emissions studies - LWP11 LW (SPAdes)... | ecosystem: Environmental > Aquatic >...
CCAGGGAGTATCTCAGGAAGACCGGGCTAAACCTGAAGATTGAGGTTGAATCACGCAACCTGAAGGAGGTAAATGAAATACTTGAAGCGGGCGGAGCGGACCGTATCATGCTTGATAATTTTTCAGTGCCGATGACCGCTGAAGCGGTGAAAATGATAGGTGACAGGTGTGAGACCGAGTCGTCAGGCGGTATTACCCTCGCAAATGTGAGAGATTATGCAATGTGCGGCGTCGGGTTCATATCCATCGGAGCCCTGACTCATCATATAAAGAGCCTTGACATGAGTCTGAAAGCTTTCTGACCTCAGGATGACCGCCCGGGAGTTCGTCATATCAAAAGCAAGAGCAATAAAGAAGGCAGAGCTGCCGGGCTTTGACGGAGCACCGCTCGACCTTGTGGCAAAACTGATCATCAAGGGCCTGTTCGGCAGGGGGGTGCTCGTGACAAGGGCATCATCGATAGCATTCAACCTGCTCATGGCATTCCTTCCGGCATCAATATTTCTTTTTACCCTGATACCGTTTATCCCGATACCCAACTTCCAGACAGAGCTTGTCAGGCTGTTCGAGAACATGATGCCGGTAAATGCATACTCATTCCTGGAAGCCACCATAGTTGACGTCATCACAAACCGCAGCGGCACACTGCTTGTTCTGATGCTCTTTGCCACCATAATCTTCTCCACCAACGGCATCCATGCCCTGATGCACGCCTTTGTCGTTTCCGCGCACGGCTTCGAGAGCCGTTCATGGCTGCAGCAGAGGAAAATTGCAGTGTTCCTCCTTATATTCATCCTGGTAATGTTCTACGCTTCAAGCGCACTGATCATTCTCAGCCGTTCGGTTGTGGAGAGGCTGGTGGAAATTGGAGTGCTGAAGTTCAATCTTGTATACTATGTGATAATGGTCTTCAAGTGGATCCTTATAGTGGCTATGCTATTCTTCGCCATCTCTACAATGTATTACCTGGTCCCCGCCCGCAAAAAAGACTTCAGATACATCTCTCCCGGATCTATTGTGGCAACCATGCTCTTCATCATAACATCGCTGGGCTTTTCCGCCTACGTGAACAACTTCGGACAGTACAACAAGCTGTACGGAACAATCGGAACGCTCATGATGATACTAATCTGGCTCTACCTGAACTCCGTGGCGCTGCTGGTTGGCTTCGAGCTGAATGTAAGCATCAGGGCCGCCCATTGCAGCAGGGAGGCTCAGTAATATTACCTCGAGAGGTAAAGCCTGCGATGATCACTCTTTGCTGCCATGTTCAGGAATGCAAATAATTCCTTTGCCCTCTCCCCCTCATAATAACCACGGTTGATCTTCATCTGCCGGGTGAATAACAGCAAGCCCTCATCCACTGGTGTAACCTCATAGCTGTAAACTCCGTACGGGCCCTCCATTCTCACCTTCTCCGGGATATACTCTGGTTTATAACCTGCAGGCATCCTGTAAAAAATTGAATCAGACACTGATGGCATTTCAAAGACTCTTACGCCTATGGTATCAAATGGCTGGTATTCAAATGGCTCCAGGCAGGGTCTGAAATGAATCCTCGAGCCTGCTGTGATTGCAAAATCGGTCATGGTGTAGCTGCTTGTGAGGACCGATATTGGCTCGCCCCCGCGTATCTCTGCATATGCTGCCGTATCAGTGATGTAGGTCCCTATCGCATGTTCCTGGTTGAGAATTCTCTTAAGCTCCGTATCGACTTTGCCGGCATAGCCCTGGTTGTGGTCGAATGCCAATCCGCTGGCAGTAACTGTCAGTGAAGCGGTGGAAGCCTCCCTCCTTCCAATATTTACCATTCCTGCGGTGGCCAGCATACTGTTCCTGAAACCCGGTGTCCGAGCCAGTTTCCCTCCTTCCGGGGTGACAAGAAGCACATAGCGGTCAGAAGTGAAATCGCCAAGGAAGTTGAAGGGGGTGGTCTGGTTGGTGCATTCAAGCCATACAGTATCTTTTGCCAGCGGAACGCACAGGATGATGTGGTCAAACTGGTCGCTTACGAATGAGGGTATTATATTGAGGTTCGCTCCTGACCTGACTAGTGTGTAATAAGAGGTTATCCCGGCCTCCTTGAGGAGTGCGCTCATGTAGTTTGTCAATCCCTTGCAGTCGCCGAACCCTTTCTCTGCCACCTGGCTGGCCGGGGCAGGCTTATAGCCTCCGATGCCCAGCTGGATTGATGAATAACGGGTATGTGACTGCATATACTCATAGAGTACCCTGGTCTTCTCCCTGTCATCCGTCAGCCGGGCAGTAAGGTTAGCAACACGCTTCTTATCCTGCTCGTTCAGCTGATCAAGCCCTCTGTTCAGCTCCGCAACCCACATGCCAAAGCTCTCCCATGAACGCATGCTTCCCTTGATACCTCCGAATTCAAAATCCTCTGTTGCCGCAAGCAGCACCGGCCGCCGTGCAAACGAGAGCGGAGAGAAGTACCACTTGTTGATGGCGGGGATACCCCGTTCAATCCACGTATATATGGTACTATTCTCCATACTGACACTGTCACCTGCCGATCGCAAGTTATATTCCCTGTATCTGAAGGGTATCGACTTGGGTATAACGTACTGCACAGCAGATTCTTCAACAGAAAATGCAGGATTTGGATGAAAGTTCCATCGGGGAAGATTAAGTAACCCGTTTATGCTGACATCATAAGAAACCTCAATAGTGAAAGGGTACCTGTTAACAGGAAATAATATCCTCTTAACCCTGGCATCGGATATAAAGCCCCCCCCCTCGCTTACATCCATTATCCTGGACAAGGGGACAGACTCTACGAATTTGCCATTGGCATCATAGACGGAGGCCTTTATATTCTGCACACTCATGAATTTATCGTAGTGTATCTCGTATAAGCGCAGCCCCATTGCATTCTCATTCATAAGGGTTACGACCCATTTATAGCTCACCTTAGCCTTCCCTTCCGATTCAACGGTGAATACCATCTGGTCACTCCTCACCACCGCCACGGCGTTCTCGCGCAGGTCAAGAGGGATGGAGTCAACAGCCAGCCTGTAAGCAAAGGTTCTGACCGGCACAAGCATTATCAGGCTGATAACAAATAACAGACACTTCATCTTCATCGGTTCAGATCTCCTTCTTTAAAATGACAACCTCAGACTGTTTACGGATAATACTGGCGCGGAAGTTCCGTAGTGAACTGTATCTTTCCGGCAGGAAGGCTACCTTTGTAACGTTGATCTCCGCATCAAGGATGATCTTCCTGCCTACTGATCTGATATCATATCTGTACGCTCCGCCACCACCGTCAAGACTGATGTTGACCGACTGTGGCAGTTCCGCCACGGTCCAGCCCTCAGGGATAGTGATTTCGCATGAGTACTTTTCAAATGAGGGACACCCGAAATCAACAGGTGAGAGACGCTCATCATCATAGAATTCATTCGAACCGTCATTATTGAATATTACCGGGTTCAGGTACATTATCCCATTGCCGGTCTCGGCAGCATGAGGTACAGTCAGGCTTATCGTTTCAATGACCGGTTTTTCAAGTTCCTTAAGATTCTCCAGCTCAATGGCATCAATCCTCCATCTGTTGTTGTAGACGCGCATCATATCCGTATATGACTCCACTCCCTCAAGCTTGCACACCTTCCTTACTGCCCAGGCGTCATAGCTCTCATATGAGTTGCTGGCAGTGCCTTTCATTGAGCCATCCTCACTGAGGTGGAGGATGAACCTCATGGTCTCACTTTTCCGTTCATGATTTCTCACATCGATCCATGACCCGCCCGATTTGTTGACAATCCAACCCTGACCGTTGAGGCACTGGAAAGGAAGCATGTTAAACGGCCTGAGAGGATCAGTGGCGTCAATAATATATTGCTCACCGTCAGCTCTTACATAGGCTGCCACATAATTGAACCTCTGGATAATTGCGAAAAAGGTATTGAGCATCCCGTTCTCACGGGTGCTGAGGATTATCGGATCAGCCGCGATGCCTGCCATCCTGAGCATGGAAATGAGCATCAGGTTGATGTCCGCTGCATTGCCCCTGGCATCTTTGTATATTTTGTTCATGGTAGCAGAGGAGGTATAATCCTCATAACTGTTCCACATCATGTGCTCTGCAACAAAGGTATAGATGCGTCTGACCAGGTCAGTATCCGATCCCCCCTCAGCCTTCAGCTCGTCTGTTTTCTTTTTCAGGAACATACCGTTTGAAATATATCCGCCAAAGTCCGTGCGGTCTAACAGTTTCTCTGACAGCTTCGGATATGTTGGTGACACCTCTTCAAAGAAGTAGCCCGGCATGTCAATTTTCGACAGCTCAAAACCGATACGTGCATAATAATCTTCCGATCCCGTACTGAAAGGCTCGTCCCTGTATGCAGGTATATTGAAAGCTGTCCATTGCCCCACGTAACCGTTAACGGTGCCGTTCCCAAAGTTCACACGCGATTCAGACTTGTTGAACCTGACCTTTCTGAGATCGCCTCCGGTAACGAACTTGTATTCGAAATAGCCGGGGAATTCCACCCTGAAGCCGCATCGCCTGACCGGTATTTCATGCTGGAACTCCAGAGTATAAAGGGTGAAAATATCAGGACTCTCAAGCGAATATTTGTACTCTATCACTGAACCGGCCTTTACATTGGGAATTGAGAAGCGCACGGTGTTCCTGTAGCGATTGCTCTTCTCGAAATAGATGCTCTTCTTGTCCACATTCCCTGCCACTGTCTTTCCCTCCTCCGAATTGTACGATGCTGCCTTGATGCCAATTACCTTATCGTTGCCTCCATAAGGTATTTCGACATTTGCATAACCGAGCCCGTCAGTGTTGATGATCTTGATCCTGATATGGCGTTGCACATCCACGACTATTTTATCCAGGCTCCGCAATCTCACTATTCCATAGTTTTCAAGGATCACCGCATCAGCAGTCAGATCTTCGGCATACTCTGCCATTTCAAGGTCTTCCTTCGGGATATCGCCGAAGGTGATCTCCCTGATCTGGCCGGAAAGCGCTATGCTGAAAGCCGGGCATATCAGGGTTAAGGTTAACAGTCGAAAAGAAATATGCATCGCTTTGATTTGGTTATTATTTTTATTCTTTAGTCGGGTCATACATCCAGAAGTCGATCCTCCAATCATCGCCGCCTCCGAAATAGATCATGCCGTTATATTCAAAATCGACAGCGTTTGCCCTGTGATAAGGCAGTTCATTTTCAAGGTCATCCCATGAATTTAAAGCCGGGTCCCACGAAAATATCTGATTGTTACCATAAGCTCCGTGTCCCAGGTAAACTCTTCCGTTACTCACCACCATCATCAAACTGTAAATACCGGGACCGGGGTAGTCAGACACATGTGACCAGGTATCAGTTAAAGGAGAATATTCCCATATTCTTCGGTCAATGTCAATGGCAAAGTTTCGTCCGTTAACAGTGAAAAAACTTGACATCATGCAGCTGAATGGCAGATCGTTCAGCCTGGTCCAGGTTTCAGTCGCCGGTGCATACTTCCAGAATTCATTTATATAAGAACCTGAATTGGTCTTCCAGAGTCCGCCACCTGCATAAATAACCGAATCACCGTCCATCAGGGATATATGTGTAGAGAGTCCGCCCGGGGGAGCAGTTACCGTACTGAAAGACATTGTATTCCTGTCAAATATCAAAAACTGGGATGCATCATAGTTAAATGCGAACATAAAGGCTTTGTCACCTTTAACCACCGGCCTTTCAAAGTAGTACATGGTGGTGTTAAACTGACCTGAAGACACGAATGTGCCTGTTTGCGGAACAAATTTGTACAGAGTCACCTCCTGCCCGGCGATAGGTGCTGTTACAAAAATTTCATCACCAAAATCCATCGTGAATGAATTATTCTGAAACGGCAGATCCGGAAGTCTCTTCCATGGTGAGGAATAGGCAAATTCATTCCCGGAGGTAACTGTATGGCCGCATATTGACAGTGATATGCCGTAATTACCCGCCGGCAACATCGGCATCAGGAATTTTATTTCATTGCGGCTGCAGCTTGTTACCGTCACCTCCATCCCATTTACAATGACCCCGTTGTATTCATTAACCCTGCTGAAGTTCACCCCGGTGACTGTAACCTCTGTGCCGACCCTGCCGGATACAGGTGAGAAGGAAGAGATCATGGGAACATCAATCTGAAGTCTATCATCTGTAATGCTGTGTGATTCCGCCCAATCTCTCCAGGTCCAAGCCATTACAGGTCCTGATGTAAAAAACCCTGAAGGAATAATCACTTTGGCAGTATTATTATCAACTGATACTACACCGCACTCGTATCCCCCGTACTCCGGGTGTTCTGGGTCCGTGGCTATAAAAAACCTTGTCACACTGTTTAGATTCGTGCCTTCTATGGTGAGCGTATCGCCCGGTGACCCATGAGATGGATAAAATGAATCTACTTGCGGATTGTTCAGGTGGAAAGGGTCCCCGTAAATAGCTACAGAACCGCAAACACTGACGCTGATGACAGCTTCACCTGAAAAATTGCCTGGTGCATAGCATTGAATCCTGGTGTCAGTCACACTTATTATCGGTGATTCGATTTCATTGAATTTTACTGTTGTATAATAATTCATGAAATTCTTTCCGGTTATTGTGACAACGCCACCAACATAGTCACTCATGGGGCTAATGGATGCAATCACAGGAGGAGACAGGGAAAAAATAGGTGCCGTAGTGAATTCGAACTGTTTGTATCTGTATGTAATGTTAACCGGCGATTCAGAAAGAGATCCCGGCACGATGACCTTCAGGGAATCCCACGTCAAGGAGACAACGGTTGCCTGATGAGTGCCAAACAAAACTTCTGTATTCTGGAGGTCGGTATTGAAAAACCCGTAAAGAGTGATTATATCAGGCCGGAAGGCCGTGACAGGGTAAACACCTGTAATTGACGGAGGCAGAATGGAAAAGGGGTCATCCCAGGAAAAGTTGCCTCCCGCGACTGAAAAGGATGTGGACATCAGATCAAGATCAGTCACCGACGGGACTATTATTCTCGCTCTGCGGCCATCATATGGTTCAATCGGAGTGAAGTGCATATTGCCAATGAGAAACTGAAGGTTATCTACTTTCCTGAGATTCCGGAAGAATATTTCAACGGTATCACCCCAGTGAACCTCGGCGGGACTGAATGATTCAATCTCCGGAAGATCGACTGTGAGCGTTTTCTGCGTGTAGGTTGACCTGTTTCCTGCAATCTCAACACTGACAGTGTTCTCGCTTGCCGTAATTGTAAACGGCACAACCGCCATCAGCACTGTATCCGATACAGGTTCACAGACTGCGGCTGTAACATCATTGAATCTGACGGTGTTGAATGCCTTGACCCAACTGAAGTTTCTGCCCCTGATCAGTATGGTATCACCGCAGAGAGCTCTCTCCGGAGAAAAGCCGGTGATCACAGGACCCATGCTCCCCATGCTCATAAACTCCACGGTGTTTCCGTAAACGGTATATTCACCCGACCTGACAAAAGCTGCCACCTGGTAGATAAGGCCTTGTGAAAGGGTGGACCGAACCTCGGCAGTAAACTCACCGGTACCGCTCACAGTACCAAGCATGATTTTATTATCATACTCCAGACCCGGACGACTCAGAGCCCAGACAAAACCATGCTCGGAAATCTCTCCGTCGCCCGGCTCATAAATCTCCGCCACAAAGAGAGCTCCCTCCGTTGTGATGTTTGTAACCTCCAGGGTTTTTACCCTTGGATAATCCCTCGGCACCGGCTCATCTTCGCATCCTGCAACAAGCAGGAGCAGTACTATTGAAAAGACATTGACAGGAATGTATCTCATAATGCCCTGATATTACTGGTCAAGCTGTGGATCATATTCCCAGAAATCATAATAATGGTAGATCTGACTTCCTCCTATATATATCTTGCCCCCGATTGAAAAAGCCATGGGAAATGTCCTGGGCGGAGCAGCTACATTGCTGATCGTTTTCCAGCTGTCATCAGTCGGGTCAAAACTGTAAAACCGGTTATTTACATCAGGATTTGTAAATCCATAGGCACCGTCATGATTAACCTGATACCAGTCGCCAAAACCAAGATACCATTTGCCGTTGTTTATTACACTCACTTTGGCTCCGTTTTTGAAATCCCACAGTCCCCAATATCCGAGATTTTCGTCGGTTATCTCCTCCTGGTTCCAGGTATTAGTCAATGGTATGTATTCAAGCAGGTACCGTGGGCCTGTTGTACCTACAAATCCTGCAAAAAGAAGCCTGCCATCTATGAAAATATGATTTGAGAATGACACATCATAGGGGCAGTCGGCCAGCTTCGTCCAGGAATTGGTCACGGGACTGAATTTCCAAAAATCATGATACCAGGTAAAATAAGAGGAATTTGCAATTTTACCGCAGCCTGCGTAAATGACCGAATCATCTGCAATAATGCACGGATTTGCTATTCCCGTCCCGGGGTAATCGGGCAGCACACTCCAGATTAGTGTTTCCGGATCGAATACTTCGAATCCGATGCCTGTATAAGAGGTGCTCCTCTGTCCAATAACATAGCCTTTACCGTCAAGAGTACATGAAGCCGGATCAAGTACCGTGGAAAGAAATGATCCCGGGAGCTTGTCGAACCCTGAAATGGTTGGATTAAAACGGTATATCTGCTTTTCATATGTTCCGGTTTCCCCGCCTGTAGCGACGTAAGCCTCTTCGCCGAAGTCAAATACACACGCATATTCGTACAGGAAGGGCAGGTCATTAAGGCGGCGCCAGGGACCGGTGTGTGTATACTTCAACGGGTAAACATGTGTCCTTCCTCCAACTGTGACACTGACATTATGTTCACCGGAAGAGAGAGGCGGGACTCTTAATGTAATCTGATCAAATGTTGATCCAATAACCTCCGCTGGTACAGATCCGAATGCAACGTCTGGGCTGCCGAAATCAGCCCCTGAGATTGTAATGATATCACCTGCCACTCCTGAAACAGGCGTCACACCGGTTATGGTGAAATCCTTCACCTGAAAATTATCCGGATTGCTAAAGGAAGACTCCGGGGAGTAATACGAATCCCAGTTTGTATATTTGGCGGTCAGACTCCCTGGCTGATAAGGCAACCATAACGGTACAATGAATTTTATCTCATTTTCTGTCTGAGATTCAGTGGTGATCTGGTACGGTCCGAGAAATATGAGGGTACCCGACCTGAAATTTGTCCCCCTGACTGTCACAGTTTCGCCAAAAGCCGGTATCTCTGGCGTTATGCCGGTTATAACATGGTTTGTTGAATGGAACTTCCCGGTAGCAACGGCAGAATAACCAATCAGGCTGACTGTCACATCACACTCACCATAAACGTCTCCAGGCACATAACAGGTTATAACGGAGTCATTGGCTGATTTGACAATGGCCTGACTGCCTCCTATCTCAACAGAGGGGCCACTCTTCCTGAAATAGCGCCCCTTTATGGTAACAATCTCTCCCACATAACCCGCTACCGGAGAGAATCCGGTTATTTCCGGTCTCTTAAGGACAAAGGTACCGGGAAATTCGCAGGTGAAGGGCTCCGACTGATATCTTAACGTTGCGACATATTCCTCCAGGCCATCAGGAACCCTGATAATGGCTGAATCACGTGATACGGAAATGACTTGTGCCGGCTTGTCTCCGAAGAAAATACTGTTGCGCTCACTGACCGGGTTGAACCGTCCGTAAAGCGTCACCGTTGTGCCCCATGTACCTTCAGTCGGACTGAAAGAGCCGGCCTCCGGCGCCAACAGGGTAAAACTCTGCGGAAATGAGAATCTGAATGTTTTGTATGACAACGATACCGGACTGGAAACTGAATTGAGCTGGCCGGGGATAATAAAGGAAATGGAATTATTATCCCTTTTGATGACCTTGCACAGAAGATTGTCGTTCAATATCATCCCGTCAGAAGGCTGATACCCGAAATAACCCAGATCGCTGCCGGTAAAGGTTACCGTATCGCCCCAGAAGCCCGCTTCAGGAGAAAAACCATAAACCGCTGGCGGTATGAAGCTCAATTTGTTAACAGTGGTGGCGACATTGCCCTGGATACTTACCGAAATCGAATTCAAAGGTTTGGTAATCGTCGGAGGAATTGCAAACTGTAACAGGGTATCACTGGAGACGAACGGGGAGCACTCCTGACCCTCAATGATTATCTTGTTTGTGGAATTCAAATGGCTGAATTTCCTGCCGGATATGGTGACGGTATCTCCCCAGCCAGCCGATTTTGGCATAAAATCGATTATTTCCGGCGCTCCGCTGCCAAGACTCATAAATTTGACTTTCTCTCCGTATACAGTATAATCACCCGCTTTTACAAAGGCGCAGACCTCATAAGCAACACCCTCCTTCAATGCAGTACTGATCTCAGCTTCAAACCTGCGTATACCGCTGAATGAACCCAGATAAATCCTTTCGTCACTGTTCATGTCAGGAGTGAAGAGCGACCATGTGAATCCGTGTTCTGCAATAGGTCCTGTGCCCTCATTGATCACCTCGGCAACAAAAGTGGCGCCGTTCCCGGTGATGTTTGTAACCTCCAGCGTCCTGATCTTTGGATAATCCCTCTGCACCGGCTCATCATCGCAGCCTGCCAGAGTTAGTAAAAACCCGGCGAGACAGGTCCACATACATAGTGCTGAGTGACCCTGACCGTACGATGACTTCCTTGACATCCAGCTTAAAATATCAGACACTCGTAAATCTAACAAATATCTTCTAACATCCCTAACAAAAAATTCTAAAACATGCTCAGAAAGATCCGACAGTCGGATTTTTTTATTAAGTTAGTACTCTCCATTCCTGCAAAGCAATGAAACGGGGTCTGCTGATAATTATTCTTATTGTCTCGCTGTGCAGCATAGTGTCTGCCCAGTCGGAATTCATGAACGGCTACATCATTAAGAACGATGGCAGCTACACATACGGGCAGTTGAAAAACATTTCCAAGGGCTATTCGGTGAAGGAGTGCCTCTTCAGATGGTTTGACATCTCAACCGAATACATCTTTCTGCCGGGAGATATTGAAGCATTCGGCTTCACCCACGGCATGAGGTACAAGTCTGTCAATGACGGGGGCCGGAAGATCTTCATGGCATGCCTTACCGACGGCGACCTCGATCTGCTCTATGACGGATCAAAGATGTATCTCGACGGGATAGGCCTTGACATGGTGCCCCTGGGAAACAATGGCGGCAGTGTCAACCCTGACGGGAAGATGGTGAGCTACAGCGGCTACAAAGATCTGATTGAAAAGCTTCCGGACCCGGATAACAAATTCTCTGTGCCCTCTGACATATCCCTGAATCCCGAAAAAATGGCGGAGGTGATTGCCTCCTACAATAACAGCCGCGGTGTCAGGGCACCAGTCTTCGCCCTGAATAACCCGTCCGGAGTGTATGAGGAGATGCGCAACCTGGGTGCCTTCATGAGCAATTACGGGGTACTGGCCGGAATAAACGCATCGAGGTACGATGCAGAAAAAATAAATTTCAATCAGTTGGGATTCGTGCCGGAGATGGATTTCTATGAGATCACGCCTCTCTTTGGCCTCTGGTACAACCGGCCGCTGACCAGGAAAAAAGACCATATCTCTGCCCAGGGAGAGATAATAGTGTTTACAACAAATGTTTACATGTATGATGAAAGGGAAACTTCTGACGTCACACAAAGAAGCGATATCAATCTGAGCTACACTGGAATTAAAGTGCCCCTCTTTTTAAAGATCAGCCTCCTCGAAGGGAGTGTCAAGCCTTTCTTCAGCGTCGGTGGTTTCGCGATGTTCAACCTGGGGGCTCAATATTCAAGGGAGGGAGAGAATGAGGATTATTTTCACGTCGTCAGGCCATTCACAGACACCACCATTCTTCTTAATAAATCGATGGTTGGCATCCTGGCAGGTGTCGGTGTCAGAAAGGAGCTCAGCCCTAAAAAGAGCTTCTCCCTGGAGATCAGGGCCGAATACGGCTCAGGAATTTATAACAGGGAAGGCATAAAGCAGAAGACTATCAGCTTCAATATCATCGCCGGATTTGATTTTCTCTGATTTTTGCCTGAGACTTACTGGCATGCCGGGGCTGATTCACCCCAGGGCAAATAATGAATTACCTGTTGTGCAGAGCCTACCCTACCCGCAGTGGAGGTATTCCTTTACCAGTCGCGCTATCGCCTCGTTGTTACCGTAGAGCTCCTCGCTGAGCTTCTGGTCATTGAACGACTTCAGTCTTTTAGCGACATTGTCAATCACACCCGCAGGAAAGATATTATCCTTCTCAAAATGTTCCCTGAGATCCAGGAGTGCCTCTGCCGAGTCCCAGCATGATGCCGGAAGAGACTCAAGCCTCTTCTTTGCGGCTTTATCCTTCTCCTTGAATATGTTATAGTCAACGTAGAGTCTCTCGGCCATCCCGAGAGCGCCGGGCATCTCCAGACCGTGCTGTATAGCCACAACGATGCCTGCCATAAGGAGGTATATATCCGCCGAGCCGTCGGGTGAACGGAGCTCAACGGTCTGGCGTGAGATACGGTCGGCGCTGCCTGAGGGCTCTGCCGGATTGGCATCATGGATCATCTGCGATGCACCAAGCCATCCCAGCGGCACCCTCACCAGCACTGACCTGTTACGGTCACCCCAGCATATATTTGTCGGGGCCTCCTGGTGCGGCACAAGCCTCAGGTACGATGTCGGTATGGTGTTGCCGAAAGCCGTCAGCCCCTTGCTGAGATCAAGCAGCCCGGCGATCATCTTCCGAGCAGTGTCACTTAACAGTCCATTCTCAATCATGAGGTTGCGCCCATCCTTCTCGAGAAGCATATGAATATGCATCCCTGATCCTGCCTTGCCGACAGTGATCTTTGGGGCGAAGCTCACCTCGACACCGTACTCATAACCCAGCATGCGCAAGATCCATTTGGCAATGAGTATCTGCTCAACAGCCTGATCAAGAGGTACATGAAGAAACTCTATCTCATGCTGTTCAAAGTCTTCCCCGTCCTTTGAGAAACTACCCACTTCCGAATGGCCGTATTTTATGTTGCATCCTGCCCTGGCACACAGCTCCAGAGCCTCGACACGCAGGTCTTCAAACCTGGCAAATGGCTTTGACTGGTGATATCCTTTCTGATCAAAGAGGGGATAGAGCTCCTCGCTGTCAGACCTGACATAATATTCGAGCTCTCCCAACGCTCTGATGTTATATCCTGTTTTCTCCCTGAACCGATTCAGGGCTTTCCGGAGGATATATTCCGGCGAGCTCTCGAGAGGCTTCCCTTCAGAGTTATAGAATGAACATAGGATCTCAAGTGTTGGTGTCTGCGTAAAGGGATTGACAAAGGCGGAGCGGTAACGCGGCATCACGTATAGGTCGCTCGAACCGGCCTCGATGAATGAGAAGAGGCTTGACCCGTCTACACGCTCGCCGGCAGTGAGAATTGAGGCAAGGTGCTCCCGGCTGAAAGGCACAAAGTTGAGTGACTTGAGCTTGCCGTCCTCAGCCGCGTACCTGAAGTTTACCATTCTGATCCCCTTCGTTTCAATGAACCTCATCAGGTCATCGGATGTAAACTCTTCTGCAGGCTTTCTCAGAAACTGAACAAGCTCATTGCGGCTCATAAGTATATCATTGTTCATTTTATGCTCTTGTTTGATGATGGGCAAAAATAGAAATTTCGGAATGTAAAAAGCAAAACCTTTGTCATAATTGGGCCGCTCCGCAATCAACTTCCGGACCTTTTGTACTATTTTTTTATATTTTTGAGGCTCTAAACAGGCTTCATGAAAAAATGGATGATCATCGCCGCTCTTGTTCTTCTCCCGTCATGCAACAGGGAGACGGGGCTTGAATGGTTCTCGGCACAGAAGGCAGGCGAGTATTTTGACCTCGTCAAAAAAATCTGTGACAGTGACAACGGAGCTCTCTGGGGTGAAAACCTGCACGGTCCGCTTATGTTCATTGACAACAGGAGCCGGGTGATCTATTCGAATGTTCCTGACACAGAGGGTCTCCTCAGGCCCCGTGACGGCATCTACACAGGTGAACTGCCCAGGGAGAGGCTTATAACCAATAACGTTATCGAGTACGGCGGAGTGAGGTACGGAATGGTTCCGCTGCCGGAAACGGAAGAGAGCTACCGCATTGCTGCACGTTCCGTGCACAGCCTCTTCCATCTGTATCAGGAGAGGCACGGGCTTAGGCCTTCCACCTTCAACACGCGGCACATGAACGACAAGAATGCCAGACTGTTTCTGAAGCTTGAATGGAAGGCCCTCACCGGAGCCATCGAGTCATCAGGTGAGGAACGGAACCAGGCTATCCGTGACGCGCTGGTATTCCGCGGCGCAAGACGTGAGCTCTTCCCAAATGCCGCAGCCGACGAGAATAAGTTTGAAAACTATGAAGGACTGACAACCTTTACCTATATGAAGCTCTGCACGTCAGACAGTGATGAGCTCAAATCAAAGCTGCTCGAATACCTCGGCAGGATTTATAACAACACCTCC
>Ga0209450_10000963_pt1 | contig 14520 bp, 10 predicted proteins | sample FrelakmetLWP11LW_FD_187149 | JGI IMG/M metagenome (GOLD analysis project Ga0209450, IMG submission 187149) | Freshwater lake sediment microbial communities from the University of Notre Dame, USA, for methane emissions studies - LWP11 LW (SPAdes)... | ecosystem: Environmental > Aquatic >...
CTGTTCCTCGGCGCTCATCTCCAGGAACAGGCCCGGGTTGACGACCGACGGGTCGCGGGCCTGCCACTTCTCGTAGGTCGCCAGGATGGTGGCGGCCAGGTCGGCCGAGGAGTGCAGCTCCGCCACGTGTGCGCGCGCCTCTTGCAGCTGGCGCTCGACGATCGCGAGCACGATGGCGTTCTTGTTCTCGAAGTAGCGGTACATCAGGCCTGCGCTCATCTGCGCCGTCTCTGCGATGTTCGCCATGCTGGCGGCGTGAAAGCCGTGCTCGATGAAGCATTTCTGCGCCGCACACAGGATGCGTTCGCGCTGGGCCTCGGCGCGCGGCGTCTCCCTGGCGCTGCAGGGCGTGCGGCCGTTCACGGCCCCGTCTCCTGCCAGCCGCCGCCCAGCGCCTTGTAGAGCGTGACGCGGTTGGCCTGCTCGGCAAGCTGCGTCAGGACCAGCGCCTCCTCCGCGAGGTACAGGGTGCGCTGCGCCACGAGCAGCACGAGGTAGCTGTCGAGGCCCGCCTCGTAGCGCGCCCGCGACAGCCGGTCCGCCTCGGTCGCGGCGTCGACGGTCGCCTGCCGCGCGGCGCGCTGTGCTTCGAGCGTCGTGGTGAGCGCCAGCGCGTCCGCCACTTCGCGGAAACCGGCCTGGATGGCGCCCTCGTACTGCGCGAGTGCGATATCGCGCTCGGCCGTGGCGGCGGCGAGGCCAGCGCGCAGGCGGCCGCCCTGGAAAATCGGCACGTTCACCTGCGGGATGAACGCCCAGGTGTGCGTGCCGGCATCGAACAGGCCCGACAACTCGTCGCTCACCGAGCCCGTGGCACCGGTGAGCGTGATCGACGGGAAGAACGCGGCGCGGGCTGCGCCGATGTCCGCGTTCGCGGCGCGCAGCTGGTGCTCCGCCGCCATCACGTCGGGCCGGCGCAGCAGCACGTCGGACGGCAGCCCGGCGGGCAGGGGCGCAAGCCCGGTCAGCGAGGCGCCGAACGAAGCCGGCAGCAGCGCCGGCGGGACCGGCGCGCCCACCAGCAGCTGCAGCGCGTTCGAGGACTGTGCGACCTGTCCGGCAAAGCGTGCCACGCCAGCGCGTGCCGCCTCGACCTCCGTGCGGGACTGGCTCAGGTCCAGCGCCGAGACGGCGCCAAGCGCGTAGCGCTTCTCGGTGAGCGCGTGCGATTCCTCGCGGGTGCGCAGCGTGGCTCGCGCCAGCCGCAACTGCTCCTGGTCGGCGGCCAGGGTCAGGTACGTGTTGGCGACCGCGGCGACCAGCGTCAGCTGGGCGCTGCGCCGTGCCTCCTCCTGTGCGAAATAGCGCTGCAGCGCGGCGTCGCTCAGGTTGCGAACGCGGCCGAACAGGTCGAGTTCGAACTCGGTGATGCCGAGGTTGGCGGTATAGGTCTCCGACAGCGGGCCGTCCCCGCCGCTGCGGGTCATGGTCGCATTGGCCCCGACCGAGGGCACGCGGTCGGCGCGCTGGACGCGGTACAGGGCCTGCGCCCGCTCGACGTTCAGTACCGCGACGCGCAGGTTCCGGTTGTTTGCCAGTGCGAGCGCGACCACTTCCTGGAGCCGCGGGTCGACGAAGAACTCCCGCCAGCCGATGTCCGCCGCCGTCGCTGTCGCTGCAGCGGTCGCCATCGCGGCAGTTTCGCCCGCAGTCGGCCACTCGGGTGGGATGGACGGCTCCGCCACGGGCAGGCGCGGCTCGAGCATGCCGCAGCCGGCTGCCAGCACGCCGCCTGCCACCGCCAGCGACGTCGCGAGTCGCCTATTCATGGGACTTGCTCCGCATGAACAGCCGCTCGACGATCACGAAGAACAGCGGGATGAACAAGATGCCGAGCGTGACGCCTGCGAGCATGCCGCCGAGCACTCCGGTGCCGATTGCCCGTTGCGCGCCGGAGCCCGCGCCGGTCGCGATGGCGAGCGGCAGCACGCCGAACCCGAAAGCGAGCGAGGTCATCAGGATCGGGCGCAGGCGGATGCGCGCGGCGGCCATCGTGGCCGCGACCAGGTCCATGCCCTTCTCCACGTTGGACTTCGCGAACTCGATGATCAGGATCGAGTTCTTGCTGGCGAGGCCGACGGTCGTGAGCATCGCCACCTGGAAATAGACGTCGCGCTGCATGCCGAGCAGCGTGCTTGCGAGGGTCGCGCCGAGGATGCCGATTGGCGCGACCAGCAGCACGGCGCTCGGGATCGACCAGCTCTCGTACAGCGCCGCCAGGCAGAGGAACACGATCAGCAGCGAGAGTGCGTACAGCAGGGGCGTCTGCGCACCCGCTTCGCGCTCCTGGTACGACAGCGCAGTCCACTCGATGCCGAAGCCCACCGGCAGCTGCGCCGCCAGGCGCTCCACCTCGGCCATCGCTTCGCCCGAGCTGACGCCGGGCGCGCCCTGGCCGTTGATCTCCATCGCCGGGACGCCGTTGTAGCGCTCGAGGCGCGGCGAGCCGTATTCCCAGCGCGAGGTCGCGATCGCGCTGAACGGCACCATGTCGCCCTGGTCGTTGCGCACCGACCAGAGCTTGAAGTCCTCCGGCGTCATGCGGAACGGCGCGTCGGCGCGGATGTAGACGCGCTTCACGCGGCCGCGATCGACGAAGTCGTCGATGTACTGGCCGCCCCAGGCTGCCGACAGCGTGGCATTGACGTCGGCGATGGACAGGCCGAGCGCGGCCGCCTTCTCCGAGTCGACGTCGACGCGCAGCTGCGGCGTGTCCTCCTGGCCGTTCGGTCGTACGTTCGCGAGCAGCGGGCTCTGCGCCGCGGCGCCGAGGAACTGGTTGCGTGCCGCCGTCAGCGCCTCGTGCCCGCGGCCCGCGTTGTCCTTGAGGAAGAACGCGAAGCCGGTCGCAATGCCGAGCTCCGGCATCGGCGGCGGCGCGAACGCGAAGGCGAAGGCGTCCTTGATCTGCGACAGCGCAACCATCGCCCGCCCGGCGACGGCGTCCGCGTGCTGCTCGGCCGACGGGCGCTCGTCCCAGCTCTTGAGGTTGACGAAGGCCAGGGCGTTGTTCTGGCCCGTGCCGGCGAAGCTGAAGCCCTGCACGCTGAACACCGCCTTGATCACGTCCTTTTCGCCCGCGAGGAAGTGCTGCTCGAGCTTCTCGACGGACTGCAGCGTGCGCTGCTGCGTGGCACCCACCGGTGCGATGATCTGCGTGAGCAGGTAGCCCTGATCCTCCTGTGGCAGGAACGCAGTGGGCAGCCGCGCGAACAGCACGACCATCAATGCCACCATCGCGGTGAACACCGCCATCAGGCGGCCGCTGCGTGCGATGAAGCCGCGGACGCCGGAGAGGTAGATCGTGCTGCCGCGGTCGAAGGCACGATTGAACCAGCCGAAGAAGCCGGTGGTGGCGTGGTGCTCGCCGCTGTGGATGGGCTTGAGCATGGTCGCGCACAGCGCCGGGGTCAGCACGATGGCGACCAGTACCGACAGCGCCATGGCGGAGACGATCGTCGCCGAGAACTGCCGGTAGATGACGCCGATCGAACCGGGCATGAACGCCATCGGCACGAACACCGCCGCGAGCACCATGCCGATGCCGACCAGTGCGCCGGTGATCTCCTGCATGGACTTGCGCGTCGCCTCGAGCGGCGGCAGGCCCTCCTCCCGCATCACCCGCTCGACGTTCTCGACCACCACGATGGCGTCGTCGACCAGCAGGCCGATCGCGAGCACCATCGCGAACATGGTGAGCATGTTGATCGAGAAGCCGAGCGCGGCCAGCACGCCGAGCGTGCCGAGCAGCACCACCGGCACGGCGATGGTCGGGATCAGCGTGGCGCGGAAGTTCTGCAGGAACAGGTAGATGACCAGGAACACCAGGGCGACCGCCTCGGCGAGGGTCGTGATCACGCCCTTGATCGACACCCGGACGAACGGCGTGGTGTCGAACGGCACGATCGCCTTGAGGCCGGCCGGGAAGAACGGCTGCAGTTGCGCGAGCGCCTCCTGCACGGCCGCCGAGGTCTCGAGTGCGTTCGCCCCGGTGGCGAGCGAGACGGCGACGCCGCTCGCCGGCTGGCCGTTGAAGCGACTCACGAACTCGTAGGTCTCCGCGCCGATCTCGACGCGCGCGACGTCGCCGAGCTTGAGCACGGAGCCGTCGGGGTTGCTGCGCAGCACGACGGCCGCGAACTCCTCCGGCGTCTGCAGGCGCTCCTGCGCGCTGATCGTCGCGTTCAGCTGCTGGCCCTCCACCGCCGGCGCGCCGCCGAGCTGGCCGATGGTGACCTGGGCGTTCTGCGCGCGCACCGCCGCGATGATGTCGCTCACGGCCAGCCCGTAGGTGTTGAGCTTGTTCGGGTCGAGCCAGATGCGCATCGAGTACGGCGAACCGAACAGCTGCACCGTACCCACGCCGGGCACGCGGCTCAGCGGGTCGAGCACGTTGGTGCTCACGTAGTCGGAGATGTCCTCGCGGTGCATGCTGCCGTCTTCGGACACGAACGCCACGACCAGCAGGAAGCCGCTGCGCGACTTGGTGACGTTGACGCCCTGGCGCTGCACCTCCTGCGGCAGCGACGGCATCGCGAGCTGCAGCTTGTTCTGCACCTGCACCTGCGCGATGTCCGGGTCGGTGCCCGACTTGAAGGTGAGCGTGATCGTCGCGCGCCCCGAGGCCTCGCTGGTCGCCGACATGTAGATCAGGCCGTCGAGGCCCTTCATGTTCTGCTCGATGACCTGCGTCACGGCGTCCTCGACCACCTTGGCCGAGGCGCCCGGATAGCTGGCGCTGATCGTCACCGCCGGCGGCGCGATGTCCGGGTACATCGAGATCGGCAGTCGCGTGAGCGCGAGGCCGCCCGCGAGCATGATGATGATCGCGATCACCCAGGCGAAGATCGGCCGGTCGATGAAGTAGCGCGCCATGGACGGTGACGCCTACTGGCCCGTGGTCGCGGCGGCCGGGGCTGGGGCGGAGGCAGCGGCCGCCGCCGGCAGGGCGGCGCCCGCTTCGGTCGGCTGCACCGGCACGCCGGGCTGGATCTTCTGCAGGCCTTCGATGATGACCCGGTCGCCCGGGGCGAGGCCGTCCTCGACGAGCCACTGGTCGCCGATCGCCTGGCTCACGCGCACCGCCCGGACCTCGACCTTGCCGTCCTTGTCCACCACCATGGCGTTGGTGTGGCCGCGCGGGTCACGCAGGATGCCCTGCTGCGGGGCGAGCAGCGCGTCCTGCCGCACCCCCATGCGCACCAGCGCGCGCACGTACATGCCGGGCAGCAGGATGTGGTCGGGGTTCGGCACCACGACACGCAGCGCGAAGCTGCCGGTGGTCGGGTCGACGCTCACCTCGGAGAAGGCCAGTTTGCCCTCCCTCGAGTACGGCGTGCCGTCCTCGAGCAGGATGGTCACGGGAAGGTCGAGATCGCTCTTCACACGCCCGGCGGCGATGGCCTTCTGCAGTTCGAGCCACTCGGCGCTCGCCTGCGTCAGGTCGACGTAGATCGGGTCGAGCTGCTGGATGATCGCGAGCGGCTGCTGCTGGTTGGCGGTGACCAGCGCGCCCTGCGTGACCGACGACTTGCCGATGCGGCCCGAGATCGGCGCGCTGATGCGCGCGTCGCCCAGCACCACGCCGGCACTCCGCACGGCAGCCTTGGCCGCCGCGACGTCCGCCTCGGCCAGCTGCAGCGCGGCCGCCGAGTTCTCGTCGTCCTGCTTGCTCACCGCGTTGATGGCGACGAGGTCCGTCGAGCGGCGCGCGTTGAGGCGCGCGCTGTGCAGGGTCGCTTCGGCGCGCGCGAGCGTCGCCTTCGCACTGGCGTAGGCCGCCTGGTAGGTGGCGTCGTCGATCTGGTAGAGCGGCTGGCCTGCCTTGACTGAGCCGCCCTCGATGAACAGGCGCTGCTCGATGATGCCGTCGACCTGCGGCCGGATCTCCGCGATCAGGAACGGGGTGGTGCGGCCGGGCAACTCGCGGGTCAGCGTCACGGCGGTCGGCTGCAGCGTGACGACGGTGACCGGCACGGCGCCCATGCCCTGCTGCGCCGGGGGCTTGTCGCCGCACGCGGTGAGCGTCCCGACGGCGGTGGCGACGACGAGGAAAGCCTTGGGGGTCGCGAATCTGGGCGACGACATGGTGGTGCCTCGGCAGCAGTTTGCGCAGCCCGTGGATGCGTGGCGGCTGCAGGGCGCGCGAGCCAGAAAGAATGAACGATCATTCTCAAAGCGTCAATCGTGGACTCAAACACAGGACGGCGGCCCGGGGGCCGCCGTCCGCGTGGTGTGGCTCGAGCCGGACCGAGGCCGTTACAGCAGGTCCTTCACTCCGTCCCGCTCCTCGAGCAGCTCCTTGTGGGTCGCGTCCATCCTGCCGCGGCTGAAGTCGTTGACGCCCAGGCCCTGCACGATCTGGTAGTCGCCGCCCTTGCAGGTGACGGGATAGCCGTAGATCACGCCAGCCGGAATGCCATAGCTGCCATCTGAGGGCACGGCCATGCTGACCCAGTCGCCGTCCGCGGTGCCGCTCATCCACGTGTGGAAGTGGTCGATGGCGGCCGAGGCCGCCGAGGCTGCCGACGAAGCGCCGCGCGCCTTGATGATGGCCGCGCCACGCTGCTGCACGATCGGGATGAATTGCTCCTTGTACCAGGCGTCCTCCACCAGCGAGAGCGCCGGGCGGCCGCTGACCGTGGCGTGGTGCAGGTCGGGGTACTGCGTGGCCGAGTGGTTGCCCCAGATGATGATCTTGCGCAGGTCGGTGGTGTGCGTGCTGGTCTTCTCCGCGAGCTGCGACAGCGCGCGGTTGTGGTCGAGACGCACCATCGCGGTGAAGTTGCGCGGGTTGAGGCTCGGTGCGTTCTTCATCGCGATCAGCGAATTGGTGTTGGCCGGGTTGCCGACCACCAGCACGCGCACGTTACGGTCGGCGACCGCGTCGAGCGCCTTGCCCTGCGCCGAGAAGATCTGCGCGTTGGCGAGCAGCAGGTCCTTGCGTTCCATGCCCGGCCCGCGCGGCCGCGCGCCGACCAGCAGTGCGAAATGGCAGTCCTTGAAGGCGACCCTGGCGTCGTCCGTCGCGACGATCCTGTTGAGCGTCGGAAACGCGCAGTCGTTGAGTTCCATGACCACGCCCTGCAGGGCGCCCAGCGCCGGCGTGATCTCGAGCAGGTGGAGGTTGACGGGCTGGTCGGCGCCGAGCATCTGGCCGGAGGCCACCCGGAAGGCGAGGGCGTAGCCGATCTGGCCTGCCGCACCCGTGATCGCGACGTTGACAGGGGTCTTCATGGAATCTCTCCGCTGGTTTTTGGCTGATGCGGCGATGGCGGCGAAACCGCGCGGGCATCGCCGGCTAACCGATCGCCAATGTTATCAGCCGATCCCCGGCAGCCCCCGTAGGGATCTCCCGATAGGGGCCGCGCCGCGGGCCCGCCCATCGGACTTGCAATTGTTCTGGTGTTGTAGTTAACTAAAACACTCAAAAGCGAATCACCGCAGGGAGTGGGGGACGAGCAATGCGCATGGGAAGCAGGCTGTTGGCGGCATTCCTGGCAGCGGTTGTCTGGATCTACGCCGGGATGTCGGTCGCATCGGGACCGGTGGCGCAACAGGCCATCACGCCATCGGTTCCCGATGTGACCGCGTCTGCGGTGCGGGCGATCGTCGACTGAACCACCGGTGGCGTCGGGTGCTCTGCTACAGTAGAGCAGCGCAGCACCACCGTGCCGGGTCCGCATGGACGCACACTGGAACGACAACCAGCCGATCTACCGCCAACTCCGCGACAAAGTGGTGGCAATGATCCTCGAAGGCGCGCTCGCCGATGGCGACGCGCTGCCGTCCGTACGCAACGTCGCGGCGGAGTTCGCGCTCAACCCGCTCACCGTGCTCAAGGGCTACCAGCAGCTGGTCGACGAGGGGCTCGTCGAAAAGCGCCGCGGCCGCGGCATGTTCGTCACCCCCGGTGCACGCGCCCGGCTGCTGACCGACGAGCGCCAGCGATTCCTCGAACAGGAATGGCCGCGGGTGCGAGCGACGATCGACCGGCTGGGGCTGGACGTGGAGCGGTTGCTGCGCCAGGGAGACGTGAGCAGCGGTTAGCCGCCAGCCGCTGGCGCCGGTGCCTCGCCCTGCGGCGCCGGCGGCTTCACCTCGATCTGCGGCGGCAGCAGCCGGTACATGACCGGCGTCACGATGCCCCCGAGCAGCGTCGAGCTGAGCAGCCCGCCGATGATCACGATCGCCAGCGGCGAGTAGAGGCCCGAGCCCTGTACCGCGAGCGGCAGCAGACCGCCAATCGCCGTGGCCGACGTGAGCAGGATCGGCAGGAAGCGGATCTCGCCCGCGCGCACGATGGCTTCCCCGAGCGCGACGCCCTGTTCGCGCAGCTGGTTGCTGAAATCCACCAGCAGGATCGAGTTCTTGATCTGGATGCCGATCAGCGCCACCAGGCCGATCATCGCGGTGAACGACAGGGTATAGCCGGTGAGGAGCAACGCGAGGAGGCCGCCAGCCACGCCGAGCGGGATCACGCCGGCCACGATCAACATCGAGCGGAAGCTGCCGAACTCGAGCACCAGCACCGCGAGGATGCCGAACACCGCGACGATCACGGCCGCGCCGATGCCGCCGAAACTTTCCTTGCGCGCCTCGAGTTCGCCGCCCGCGCGCAGGCTGTAGCCGGACGGCAGCTCGAGTTCGCCGAGGCGCTCGAACACGTCGGCGGTGACTTTCTCGGTGATGAAGCCGGTCTGCGGATGCGCCGTGATCAGCACCTCGCGCTCGCGATCGTGGCGGCGGATCAGCGTCGTGGCCGCCGCGAATCCCGGTGAGGCCACCTGGCGCAGCGGCACCGGCCGGCCGGTCGCGGACGACACCTCGATACGGTCGAGCACGTCGAGCCTGGGCCGGCCCTCCATGGGAAGGCGCAGGGTGATGTCGTACTCGTCGCCGTCCGCCTCGCGGAACTTCCCGGCGCTCAGGCCGGCCACCGCGGCGCGCACCGTGCGGTCGATCTCGACGGGCGCGACGCCGAGCAGCGCCGCCTTCTGCGGATCGATGCGCAGGTCGAGGTCGGTGCGCAGGCGGCGCACAGGGTTGTCCACGTCGCGGGTGCCCGGCGTCGCGGTGATGGCCTGCTCGGCCCGTGCCGCGAGTTCGCGCAGCTGCTCGAGTTCCGGGCCGGAGATCGCGACCTCGATCGGCGCGTTGATCGGCGGGCCGTTCTTGTACGACTCCACGACGATCCGGGCGCCCGGGTAGCCGGCGAACTCCGCGCGCAGCTCGTCGAGCAGCTGCGGGCTGCGGCGGGGGTCGTACTCGTGCAGCTCGGCGAAGACCTCCGCGATGTTCGCGTTCGTTTCCTCCGGCAGGATGTTGTAGTAGACGCGCGGGTTGCCGCGGCCGAGGTTGGCGAACCAGTGCTTCACCTCCGGGTGGCGCGCCAGTTCGTCCTCGACGAAGTTCAGGGCGCGATCGGTGTCGGCGAGGCTTGCGCCGTCCGGCGTCTCGACCGTGATGCGAAACTGCGGGATGTCCGCGGGCGGAAAGACGCTGAACCCGATCAGCGGCACCAGCGCCAGCGACCCCGCGACGAACGCCACAGCCGCGATCATGGTGCGCTTCGGTGCCGCGAGCGCCCGCTGCAGCGCCGGTACGTACCAGCGACGGATGGCGCCCGTGAGTGCCTGCAGCGCCCGGCCGCCCTCGCCATGCTCACCCTCGGCGCGCAGCACGCGGCTCGCCAGGAACGGGATCACCGTGAGGGCGACGAACAGCGAGGCGAGTACCGTGTAGAGCACGGCGGCCGGCAGTGAACGCACGAATATGCCGGCGCCTTCCGGCAGGAACAGCAGCGGCAGGAAGGCGAACAGCAGCGTGACCGTGCAGCCGAGCACCGCGAGCGCGATCTGGTCGGTGGCCTTGATCGCCGCCTCGATGCGCGAGTGACCGGCGCGCAGGTGGCGCGCGATGTTCTCCACCACGACGATCGAGTCGTCCACCAGCAGGCCGAGCGCGAGCACGAAGCCTGCGATCGACAGCTGGTTGAGCGAAAAGCCCGTGAAGTAGAGGGCGGAGAGGCCCATGGCGAGCGAGAGCGGGATCGAGATCATCACCACCAGCGATGCGCGCAGGCCGAGCGGCAGCAGCGTCAACAGTACCAGCGTGATGGCGAGCGCGAAGTCGATGCCGAGCCGCGACAGGCGGTGCTTGACGTTGCGGGTCTGGTCGAAGCCGCGCTCGAGGCGCACGTTGTCCGGGAGGCCGGCGGCGAAGCGGTCGGCGCGCTCGTAGATGGCCTTGCGCACCGCGAACACGTCGACGCGGTCCTTGGCGGTGGCGGTGACGAATACCGCGCGTTCGCCCTTGAACCGCCCGGTGTAGCGCACCTCGCTCGCGTCCCAGTCCACGGTGGCGACGTCGCGCAGCTTCACGACGCGTCCCTCGCGGCCCGTCACCACGGTGTCGGCGATCTCCTCGAGCGTCTCGTAGCTGCCCGATGTCTTCAGGTTGTACTTGCGGAGCCCGACGTCGACCGAGCCGCCCGGAATCGACGCGTTCTCGCCGCGCAGCGCGGCCTCGATCTGGCCGAGCGTCACGCCCGTTCGACCCATCCGCTCGAGGTCCACCGCGACGCGCACCTCGGGCGTCGGGAAGGCCCAGGCCTCGCTGCGCCGCACGCCGGGGATCGTTTCCAGCGAGTCGCTCAGTTCCTCCGACCGCTCCTTGAGCTCGCGGTAACTGGCATCCTCGCTGACGAGCGCCATCTGCACCACGTTGACCTGCCCGGACCCCGCCTTGCGCACCTCGAGCGCGGCGAGGTCCTCCGGCAGCTGCCCGCGGATGCGGTTGATCTCGCGGATCACCTCGTCGAACTTGTCGTCCGGGTCGGTGTGCCAGTGGAACTCGATCATGATCACGCCGACGCCGTCCATGGAGCGGCTGTCGATGCGCTTGATGTCGTCGAGTTCGCTGACCGCGTCCTCGATCGGGTCCACCACCAGCTTCTCGATGTCCTCCGGGTCGGCGCCGGGATACACGGCGATGACGGTCGGGATCGGCGGGTGGAGCTCAGGGTCTTCCGCGCGCGGGATGTTGAGCAGCGAATTGAGGCCCATCGCGATCAACAGGCCGAACAGCACCAGCGTGAACTGCCAGCGTTCGACGCTGAATTTCCAGAGGGTCACGGCGGCGCCTCAGCCGGCGTCCGCGATCACGCGCACCGGGCGTCCGTCGGTGAGCCACGCAGCGCCGTCGGTGATGACGTACTCGCCGGGCGTGAGGCCGGTCGCGACGACGACGCGCTCGCCCATGATCGGACCGAATCCCACCTGCCGGCGCCGCGCGACGCCCTCGTCGGCGTCGAACACGAACACCATGCCGTCGGGGCCGTTCGCCTCGACGATCGCCGTGACCGGCACGACGGTGCCCCGCGCCCCGCCGCTCTCGCCCTTGAGCGCGACGGCGACCTTGGCGACCAATCCGCGGGCGAAGCGCGCCCCGCCCGGCGCGACGTCGATCTCGATCTCGAACGTGCCGGTGTACGGGTCCGCGCTCGACCCTACGCGGGTCACGCGACCCTCGAACTCCTGTCCCGGGAACGCGTCGAAGGCGACCAAGGCAACGTCGCCAACATTGACGCGCACCGCGTCGCGGTCGGCGAGTGCGGCGCGGACAATCCAGCCCTGGTCGGTCGCGCCGAGCACCAGCACCGGCTGGCCGCCCTGCACCAGCTCGCTCGCCTGGGCGAGGCGCTGCAGCACCACACCGTCCGCCGGCGCTTCGATGCGCGCGAAGCGCGCGTTGAACTGGACCGCCTGCAGGTTGGAGCGGGCGACGTTGTAGGCCGTCGTCAGGTCCTCGACCTGCTCCTGCGTGGCGACTTCGTCGGCACGCAGCTGCCTGGCGCGCTCGAGGTCGCGACGCGCCTTCTCGGTCGCTTCACTGGCCTGCGCCACCGCGGCCTCGACTTCGGTGCGCTTCAGCATCGCGAGCGGCTGCCCGGCCTGCACGCGGTCGCCCACGTCCACCATCACCGCGTCGATGACGCCGCCCGTCTTGAAGGACAGCCGCAACTCGTCGCGTGGCGTGAGCAGGCCGACCGCGCGGATTTCGTCGGTGACCGCCGCACTCACGGCGGGTGCGGTGCGGACTGGGGCAGCCTGCTCCTGCGGCCCGGTGTCCGGCGCGGACTCCTGGCCGCAGGCGGCAAGGGCGAGGGCGGCGACCAGCGTTGTGCCGAGGACGAAGATTCTCATGGCAGGGACTCCCTGGTCGCGGCGCGCGGGTCGCCGACGGCATATTCCAGTTCGGCGATGCGCGACAGGAACTCGGCGCGCACGCGATTCAGGTTGAGGTTGGCGTCGGTCATCGTGCGGCGCGCATCGATGAACTCCGTCTGGTTGATCTGGCCGAGGTCGCGCTTGCGCGTGGCGATGCGGAGCGCCCCATTGGCAGCCTCGGCGCGCTTGAGCGCCGTGTCGAGCGACGCGTCGGCCACCTCGAGATCCTCGACGGCCTGCTGCACTTCGAGGCGCACGCGCTGTGCGGCGAGGTCGCGCGTGGCTCGCAGCTCTTCGGTGAGCGCGCGCGCTTCCGCCAGTGCCGCACGATCGGCGCCGCCGCGGAAGGTGTTCCAGCGCAGGATCACCGAGGCGAGGGCGTAGCGCTCGTCCTCGCTGAAACCGTAGTCGTCTCCCTGGATGCCGGCTTCCGCACCGAGCAGCAGCCGGGGCTTGAAGGCTGCGCGGGCCAGATCCTGCCGCGCCTCGCCGCCGGTGATGGCGGCATCGAGGCTCTGCAGCTCCGCGCGGCGGTTCGTCGCGAGATGCTGCAGCGTCCCCGTATCGGGACTCCGGCCCGCGAGCCTGATGACCAGGCGGGCGCGGAAGCGCTCGACCGTCGGCGCGTCGATCTCGGCCCGCGGCACGGGCGCTGCGAGCAGCGCGTTGCGCAGCAGGTTGATGTAGGCCTGCGCGATGCGTACACGGCTCGCCGCGGCGATGCGCTGCTGCTCGACTTCCAGCAGGTCCGCCTCGGCACGCAGCACGAGGTCGCGGGTGATCCTGCCGTTGCGATACAGGCTCTCATTCGCTGCGAGATTGGATTTCGCCAGCTCGAGCGTGGCATCGAGCACCAGTACCGCCTGCTGTGCAGCGATCCACAGGTAGTACGCCTGCTGGGTATCGCGGACGACGCGGGCGTGCAGCGCGTCGAGGTTGGCGGTCGCGCGATCGACTTCGGCCTGGCTCGCGGCCACCGCCGGGCCGAGGCGCGGCTCGTAGAGCGGCTGCTCGAGCACCAGCTTGGTCTCCTGCTCGTTGCCGCGCAGGAAGGTGATGGTCTGGTTCTCGACGCGCGGGAAACGCGGCGCCTGGCCGGAGGCAACCAGCAGTTCGTCGAGGGTCGCGTAGACGGGGTTCAGCAGGTCGCCGGCCGGAAACTCGATGGTGCGACCGCCATCGGCCCAGCTATAGCGCGCCGCGACGTCGAGTACCGGCAGGTAGCGTGCGCGGGCCTGGTCCAGCCCGGCCAGGCGCTGCTGGATCGCGGCGGCGCCGGCTCGCAGCTCGAGGTTGGCCGCGAGCGCGTCGTCGAGCACCTCGCGCAGTCCCTCCTCGACGGTGACGAACGCGGCCGGTACGGCCGGTGCCTGTGCGGCCGGGGGAACGGATCCCTGTGCAATGGGTGCGCTGGCGACCAGCAGTGCAGCGAGTGACTGCAACGCGCGGCGCCAGTTCAGGCGTGGGCGGTGAGTGGCGGGACTGGGCAGGCGCATGGGTGAGTCTTCCGGTCAGCGCCGCAGCGATCGCACCAGCAGGTCGAAGGAGTGCGCCACGAAGGTCTCGACCGCAATGCCCTCGTGTTTCATGCCGCCCGCCTTGGTGGATGCGATCTGGATGACGCCATGGGTAAAGGCCCACAGCGACAGCGCGGTCAGGTAGGGGTCGCCGATGTCCTGGCGAACGGAGCCGTCCGCCACGCCGCGGTTCAGCGCTGCGACGATGACTTCGTGGACCCGATGGCCGACGGTCATGCAGGCCACCTCGTTGGGCGGCAGGTTGCCGTCCGGGCTCGCGTGCGCCTGGAAACGGGCGCAGGCATCGAAGTGGTGCGGCGCCTCGCGGGCGAACGCGAAATAGGCTCGGCCGATGGCCTGGACTTCGTCGAGCCCGCTCGGCTTGCCGTCACGCGCGGCCTCAAAACGCTGGCGCAGCGATTCGAGCGAGCGCTCGACCAGCGCGAGGTGCAGATCACCCTTGTCGCGGAAATAGACGTAGACCAGCGCGCGGCTGAGGCGCCCGCGCCGGGCCACCTGGTCCATGGTGACAGCGTCCCAACCGACTTCCGCGTACAGAGCCTCGGCCGCGTCGACGATCTCGGTTCGCCGGCGGTCGCGCTCCTCCTGCCTGCGTTCGGTGATGTGTGACATGCCGGCATTGTCTGCCGGCTGTTGACACACTGTCAATAACTGGACGACAGTATAGTTATTATGAAAAACATCAATCTAATCATTGGGTTCCGGCAGACAAGGGCCGGCTGCGCCGACGTCAGTGCAGCTCGGCCGCGGCG
>Ga0209450_10000964_pt1 | contig 14514 bp, 19 predicted proteins | sample FrelakmetLWP11LW_FD_187149 | JGI IMG/M metagenome (GOLD analysis project Ga0209450, IMG submission 187149) | Freshwater lake sediment microbial communities from the University of Notre Dame, USA, for methane emissions studies - LWP11 LW (SPAdes)... | ecosystem: Environmental > Aquatic >...
TAATCTCGACGGCAGCCGGATCCTCGGCCGCGTACATCCGCTTCGCGAGCTCGCCGACCTGAAAGCCGCCGTCGGCGAGCGCCTGCAGGAACTCGTCCTCGTTCTTAGTGTTCACATAGCGCCGATCCAGGCTGTAGAACACCTTGGTCGGGCACTCCAGTGCCAGCTTGAACCGGCTCTTGCTCAGTGGCGTGGGCTTCATCGATCGACTGTGATCGATCCCGCGATGAGGACGGATCATTCGTCCTCGTCCTCGCGCTTCTGCTGCTCGTAAAGCGCCTGCACCCGGAGCCACGTCCACGCCAGCATCCGAGCCACCTCGCCAAGCACCGGCAGCATCGCCGCATGCTCCTCGGCCGCCCATTCGTGCCGAGTCGCCACCCACGGCGCGCGTGGATGCTCGAGTGGCTTAAGAGGCACGGCGGCCCGTTCGTACAGGTATTGCCAGACGAAGGCAGCTTCCGAGGCCCGACGCGCGATGCCCACGGTCAGCACGGGCGCTTCACCCGGGCCACAGAAGAAGATCAGCGCCGCACCGGGCCGGTCGCCATCGGGAGCGTCGGCCGAGCGGATCACGCCCCCGCGGAAACTGAACCCCGACTCGACGTAGCCACCCACCTCGGGCAGGGGAACAAAGTCGTGCTGAGCGGCGTTCCAGCGTGCGGCGCACGCTTTCTGGTCCGCCGTGCTGATGCCGAGATAATTGAACGGCGCGACGTGACCCGAGGCGAGGTCGAGCAGGGTCACCGATCTCAAATCGATGGGGCTCGCCGCGCCTGACCACCAGGCCGGCCTGCCGGGCTTCGACACCGGGGCCACGTCGAACTCGAGCATCTCCAGATCCCGCGCGGACACCGCTTCGAGCCCGCCCCTCGGGCTGACCGGCAGCACGGCCGCCGTCGGCCGAGCGATTCGCACCCCAGCCTTCGCCGCCGCCTTGAACGATTCCGGCAGCTTTTCCTCGATCCGTCGCAGCGCTTCGAGCGCCGACATCCGCACCGGAACGGCCGGCTCGTCGGCGTCGCTGGCGTCCGGGTTGATCCGCACCAGTGTCGTCCGCGTCCGCTCAGCGGCCAGCTTCTCGCCGAACCAGCGGATCGTCGCGAGCGCTGTCCCCGCGCCGAGCTCCACGACCACGAGCTGCTTGCCGCGCACCGACGTGAGCCATTGCTGGTAGCGCCGCCGCTGCTCCTCCATCGCATCGGCCACCCACGCGAAGTCGCCGAACATCAGCACGTTCGGCCTCGCCAGCGCCCCGCACTCGGGACACCGTGGCAACGGGCCGCGCGCCTGCAGTGTTGCGAGATCGATCTGCAGATCCGGCGCATCGTCAGTCCAGATTGCAGGACCGCACGGCACCGTGCACTGGTGGCGATGGATGTTGCCGTGCTGCTCGAGAATCCGATCGGCAGCGAACCCCGCCGCCTCGAACGCGCCATCCACATTGGACGTCACGACGAAATGCCCCGCCGGCATCGCTCGCGCCCAGTCGCGCAGCATCCAGTAGCCCATGTGCGGCTTGGTATCGCGATAGAGCTGCTGCCGGTGCCCGTAGAACGCCCACGCCATCTCGGGCTTCTCGTCAAACCAATGCGGCTCCGCCATCTCCTCGAACGAAATGCCGAGCTTCTCGAGCGGCGGATACGCGCGCCAGAATCCCTTTCCGCCCCGGAAGTCTGGCAATCCCGAGTCGACGCTCATCCCGGCACCCGCCGTGATCAGCAGCGCATCCGCTTTCGCGATCCGCTCCGCCGCCCGTCGCAGGTTCCGTTGTGTCCGATCACTGACCACCGCATGTGCTCCCTGGTCGACGCAGCGAGACTAGCGAACCGAGCTTCCGCCGCATCGAAACTCGGCTCACAACCGTGAGTCCGGTCACACGAACGCAGTTCGCCGTCTTCGCACCCGGCATCCTGCCGGCGACCAGGCTCATCGCATGAGCCTGCCGCACGCGACGCTCCCACGCATGGAGCCTCCAATCCTCCTTGGCCTCGCCGTCATCGCTCTGCTGATCCTGGGCGCGACGCTGTTCGCCGCCTCGATACCACTCCTCTGGTACCTGGCTGCCGCCGCATTGTTCTTCTCAGGCCTGATCGGACCCGGCCTCGGCTGTCTCCTGATCGGGGTGATCGTTCACGCGTTCTGGCGCCGCCGACAACAGCTGAGCTGACACCGCATCGCAGCTGCGGGGATATCGAAGTCGCAAGGCGACCGCACTCGCGTTGCACAAGCCCGCACAGCAGGACGACCGCTGACTAGATCCCCGCCGGAATCTTCCCCGCCATCTGCTTGCGGCGATTCAGTCTCCGGCCATCCACGATGAACGTCCCGTCACCGACAGCGTGCAGCGTGCGGGTTTCCCGGGGTGACGAGGCCCGATGCGCTACGACCGCATCCAGCACGACGATGTCGTATCGGCGAATGATCTCCACGACCCGGCACTCGATGTTGGCGAGGCATTCCTGGATCAGCGGCGCTTTGACGACCTTGCCCGGCGTTGGCGTCAGTCCGAACTTCGCAAACTTGTCCGTATCCGAGCCGGAGCAGGTGCCGACACCGACGACGGTATCGAGCATGTCCACGGTCGGAATGGCGATCACGCACTCTCTGGTGTTTCTGAGCGCCCGGTATGAGTAGTTCCACGCTCCGGTCGTGATCGCGAAGCGCGGCGTGAAGTCCAGCACCATCGTCCAGGAGATGGTCATCACGTTGCTGCGCCTGCCATCGTGCGTCGTCACCAGCACCACCGGCCCGGGTTCCAGCAGCGTGAAGACCTTGCTCAGCTTCATGGTTCGCATGGGTACACCCAAGAAATGGGGTTTTCTCAAACCAACAAGTGAGATGCCCTGCCCTCCGCTCACTACGCTGTCGTGCTTCGTTCGCGGCCCTGCCGGAACATCAGTGTGCCGGCGTTCGGGCGGACGACGAGACATTCAGTCTCCTCGTGAAGAGGCCGCCCTCACCCTACGCTTGCCGAGTCCCGCCAGGCCCCGCGGAGGCTGCGCTCAACCCTGCGCCGGTGACCGATTCTGCCCGAACGCAGACCTCCGTGTGCGCTTCCCCGCCCCTCCGCTCACGCCGCGACCTCAAACCGCCGTGAGTCCCCCATCGATGGCGAGCTCGGCCCCGGTCACGAATGAACTGTCATCCGACGCGAGATAGAGAATCGCCTTCGCGACATCGTCCACCTCGCCCAGCCGCCCGATCGGATGCATCGCCAGTACATTGCCCAGCGTCTCCTCGTCGTTGCTGCCATAACCGGCAGCTGTCCCAGATTCGCGACACCCAGCTCGCCGACACCGCCGCGCTGGTCGCGAGCCTCGACGTGCCCGTGCTCGTCGTCGGCGACCTGAACGCGACCCCGTGGTCCCACGGCCTGCAGCTGCTGCGCGACGGCACCACACTCGACAACCGCTCTCCCGACCCGTCCTGGACCCCGACCTGGAACGTCGCGATCGCCTTCGCGATCCCGATCGATCACGCGCTGGTCACGCCGCCGCTCGTGGTGGCGCGCCGCCAGATCGGCCCCGACGTCGGCTCGGACCATCGCCCTCAACTCCTCGATATCGGCTGGCAGGAATGACCCCACGACGCCGTTCTTGCGGTTGATCGCGAACATCTCGACATTGCGAGACAGGGCCACGTGAGCCAACGCACACGCAACTGGATCTGGATTGCCCTGCTTGTCGGCGCAATCATCATCGTCAATCAGAGCCTTCCAACGTACGACGAGATGAGTGAGGCGGCCAGGCAGAGCAACTCTCAGCAATAGCAGACCCCGCAAGCTTTCTACAGACGCCAGCGCTGCTTCCGTCGGCGAGATCTGTTACCCGACTTACGACGATCCGCTCGCCGCCGGCGCGCGGTCTTCCGAGAGCTTGAGGTTCATGGCAGCGGAGCGCCGACTGTCCGCGAAGCCAAGCAGCATCACGCGCTCGGACGCCTCGATCACCCGCACGAGCGCCGGCTCCACTGATTCATGATTGTCGGCCTTCTCGACCCTTCGACGTCTGCACCTGCTTCAGTGCACGCATCATCGGTGCGTGCATGCGGGAAAGTCTCTGGACGGCCGTCGCGGCATCCGCCCTGCGCCCGCCCGGTTCCCCTTTCGGTCGGACGCAATCGTCGGCTGGGTCGTGGCGGTCAGGTGCACAGTGGCGCAGCAAGGCGCCAGGCCGGACGCGGGTTGCTCGCGATCCACCGGCGCGCGTCCTGGACCGTTGCAAACGTCGCCTCGGGGTACGGCGCCAGCGGCAGAGACTCGAAGGACCGGACGTGCGCGAGCATCGGCTCGCCGCTGCTGACCGTAGCGTGCACGATGTCGGGACCAAAGTCGTACTCGAGTCGTGCAAGCCGCTCGACCCGGCCGACGAACGTGGCGGTGAGATCGGGACCCGGCTCAGCCTCGAGATAATCGGAAATGATGTAGCGCGTGCACTCGTAGCGCAGGTCGCCTTTCATCTCCTGGTAGGCTTCGCGGAATTCGCTCGACGACACCTTGCCGAAGAAACGCCGGTAGACACCGTGTCCTTCCCACCGCAGTCTGTAAGGCATGTGGCTGTCCTCCGTGGGCGCCTCGAAGGCCGGCTGCAACCTGCCGAGCGCCGCGACACCAAGCCTGAGCCGATCGGTACCGCGGTCAATCCGTATCCTCACAGATCGGCACTGGCGCACAGAACGGCCCGCCCACCCGCTGGTCGTCGGTGTCGTCACCACCCGCCGCGATTGATCCAGGCGCGAGTCGCAGCAACCGAAAGAGGACTCGCTCCAGTCACGCGGCTCGATGTCACCGAATTGAAATACTTTTGCAGTCAGTCTGACTTCACGACTGCGCGATACTCCTCACACAGCGCGGATGTGCCTCGGTTATGAGCGCCGCGAGCCTCTTAGCGCTGCGTCCGACGCGGCGACGACGGTACTTCTTCAGCTTGGCGTCGGACCGCCGGAGCCGAAGTCACCGCTGCACGCCAGGGTGACCCGCCTCGACAGCAAAGGACGCCACCGTCCGTCGTGCCGACTGCGGGTCGCGCGGCGACTCGAGGCCGATCATCTCGGCGTGCAACTGGTCGGGCGTCACGTCGAGCCGCAGGTAGCCGCGGTGCTCGGACGTCGCGTAACGAACGCTCGGGTTCTCGGCGATGCGCTCGTCGATCGCCTTCTGCGGCAGTCCATTAGAGGAGATGGACGTCGTGGTGAACTCGGTCGCCACAATCGGCGAGGCGGCGTCCGACGGTCGCTGGTTGAGGTCGGCGGCGAGGAACGCGTGGATGTCACCGCTCAACACGACCGCGTTGCTCACGCGGCGCGCAGCCAGCGAGTCGAACAGGCGCTGCCGGGCGACGGGATAGCCGTTCCAGCCGTCGGTCCAGAAGCGCTCGCCCGGACCGGGCTGCTCATCCACGTAGGCCATCACCGTGCCTTGCGCCAGCAGGTTCCAGCGCGCCTTGCTCGCTTCGAGCCGGGCATCGAGCCACGCCTCCTGCCGGGCGCCGAGCTTGGTGCGCTCGGGTCGGAACAACTCCGCGCAGTCGGTGACGCGGTTGGTGCCTCGCCGGCCCGGCGGCGGGCAGGCCTGCGGCGAGCGGTACTGGCGCTCGTCCAGCATGAAAAGGTTGACCAGCTGGCCGTAGCCACATTCGGTGTACAGACGAAGGTGCGGTCCGAAGGGTACGGCCGAGCGCGGCACCGGCATATGCTCGTACCACGCCTTGTACGCGCCGGCACGCCGCGCCAGGAACGCCTGCGGATCGTCGTCCTGCTCGGAGACGCCGTCGGCGTAGTCGTTGTCCACCTCGTGGTCGTCCCACGTGACGAGCCAAGGGTAGGCCGCGTGCGCGGCCTGCAGGTCGCGATCGCTCCGGTACAACGCGTAGCGGGCGCGGTAGTCATCGAGCGTGTGGCACTCGGGCGCACCGTGGCTGCGCACTGTCGACTCTCCCCAGCTCAGCTCGTAGATGTAGTCCCCGACGTGCACGACGAGGTCCAGCTCGTCCGCGCACATGTGCCGGTAAGCGGCGTAGTAGCCGTGCTCGTACTGCTGGCAGGAAGCCACCGCCAGGCGCAGCCGCGCGACGGAGTCGTCGCGTCGCGGTGCGGTGCGCGTGCGGCCCACCGGGCTGCGCGCGCCGCCCGCGACGAAGCGGTACCAATAGGGCCGCGCGGGCTCCAGCCCTGTGACCTCGACGTGCACGGAGTGCGCCCAGCCGGGGTCCGCGTAGGCCGTGCCGCTGCGGATCACCTCACGGAAGGCCTCGTCCGTTGCGAGTTCCCATTGGACCGGCACGACCTCGGCCGGCAGACCGCCGCGCGGCGCGAGCGGGGTCGGCGCGAGCCGAGTCCAGAGTACGACCACCTGCGCGGTCGGATAGCCCGAGGCGACGCCGAGCGTAAAGGGATCGGTCCGGAACTTGACCGCATCGGCAGCCCGCAGCAACCGGGCCGGGGTCACGGACAGGACCCCCAACGACGCGAGTCGCGCCAGCAGTTCGCGACGTGACAGATTGTGCAAATGCATGTTCGCGGTCACCGGACATCGTGCGGGCCTTGCCCGACGGGAAAGGGTATCGATGCGAGGTTACGGGCTGGTTTCAGCTCGGCGGATTGCGGGGAACTCCCATGTGTGGGGCGGACGACCCGGACGGGGCGGCGTCCCCAGAGATGCGCCGCCCGGAGCGTCTTCATCGGACTGAAAACTCTGACGGCTAAGTTGACGGCATGCCACATCTACGGCTGTCGCTGATCCGCGTCGTCTTGCTGTGGGTTGCCATGCCGATGGCGCACTCCACGCCCTCGGTGGACTGTGAGACGTTTTCGGGGACCTGGCGGCTCCAGCGCGTCACCGACGGCGAGCGCAGCCGCACCGATCTCAACGAGCGGCTGACGTTTCGATGCGAAGAAGGATCAATTGCTCTGGAGTACCAGATCACCGACCGGTTCGGTACGCGAACACTCGACCTGGCCGCCCCGCTCGACGGCAGGCCTCGTGAACAACGGGTTCAGTCGCGGCGTGCGCTTGTCGCAGCCCGGATCGACGACGGGCAGCTCGAGCTTCGCATCGAGCGCGACGCGCCCTTCGGTCACATTCACAACCAACGTCAGATGCGACCCGATCTCGAGACCCGGCGGCTCGAGTCGCTGCGGATCAACTACACGAAGGATGGCAGCGAGCACTCGAAATGGCGCGAGACCTGGGTGCGCGTTGAGTGAACCGGGGTCCGCGTCGACCCCTTTCCTGCAGCGCAAGCCTAGAGTCGGGTACCGACTGGATCTAATTGCTGTGCTACTCCAATCGCCCACGCCGCCCACTCATCAAGCGTCAGTACGGATGCGTTCCCTCTCTGCGCCGCGGCCAGCCTCACCGCCCCCACATACGCCCGGATCTCGCCGGCCTGCCGCCACGCTGCAACTTCCTCGATGAGTTGCTCGCGACGCTTCCGTTCCCGCGCCCGAATCCGCTCCTCCTCGAGACGCTTTCGTTCAACGTCCGCGCGCTCCGCGGCGAGCACCGCCTGACGCTGCGCCACCGCCTCCTCCGCCCGCGTCTTCTGCCGGCAGAACCTAACCTGCTTCCACACCCCCGCAAAGAACGCATTGATCTTCGTCTCGAGCGGCCCCTCTGCGGACTCTTCAATGCTCCACACCTTGCCGTAACCGCGCTCAACGAAAATCCTGAGCCGTCCGGTCGGCACCCGATACCGCTCGTCCTCGAACTTGCCGTCGTAGCGCTTCACTTTCCGGGTCTTTTGCTCCGTGGCCTCCGACATCCGGAGTTCCAACTGCCCGCCATGCCCCTCGACCACGACCCGCCCTTTCTTGTCGTCATGCGTCACCTCGAACCCGCGCTTGGTGGCCGCCACCGCGACCGCGTTGACGATCCCGAGCCCGCGCCGGTACGTCGCGAGCGACAGCCGCAAGGGAAATGCATGATGCGTCGCCGGCATCAATTCTCCATTGCGGACGACCCGGTGCCACTTCATGCCATCCCCGTTCCAGTCCCGCTGCTTACGCCACTCGGGCCACGACTGATACCGCTCGTCCGCCTTGCGCGACGCCTCCACCTCCTTCGCTTCCCGATCGAAGAACTCGTGCAGTGGCTGCACCGCCGGATGCCAGCGCCGCGGCTTCATCACCACCGCGATCGCGTTGGCCTCCGCCCGCTCGAACGCCACGCGTTCCGCGAGCCAGGTATCATCCGCATCGTCCGCCTCGGCACGCACCGGCTTCGGCGTCACGTGAATCTGCGCCACCGATTGCTTCGCCTCTCGCGGCAACGCCGCCTTCCGAACCTTGTGTCCGGCCTCAACCTTCGCCCAGTACCCTCGCGACGGCACCGGCACGTTGAGTCGCTTGCAGGTCTTTCTGAGGCCGTTGTCGCTCAACCCGTATTGCTCGCAGAGCTTCCAGATCGGTACCGACCACACCTGCTCGTACAGTTCCTCACGCTTGACGGTCTGCCACATCTCACATCCTCCTGGCCCTGATGCGTTTCCGCCGCGCCCGACAATACATGCCACCGTCTTGACCCCGGAGCGGGTCGGTGCACACTGCCGGTGCACATGTATAGGCACCGCCATGAAACGGGTCGATATTAAGCAGGCGAGTGAGGCCCTCCCGGAACTGGTGCACCGCGCCGAGGCCGGAGAAGAGATTGTCATCACCTGCCAGGGCCGGGCGGTGGCAAGACTCGTGGCCACACCCCGTACGCTGCCGCCACTGCAGGAGTTCCGTCGCTCGCTCGGCAAGAACGGTACGCCCGCCGTCCGGCTCATCCGCGAAGCACGCAATGCCTGCTGACTCGGCGTACGTCGATACCCGTGTGCCTGCGACCTGATTGCGTCGATGGCCAGCGCACTCAGCACGCTCGATGGGCTGCATCTGTCGGTCGCCCTGGCCGCCGGAATTCCGCTCCTCACCGCCGATCGCGACTTTGCACGTGGCGCGCGCCGTCACGACGCCGCAGCGACTCTGATCAAGTAGTCTCGGCCTCGACGGCTTCCAACCCCTGAACCCAAGCCCGCCGCCACCGACCCGCTGCTACACTGCACGGACCGCACCCGAATTTCATGACGCACGCACACGCATGAGCTGGCTCCTGCCGCTGTCCCTGGTCCTGCTCGTCGGCATCCTCATGGGCGCCGGACACCTGCTGTTCGTGCGCTGGTTGCAGCGCGCCACCACAGCGGAGCCGATCGCCAACCGCAGTCCGACGAGCGCGGCGACGAGGCCCTCTAGCCTCCGATTCGCAACGCCGCCATGAGGAACAGCAGCGTCGCAATCGCCCCCAGCACGCTGCGCACCGCATGCAACCGGCCCCACCGCTCCAGCAGTGAACGCGTCGCCGCGCCTGCGAACGCCGCAGCAATCATCAGAGCGAGGAGTCCCCAGATCATTGCAGCCTCCGCCCCTTCCAGTTCCACCACTTCAGCAGCTCCGGCTCCGGCCGCTGCGTCCGCGCCGCATACACCGCACACCGGAAGGTGTAGAGGACGCACGGGTCCTGCCTCTGACCTGTGATCTCACACAATCGCGCATACATACGCTCCGGATCCCGACGCGCCAGATCCTTCACGGACCGCACCCCCAGCCGCTGCAAGTCAGCCGCGATACTCGGACCCACGCCCGGAAGTTGCTGTAGTTCGTCCTTCACAGCTGCCACTCATCCACCCGCGATGATTCTTTGGATGATCCTGCCCGGCATGGACGCGCCTCGCATTGCGCGGCGAGCCGCCTGCGCGTCGTTCCGACGCACCACTTATTGAACTGTAATCGACACAGTATCCACGACATGTCCGCCCTCAGTCGGCCGGCCCGCGCCGTCTAGCGGCTGAGCCGTGAGTGAAATCCTCGCCTCACCTGGACGGATGGCGCGCAGCACCATCCGGTTGTGCGCCGGACGATCCGGTATCGGTTCGATGTGCACGGCCAGGCTGTCCGGGCTGCCCGAGCTGGCCTCAATCACCGCCGCCCACACAGCGTGTCGCCCCAGGAACCTGTCGCCCGCGAAGATCCAGCTGCCACCGCGCCGATACAGGCCATACCGCGCGACGGATGCACTGACTGTGATCTCTGCACCAACGGGCAGGTGGGTCAGCAGGATCCGCTCATACGCGCGCTCCCGGGCACGCAGCCGAGGCTGCGTCACCTCATCGAGGCTCGCGTTCTCGACTCGTTCGACCTCCAACTGAATACGACCGCCATCGGTGTCGCCGCGGAAGTCATCCTGCAGCCTCCCACAACCAAACAGCGCCAGCGCCGTCACCACGACGACACACACGCTCTGCAGCCGCTGCAGTCGCTCCCTCATTGTGGTGCAACTTCCTGCCGCTGCCACCCGCGGAGCAACCCGCCGACGGCCGCACTACCGATCACACACCACGCGAGCGCCGGACCCAGGCCACTGCCGAGTTGCGCGAACACCGGCTTCATCACCAGCACGGTCAACGGAAACAGCAATCCGAGCAGCAATGCCACGCGCCAGTCCGGTGCGTCCGTGGGTGCGCGAGGCCGCAGCGCGACCCGGCCCACGACGAACCCGAGCGCACACAGCAGCGCCGGCAGCAGATTGATCACAAACACCCAGTGAAACGAACCCAACTTGCCGAGCGCATGCCCGCGCCCCGGCAGCACGTACTGCGCGAGCGCCGCCCAGGCCGTGAGCCCGCACCACACACCGGCGGCGTAGCCCGCAACCAGCCGCCACCGCGCATGTGCGTTCACGACCGAACTCCCCCTGCGCCTGTCCCGCGATCCCGCGCCAACACCAGCTCCATCGTCCGCTCGTTCCAATGGCGAGACACCGAACGGCCCCGTCTAGGGCCGGATGCCGACGGCCGAGATCTGCGAGTAGCCGTCCACGCCGCATGCCCCGGTGACGAATACGCGCACCTTCTTGCCAGCACTGACCGATTCGAGCAGGGCCAGGTACATCTGCTCCGACCCCTTCGCACTGTAGTCCTGGTAGAAGGTCTGCTTGTCCCGGCAGCCGCTCGGGTTCCGCGCAAACGAAATCGTGACCTCGTAGCGCTGGTGAATGGTCGGAGTCAATTCAGTCACGAGGGCATAGTCAGTCCAGCCGGCTTCCGCCATCGCGTCGGACGCGGCGGCGACCAGGCCGATCGCACCGACGACCGCGGATATCGCTGCTCGCGCGATGGTTCCAGGACGCCACCAACGCACGCCAGCCGCGGCCCGACCACGCCGGTTCATCGTTCGCCTCATATCGCCTCCCACGATTTCTGTTTCCATACTTTGCAGTTGCTCATTCGGGGTTCACACCCGTCGCCCAATCTCGAAACCTCCGCTGCCACACTGCTCCTGGCGCCCAGCAGGCGCGAGCAGCTGCGCTGCGTCCCCCTCCGGATCTCACAGCGACGGTGCCGCTTCGAAAATCAGCGACTCGTTCCCGCCCGCATCAAACAGCGTCAACCGGCCCGCGTCCACTCGATACGACCGCGCCTGCCCGAGCAGCGTGAGGTACGCGCTCTCGGCGCGCATCGCCGGCTCCGGACCCGCCATCTCCGTGCTCGCGATCGACCCGACCTTGAATGATTGACGCGACCCAAGCGTGTACGGCCCACCGTAGCTGTTCACGCCGCCGTGGCCACTGATCTGTCCGTCGGCAAACGCCGCAGTGATGCCGAACTCGCGCGGATCGAGCGAACTCAGCGTCCATTCCGTGAGTCGCCACTGCGTTCCCTCGAGCTCGTTGCGTTCGGGCGCGCATCCGATCAGAGCGATCAACGCCAGCACGATGACCGGCACGACGGTGAGCGAACTGAACGAGCGCGCCATGCTCACTCCTCCCGCTTCTTCTGCTCCATCTCCCGCAGTCGCTGCACCGCCGCCTTGAACATGCCCGTCGCTTCCGAGCTGTCGAGACCGCGCGCCGCAGCCTCGCGGATTGCCTTGAGCAACGCGGCCTCGAAGCGGATCTGCGTCGCATCGCCGACGCTGGCCTCCACATCGGGGTCGCGACCGGGAATGACCAGTACGCCGTCCTTGCGTTGCGCAATATAGCCATCGGCCAGCAGCCGCGCGTACGCGGCCCGCACATCCGTGGCATCGATCGCCAATTCCTGCGCGACCCGCTGCGCGGTCGGCAGCAGCGCCCCAGCCGGCAGAGCGCCTTCTTCAATGTCGACGCGAATCACCTCGTACAGCCGCTCTCCCAGCGAGCGCATCGCCTGCTGCAGCATTCTCCGCCGCCATCGCCCCGTCCGTGTCGCCCAGTACTCCTCCATGCGCTGTCACCTCTGGTGGTTCCCAAATCCATCCATGCCCAACCATTTCGTTACGCCGTCCGGTGGCACGAGCTTCTGCGTTTCCGCCGCAGCACCGGCTAGCCAGCATCCAGCCCGAGGCGGCCTATCAGTTCGGCAAAGCGCGCGTCCTGCCGGATTGGATCGAGCAGCGGATCGCCGTTCGCGAGAATCAGGCCGGGGTCCTTGACCTTCTCGGCGATGGCGAGCCAGCGGAACGCTTCTGCCGCGTCGCCCCATTGGGCATAGATCTGTGCGTACTGGTACGCGAATCCGTCCCCGGACTCCTGCTGCAGCTCGGTGAGCTGTCGTTTCGCGTCCGCGGCCCGCCCGACGCGGCGGTAAGCGATCGCGAGGCAGGACTTCTTCTGCCAGTCGATGCTTTCCTGCTCGCAGTCGGCTACGGCGCGCGCGGCGTTGCCGCGCGAAAGGGCGATCACCGCAGTTACGTAGCGTCCGCCGGGCCGATCCGGCGCAAGCGCGAGACCGCGGTCGGCGGCCGTCTGCGCTTCATCGAAACGCCGGTCGTACCAGAGCATGATGCCGAGCGTCGTGTGCGACTGCGGCGCGATCGGATCCAGCACCGTCACTCGTCGCGCGGCCTCGATCGCCTCGTTGTACCGGCCTTCGCGCAGCGCGAGGTCCATCTCCAGACGCAGCCTGGCGGCGTCCTCGCCGCCGACGCCGCGTGCCAGCGCGAGCATTTCGCGGGCGCCGGCGAGATCGCGATAACCGTAAAGCTTGATCCGCGCCAGCACGCGATAGCCGTCGGCAAGTTCCGGCGCCAGTTCAATCGCTCGGAGGGCCTCGTCGCGCGCGTCGCCGAAGCCTTCGTCGAAGGGCACGTAGGCGTTCATGGCCTGGTTCCCGATCGTGAACGCGCGTGCCGCCCGCGCCTTCGCGTATCCCGGATCGAGCTCGATCGCCCGGTCGAAGGCGGCGACGGCGGCTGCGAGCATCTCGGGCGCGTTGCCCTGGTTCCGCTCGTACTGGCCGCGGAGGAAAGCCTCGTAGGCCTCGCCGACCTGGGTGCCGCCCGCGTCGAGGCCCCCGGTGACGTCGGCCAGCAGCTTGATGCGCAGCGCGGCGACCACCTTTCTGGCGATCTCGTCCTGGACCTCGAAGCTGTCGTCGACGGCGTGGTCATAGGTCTCCGACCACAGGTTGCTGCTGTCGGCGCTGCGAATCAGCGTCGCGGATACGCGCACGCGGTTTCCGGCCTTGCGCACGCTGCCTTCGAGTACGTGTGCCACGTTCAGCTCGCGCGCGATGTCCGCGATCGGCACCGGTCGGCCCTTGTAGGAGAATGAGGACGTCCTCGCGATGACCTTCAGCTCCGGCACGCGAGCGAGCACGTTCAGCAGTTCCTCGGACAGGCCGTCCGAGAAATACTCGTTCGCCGGGTCCTCGCTGATGTTGATGAACGGCAGCACCGCGATCGACATTCCCGCTAACGCTGAGATCGGGGCCTGCACCGCGGTCGGCGTCGTCGCAGTGCCCGCTCGAGTCGCCGGCATCTGCCCGACCCACCAGAAGAGCCCGCCGCCAAGCAGTAGCAGCACCGTCAAGATCGCAAACTCCCTGCTGCTGACCCGCTGATGTCCCTGATCACCGTGGAACCAGGCGATCACAAGCGCGATCGGCAGGCCCGCCATGAACGCAACCGTGGCCGGCCGCTGTAGCTGCGCAGGCCATTGGAACACCGTGCTGAGGTAAGCCAGCCCCTGCAGCAGGCCCCATGCTGCGGCAACGTAGGCAATACCCCACTGCACCACCTTACGGCGGCGCAGCCCGATCCACAGTCCCTCGCCCGGCTGCTTGGTCGACTCGCTCAAATTGCTTCCCCTCGCTGCCGAGTGTAGCCGATCGCGAACCCCCCGAAATCTCCCCAAATCCACTACAAATCCAGCACGACCCAAACCAGCAGGCTTGCCAGCATACGTCATGGTGTCACGTCGCATTTACTCGGCCCGCGACGCTACGCCGTCGTGCCTGCGCTGCGGACCGGCCACACCGCAACGTTCCGCTGTCCATGCCGCACGGCGGACCGGCCCGCACCGACACCTGTCGCATCCTGCTTCGGTGCCGGACCAGCCACGACATCAGTGTCATGGCGTTCGTCGCATGCGACTCACCCCTGTGCGGGCGTGCGCGCGACACAACGAGACATTTTGTCTCGTTGCCGCAATCAGTCGCGCTTACCCATGGTGTGGCGTTCGCCGCGTGCGGCTCACCCTGACCCTCGCCCCTCGGACCC
>Ga0209450_10000965_pt1 | contig 14512 bp, 12 predicted proteins | sample FrelakmetLWP11LW_FD_187149 | JGI IMG/M metagenome (GOLD analysis project Ga0209450, IMG submission 187149) | Freshwater lake sediment microbial communities from the University of Notre Dame, USA, for methane emissions studies - LWP11 LW (SPAdes)... | ecosystem: Environmental > Aquatic >...
GGACAAGAACGTCAGACACGAATTTACACGAATAAAAAGACTTTTCCTTTAGCCTGCGGCGTAAAAAACTAATGCCCGCGAATTAACGCTAATGACTTTATTTTGGACAAGAACGTCAGACACGAATTTACACGAATAAAAAGACTTTTCCTTTAGCCTGCGGCGTAAAAAACTAATGCCCGCGAATTAACGCTAATGACTCTATTTTGGACAAGAACGTCAGACACGAATTTACACGAATTTAAAGACCTTTTCCTGTAGCCTGCGGCGCAAGAACTATAACCCGCGAATTAATGCTAATGACTCTATTTTAAACAAGAACGTCAGCCGCGAATTTACATTAATCATAACGAAATACACGAATCACAAAATTTATGTCCTCTGATTACTCAGGTTTCGGCAGATTATCACGAATATTATTTTATAAAATAAATAATATAAAATTGTATAATTTTATACTGTAATTTTGCAATTTGTATTTTATCCTTTGCACCTTCTTATAAATCGGTTTTGTGTCATAATTTTCTTTCATTATTAATATATTCTAAAATAATAAAGGATAATTATGAAAAACGTATTACTGTTTTGTTTTATTTTTTGCTGTTCAATAATATCTAATGCACAGGCGCCCGAATGGAGATACCTCAAGGGGTTTCCGCCTTTGTCGAACCAGTATGATTATTTTCAGGATATATATTTTCTGAATGCAAATACAGGATGGACTGTCAACAGCAGCGGTATGGTTCTCAAAACCACTAACCAGGGTAATCACTGGAACATCATTCACAATGATACGTCAAAGCATTTTTTCCGCAGTCTCAAATTCCAGGATGCTTTAACGGGATACTGCGGGTCATCATCGCCGTCCGCACCATTGTATAAAACAACGAACGGAGGAATAAACTGGAATGCATTTGCAAACATTCCGTTATCCCCTGCTGTCGGGCTTGGTTCAGTCAGTTTAATATCAGAATCGGTCATTTACGCGTGCGGGTCATTCGTCGGAAATCCGCAGTTTGTGAAGACGACAAATGCAGGAGCAAGCTGGACAGTTATTAGTCTTAATAATTTACTTATGGGTGTATCCGATATATACTTTTTTAACGCAAATACAGGATTTGCAACGGGATACAACCACGGTCTTTATATACAGTCGTCAAAAGGAGTAATTCTTTATACATCAAACGGAGGAAGCAACTGGACGACAAAGTTCACATCCGTGAAAGCAGGAGTTAACGGATGGCAGTTTTTCTTTACGCCCGATAAAACATTCGGCACTGCAGTTCTTGAAGGACTTGTTTCTCCTTCCTATTACATAAAAACAACAAACAGCGGCGCAAGCTGGGAAGAGCTACAGTTCACTGCAAGTGTGTATGCATCGCAGACTATAGGATTTATAAACCAGAATACAGGATGGATAGGAGGCGAAAGACTCCCGAGTTCACCAGTATATTATACTACAAACGGAGGCACGACTTTCCAGGAACAGTACTGGGGAAAAAATTTATCGAGAATCATTTTTATAAATGATACACTCGGATATACTTCCGGATATTCTATATATAAATATTCAATTACACCAACTATCGGAATAGAGAATTCATCTGAGGTAAATCCGGGAAGTTATTCATTGTACCAGAACTATCCCAATCCGTTTAATCCGGAAACTAAGATCAAGTTTGATGTAAGTCAAACAGAAAACAGGAAAGAGGAAACAATAACTAAACTTGTTGTTTATGATATATCGGGAAAAGAAACCGCTGTTTTATTGAACGAAGTATTACAGCCCGGAACATACGAAGTAACATTTGACGGAAGCAACCTGACAAGCGGAGTGTATTTCTATAAACTGCAGTTCGGTGATTTTACGATGACAAAGAGAATGATCCTGATGAAATAGTATCGGGAATATAAAAATAAAATATATAAAACACAAATAAAAAATAAAAAATCTCCGGGGATTTACGCGGTTCCCGAATTATATTTTTTATATTTAATTTTTATTTCAGAACGGGTTTATTCTGAATGTGCGGAGTTCTGACGTCAGGATTGCCTTGTAGCCCTGGTCATTTGCAAACAGACGGGGTCTTACGAAATCATCGACAGATGTATATGTAAGATACTTCAAGATCTGCCAGCTGTATTCGTTGCCGTCGATAACATTTCCAGCGTAACTTCGCGGAAACCTGACAGTTTTATCTATAGTAACTATATAAAAATCCCCGACAGGAACAAAGCTGTGAAAATGTGCGACATACACTCCCGAACCCGAACCGTAATTCCATGTGAACATCGTATTATTCGACACCCCCCAGTATTTATCCTGCGGAGCTTCAAGGGCAGGTGCAGTCTCAGTTGATATATTCATTGTTGAGCCCGGATAGGAATATGTATAACTGACAAAATTACTTCCTTTTGTAAATCCGCCGCGCCCCTCAATTTTGAGCCTGAATCCGTACGGAAGGTTCATCGGAACAAGGACCTTTGAAGAAATAATATCTCCCTCGGTTTCGTTGATCATAATCTCAGCATTCCTGTGCATAGAAAGGAAATCACCGTAAACAGTAAAGCCCTTGGTGTCGAATGCAAAAGCAGGAGGATAGATTGTCACGAATGATTCCAGCGGGAATGTATATGCAGTCAGCGAATCGAAATAAGTATTCTGCGGGTATCCTTCTTTAATAATTGTAACGGGATATTCAGCGTATTTAATAAACGATGTCGGTGATTTTTCCAGGTAAATAATTCTTCCGTTAATCCTGTCTGTATAAGAAGGGAAAATCACATTCAAAACTTTTTTCCACTCACCAGGCGAAGCAACAACATCCTCGCTGTAAAAAACATCACTGCTGATAAATTTCAGGATGACATTTCTTCCTGTCTGCACCATGGGAAATTCGACTTTAACCATCTCGTTATTTACATTCCGCGAAAAAGGAAGTCCGAACATAATAATTTCGGGTGTACTCGCGGAGAGGTTTGTGTACAAAACCGCATTCATAAGCGAGTTGTCTGATATATAGAGGCTGTACGGAGTAGATTCCGCAAAAAGAGAGAAGATCCCGAACTTATCCGTTTTTGTCACCCCGCCGGTTGAAATGCTGACCCGCACATTCGGAACCGGAAAATACTTTTCATCAAGCACCCTGCCGCGGATTTCAATTGCAAAGGCATCATAGACGAACAATGTTAATGCGAATAATATTACTGATGCAGTTTTCATATCTTTATGATAATCTTTTTATTTCATCCCTGAGTTCCGCCGCCCTTTCGAATTCAAGGTCTTTGGCAGCTTTAACCATTTCTTCCCTCAACTGGTCAAGCAGTTCCTTTCTCTGTTCCCTGTTGATTTTTTTGAACAGCGGTTCGGTAACAATCGAAAGAGCAGACTTTTCCTTTCCGCCTTTCGTCTTTCCGTCATATTTACCCTTCGAATCGGCAACAACTGTCGTTGACATGATTTCCTCGTAAGTTTTGAATATAGTCTTCGGCTCGATTCCGTTTTCTTTATTGTAATCTTCCTGGATTTTTCTTCTTCTGTTAGTTTCATTAATAACCTTCATCATGGAATCAGTTACTTTGTCCGCATACATTATCACCAGCCCATTGACATTCCTTGCCGTTCTTCCGGCAGTCTGCAACAGAGACTTTTCCGAGCGCAGAAAGCCTTCCTTATCTGCATCCAATATAGCAACTAATGAAACTTCCGGCAAGTCAAGGCCTTCGCGCAGAAGGTTAACGCCGACTAGAACGTCAAATTCTCCGAGGCGCAGTCCCCGTATTATATCAACCCTGTCGAGAGATTCAACTTCCGAATGCATGTATTTTACGCGTATACCGATTCCTTCAAGGTAATCTGTCAGGTCTTCACTCATTCTTTTCGTAAGCGTTGTCACAAGAACTCTTTCTTTGATTTTACTTCTCTGCCTGATTTCATTAATCAAATCATCAATCTGGTTTTTGACCGGACGAACCTGTATTTCGGGATCAAGAAGGCCTGTCGGTCTGATGACCTGTTCGACTATCGAGCCGCCGCTCTTTATGAGTTCATAATCGCCGGGTGTTGCGCTGACGTAAACAGCCTGTCTGATTGCGCCTTCCCATTCTTCAAAAGTCATTGGTCTGTTATCGAGTGCGGACGGGAGGCGGAATCCGTGTTCAACAAGCGTTTTTTTCCTCATCCTGTCGCCGTTATACATTCCGCGAATCTGCGGAACCGTCACATGCGATTCATCAACGATTAAAAGGAAATCTTCCGGGAAATAATCAAAGAGACATGAAGGCCTTGACCCTTCTGACCTGCCGTCAAGATGCCTTGAATAGTTTTCGATTCCCGTGCAGTAGCCGACTTCCTTTATCATTTCAATATCGAAATTTGTGCGCTGTTCAATTCTTTGCGCTTCAATAAGCTTATCCTGCGAGAGGAAATATTTCACCTGCTGATGAAGTTCTGTCCGTATGTATTCAATACCGCTGTCAATCTGTTCCTGGGTTGTAACAAAATATTTTGCGGGATAAACAGAGACGCTTTCATCAACGCCTGTTGTTCTGCCCGTAAGTTTTTCGATATAACTTATTCTTTCAATTTCATTGTCAAAAAGTTCAACGCGTACTCCTGTTTCATCTTCATATGCGGGAATCAGCTCGACTGTATCCCCTCTGACGCGGAAGGTACCCCTTTTAAACTCAGTATCATTCCTGACATAATGAATGTCAACAAGTTTCGAAAGAATCTCTTTTCTTGAAATCCGCTGTCCTTTTTTCAGGACAAGAACCTGCCTTGCATACTCTTCAGGAGCGCCGATGCCGTAAATACAACTGACTGAAGAAATAATTATAATGTCTTTCCTGCCTTCAAGGAGCGCCGAAGTGGCGCGGAGACGGAGCCTGTCTATTTCTTCATTAATAGACAAGTCCTTTGCAATGTATGTATCAGTAGAAGGAATGTAAGCTTCGGGCTGGTAATAGTCGTAATAAGAAATAAAGAATTCAACCCTGTTATCGGGAAAAAATCTTCTGAACTCGCCATACAACTGGGCTGCAAGGGTTTTATTATGCGACATGATAAGCACAGGTCTCCCGATATTCTGAATAACGTTTGATATCGAATATGTTTTTCCGGAACCTGTGACGCCCAGAAAAACCTGATGTTTTTCCCCGTTTACTATGCCCCGAATTAACTGTTCAATAGCTTTAGGCTGGTCACCTGTCGGACTATACGGCGCCTGAAGATTGTATTTCATCTTTCAAGATACTCTTTTGCTTTAATATTTTCAGGGTCTAAACTAAGCGTCATCTTAAAATCTTCCAATGCCTTTTCCCTTTCCCCGAGTTCTAAATACGCCATTCCGCGTTTGAGGTAAGAATCAGGAGTTCCCGCCGAATAAATCACATATTTCTCATACATACCCAGACTTTGCTCAAATGCCCCGTTCGAAAAAAACTTGTCTCCCATTTCCGAAACGAACAAGCTTTTTCTCTGCAAGCCCTGCATGCAAAGCATAAAATGGTCAAAAGAATTTTCGTAATATCCTTTGTCTAAGAAAAGTTTTCCAACATTCAGGTGAAGAAACCACATGTCTCTTCTGCTTTTGTATTTAGTGAACAGTTTTGTGACTTCTGAATTTATCTGAGGAAAATCATCATACAGTATTTTTATCTGCATAACATCAGTCAGCATGTCATAAGAAATATCATAATTCATTGAATGAAGTTTTTGCTCAAATTCGACGGGAAGCCTGAAGACTTTCCTTATCTGGCTGTCCTCAAGCTTGTATGTTTGTATATATGTAATAAAAAAATAAATCGGCCCGTAAAGGAGAGTATTTCTCAGCGTGTTTCTTCCCTGATATACATCAATGCAATAAGCCATCTGCGCACCCATCGAATAGAAATACATGTCGTTTATGCCGAGTTTAAAGAGACTGTCAATCACATAATCAGGTTCTTTTTTCCTGATGCTCTTTTCCGTTTTCTTAAAGAGCATGAAATCTTTTTCCAGCAGAGACGAAGGCCTGTTGGCTTTCAGTACGGGTGCTATATAGTTTGCAATTCCGTTTGAATATACCTCATTAAGAAGCTGATACATCAGCGTATCCTCGTTCACGAAGAAATACTTGCCTAAGCCGAGCTGTACAGTTTTTTTCTTGTCGTAATAAATTTCACGCGTGAGATATCTTGTTAAAAGATCATAATCGTTTCCGAATCTGCTTAAATCGAAACAGATGCTGCCGTCTTCGTTACGCCAGCCGCAATTGCGGCTTCCGTAAAGCATGTAAACCTTGTTGGTCACATACACTTTCTCTGGAAAGAAAAGCGAAAGAAGATATGAAACGTGGGAGAGAATGTCATACTCGTGGCTTTTTATTACTTCGAGTGTTTTGCGGTAATTATCCCTGTATATATAAACACCTCCGAGAGATAAAAAACTTGAAGGATTTGCAATCATGTATACTCTCGTAAGGTGGTCAGAAGAGTTTATATTTTTAAAGCACTCAATAATTTCCTCGTCTTCAATACAGTTCCTGAAAAAACTTTTTATTTCATTGCTGAATTCATGCTGTGAAATAAGTTTATTCACATCCGTACCGGGCTTAAGTTTAAACAGAATATCAAGCACTTGTTCGGCGCCGGAATAATCAATATCAAGTTTAATATCGGGAACAATCAATTCCGTTTCTTTAACAAAGTAATCCCTGTTATCAAACGGTTTTTTCTCTTCGTTGAAAGTATTCCGCAGTTTTATAATGGACACGGCTGCATAAATGAGCCCGGCAAAATTGTCTATATACTCTGTCGGCGGAAAATTTTCTCTGAAGACTGACCTGAAATACTCACGGTTAACAGATAAATCCATGTCGATTTTTTCGTGCAGGATGTTAAGAGCGTTAAGTGTATCAAGTTTAGAAAGTTCGCGGAGGAGAATCCTGCCTTCTTCAATGTCCATTTCATCGCGCAGGAATTTTATCTGATCTTTGACAGTTTTGTAATCAGCCTGTTTATCCACGAGAAGGTCGACCCAGTCGAAGTCGCTGTCAAAATCAAAATTGAACTTATTCTGGCCAAGGGCAGGCGATACCGATAAAATCAGAAGGACCGCAAGAACAGCGATATTTTTTATTGCCGGATACAAATGTAATTATACTATTTCAGTAACCAATTCTATTTCCTTAAGAACTCTGTCAACCCTGCAGAGTTCTTCGTAATCAGCTGACTTCACTGTTGCTTTACCCTTTGTATGCGCAATCAGAGCTATCTGTTCACAGTGAATAATATCAAATCCTGTTGCTTTTTGCAACTGATAAATAACATCGCCCCATACATGGCCCGAGTTATACAGGATTAATCTTTTCAGGTCCCCGGTCCCCGTTGATGTAATAACCGATGCTTTTTCTTTAGTAGCCATTTATTGATTTCTGGAAAATGAACAAAACGCCTCACACATTGCATCCTGTAATTTACGGTAAGGCTCCCAGTTTCCGCCTTTGAACCCGTTCATTGCAATATAAAAAATTATCAATTCGTTATCCCGGGAAATTGCGTACCCGGTCAGAGTACTGACCCCGTTGATGGAGCCAGTTTTGGCATGGACATTTTTTTCCGCCTCAGTCTGAAGCATTCTTTTTTTCAGCGTCCCGTCAACCCCGGCAACAGGAAGCGAATAATAAAACGTATCAAATAAGTTAACCCTGTCATAAAGATACTTCAGCAGCTGAACATACACATTTGAAGTCACATAATTAAATCTTGTCAGCCCCGAGCCTTCAAGAATTTCAAATTCACTTCTTGCAATACCGATTGAAGTCAGGTATTCTATAACCGCATAGCTTCCCTTCTGGAGTGTTCCTGGAGGCCTGCTATACTCTGCTCCTACGACCTTGAAAATCGTGTTTGCAGAATGGTTGTCGCTTGGCTTGTTCATATTAGCAAGCACTTCCGCAATAGGGTGAGTGACTCTTGAAATTTCTTTCGGAGAATCCGGTGTCACGCCTGATATAATTATTCCGTCTATTTTAACGCTGTTTGCTTCAAGCTGTTCCTGAAGAAAAGTAGCCGCATCAAGAGCGGCGTTTCCCCTGCTTGAATTCTTGTTGAAACTCAGAGCATTCACGTACGGCCAGTACTGGAGTTTTGTATCGCTTGAATAGTAATTAGCGAGGCAAAAATACTGGTTATCAAAATAACTTTCGTCGTAAATTATATTTCCCGTTATTTCCTTAATACCTTTATTGAGAAACTTCTTTATAATTTCAATCATGTCATTACTGTCAAAATCCGGGTCACCGTATCCTTTGATATAAAGATTTCCGTTTATAACACCATCATCCAGATTTTTATCGTCTGTATACAATACTGTCCTGAATTCATATCCGGTTCCCAGATAATGAAGCGCAACAGCGGCTGTGATTACTTTTGTAATTGAAGCGGGTATCATTTGTACTTCGGGCCTGTATTCATAAAGCAAATCATATTTTGAAGCGCTGACAACCTGAAGTGAAACATCGCATGAGACTGATTTCACAAGGCTGTCGAGCCGCAGTTTCATTTCCTTTATTCCGTCCGGTTTTTTGCCGAATGAAGCGGAGGCTGTAAAAACCAGCAGAAGCACCAGAACAGTGTATTTTAATCTTTTCTTTAACATGTATTATTTTCCGTTTTTAATAAATTTCTTTGCTTTCTTTAGTACGTTCTTCGTCTGCGGAAAAGTTATTTTATCCAACGCCTTGTCGAATGTGCACCATTTATAATTTAATATTTCTTTTCCGTCAATTTTAATTTTTTTCTCCTTTGTTTCGCCTATATAGTATCCAATCTTCTTTATTATTTTTCCGTTCCCGTTGAAAAAAGAATATTCATCCCTCAGGAGCAGCTTATTCCGGAGAAGATAAACCGAGCATATACCGGTTTCTTCCTTCAGCTCCCTCTTGGCTGTATCGACTTTTTTCTCATTTTTTTCAATATGACCTTTAGGGAATCCCCAGTGTCCCTGGTGCTGTTTGATAAGCAGGTATTTAACAGACCTGGGAAACCTGCAGAATAAAATTATGCCGACAGAATTATGAATTTTTGACTTCAAACATTACTCCTTTTGCGATTTTGATTTCACCCATATTTCGTCCATTTCCGCAAGGGTCATATTTTCAAGGACAAGTTTATTTTTTCCGGCGTACTCTTCTATTTTCCTGAATCTGAACATGAACTTTTCAATTGTTTTTCTGAGAGCGTCTTCGGGATTTACTTTCAGGAACCGCGCATAATTCACGATTGAAAACAAAACATCTCCAAACTCGTCTTCGATTTTTTCTAATGGTGCGTTACTTTCTATGTTGGCTTTTAGTTCACTTACTTCTTCAAGAATTTTTTCATATACGGGTTTGTGTTCTTTCCAGTCGAATCCGACTTTTGACGCCTTTTCCTGAACACGGTAAGCCCTGAAGAGCGCAGGAAGTTCTTTCGGAATGCCGTCGAGAACCGATTTCCTGCCTTCTTTCTTTTTCAGATTCTCCCAGTTTGTCTTTACTTCTTCGGCATTTTCAACCTTAACATCCCCGAAAATATGCGGATGCCTGTGTATGAGTTTCTCTGTTTCCTTTGATAATATGCCGGGCAGGTCAAACGAATTCGTTTCTTCTCCCATAATGCCGTGAAATACAACCTGAAGAATAAGGTCTCCGAGTTCCTTTTTCAATTCGTCCATATCATTATTATCAATTGACTCAAGCACCTCATACGACTCTTCAAGCAGGCATCTCCTGAGACTCTCGTGGGTCTGTTCCCTGTCCCACGGGCATTCTCTCCTTAGCCGCCTGACTATGTTCACAAACCTTATGAACTCCTCAGCGAGTATTTTGTCATTTTCCGTCAATAAAAAACCTTTTTAAACTTTACGAATTCTTTTATATTACGAAATTATAAAAAGTTATTCAATTTAAAAACTTATCAAAACATCCGGATGAGAATTTTTTTATCTCTTAATCCCGATAAAGGGGTCCTGAACTCACTGAAAAGACTGCAGGACGAAATAAAGGAGGAACTTGGATTCACCGAATCATTCAAAATTAAATGGGAACATGAAGACAAGCTTCATATAACGCTTTTCTTTCTCGGAGAGGTGCCGGAGGAAAAGTTAAATGAAATAAGAGAAAGCCTGCGCGCCATTCAGAAAGACGATATAGGTGAAATTCATTTTGAAACGGATGAATTCGGTTCATTCCCAAACCTGAGGCATCCAAGGGTGCTGGTCTGCAAGGTAAACAATCACGACGGAAAGGTATTCACGCTCAACGGCAGGATTGCAGGCATACTGGAAAACTACGGATACAGACAGGACAAGAGATTCAGCCCGCATATTACTCTAGGCAGGGTAAAGAAAAAACACACGCCGGATTTATTGAATCTTAAACCTAAAAAACTCAAAAAAACCTTCTCCGAACGGGAATTTCACATTATGAAAAGCGTATTATCATTCAAGGGTTCCGAATATGAAGCGCTGGAAAGCATAAGTCTGAAAAAAGTTTAATAACGCTCCCCGCAGCAAGTTGCGGGGTATCTTATTAGAATATTTTTCGAAGCAAGCTGCATAGTGTTTTTTGAAAACCCTTTTTGAATTTATTCTCTTAAATTCAAAAAGTTATAAGAACCGCCTGATCTCATTGCTACTAACATTTCGCTCCTACGGAGCTTAATAGATACAAATAATAACACTTTTCGCAGCAAGCTGCGTGAAATTAAACCCATAGTGGATTAAAAAAAGCAGATGCATCAAGGAGGGATGCATCTGCCAATAAGGAGGAGAACAATAAAAATGAAAAACAACAGCTATAATTTATGCATTCTTCTGTAATTCTTCTATACAAAAATTACTACACACTCAGTTTTTTAATATATTTAGCGTGAAAAACCTTAATTTTATCAACCAGAGCTTCCATATCTTCCTTTGGGGGAAGGAAAGTTGTCCTGAAGTGCAAGGTACCCGGCATTTGACCGAAACCTGAGCCGGGAACAACACAAATACCCGTTTCTTCAAGAAGATTCATGCAGTAATCAAAATCCCGTTTTGCGTCATAAGCAGTTCTTTCTACATCATTCATTTTGCTTAAATCAACTTTTGGGGGATGGGGCAGTTCGAAATTTACGAATGCATACATCGCTCCCTGAGGAATATCGCATTTCATCCCGGGAATTTCGTTCAGGCCTTTGCCGAGGATTTCGGATTTGTCCTTAAGGTCCTGAAGAATTCCATTCTTTTCTTTAATATATAAATCATAGCTTGTGTCGCCTTCTTGAGGCGGGGCAACTACAAGATATGTTACAATCTGGCCGTCTACATTAGCGCAGAGACCTATAGACTGCAGTTTAATCATTTCCGCATAAACATCATCAGAAAGATTTCTCGTTTCAAAATATCCGCCCCTGTGACCGCATTCACCGTAAAAACCTTTTGAAACAGAATGAAAACTGAAAAGTGTCACGTCCTCTTCGTTCATATCATACATAATCTTCGCGAAGGAATAAAACTTCAGACCTTTGATGTAAACATTTTCCTGGTAGACCTCATCTGCAAGAACGCAAATGTTATGTTTTTTAGCGAACCTGATTATCATTTCAATATTTTCTTTCGAAAGAACTGCTCCTGTCGGATTGCCCGGATTGATAACTGCTATTGCTACCGGATTAATACCTTCTGATTTTGCTTTTTCAATGCTTCCAGTAAGAATTTTTTCGTTTAGCTGCCAGTGATTATTTTCGTCAAGGAAATAACCGACCTGTTTAGCACCGTAAAGCGCAAGCGTTGCGCTGTAAAGCGGGTACTGAGGAATGGGAATCATGATGCCGTCGTTCGGATTTTTGATAACCATTGTCATCACTGCCTGAACACCTTTGCTTGCACCGTCTGTGAGAATAATCCTGTCTTTATCGGCGGGAATTCCATCTCTTTTTGTTATGAACTCCGCTACTGCCTGGCGGATAAAGGCAATACCTGCACTTTGCGTATACGCTCCTGTACCTGAAGGATTTTTTTCGAGAATCATTTTCGCACGTGCAACCAAATCAGCAGGGAATAACTTTGCAGCTTCGGGATTTATAATCATACCGGGATATTCAAGAAGTGCAAGGACCTGCCTGATATATGTGAGCGGTTTCTGTTTAAGCGCCTGCGGATTGCCTATATTACAGTATATGATTTTCTTGCTCTGCTCTTCGAGTTCCTGAGCACGCAAGACTATTTTGCCTCTGACTGCATACTGGGCGTTAAGAAGGTTCGGATTTATCTCTTTATAAGTAAACATAGATGAAGGAATTTGTTTGTACAAAAATAATTCGTACAGTAATAAGAAAACAGGAAAGAAACCCGCGAAAAACAGAAAACGGGAAACAAAAATAAGAAAACGGTAAGAGCGTGACAGTGCAAAAATAATTAACCGCGGAGTCGCACGGAGTAACGCAGAGTAAATAACTATTGGCCTGCGGCGCAAGAACAAAAGCACAATTGCCCACGAAACGGCAGAAAGAAATCAGAAAATAGAAAACAGAAAAAAGTAAGAGCGAAGAACTGATGCCCACGAAATACACGAAATTTCACTAAAAAAAACATAAAGAGGTATGAGTTAAGAGTTTAGAGTTATGAGTTGAACCACGGGTTGCACGGAAAATAACAAGAACATCAGATACGAATTAACACAAATTTCACGAATTAAAGCGATTAACCGCGGAGTCGCACGGAGTAACGCAGAGTGAGATAAGATTTAATATTTTAAATAAATTTTTTATTTTACCAGTATAATCTTTATACTGTTTAAATAATCACCGGCATTCAGGACACAATAATAAACCCCTGAAGAGAAATTACTTCCGTTAAAGGTTGCTTCATAACTTCCGGCTTTTAACCTGTCATTAACTAACACGGAAATTTCTTTTCCCTGCATATCATAAACCGTCATTTTAACGTCAGATATTTTCGGGATGCCGAATTTAATATTTGTTGAAGGATTAAAAGGATTCGGATAATTAATGTATAATTTATAATCTGATACCTGTTCAGGATTAAAACTGACTGAACTGGGATTGAAAGAAATCACGCACATTGCGGCTATGCAGTCGTAAGGGAAAATGCCTATAATAGTTGAGTTTCCGAGAGTTGAATTCATTTCAAGCAGTCTAGGAAATGTTCCCGCGGGGAGCGAGCAGTAAAATTTATTATCGGTCCTGTCGAATGCTCCGTCGCAGACACTGGTCATTGCAACTCCTGAAGGGCCTATAAGCGTCGCTATCCCTGTGGTCTTGTTTATTCTGTATATGTTTCCGGTCACCTGGTCTATTACGTGCAAAAGGCCCGAGTTATTGAATCCTCCGGTTACCGGATATGCGCAGGTTGTGCCGGGCGCTCCGATTGCTGTAAGGGTAAAAGAAGGCCATGTTAATGAGTATAACTGGGAAGCAGACTGATTCGAACTCATAACGTAGAATTTTGATGCTTCATAATCCCATGCCATCAGAACAACAGTATGGCCGGTAATTACGCCTGTCATCGTCCCGAGATTCGTTATGTTTCCCGTTGCAGTATCCACGCTGAATACTGACCGTGTACCTGTATTATCGCATACATAAAAATTCCATGCACCTGAGGGGTTTCCCCAGTCGCCGACACCGAAATAATACGGCTTGGATGTTCCGATTACCGACACCGTTCCCGGTGTGCCAAGCCTGAACCTTATCAGCGTGCCTGAGTTGACGCAGTTTGTATAATATGCATACGCTGTGCTGTTAAGGCCCGGGGAATAAGAAAGAGTATATTCGCTCTGCAGCAAAATGAATAAAACCAAAAACAAAAATATGCAATACTTCATGGCAGAAACATTAAGGTTTTAAATTATTTTTATTCTTTTTTCAGCATTTCTTTCATTGCCCTCCTGCATTTATCTCCCGCATTGTCCTTGCCGAGTCCTATAAACCAGCTCGAACGCCTGCTTGCCTTGTATATAAATCCAAAAATATCGACTCCGGAATCAGCGACAAGTTTTCCCATTTCTGATGTTTCCCAGTCGCGTATTTCGGATATTTCCTCCCATTTTGCCCCGCCAATTCCGGTTTCCTTATCATCTTCAATAATTCCCCAGAACAGAAATCTATTTGTGATGCAGATAACGGTATAATTTGTTTTTACCCTGCCGAGAAACCCTTTCTTAAAATTCGTTGTTACGAAACACTGAAGCACTTCGTTTTCAATATTTTCAAGACCATTAACTTCGGAATATTTTCTGATATAGATATGGAATTTCGGATTCAGGTCAGCGTAAGTCCATTCAGCGGTGGAGCGGGTGTAATCGCTTTTTTTCATAAAAAGCCTTTTTAGTTTTTAATATACTCTTTTTTTAAATCCGGTTACCGGTAGAATCAAGAGTCCGGATAATATAATATTTTAGAAACAATATTTACAGACTGGATAAATACCATTTGCCGTCAATCCTGACAAGATTGAACTCTTCGTTTTTATTACCTTTGGGTCCAAACA
>Ga0209450_10000966_pt1 | contig 14502 bp, 16 predicted proteins | sample FrelakmetLWP11LW_FD_187149 | JGI IMG/M metagenome (GOLD analysis project Ga0209450, IMG submission 187149) | Freshwater lake sediment microbial communities from the University of Notre Dame, USA, for methane emissions studies - LWP11 LW (SPAdes)... | ecosystem: Environmental > Aquatic >...
TTAATAATTTTAAATACTTATTTTAGAATAGCATAATAGGGGACGCGGCCCAACCAAGACAATCTCTGCCGTATAATAAGTATAAAAAGATTATTTATTTTTCATTTGCTCGGCGATCTCGTGCAGATATACCCACCTGTCCATTTTTTCTGCCAGCTGAACCTGGAGGGCTTTTTGTTTTGCAGTCAGTTCCCGCATCCTGACATAATCGGACCAGCATTTATTCATTTCCACTGAAAGTTCAGCAATTCCTGCTTCCAATTTCCCGATCTCGCTATCTATTACTGCAAATTCCCTGCTTTCTCCAAAAGTAAATTTCAATTTTTTAGAATCCGCTTCCGGCTGCTTTTCTGTTTTGGTAAAAGGTTTATCCTTTTCTTCCCTGATAATAGCAGTGCTTTTTAAATAAGTATCTACATCATTAAAGGGCTGGATAATGCCCCCACTTTTAATTGCCAGCAGCTTGTCAGTGGTCTTGTCAAGAAAATACCTGTCATGGGATGCGACAATTACTACTCCCCGAAAATATTCAAGGTACTCCTCAAGGACTTCCAGGGTCTGGATATCAAGGTCATTGGTTGGCTCATCAAGCAAAAGAACATTTGGTTTTTCCATGAGGACCTTTGCAAGCATTAGCCTTCGCCTCTCGCCACCTGAAAGGTTTTTAATGAGGCTATACTGCTGGTTTGAATCAAACAGCAGCCTTTCGAGCATCTGGCCGGCTGATATGGTCATTCCATTACCTGTCTCAACGATTTCAGCTGTTTGTTTAATAAAGTCTATCATTCTGGCAGAATTATCCATATCCTCATTATTCTGGCGGTAATAAGCTATGCTCACAGTCTCGCCGGTACTGATACTTCCCGACCCGGGCGGCATCAACCCGGCCGCAAGATTTAAAAGCACAGTTTTGCCTGAACCGTTTGGCCCGACAATTCCTATTCTATCTCCAGGGCTTATTATTATGCTGAAGTTTTTTATTACATTTTTTCCGTTAAATGATTTGGAGACATTATCAAACTCCAGTACTTTTTTACCAAGACGCCTGTAGGCAACCGGTATCTCAAGCACAGTTTTAACTATTTCTTGCCTTGCCGCCTTTATTTCCTCAAACCGGCCTATCCTTGCTTTCTGCTTTGTGGTGCGCGCTTTTGCTCCGTGCCGTATCCAAGCCAGTTCATTTATATATAAACGCCTTCGCTTCTCTTCATTTTGGTTCTGCGCTTCTTCCCGTAATGTTTTCTTTTCCAGGAAATATTCAAAATTGCCGTCATAGCAGTAAAGCCTGCCCTTGTCTATTTCTATGATACGGTTGACGACCCTGTTGAGAAAATAACGGTCATGGGTCACCAGCATAAGGGCACCTCTGAGCTGGCTTAAATAATCTTCAAGCCATTTAATTGTTTCCAGGTCGATATGGTTTGTAGGTTCATCCAGTATCAGCAAGCCAGCAGGGTGTACCAGCGCTTCTGCAAGAGCTATCCTTTTTTTCTGGCCGCCGGATAAGTTTTTTATTTTCATTGCTGCATCAGATATCCCAAGTTTGTCTAAGATGCTCTTTGCCTGTGATTCAATTTTCCACGCATCAGAAAGATCCATTTTTGCAGTAAGCTCAGTGAGTTTCTTCTGTAGGTTTTCATCACCCGGATTTTCTGAAAACAGGTGCGCCGCAGTTTCATATGAGCTGATTATTTTCATCAAGGGGTTTTCACCATGTAGTATGGATTCCATGACACTGGCGTTTTCATCAAATTCCGGAGTCTGTGAAAGAGATTGCACAGCAAGCCCGGATGAGCGGACAATCTTTCCAGCATCCGGCTCAATCTTGCCACTGACCAATTTTAAGAATGTTGATTTTCCGGTTCCGTTAATCCCTACTACACCAATGCGGTCATTATCATTTATGCCAAAAGAGACATTTTCAAATAAAATCTTTTCAGTAAATCCTTTTGTCACATTTTCCATCGAAAGAATATTCATAGCTTTAGGCCTCAGCTTTAAAATGTGTATTTATTATATCTATCTGGTTAATTGCACTTTGAAAAAATGACATTTTTTAAACCTATTAATTTTCTTTATAAAAAGCGTATTTTTATTAATTATACTGTTACTATATCATTTTACAGGGTAAAATATTTCTGTGGAGTAGAATTATATAACTGGTTGCAGGGAAATGAACACTATAAAACAGAGGGAAAAATGCAGTGACTTTTTCAACTGTTGGCCAATCTTAAAATTATTAAGGTCAACAAAGTCCAAGGTCCAGTAAATAATACCGGATCCTGAGCCAGGAATTAAAGTAAGAATAATTTTTTACAAGCCTAAAGTACAGTCGCTGATGAGCTAACAGCCGATTTAATAATTAAAGATTTATTTTTTATCTGCCTTCGAAGCATTCATTTTGCTTATTCCCCAGAACAATAAACCTAATCCCATTAGGAAAAATCCTATTCCTATCGGGCCTGACCAGAAAAGAACTATCCAGAGATCCATGACATACCTCCCATATTCAGGTTATTATTAAAAAGACCACATATCAATATTGGAAAATGTATATAATAAAAATTTTATTATTGTATTATATTTATATTATATAATAAAGTCAATATGAGCATTATATATTTTTTTAATTAGGTTATGTGTATAATCCGGTTTTCGTTAATTATCATGTCAAATTGTTAAAACTCGGAATTTTTTTATTAAGGATTGCTTTTAGATTTTTAAAATCCAAGGCATAAAATAATATTTGATACAATATTTTAATAATTATTCAATATTTTAATAAAAACAGCCGATAAAATAGGTAGTTACAGCAATAATTGCAAATATTAATAATAGGCTATCAGACAGAAGGATCAAATGTCAGACATAATTAAAATGAAAACCGTTCTAATAAGCAATTCTGAAAGAACAAATGAGCTTATTGTTAAATCTCTTGAAAAATTTCCGGACATACATATAACAAAGACCATGACGGGCATCGGGTATTTGGAGAATACCCTAAAAGAAAATATACTTGTGATTGCTATCCTTGGCCCGGATTTAAATTTCGAGGATATTGAAAGGATAATACAAAATAATGAACATAGTCTGCGTTTTGTGATGGTTATTGCCCTAGTCCCTGAAGTCACCGGAAATCTATTAAAAAGAGCTCTTAAGCTTGGAATTTCCGATATTATCCAATTTCCATTTGAATCGGATGATTTTAAAGATGCCATTGTCAAAATAACAAAAATATTGGGGCGATACGCTTCTTATGATGAAGAAAATAAAGCTTATACGGAAAATAAATCAAAGCTTATATGTAAAAATATAATGGTTTTCGGTACAAAGGGTGGTTCCGGCAAATCTTTTGTTGCAACGAACCTTGCAATTAATTTATTAAAGCAGAGCTCAAAAGAGGTGGCATTATTTGATATGCATTATGATACCGGCGATGCATCACTGATTCTGAGCATTTATCCAAAACAGACGATTTTTGACATGACCATGATAAAGGAAAACCTGACTTCGGAGTTTCTAAATGGATTTTTATCCACCCACCCATCCGGGATAAAAGTACTGCCTGCGCCAACGGATCCTTCACAAGCTGAGTTAGTAGATCTCGGGACTACTATAAAAATGTTTGATATGCTTAATAAAATTTTTGATTACTTGGTTATTGATTCCCCATCCAGATTTTCAGAGGAAGTTCTTGCTATGCTTAAGAGATTGGATTGGCTTTGCATGGTTTCAAGCATGGATGTTGCAAGCATAAAAAATTTAAAAGTTTCTTTAAAACTCCTGAGACAGTTGAAATTTCCTGACCATAAAATAATTACAATTATGAACAGGGCGAATACCAAAGTCGGCATAGACTTAAATGAAATTGAAGAAACAATATTAAGAAAAATCAATGTATTTATTCCAAGCAGCATAATGGTTCCGATATCCATGAATAAAGGCAGATCAGTTATTGAGCTTTATCCTAAATCTGCTGTTGCCGGAAGCATAGACAAACTTACCAGTATGATATTAAAAAAATAGTTTTCAAAAGATCTTTTGACATAATCCATATAGATTATCCCTGGCTGTAATTATTGGAACTTTCTGGCACAATAAATAAAACAAGTGTTCATAGTCATCGAATGAATAGTTATTGATTTCCACCCTGCCTTTTTTAGTTTATCTTTGATAATTCCAGGGTTTGGGAATTCCCTTATCGACTCAGCAAGGTGACGGTAGGCGTCTCTTTCCCCTGTGATAATCTTTCCTATGGTTATTAAAATCCTGTTTAAGTAAAATCTGTATAATTTGCTGAAAATCCCTTTTTGCGGCATGTTGAATTCCATTATAAAAAGCCTGCCGTCCGGAGCAGTTATCCTGTAAAACTCTTCAATGACTTTATCTCTTTCTATAATATTTCTTAGTCCAAAGACCACAGTCGTCAAATCAAAATAATTATCCTTAAAGGCAGTATTTGACGCATCTGCTTCCAAAAAACTGATTTTTGGATTGTTTTTTGGCAACTCCAGTTTTAAAAGCCTCTTTTTGGCTATTTCAAGCATTTCTTTTGAAAAATCAATCCCGAAGATCTTGGTTTGCCGAATGTTCTTTTGTAGTATTTTGTTAAGCAAAGAAAAAGTCGACATGCCGGTACCGCAGCAGGCATCAAGTATTCTTTTTTCATCGCCATTGATATAGGAGCTAAATCTTTTACGCCAGTATTTTTCAATCCCGAAACTTAATAAAGTGTTCGCCAGGTCGTATTTTCTGGAAATGGAACTAAAAACATCTTTTACTTTTTTTTCCTGCATAAAATTTATTCTGGAAATAAAATTTAAATTTAAGTTAAAATAGAATAATATCTTCAATATATATTTTTATAAACAAAATTAATATTTTTTAACAAAAGCATATAAAATAACATAAAAATGTGCGGTCGGTCTCAAGAAAGGATTTAAAAATGAAATGGGAAAAACCGTCTGATGAGATTATAGGTACTTTTTTAAAGATAGTCCCGGCCATTGCGGGAGTTGAAAAGCGAAAGATGTTTGGGCTACCCTGTGTTTTTATAAATTCAAATATGTTTATGGGTGTTTATCCTGACAATATATTTTTAAGGCTTTCAAAAAGTGACAGGGAAAAATTTCTCAAACTCGAAAGCGCTAAGGTTTTTGAACCCCAACCTGGAAGGATAATGAAAGAATATGCTGTTTTCCCTGAATGGATGTTCAAGGAGGAAAATGCAGATGTGATGAATGACTGGATTTACAAATCATTTGAATATACAGCCGCACTGCCGGCTAAAGAAAAAAAGAAAAAGTAGTTTCCAGAATGTCCAGAATGTCCAGAATATCCGTAAATATAAATGGGCCTTTAACTTATAAAAATAATGTATGCCTAAAGATAGTGGAAGAATAAATAAATGAAAATATCAAATATCTGGCGGCTTTTAAGGATCCTTCTGATTTTTTCCAGGAAAACAACTAATGTGAAAGCCAAAGAACTGGCGCAGGCCCTGGAAATCTCTGTCCGCCAGGTTTACCGCGATATTGAATGCCTCAAGCAGGCTTCTGTCCCTATATACTCTGATAAGAATGGTTTTTCCCTAATGCCGGACTTTTATATGCCTAAGATCAGCCTTGAAACTCCTGAGATACTGACTTTACTGATTTTATGCAGCTCTATTAAGGCCCAGAAGGGCACTCCTTATTGTGAACTTCTTACAAGCGCCTGTGACAAAATAGTGAATGCACTGCCGGATGGTTTAAAAAAAGTGTTTTTAAACCCGGCTTATGATGTTATGGTAGATTTTGGTCTTGATACAAAGGTTGATTACAGGAAGATTGAAGAATTGTTCAGCCTGATATATGAAGCCTCCATTGCCAAAAAGCAGATCCTTATCAGCTATTATGGAATTGATACAAAAGACCTTACTGAAAGGGCCGTTGACCCATATGCTTTCAAATTGAATTTTGGCATCTGGTACCTGATAGGTTTTTGCCATCTGAGGGAACAGATGAGGACTTTCAGGATTGACCGCATAAGGAAGGCGGAAGTCCTGAAAGATGCATTTGAAATCCCTGAAAATTTCAATATAGATGATTATTTCAGGGGCAGCTGGGGCATAGTGACAGGTCCTGCATTTAAAGTCAAATTGAGGTTTTCTGCAAGTATTGCCGATTTTATTTCAGAGTGCACCTGGCACCCTTCCCAAAAATTGTCTAAAAATAAAAATGGCAGCCTTAATGCGGAATTTAATGTAGATGGATTAAACGAAATAAAAATATGGGTGATGGGTTTTGGCGAAAATGTGGAAGTGCTTGAACCTGCCGAGCTCAGGAAAGATATTGTAAAAACACTGGAAAAAACACTGCTGCCTTATAAACTTCCCGGTAAAACTTAGGATTTTATTTGGAACGTTTTGCAAAAACCTGATAAAAGATTTGATTAAAATATAAGAATATTGGTGATAAGTTTTGTCTATTGACCATAAAAATCTATATGATTCTGAGCAAGTTTCGATGGACTATGGAAATAGGGATTATCTTGAACCTGCTGAAGAAACTTTTATAACTGAACTGGGCCCTGACAGGCTTGCGGCCATGGACATGCTGGATATGGGAGTTGGGGGTGGAAGGACAACCAAGTATTTTGCACCCCTTGTAAGACACTATATCGGCGCAGATTATGCTCCTGCAATGCTGAAAGTCTGCAAAAAAAGATTTGCCGGGGATTTTAATTTTATTGAATGTGACGCAAGGTCAATGGAATGCTTCAAAGACAATTCTTTTGACTTTGTCCTGTTTAGCTTCAATGGGATTGACAGTTTTTCTCATAAGGACAGGATGGCTGCCCTAAAGGAAGTCCGGAGGGTATTAAGAATCGGCGGGATTTTCTACTTTTCTTCCCATAACCTGAATTGGACAGGGCTGAAGGGTCTTTTCACTATAAAAAATAGCATGAAGAAAATTTCAGGTGCAGATGGAAACCAGGCAAACGAAAACAGGAGCCCGCTAAGGCACGTACATAGAGGCACAAAGGCTGCATACAGGATTTTAAGGCTTAATCTTTTAAACAGGACCGTTGATATGAAAAGTTTTATAGATAAGTTAAGGAAGGATAAAAAAGGCAACATATATGACAGCTCCTTAAATGGGAAAGCAAGCATTTATTATGTCGATCCTAAAGAACAGAAGAGGCAATTGCAGGAAACCGGGTTTATGGATATTTTTACTTACAGCCGCTCCGGCATAAAGACATGTAATAATGAATTACTAAACCAGGGAGGCTGGGTTTATTATAGCTGTAAAGCGGGGTTTTTTCAGCCATAAATATGAAAAATTTGACAAATTAGTATATAATTTGGTTGTGATAAACTTAAAAAAATTTTTTAACAAAAGAAATATTAATAATATAAATACTTCGGCAGATTCTTCAAGCAGGGATCATTTTAATACCTCGACAGCAGATATTGCAGAAAAAAAGCAAAATGGTTTAGTTATCCATGAAATCCAGGAGCATGCAATAGCGGGTGTGGCTAATGAAAAAAGCTTACAGGAAGAACTCAAGATTAAGGATTATGCAATTGAGACCTCCATGAATGCAATTGCAATACTTGATTTGGATTACAGGGTTATATATGCAAATGAATCTTTTATAAAAATATTTGGTTATAAAAATAAAAATGATGTCGCAGGAAGAAATGCAAGTGAATTTATGGTTATTGATGACAGTTTTCAACATGCATCTGCTGCGCTTTTTGAAAGCGGCAGTGTTTTTGGAGAATTTAAAGGCATTAAAACGGATGGAACTATTATTGATATTGAGCGGTATGCAAATCTAGTAAGTATCGGTGGCAAACCTTTGGCAATTATGCTGTTAGTAATAGAGATTACTGACAGGAAGAAGGAAGCGGAAAGAATAAAATACCTTTCATTCCATGATGGTTTGACAGGGTTATATAATAGGGCATATTTTGAGGAAGAGCTAAAAAGACTCGATACTCCGAGGCAGCTGCCTTTAAGTTTTATTATTGGTGATTTAAACAGCTTAAAACTTGTAAATGATTCCTATGGCCATCATTTTGGGGATGCGATGATAGTCAGGGCCGCAAAAATAATAAAAAAATACTGCAGGGATGAGGATGTAATTGCAAGATGGGGCGGCGACGAATTTGTTATCCTATTGCCGAAGGCCGACAGTGAGACAGCAGAGTCAATTATAGAGAGGATCAGGAATGCCTGTGAAAGCCATACTTATAAAACTATTCCGCTAAGTATTGCACTGGGAACTGCTTCAAAAGTTTTGCAGGATGAGAGCATGAGTACAGTTATTAAAGATGCTGAAGAAAATATGTATAGAAGGAAACTCCTGGAGCGAAAAAGTATTTCCGGATCAATAATAGTATCTCTTGAGGCAACACTTTCCGCAAAAAGCTTTGAGACAAAAGAGCATACCGAAAGAATAAAAAAGCTGGTAGTAAAGCTGGGTAAAAAACTCGACCTTCCGGAAAACCAGATAAGTGAGCTTTCTCTTCTTGCATCATTGCATGACATAGGGAAAGTAGCCATTCCTGAATCGATTCTTACAAAGGAGGGCAATCTTAATAAAAAAGAGTGGGAGCTTGTAAGAAAACATCCAGAAATAGGCGCAAACATAGCAAACTCTTCTCCACTGATAGCGCATATTGCCGGAGCAATTCTGGCAGCACATGAATACTGGGATGGCTCGGGTTACCCCAAAGGTTTAAAGGGGGAAAATATACCGGTAATCTCGAGAATATTGCATATTGTAGATGCATTTGATGTAATGCGCAGCGGCAGACCCTATAAAAAGTCCCTTAATAAAACATCGGCGATTAAGGAGCTCAGATCACGTGCAGGTACACAATTTGATCCTTCACTTACTGAGGAATTCATATCCATGATGGAACAATAAACCTCTAATGCTGCTTCTTTCTAAAAATATATGTCACAAAATAGATAAAAAGTCCGGTCTTGCTGATAATAGTCACTTTATTTGCCAGCGCAATATTTTTTACGCCTGCTTTTCCCGCGACAGTAATGGCAGCAATGCCGCTTGTAATCAGGATACTCAAAAGTATCTGGCTTACATCCGGTCTTCTGAGCAAGATTATGAAAATTATTGTTGCTCCTATTGAACCGCTGAGAATGCCTGTAACATCTCCAATTACATCCTGGCAGATGTTTGAAACCTTGTCCACGTTTTTGACAAGGGCCAGGGCCTGCGATGCTCCCTTGATTTTTTTTGAAGCCATTGCAGTAAAAGGTACTTCGGAACATGAGGTGACTGCGACTCCGATGAGGTCAAACAACAAGTTAATAAGAATAATAACTATAAGGAGAATGAAAGCAATTATCAGGTTTACACTTTTAAGAATTGTTTCTGATATAAAGCTTAAGAGGGCTGCAGAAGCAAATGTTAAAAAGAGAATAATCAAAATCCAGCGGGTAATCTTTCTGTGCTGTTTATTTGATCTATTATTCGCTTTAGCCAACAGTTATACCTCAAAAAACTAAAGATGGTAATACGGCAAGTAAACTTTGCGGCTTAGGTCCAGTAGGATTTCCCAAACGGACTGATATGTTGCCACATCAGCAGTTACCTTTTATCCGCCTCTATAATGTCGCCAATTATAGGACTGGATTACCACTTAGTCCACACTGTAATCCCCGCCGTATTTCTTAAAAAAAGAACAGTCTAGGAGCTTTCCTCGACAGTCATACCAAAACTAGCCTTTTTTGCAGAATAAGTTTCAAACAGTTGAAAACTTCAAATTAGTCTGACGAAAAACTCGAAATTTCCAATCTGCCCTCCCCATATTCCACGCAAGGCAGGCTACGCTGCAGCTGTGAAAAACACCTGCAGGTTTGTTTCCATATGTTCTTATAAGCTAAATACATATGGATCCTCCACGGAAAAAGGGTCATCGCCCGCATGCCATTGCGGATCGCCCTTAAACCTTAACCTCCAACACGGCCCCCGACTGGGCGTCGGCAGCCAATGCCAGAGACTTCACCTATATGCCCTTAACGGATTTTTAGCCCCGTCTTTGTTGCTGGTATCACTGACTAGAATACTGCACCATCTTTATTTCAAAAAAACAACCAATCAATATTCTGAATATATCAGAATACTTTTTTAAAATAATTACTTATCTTTTATATTATACAATAAAATCAATTTTTTTTCTAAAAATCTGTCCATTGGTGTTTTTATCTACTGAAAGAGAGCGGTCCTTAAAGGGTCGAAAATCTGACCGGCGAGCCTTCAGACAACCACCGGCCAGAATAAATTTTTCATTGAATCCAATTTTTAGCAGAATTCCATAATCATAATCAATTAAGGCTTCCTCAGTGTTATTATAAAAATAACCATCCAACTTTTCTCCAAGTCTTTTTTAATCTCTCAATAAATATTAGAACTTTTTTCAGGGTTTTGGCCTTCTTCGCTTCTCATGGGAGCATTAGCAGTTATAGTTTCTGCTGGTGCCGGTGCATTTTCAACTTTGCCTGCCCTGGCCACTCTTTCAGGAGTAAAGCCTGTGGCAGTAAAATTGGTTTTTATTACTTTCAAGCCAAGATTTTCAGAAGCAAATCTTGAAGCCTTATCCATTACCTGCTGCATTTTTTGGGAAACGTTTAGACCCTTTGCCAATTTGGCATATATGTTAATAACAACCCCGTCAGATTTTGACATAACCTTGACTTTCAAATCGCTTATATCTTCAGCCTTGGAAAGTTCTTCTGTTATATGCTGCGCAGCGCTCTTTAGGTCAACCATCGCTTCTCCGGACTTGACGGCAGCTAAGGTTACCGTTTTAGCTTTTCTTCTATAGAATTCAAAAATTATCAATATAATGGAGACCAGCAATATGAGTAATAAAATAAGCGCGGCAAGATACATATTGACATTTGATGTTGAATTTAACATCCTGACTGCAACATCGGACCATTTAAAAAGATTGGCAAATACATTTACAACTGACACGAGAGAAAGCACAATCAGGCATAGCAGCAACAATACTACAACTATTCTATTGAATACATTCATTTACTTATTTCCTTTGCTTTTAAAGGTTTGTTAATTTAGGAATTACAATATAAAAAAGTTTTTATTAAAGCTTTTGCCCTGACTGATGAAAAAATCTTTTACTCAAGATATTGGAATATTGTTTTTCCCAGATGAAGATCCTTATTAAAAATTTTAATGTGTTCTCCAGCCTATTATTAATACAAGGCCGCCCACAACTATTTCTAATATTGCTCGCCACAACTGTACATGGGCCCAACCCATCGAAGGGAAAAGGCCCAGGATTCCCACTACAAGCAAAACGATTGCCGCAAGCATTAATATTACTCTCATTGATTTTCCTTTCTTATTATTTAATAATTAATTAAACGCCAGGTATTTACTGTCGTCCACATTGCCTATTCTGCCAATCTCTTTATCAAAATATGTATATATTTTATCAATTTCTACCCAAAAATCAGTCTCAGCGAGATAAGCCTGGCCTTCTACTTCATCAAGTTCCTTTATGGGAGCGTTTTCATTAAATTTCTTAAAAAAAAGTATCCTGCAGGAAACTGACTCTACAGCCAGGCTATATGCACCTTCAGCTATGGAAGGAGGCTTTATACTTTCCAGGCTAACTTTAAATTCTGTATATTTTTGTTCCAATATCACAGATTTTTTAATCTTTTCTTCCAGGACAGTGCTGCTGTTAAAATCTTCAAGCATAGAAGAGGTCCTGTTTATATGATCCAGCCATATAGGAAATAATTCATCGCTAAAGGATTTATATTCCTGCAGTTCATCCTTAAACTCTATAAAAGTAGGTTGTTTGTCTATGCTTAAGCTTTTTTCCTGAAGGATTAGCTGGTTAAAACCTTGTTCTGCGGTTTCGTTATAATCTTTTTGGACGCAGCCCATAATGATAAATGTTACACAAACTAATAATAAAATCAGTACAATTATTATCAGTTTCATATTCTTCCTTTATATAACTTTTAATTTCTTTAAAAAACTTTTTGCCCATATTACTGCAAACTTCTATCCAAAAATTTTTTTTGCTCTTTATTTAGAAATTTAACCATAGAAATATAAAAATCCTCTGCAGAATCACCCTTCAAAATAAAATTATCCATACCTATTTCCAAATATTTTTTCTCCAATCCAATATCTGTGCTTAAGACCAGTGTTGTCATAAGCGGGTATAATTTCTGGAAAATATTTACATCATCACTTGTTTTATGGTCTGCAAAACCACCATTTATAATCAAAACATCCGGTCTTTCTTTTTTTATTTTTTTATATAAATTTTCAACTCTATCAACATTCTGGATCAGGCCTATATTTTTAACATCCGTATTTTTTATATGGGTAAGTAACAGCATTAGAGCCGAAATCAAGTCTTTACTTTTTTCTGCCAATAGGATTTTCATTTTTTTATTCAGTATAATAGCGCAGCATAATAATAGTAACGGTGAGGTTTATAGTATTTCAGGGTATATAATGGCTAGTTTTAACCTGGTAATTTCACCAGTTTTAGTTTTAAAGCAAGATAAGCGGCTTCAGTTCGTTTTGAAACACCTAATTTACTTAATATATTACTGACGTGAAATTGGACAGTAGAATTGCTGAGAAACAGTCTTTTTGCGATTTCTTTATTAGGCAACCCTTCTACTATGAGAGCGAGTATTTCTGTTTCACGATTGGTCAATTTGCTATTTTCATTATTTTTTTCTCTTAACTCTGAAAGTAAAATCTTGGTGGCAAGAGATGAAAGGGAAAACTTTCCATTGTAGACATCTATGATTGTTTTAACGAGTTTTGCTCCTGACACATCTTTTAACAGGTAGCTCACAGCCCCGGCCTTCAGTGAACTTTTTATTAAATCATTATCATTGAAACTTGTTAAAGCAATGATTTTTGCATCCGGCCATCTTTTTATCAATTCGCTGGTTGCTTCCGCACCGTCAAGTACCGGCATCATCATATCCATAAGTACTATATCAGGAAGGTGCTTCTCATATGTACCAATTGCTTCTTTCCCATTTTCTGCTTCTGCGACCAGAAGTATATCATCGTAAGCTTCAAAGACTGTCCTGATACCGTGCCTGACCAGTGGATGGTCGTCTACCACCATTACTTTAATTTTATTTTTTTCAATCATAATTATTATTTTTATTTTTAATATTATAATAGCCAACTGTTATTTTAGTGCCTTTACCCGGATAACTGTCCAGATCAAGGGAGGCCCCAATCATTTTTGCCCGTTCCTTCATTATTATGAGCCCTAAGTTTTCAGGGGAAGCGGCTACAGGATTAAACCCTACTCCATTATCGTCAATAGTCATAATTATTTTGCCGGGGAGGCTTTTTAAAACCAACGAAGCTTTGGTCGCGCATGAATGTTTGACAATATTATTTAATGTCTCCTGGGCAATGCGGTAAAAACCCAGTTCAATATTATGTGAATAGACATGTTTTTTAACGATTTCCACAGATATTGGAATTTTGGATTTTAAGCCCATGGTTTTTACCAGTTCTTTTAAATGTTCCCCTAGGTCTTCATTTTTAAAAGAGGACGGCCTCAAATCAAAAAGTAAGGCACGCATTTCTGTGAGTGCAGCACCATTTAACAATCTTATTTCATTTAATCTGTTGATTACTGATTCAGGATCTTTTTTCCATAATTTGGGGAGGACTTCTGCAATAAGGTTAGCCGAGAAGAGAGTCTGTGTCACTGTGTCATGGAGTTCCCTGGCTATGTAATTTCTATCATTAAGAAGGATGACCTCATTATCTGTCTTCTTTTTGGATTTATCTAACTCTACCTTATCTGTTATATCATTTCCATAAATATTGTAATAATCAGCATTTTTTACTTTTACTATGCTGAATTCATAAATAGAAGCTCCAATCTTAAGATCCAGAATCATCAGATTATCATTTATCTTTTTTATAGAATCCTTTAGAGGATCGATTAAGCTTCCTGGGATTTTTTTACCTTTCAATCCCAACTTTTGGAGTATTATTTTACCGGGTGTATTCGAATATATAATTCCATGTTTAGTGCTCACCCTAATGACCGGGTTGGGATTCTCTGACAGAAGGCTTGATAATCCATCAATTTCTTTTTCAGTTTTCATCTTTAACTTTTCGGCGTTATTATTTCTTTTTATATCTTCAATCATTAATAGGCTCAAGTGGCTTTCCGGTCTTTTTATTTAATGTTTTTATATCTTTGTTTAATAATCTGCACAATCTTAGAGTATGCTAATTAAAGACTTAATTAAATAATTGTATATGTTTTAAACTAAATTCTCAATATACAGGTAAAAATATTAGTTGAATTTACAGTTAAAGTGGGGTGAACCCCATTCTTAGACACATTGTATACTAAAAATAGTTACGATAGAATAGCTGATGAGACTCTAAATACAAAGAGAAAGAGAGGTCTCATCAATGAGAGCAAGAAGGTCGTTTACTAGT
>Ga0209450_10000967_pt1 | contig 14494 bp, 15 predicted proteins | sample FrelakmetLWP11LW_FD_187149 | JGI IMG/M metagenome (GOLD analysis project Ga0209450, IMG submission 187149) | Freshwater lake sediment microbial communities from the University of Notre Dame, USA, for methane emissions studies - LWP11 LW (SPAdes)... | ecosystem: Environmental > Aquatic >...
TTTTTTTCTCATTAGGCAGATGTTAAAGTTTGTAAAATTTTAATATTCACTTAACTTTCACGTAAGATGAAGAAATTGAATTAATAATTCAATTAATATATTTGTATAGCAATAATCGAACCTGATTAGGATAAATATGTTTATATTATTCAAACTACAAATTAATTAACTTGAAATATATGAAAGCCATTGTACTAGAAAAGCACGGGGCGCCCGATGCCCTTAAATACAAGGAAGATATCAAGACTCCAGCAATATCCACTGACGAGGTGCTTGTGAAAATAGAATCCACGAGTGTAAACAGGGTTGACCTTGTAATCAGAAACGGATATCCGGGGCTGAGTCTGAATTTTCCCCATATTCCCGGAGGAGATATAGCGGGCGTGATTTCAGAAACGGGGAGCAACGTTAAAGAATTCAAGAAAGGCGACAGGGTCGTATGCTGGCCGATAGTAATTACCGAAGAAGATGATTTTGTGCTGAAAGGAAGGGCTTCTTTATCGCCTAAATGGAAATATTTCGGCATGCATATGAACGGTTCTTATGCTGAATATGCAAGCGTGCATAAAAGTTCGCTGGTAAGGCTACCTGATTCAGTGACATTTGACGATGCAGCAGCGCTGCCCGTTGCAGGTCTGACAGCATATCATGCAGTGAATACAGTTGGAAACCTGAAAAAAGGCGAGACATTCTTTATCTGGGGAGGCACAAGCGGACTGGGGATAATTGCAGTTCAGTTAGCGCTAAATTCAGGTGCAGAGGTAATCGCGACCGCAGGTACGGATGAAAAAGCCGAATTGCTGGAAAAACTCGGAGTGAAAAATATATTCAATCATTATAATGATAAAGATATTGCAGGTGAAGTTTTGAAACTAACCGGCGGGTACGGCGCTGATGTTGTACTTGACTACATAGGGCCTGCCACATATGAACAGAGTTTTAAAATGGTCCGCAAAGGAGGTAAAATACTATGGTGCGGAATTATGACAGGCCGTGAAACAAACGTAAGCATTCATATGACTTACCTGCGGCATATCAGCCTGATGGGTTTATATCTCGGGGAAATAAACGAACTTGAAGAACTTGTCAGCATTGTGGCAGAAGGTAAAGTAAAACCTTATATATCGGAAATACTTCCTCTGAAAGATGCGGTAAAAGCTCACACTTTGATACAGGAAGGTAAATCAATCGGGAAAATAATCTTAAAACCATAATAAAATTATCATGAAAAACACAATTTTTATTATTTTAGCATTAATTTTTGCATTTAAAAGCATGTACGCACAGGACGAATACGCAAAACAAAGACTCGCTTCATTCAAGAAAGTAGAAATCGGAGGCGATTTATCACGGCTGACCGATAATGAGAAAAAAATGATTCCTCTTCTTATTGAAGCGGCAAAACTTATTGATGAACTCTTCTGGAAGCAGAATTACGGCGATAAGGAAGCTTTGCTTTCGAAAGTAAAGGATAATGATACAAAACAATTCTGCATGGTTAATTACGGTCCATGGGACCAGCTTAACGACGAAAAACCATTTGTTGAAGGTTTCGGCGCAAAACCTGACGGAGCAAACTTCTATCCTGCTGAAATGACTAAAGCAGATTTTGAAAAAATCAAAGACCCGCTCAAGACTTCGCCTTATTCGATAATCCGCAAAGAAGGTAATGAATATAAGGTCATTATGTACTCGAAAGCATATGAAAAAGAGCTTAAGCAGATTTCATCGTTACTTAAAAAGGCTTCGGCTTATGCAGATGACGCCGGATTGAAAAAATACCTTGAATTAAGGGCTGATGCATTACTGACGGATAATTACCAGCCGAGCGATTTTGCATGGATGGAAATGAAGACGAATACAATTGATATGGTCATCGGACCGATTGAAAATTATACTGACCAGTTGTTTGGTAATAAAACTGCTTTCGAATCATATATACTGATTAAAGACCTTGAATGGAGCAAGAGGCTGGAGAAATTTTCATCTCTTCTGCCTGTACTGCAAAAAGGGCTTCCCGTGGATGAAAAATATAAAAAAGAAGACGCCGGTTCAGAATCAGACCTTAATGCATATGATGCCATATATTATGCGGGAGACTGCAATGCCGGAAGCAAGACAATTGCTATAAACCTTCCTAACGATGAAGAAGTGCAGATTAAAAAAGGTTCGCGCAGGCTTCAGCTTAAAAATATCATGAAGGCAAAATTTGACAATATCATGCAGCCGATATCTGATATAATTATTACGCCGGAACAAAGGAAATATATCAAGTTCAACGCATTTTTTGAAAACGTAATGTTCCATGAAGTTGCTCACGGGCTTGGAATAAAGAATACGATAACAGGAGCGGGAACTGTCAGAGATGCGCTTAAGGAACAGTATTCCGGGCTTGAAGAAGGAAAAGCCGATATACTCGGATTATACCTGGTGACAAAATTATATGAAATGGGCGAACTGAACGAAGGCGATGTTATGGACAACTACGTTACATTCCTGGCGGGTATTTTCCGTTCATGCAGGTTCGGCGCCGCAAGCGCACACGGAAAGGCGAACATGGTAAGGTTTTATTATTTCCAGGAAAAAGGAGCATTCACTAGAAATTCCGACGGAACATATTCGGTGAATTTTGAAAAAATGAAACAGGCCGTTGAATCTTCATCGCAGCAGATAATTAAAATCCAGGGCGACGGAGATTATGCTTCAGCAAAAGGTTTGATTGAAAAAGACGGTTTCATAAAGGAAGATTTAAAGAAAGACCTTGAAAGGATTAACAAAGCCGGCATCCCTGTTGATATAGTGTTTGACCAGGGACTTGAGTTTATAAAGTTCTGAGATTTTTAATTCTATAAAATAAAGGTGGAATGCCTTCAGAAAGTCTGAAGGCATTTTTATTTATACATGAATTTTATGCCAGCCTGTTCCAGAAAGGAAAGAATTGCCAGAATCTGGTAATCTATTCGCTGTTCAATCGGTAATGTTCTCAAGGTTTCTACTGTATAAGATGGAATGCGGAGTTTCTCAATTATGTTGTCCATCGAATGATTCGGCTTATAAGGGAAATACTGTATCCTGAAATGGTACGCCTCATCATTAATATGGAGATTAATCCCAATCTTTGACAGCAGCAAAAAGTCCGGAAAGTTTTCATTATTCGTGATTATTGTCTGCCCGAATGATTTGTCATTCTGCTTCTGGTATAAATTTTCATTAAACTTCGTCCACGCTTCATGAAGGTTTATCACATAATCAGGCCTGAAATCGTTTACAAATTCCATGAAGTCATACGCAAGTCGTTCTTCATAAAGTTCGCCGACCGGGCTTCCCGGAAAAACCTGGTTTAAGTCTGTACCTACTCCTCTAACATTCAGTTCATATGCTTTGATGTTTACTTTTGGAATAAAACCGACAGTCCCTTCCAGTACATTGATGTACTTCATAACCGAATCGCAGGCATATATTCCTGCAATTTCATCACCATGGATTCCCGCATCTATAAGTATTTTTGGATATTCCTTATCGGAACGCAGAATGTAATAAGGTGTCCGGTATTCTGTTTCTTCTCCGATATACGAATCTATAACAATGTGGTTTTTAGCCTGCTTAACAGATGACTGCGGAATTGAAACAGAAGTTACAAAAACAAGCGATATTAAAATTAGTGTCAGTCTCATATTAATCTGACAACAAGTAAAAATACTTTATAATTCATTTATCTTCTTATTCTTACTGCCCCGTAAAAAATGCATGCGAATACGGAAGCAGTCTTCAGTTCCTGCGAAACTCCGGGCAAATTATCGGTTATATCCCAGTTTTTCCATGCATCGCTTCCGCTGTATCTTGCGGACACTCTCATCTCTCCGCCGCTGCCCGTAATTCTCCATTCTTTCCATGCATCTTCACCGGAATAAACCGTTGATACTTTCAGAGAAGTTTTTGAATCCGACACTTCCCAGTTTTTCCATGCATCTTCACCGGAATAAACAGTGCTTATCCTTCCGCTCACGCCTGAAAAACTAAAACTCCAGTTTTTCCATGCATCATCTCCGCTGTACAGAGTCTGAATATACCCGCCGGAATTTGGCAGGCTGACAGACCAGTTTTTCCATGCGTCGTCGCCGGAATAAGTTGTTCTTATGCTTCCGCTTCCGCTGCTGAACCTGACGTCCCAGTCTTTCCATGCATCACTGCCGGAATAAACTGTTGAGACAGATAATAATTTGTTATCCTGAGCGGATACTATGCCGGATAACCCGGTTAAGGTTAATAATAATAAGACTAAAAATAATTTTCTCATATTATGTGATTATTATTTTCAACTAATATATATAAAATTTGTTTCAATTCCATTTCAAAAATAGGGAACAGGCAGAACGGTAAGATGAATTAATAAATTGAATTACAGGTATCGAAAGAATAAATTAACGAAAATAAAACTTAATAATTGAACAGCAGGCTGCCGTCAGAAATGCAAAAATTATCGATTGTCATTCCATCTTACAATGAAGCAGACAATTTAATTTCACTGCTTCCTGAAATAATAAACTTTTCGGAAAACAATAACATCAAAGTTATTCTGACGGATGACGGTTCTACTGACAGCACACCTGCGGTAGCGGGCAAATATACCGATAATCCCTTGTTCAGATACATCAGGCATAAGAAAAACAGGGGATACGGAGCCGCACTGAAAACGGGAATATCAGAAACTGATACAGAGTACGTCATTACATTCGACGCTGACGGCCAGCATAATCCTGATGATGTTAAAAGACTTCTTGATGTGATAATTTCCAAGGATGCTGACCTGGTTATTGGATCGAGGCATGAAAAATATAAGTTCGGGATTATAAAAAGATTCGGTAAGTTCGTAATACGCCTGCTGTCAAAAATTCTAATCCAGAACAGGATTCAGGACCTCAATGCAGGAATGAAGCTCATGAAAACAGAACTTGCAAAAAAATATATCAAGATATGCCCCGATACTTTTGCTTTCAGTGATGTCATTACCCTGGTCTTTGTTTCCGAGAAGAATGTCGTCCTTGAAGAAAATATATCCGTAAACATAAGAAAAGACGGCAAAAGCAAGGTTAACTTCAATACTGCGATGGAAACAGTTATGGAAATAATCAATATCGCAATAATGTTCAATCCGATGAAAATATTTCTTCCTGTGTCTTTCGTATTTACACTTTTTGGAATTATATGGTCATTATACATAGTTATGCAGGGTAAGGGGATAAGCGTTGGTGGAAGCCTTCTGATTGTTCTCGGTATTCTTTCATTTCTTATAGGGCTAATGGCTGAACAACTTTCAAACATCAAAAAGCGGATGATGTGACCGTATGAAATCCCATCACGGAAAATACATCCTGCTGATATTTCTGACTGCATTTTCTCTCCGCACTGTTTATATGCTCGTACCTGAATTCAATTACAACAGCAAAACCGTTCCGGTAAATTTCAATGCAAGGACACAGACTTCGGATGACAGGACTTACGTTGTGCTTGCGTACGGGATACTGAAAAAAGGTTATCCTTACAAAAGCGGGAGTTTCAGCATGTATGCAGGTTTCCTCTATCCGTATATCGTTTCAGCGAACCTGTTATTTTCGGATAATCTTATATACCTGTTTTTATTCCAGATTATGATAGATTCACTCACTGCAGTGCTGATATTTCTGTCAGCGTTGAAGATTTTCGGAAATTTAAAAACGGCTGTTCTGTCAGGTTTCCTTTATGCATTATATTATCCGAATTTTGTTTATACATCCAGGATACTCTCAGAATCCGTATTTACATTTCTCCTTGTATTATCGCTTTATTCGGCGCTGAAAGGATTCAGGGAGAAGAATATAAAATATATTTACCTGTTCAGCGGACTTTTGTCAATATGCGCTCTTATGAAAGCAATGACGCTGTATCTGTTTGTGATTGTTTTTATATATATGCTGTATCTGGCATATAACAGGAAAGTTTTTACAAAGGGCGTAGTATTTACAGCTCTTATATTTCTGCTGATACAGACACCGTATTATTTCACCTCATATGCGACAACCGGCAAAATTGTTGTCGGTTCTACCAACGGATGGTTAATGATTCTGAACGGAACATACCTTCCTACGCTGGGCAATGAACTTAAAGACAGGGATTTCTTTTATTACAGGGACCATCCAGTCGGGAAAATGTACATACTCGAAGATGACCTTAACCTTACCGAATTCCAGATGGATTCGGCGTTCAAATCGCTTGCAAAAGAACAGCTTGTCAATAATCTCGAAACTCAGCCATTTAAATCTGCTTACGTAATGATGCTGCAGGTATCAAGATTCTGGCTTCACATGCCTTATTTTATAAGGTTCAATCCCGGATTCGGAACTATAATAAACGCTGCCGTGAATTCGGTATTGTTATTATTTATGCTGTTTGCTTTTTACCTGAAAGCACTAAAGGAAAAAGACCTGTTTTCAATATTATGCGCGATAATAATTTTTTCATACACGGCACTTCATTCCATTGTATTTTCATCCATCAGGTACTCCGCTCCGCTGATGCCGATTGTAATTGTTTTTGCAATGTACGGCATTCATTCCGCATATAACAGAATTTTCGCACGGAAAGTCAATCAGATTCCCGAATAATCAGAAGAACATTCCTCTGATATCCTTTTTTTCATTTAATTAGAACACATTTTTAGCTAAATTTTAAAATGGAGTTATTTAAAATTGGATTCTTAACGGTTCGCTTAATCGATTTTATCGATATCCTCATTGTATCCTATATTTTTTATAAGCTTTACAGGATTATGAGGGGAACCATTGCATTCCAGATTTTTATTTCTCTTCTTCTTATACTGGGGACGTCATTTCTTGCGCAGATACTGAATTTCCAGGTTTTAGGCTGGCTGCTGAATAAACTTACTGATATCTGGGTTATAGCGCTGATAATACTCTTCCAGCCTGAGATACGAAGATTGCTTATAATAATCGGCAGAACAAGGATAGCGAGATTATTTATGAGGATAGACCTCAACGAAAATGTTACCGAAGTCGTAGATGCATGCGTCGAATTTCAGAAGAACGGCTGGGGCGCATTAATTGTAATAACAAGGTCTGCAGGACTGCAGAATATTGTTGAAACGGGCGAAATGATTGATGCAAAAATCAATAAGGAACTTCTCGTTTCGATTTTCTATCCGCGTTCGCCTCTGCACGACGGGGCAGTTATAATAAATAACAATAAAATTGAAGCCGCAAGATGCCTGCTACCGCTGTCGGAAACTCAGTTTCTGATTAACAGGAGACTCGGTACAAGACACAGGGCGGGACTCGGCATATCCGAACAGTCGGATGCCATTACAGTAATTGTATCAGAAGAGACATCCAATATCTCAGTCGCAGAAGACGGAAAACTGCACATCTGTAAAGATGTTGATGAACTGAAAGAGAGATTAAAAGACGCGATGAGCAGTTCGAACGTTACAAAATCACTGAAATCCATACTCGAATCTACAAAAGACCCGTCCGATGCAGACGCAAATATAAAATAGGATTACATTGAATTATTTAGACCAGCAAAGAAAAGAACTGCTAACGATACTCACAGCCCAGGGGATAAAAGATGAAAAAGTCCTGAGCGCAATAAAGAAAGTAAGGCGTGAAATGTTTGTCAGCCCTGAATTCAAAAGATTTGCCTACGATAATAATGCACTTCCAATCAGCAACAACCAGACAATATCACAGCCTTTCACAGTTGCATTTATGACGGAACTTCTGGAGGTAAAAGAAGGCGATAAAATACTTGAAATTGGTACGGGTTCAGGATACCAGGCTGCAATTCTGAATGAGATGGGAGCAGATGTTTATTCTGTTGAAAGAATAGAACAGCTCTACATTACAGCTAAGAGGACTCTGCATGAGAATGATTACAATGTGCATTTAAAATGCAGCGACGGCACCAGAGGCTGGCCTGAGTATTCACCATATGACGGTATTGTAGTGACGGCGGGAAGCCCCGATTTGCCTCCTTCACTTATTAAGCAGCTGAAAACGGGCGGCAGGCTTGTTATCCCTGTTGGCGGGAAAGAGGTACAGGAGATATGGAAAGCAGTAAAGATACAGGATGATAAGGGAAAGGAATACGTTGATATTTATAAATACAAAAATTTTAAATTTGTTCCTCTAATCGGTAAAGAAGGCTGGTAGTTCCGGTATGCAAAGCTGTTCAGAACAAAATCAATGAAATACCGTTTCCTTACAATCTCAAACAGGGTTACTTCGGAAACTAAGATCCGGAAATCACGGTTCATAGCAAATGCTTTTCCTGCCGTGACTGTTGACGAGGCAAATTCGGTTCTTGAGAAAATCAGAAAAGAATATTATGATGCCGGCCATAATCCTTATTCATACGTATTGTCTGACAGTAATTTATACAGATATTACGATGACGGAGAACCTTCGGGGTCTTCAGGAAGGCCAATTTACGATGCAATAAACAAGCACGATTTAAAAAACATTATTGTTGTAATCACAAGATACTTTGGCGGGATAAAACTCGGTGTCGGCGGTTTGAAAAGGGCTTATTTTGAGACTGCATGTGATTGTTTGGAAAAGTGCATAAAGAAGGAAATTGTATTAAAAAAGCCCCTGGAAATAGAATTTGAATATAGAAATATAAGCCGGGTGATGCAATATATCGAAAAGTCAGGATTTACAATAACAAATAATAAATCTGCCGACAAAGTGATTTTATCACTCGAAGTTCCGTTATCGGAAGTAAAGGGATTTTATAACGGAATTACCGAAATAACAGGGGGGAAAGCATCAATAAAGGAAGTCTTACTGTGAATCAGCTGCCTGCAAGGAACAATTTATAGAAATCCGCAATTTTCTGTATAATTCTCTATATTTGAGTTGACTAAAATATATAATTTAGCTATTTTTAAGGTTTCAAATATTTTGATAAATATAAATTTAGACTCGGTTGCCAACATTAAATCAATTAGTTAGAAAAGGACGGAAGGATAAGGTTTACAAGAGTAAAGCTCCGGCTATGGATGCATGCCCTCAGAAAAGGGGAGTATGCACCCGTGTATACACGACCACGCCGAAAAAACCTAACTCTGCTCTCAGAAAAGTTGCAAGGGTAAGGTTAACAAACGGAATGGAAGTTACAGCTTACATTCCCGGCGAAGGTCACAATCTTCAAGAACATTCCATAGTTTTAATCAGGGGCGGAAGAGTAAAAGACCTTCCGGGCGTTAGGTATCACATCATTCGTGGTGCAATCGATACCGCTGGCGTCGCCAATAGAAAGAAATCACGTTCAAAATACGGAGCCAAAAAGGCGAAAGAATCCGTAGCAAAATAGTTTTCAAATATAAAATATATCTTTTTTAATGAGAAGAAAAAGAGCAGAAAAAAGGATCAGAGTGCCTGATTTCAAGTACAATGATGTATTGTTAGGCAGATTCATTAATTCGGTTATGAAAGAGGGCAGAAAAGCAGTTGCCCAGAAATTATTATATCAGGCTTTTGATATAATTGAAGAAAAGACAAAGACTAACCCTCTTGAGATTTTCACAAAAGCTATTAACAACGTAATGCCTTCAATAGAAGTAAGGTCAAGAAGGGTCGGCGGTTCAAACTACCAGATTCCTACGGAAGTCAGGCCTGACAGGAGGATTGCTCTTGCTATTAAATGGCTTTTGACCTATGCAAGAGCAAGGGGTGAAAAGACAATGTCGCAGAGGCTTGCCAATGAACTGATGGCTGCATCAGTCGGAGAAGGAAGCTCTGTCAAAAAGAAAGAAGATGTTCATAAAATGGCGGAAGCAAACAAAGCTTTTGCGCATTTCAAATGGTAATCATTTTATAAAGAAGGAGAAGAATTTTTTAGATGCCAAGGCAAGTTCCAATAGAGAAAACGCGTAACATCGGTATAATGGCTCATATAGATGCCGGTAAAACCACAACAACTGAAAGGATTTTGTACTACACCGGAAAGCTGCACCGTATGGGTGAAGTGCATGAAGGCGGCGCTACGATGGACTGGATGGAACAGGAAAAAGAAAGAGGAATCACAATAACATCTGCGGCTACGACGTGTAAATGGAATGATCACAGGATTAATATTATTGATACCCCGGGGCATGTGGATTTTACGGCTGAAGTGGAACGTTCGCTCAGGGTTCTTGACGGAGCGGTTGCTTTGTTTTGTGCCGTAGGAGGCGTTGAACCTCAGTCTGAAACAGTCTGGCGCCAGGCCGACAAGTATGGCGTACCGCGAATTGCTTTTGTTAATAAGATGGACAGGGTAGGAGCGGATTTTTTTCATACAATACAGATGATGAAGGACAGGCTGAAAGCCAATGCAGTTCCTATCAATCTGCCTGTTGGACAGGGAGATATGTTCAAGGGAATCATTGACCTTATCAGTATGAAAGCACGTATGTTCAATGAGGACACTCTCGGTGCTACATTTGAAGATATTGATATACCTGCTTCCATGAAGACCCAGGCAAATGAATACCGCCAGAAACTTCTTGAAGCTGTGTCTGATGTTGATGATACTCTGCTGGAAAAATTTCTTGAAGGAAAAGAAATAACTCCCGAAGAAATAATGAATGTATTAAGGAAAGCAACTATACAGGTAAAAATAATACCCGTACTATGCGGTTCATCATTTAAGAACAAAGGTGTCCAGAATCTCCTTGATTCAATTGTAGATTTATTGCCGTCTCCTGCTGATTCGAAAACTATAATGGCGCACCATTTACACAAGGACGACCATATAGAAAGAGAAGTATCTGATAAGGAAAAGTTTACTGCTCTTGCTTTCAAAATTATGACTGATCCTTATGTCGGGAAGCTCTGCTTCTTCAGGGTTTATTCAGGAACCGCGAAAGCAGGAAGTTATGTTTATAACTCAATAACAGGCAAAAAGGAAAGATTTGGAAGATTACTGCAGATGCATGCAAATCACAGGGAAGATGTAGATGAAGTATTCTGCGGAGATATAGCGGCCGCCGTCGGACTGAAAAATACAAAAACAGGCGATACATTATGCACGGAAGATGACCCGATAATTATGGAAAAGATAACGTTTCCTGAACCCGTCATACAGATAGCTATCGAGCCGAAAACAAAAGCAGACCAGGACAGGCTTGGCGAATCACTCGGAAAATTATCCGATGAAGATCCTACGTTCAGGGTTAGCAGTGATGAAGATACAGGACAGACTCTTATAGCGGGTATGGGCGAACTGCATCTTGAAATTATTGTTGACAGGTTAAAAAGAGAATTCAAGGTTGATGCCAACGTTGGCAAGCCGCAGGTAGCATACAAAGAAACAATCAGAAAGAAAGTTACTCAGGAGCATAAATTTGTCAGGCAATCAGGCGGTAAAGGCCAGTTCGGACATGTATGGATTATCCTCGAGCCGAACGAAAAAGGAAAAGGATTTATATTCGAGAATAAAATTGTCGGAGGTGTTATTCCAAGGGAATACATACCCGCAGTTGAAAAAGGTATAGAAGAAGCGATGAAGAACGGGGTTCTTGCAGGATATCCCGTTGAGGACGTCAAGGCGACGCTTTTTGACGGTTCTTATCATGATGTTGATTCTTCTGAAATGGCATTCAAGATTGCAGGTTCAATGGCTTTCAAAGAAGCTGCTAGAAAAGCCAGTCCGGTACTGCTTGAGCCGATTATGGACGTTGAAGTTGTGACACCTGATGATTACATGGGTTCCGTTATGGGTGATTTAAGTTCAAGAAGAGGAAGAATTGAAGGTCAGTCACAGAGAAGCGATGCACAGGTTATAAGATCGATGGTGCCGTTGTCTGAAATGTTTGGTTATGCAACTACATTAAGGTCAATGACACAGGGAAGAGCGATTTACACAATGCAGTTTTCGCATTACGATGAGGCTCCGAAAAGCATTTCAGAGAAAATCATCGAAAATTATACAGGAAATAGAAGATAGTTCTTTGATATTTCAGGGTCAGTTCCGAAAGGAATAGAACTCGTCAATCAGACACGAAATAAGCTCTATAAAATCTTTAGCACGACTCCGCGGATTGTGTGAAGATTTCCGTCTTTCAGACAAAACTGGGTCAGTAGCTCAGTTGGTTAGAGCGCGTGCCTTATAAGCACGAGGTGGGAGGTTCAATTCCTCCCTGACCCACAAGATTTTTTTAATTTTAATAAACAAACTTTAAATAACTTCTTATAGGAGATAAAGAGAAATGGCAAAAGAAACATATGACGTGTCGAAACCACACGTTAATATTGGAACCATCGGGCACGTTGACCATGGAAAAACTACGTTAACCGCTGCCATCACTATGTGCTTAGCAAGAAAAGGCTCAGCAAAAGTAAGAAAATTTGATGATATTGATAAAGCACCTGAAGAAAAAGCAAGAGGAATTACGATTGCTACTGCTCACGTTGAATATCAAACAGAAAAAAGACACTATGCACACGTTGACTGTCCGGGTCATGCTGACTATGTCAAGAATATGATTACCGGTGCTGCACAGATGGACGGCGCCATTCTCGTAGTAGCAGCTACAGACGGTCCCATGCCGCAAACAAGGGAGCACATTCTGCTGGCGCGTCAGGTAGGCGTACCTGCAATGGTAGTATACCTGAATAAAGTTGATGCAGCCGATCCTGAGCTGCTTGAACTCGTTGAAATGGAAATCAGAGAGCTTCTTTCGAAGTATGAATTCCCCGGAGACGACATTCCGATCATCAGAGGTTCAGCCCTGAAGGCTATGGAAGCCGGTTTGGACGAAACCATCGGAATTGACGATGAAAGATTCAAATCAATCTGGGAACTTATGGATGCAGTAGATTCATACATTCCTGAACCGGCACGCGAAACCGACAAACCGTTCCTGATGTCGGTAGAGGACGTTTTCTCAATCACCGGCCGTGGCACAGTAGCTACCGGAAGAGTTGAAAGAGGAAAAGTAAAAGTCGGTGACGAAGTTGAACTTATAGGTCTCGGTGCGCACAAGAAAACAGTTGTTACAGGCGCTGAAATGTTCAACAAGACACTTAATGAAGCAGTAGCAGGTTTTAACTGCGGACTTCTTCTCAGAGGTATTGACAAGAAAGAAATCGAAAGAGGAATGGTAATTGCCAAACCGGCCAGCGTAACCCCGCATACCAAATTTGAGGCGCAGGTTTACGTGCTGTCGAAAGAAGAAGGCGGAAGACATACACCGTTCTCAAACAACTACAGGCCACAGTTCTATTTCAGAACTACTGACGTTACGGGTGTTGTTACATTACCTGATGAAGTTCAAATGGTAATGCCGGGCGACAACGTAGATGGTCTGAAAATTGACCTTATTGCCCCGATTGCGATGGAAGATAAATTAAGATTCGCTATCAGGGAAGGCGGCAGAACAGTAGGTTCAGGCGTTGTAACAAAAATTATTGAATAATAACAAAATGCGGCTAGGAGCGGTATGTAACCGCTCTTTAACCGTATAAATTAAATTTTAAAAAAATTGGCTACTCAAAAAATCAGGATTAAATTAAAATCTTACGACCATACCTTGCTCGACAAATGGACGGAGAGGATAATAAAAACGATCAAACAGACCGGCGCAATAGTCAGCGGACCAATTCCTCTGCCTACCAAGAAGAATGTTTATACGGTTCTGAGGTCGCCTCACGTGGACAAAAAGTCTCGCGAGCAGTTTGAGACAAGGTCTCACAAACGGTTGATTGATATTCTTAATTCTTCCAACAAAACAGTCGATGCATTGACTAAGCTGGATCCTCCGGGCGGAGTTGATATCGAGATTAAAGTTTAATCGTAAGATTTAACAAAAATAAAATTAAAAGAAATGTTAGGTATATTAGGAAAAAAAATCGGTATGACTACATTCTTTGAGGATTCCGGAAATGCGATACCATGCACAGTTATTGAGGCAGGTCCGTGCGTTATCACGCAAATCAAAACAAGGGATAAAGACGGATATGAAGCAGTTAAAGTTGGTTTCGGAACAAAGAAAGAAAAAAGGGTCGGAAAACCTCAGAGAAAAGAATACCAGGATTTAAAAATAGCTCCTCCACGCTTTATTAAGGAATTAAGGGACCTCGAAATTCCCGACCTTAAAGTAGGCGATGAGATTAAAGTCAGCAATATTTTTAAAACAGGAGATAAGGTTAAAGTAACCGGAACGTCAAAAGGCAAGGGATTTCAGGGCGTCGTGAAAAGGCACGGATTTGCCGGCGGCGTCAGAACTCACGGACAGAGCGACAGGGAAAGAGCTCCAGGTTCAATCGGCGGATCTTCTTACCCTTCAAGGGTATTCAAGGGACAGAGGATGGCAGGAAGAATGGGCGGCGATAAGGTTACTGTCAAGAATCTTAAAGTTGTCAAAATCATTCCCGATTCAAACCTTATTCTCATTAAAGGTGCCATTCCGGGTGCAAACTCAGGTTTGGTGGAAATTTATAAGAATTAAAAGATG
>Ga0209450_10000969_pt1 | contig 14480 bp, 12 predicted proteins | sample FrelakmetLWP11LW_FD_187149 | JGI IMG/M metagenome (GOLD analysis project Ga0209450, IMG submission 187149) | Freshwater lake sediment microbial communities from the University of Notre Dame, USA, for methane emissions studies - LWP11 LW (SPAdes)... | ecosystem: Environmental > Aquatic >...
TGTTGCCGATGTCGTCGTGCCAGGCCCGGCCCTTGACGCTGAAGGCGATCTTCGTCCCGGCCGCGTTCTCGACGACGATCTCGGCGTCCCGGACGGCCCGGATGACCGTCCGGGTGAACTTGGCCATCTCCGAGAAATCGATGGCCACCAGCCGCTCCATCATGTCCCGGGTGATCCCGGGCATCATGCAGATCCGGCCGTGCTTGGACCCCTGCGCGACCATGAAGCCCCGGAAGGGCTTCTCGGCGAAGCGGCCCTCGAGGAGGTAGGTCGTGACCGACGCGCTAGCGATGAGCGCCTTGAACTGCCGGGTCGGCTCCGTGATGGGCCGCAGGGTCTCGGTCATGAGATAGGTGGTGACCTCGGCGCCGGCCTGCTTGGCGTAGAAGGCCAGGGCCTCGGCGATCTCGAGCTTCGGCGTGTCGGTGACGAGCAGGTATTTCTCGCCTTTGCGGATCCGGAGCGCCTGGTTGACGGCCCGGTCGGCGGCCGCGTAGAGCCTGTCATTCTTCATGGGGAACCTCCGTTCTCGCTGTCCGGTCATTTCTGTCGCCGCGCGTCCCAGTAGACGAAGCCGCAGAGCAGGGCGAACGCGGCCAGGCTGATGATCTGCCCGTAGCTCTCGAACCAGGACGCGGGCGCACCGTCGACCCAGCGTCCGCCCTCGAAGACCATGGAAATGCCGAGACTGACATAGTGGTCGAGGTTGGTCAGCTTGAGGATGGCCAGGACGATGCCCATGAGAGCGCCGCCGGCGATGAACCCGGACGAGATGAGCGTCCCGCGGTTGTTGCGCCGCTCGGCCAGCTCCTTGTCCTTGGTCGACTTCTTGACGAGGTGGGAGATGAAGCCGCCGACCAGCAGCGGGGTCGTCAGCGGCAGGGGCAGGTACATGCCCAGGGCGAAGGCCAGCGGCGGCACCTTGGCCAGCTCGGCGACCAGGGCCACCGAGGCGCCCATGGCGTAGAGAAGCCAGGTCACGGGCTCGCGGGACATCATCGACTTGATGACCGTGGCCATGAGATTGGCCTGGGGCGCGGCCAGGGCCCCGCTCTGGAAGGAGAAGGCCTTGTCGAGGATGTAGATGGCCACGCCGACCGTCAGCGCCGAGACGAGGATGCCGGCGAACTTGAACCGCTCCTGGTTGCGCGGCGTCGCGCCGAGCCAGTAGCCGACTTTGAGGTCGGTGATGAAGCTGCCCGAGATCGACAGGGCCGTGCAGACGACGGCCCCGATGAGCAGGGCGACGGCCATGCCCTCCTCGCCGGCCAGGCCCGCGCCGAGCAGGAGGACGCTCGACAGGATGACCGTGATCAGGGTCATGCCCGAGACGGGATTGGTCCCGACGATGGCGATGGCGTAGGCGGCGACCGTCGTGAACAGGAAGGACAGCAGGATGCAGATGACGACGCCGATGATGGCCAGCTTGAGGTTCGAGATCCACAGGAAATAGAGGAACAGGCCCGCGGCCGTGGCCGCCAGGCCGAGGATGATGGTCTTCATGTTGAGGTCGCGGTCGGTCCGGGCGACCGCGGCCGCGCCGCCCTTCTTGCCCTTGAAGATCTCGCGGAAGCCGAGCGAGAACGACTTGATCATGACCGGCATGGACTTGATGATGCCCAGGACCCCGGCCATGAAGATGGCCCCGATGCCGATGTTGCGGACGTAGGTCGTGAAGATCTGCGTCTCGCTCATCCCGGAGATGGGGACGGTGCCCGGGTAGACGGCCCCGGGCACGTGCTGACCCAGGAACCAGATGGCCGGGATGAAGGCGAAGTGCGACAGCAGGCCGCCGGCGACGATGACCGCGTTGTAGCGCAGGCCGATGACGTAGCCGAGGCCGAGGAAGGCCGAGAGGGCGTCGATCTTGAGGACCATCTTGGTCTTCACGGCCAGATCGTCCACGAAGGGCAGGAAGCGGAAGGTGATCATCTCGTCCCAGAGGCGGACGCCGATGGCCAGGAACTCGTAGACGCCGCTGACGACGACGCCGAGGATGAGGGCCATGGCCTGCTGGCCCCCGGATTCGCCGGAGACCAGGATCTCGGTCGTGGCCGTGGCCTCGGGGAAGGGGAGCTTGCCGTGCTGCTCGACGCAGAAGTAGCGCCGGAGGGGCGTCAGGAACAGGACGCCGAGGCAGCCGCCGAGGAAGGTCGACAGGAAGATCTTGACGATGTCCGTCGGCAGGCCGAGGATGTAGAGGGCCGGGATGGTGAAGATGGCCCCGGCGACGAGCGCTCCGGAGGCGGCGCCGATCGACTGGAGGATGACGTTCTCCAGGATGGTGCTCTTCCTCTTATAGACGTAGCCGATGCCGACGGCCAGGATGGCCACGGGGATGGCGGCCTCGGGCACGGTCCCCACCTTGAGGCCCAGGTAGGCGATCGAGAAGGTGAAGAAAAGGGACATGAACAGCCCCCAGATCACGGACCGGGCGGTGACCTCGGGGACGCCCGCTTCCGCGGGGACGTAGGGCTTGTAGGACTGGCCGGGGGGGAGCTCCTGATAGGCTTCAGGCGGCAGGGACTTCCGGGACGTCTCCATCGCGGTCTCCTTTCGCAGCGTGTCGTTTATGAAAAAAACTCAGGCTGTGAGACTCAGGACGTCTTGGTGTACCTCGAAAGCACGTCTTCGCTGAGGCGCTGGAAAGCTTCGGCGTCGACCTTGACCTTCTTCTCCTCGCGGGCCTTGGCCATGTAGGACTGGAGGAACTTGTTCTTCTTCTCGCCGAGGAGGGTGTCCCGCTCGGTGGCCTTGACCTTGTCGAACTCCTCCCGGGTCGCCTCCTTCCTCTCGAGGACGCGGAAGAGGGCGTAGCCATCGTCCACGGCCACCGGCTCGCTGGCCTGCTTGAGCGGCAGGCTGAAGACGAGGCGGTCGACCTCGGGCCGGTCGCCGATGAGACCCAGGTACTGCTCCTTCTTGTGGGCCTCGACGAACTTGTACTCGAGCTTGAGCTTGGTCGAGTCCCCGCTCCAGTCGTCCTTGAGCGACGCCCGGGCCTCCCGGAGCCTGGCCAGGGCCTTTTCCTTCTTGAGGGTGTCGAGGATGTCCGTGGCGACCTGGCCGCGGACCTCTTCGAACGTGGCCGGACGCTCCGGTTCGACCGTCTTGAGCTCGGCCAGGGCCTCGCCCGCGTAGGTGAAGATGGGGGCGGAGATGTCCTTCTCCTTGAGCGCGAACAGGGACTCGCTGACGGCCCCGGACGAATCGAAATCGCCCAGCGGATCGCCCTTCTTGAGGGCGCCGGTCGAGGCCGGCTTGAGGCCCTCCTTCTGCGCGGCGACGTCGAGGCTCTTCTCCTTGCGGGCCAGCTTCTCGAGCCGCTGGATGCGCTCGGCGACGAGGGCCCGGGCCTTCTCCTCTTCGAGGATGCCCTTGATCGTGGCCGACACCTCGGCCAGGGATTTGGTCAAGGCCGCGGTCTTGGCCGTGACCTTGAACACGGCCGCCCCGGCGTCGGTCTCGACCACGTCGGAGACGCCGCCCTGGTCGAGCCCGCCCACGGCCTCGGTCTCGGGAGCCGTGAGGGACCGCCAGTCGTAGAGCCCCCAATCGCCGCCCGCGGCGGCCTTGTCGTCCTTGGAGAACGCCCTGGCCAGCCCGGCGAAATCCTCGCCCCCGGCCGCGCGCTTCTGCACGCTCCGGGCCTGGGCCATTACGGCCTCCTTGTCGGTGGCCGTGAAGGGCAGCCAGATCCGGCTGGCCTGGGCCGTCTCGGGTTCCTGGAACTGGGCCGTGTTGTCCCGGTAGTACTTGGAGATCTCGTCGTCCTTGACCGCGGCCTCCTTCTTGAGGTCGGCGGTCCGCAGGACGACGTAGTCGGCCGTGCGCCGTTCGGGCATCCTGTAGCCCGCGGCGTTCTTGTCGAAGTGGGCCCGGAGCTCGGCTTCGGCGGGCGCCGCGGCGATCTCGGTCTTGGCCGTCTCGGCGACGAGGTATTCGATCTTGGCCGAATCGTTCTGCTTCCGGTAGGACTCCCAGACTTCGTCGTCGGTGACGAAGAGCCCGGCGGTCAGGACCCCGACGACCTTGCCGATGAGGACCTCCTGGCGGAGCCCGGCCTCGAAATCGGCCAGATCGATGTGGTTGTAATCCAGGATGCGTCGGTAGTCCTCGAAGCCGACGAACTGGCCGTTCTGCTGCAGGGCCGGGAAGGCGACGATCTTGGCCCGGACCTCGGCGTCGGTCGCCCGCAGGCCCATGTCCGCGGCGATCTGCAACAGCAGCCGCTGCTGGACGAGCTGCTCCAGGGTCTGCTGCGGGATGCCGAGCTGCTGGATGAGGCCGGCGTTGAGGTCCCCGCCGAACTGCTTCCGGATGGCCTCGAGCCTGGTGCGGAGGGCCTGGAAGTACTCGTCGGCGGTGATCTTGGCGCCGCCGACGGAGGCCAGGGCGTTGGACCGGGTGGTCTCGCCCAGGCGGCCGGCGCCGCCCCAGATGGCGAAGATGGCGATGATGAACGTGGCGACGATCAGCCAGAGGATGGGCTTGAGCGACTTGACGTTCCGTCTCATGGTTTTCAGCATGGGATCACCTCGAACGGCGTCGCCGCTCTTCGTCGAAAAGGGGACGCAGCTTCTGATAGGTCGTGTCCAGGTCCTCGATGAAGACCCGGGTGCCCCCGACGAGGGGCATGAAATTGGAATCCCCCGTCCAGCGGGGGACGATGTGCAGATGGTAATGCCCGGTGATGCCGGCGCCCGCGCTCGCGCCCAGGTTCATGCCGGCGTTGAAGCCCTGCGGCCCGTAGGCCCGGCCGAGGACGCGGAGGGCCCGCTGGAGGAGCTCGGCCAGCTCGTTCCTCTCGGCGGGGCGGGCCTGGGCGAAGTCGCCCAGGTGCCGCTTCGGCGAGATCAGGAGATGGCCGGGCGTGTACGGGAAGCGGTTGAGCAGGATGAAGTTGTACCGGCCGCGCCAGACCACGGCCGCGGCCTGATCGTCGCGGCTCTTGAGCGCCTCGCAGAAGATGCAGCGTTTCGTGGTCAGGCCCCGGCGGACGTAGTCGGCCCTCCAGGGGGCGGCGATGTAGCGCATTACTTGTTGATCAGCTCCTTGAGGAGCTTGCTCGGCTTGAAGTAGAGGACCTTCTTCGGCGGGACCTTGACCGGCTCGCCCGTCCGCGGGTTGCGCCCGGCCCGGGACGTCCGCTTTCGGAAGCGGAAGCTGCCGAAGCCGCGGATCTCGATCTCCTCCCCGCGGAGAATGGCCTCGCGGATGGTCTCGAAGAACAGGTTGACGCCTTCTTCGGCCTCCTGCTTCGGGATGTTCAGTTCCTGGGAGATCTTGTTGGTCAAGTCCGCCTTAATCATGGGTGTCCTCCTTCTTGGTTCGCTTCTTGGGGGCCTTAAAACCCTTCAGTTGGTCCCGCATGACGTCGCCGAGGGTCATCCGGTCGTTCTGGGATTCCATGAAGCGCTGGAAGTCCTGTTTCTCCATGTCGTAGATGGCCTGCTTGAAGCTCAGGGAGATCTTCTTGGCCTTGGGATTCATCTTGATGATCTTGGCGTTGCGTTCGTCGCCCACGGCGAACGCGTCGGACGGCTTCTCGAGCTTCTTCTCGTCGAGCTCGGCGGTGAAGACGACGCCCTCGATGCCGGGGACGATCTCGACGAAGGCGCCGAAATCGGTCAGGCGGACGATCTTGACCTTGACCACGTCGCCGGGCTTCTGGCGGGTGAAGAACTCCTCCCAGATGTCCCCTTCGAGCTGCTTCATCCCCAGCGAGACCTTCTGCTTGTCGACGTCGATGTTGAGGACGATGACCTCGAGCTCCTGGCCGACCTGGAGCTTCTCGGAGGGGTGTTTGACCTTCTCCCAGCCGATGTCGGAGATGTGGACGAGCCCCTCGATGCCCTTCTCGACCTCGACGAAGGCGCCGAAGTCGGTCAGGCTGGTGACCGTGCCCTTGACCCGGGAGCCGATGCCGTGGGCCTGCCGGAAGGTCTCGAGCGGGTGCGGGGAGGCCTGCTTGAGGCCGAGGGAGATGCGCTTGGTCGTCGGGTTGACGTCGAGGATATTGACCACGACCTCCTGGCCCGGGCTCAGGACCTTCTTGGGGTGGACGAGCTTGCGCGACCAGGTCAGATCGGAGATGTGGACGAGGCCCTCGACGCCCTTCTCGAGCTCGACGAAGGCGCCGAAATCGGTCAAGCTGGAGACCTTGCCTGCGATCTTCTGGCCGGCCTGGTACTTCTCGGCGATGTTGGCCCAAGGGTCGGGCGTCAGCTGCTTGAGGCCCAGGGAGATCTTCTCGTCCTTCTCGCTGAAGTCGAGCACGACGACCTCGACCTCCTGGCCGACGGTCAGGTGCTCGGAGGGATGCGCGCTCTTGCCCCAGGAGATGTCCGAGACGTGGAGCAGGCCCTCGATGCCGCCGAGGTCGACGAAGGCGCCGAAGTTGGTCAGGGACTTGACCCGGCCGGCGACCTTCTGGCCCTTGGCCAGGCCGCCGAAAACGTGCTTCCTCTTCTTCTCCCGCTCGTCCTGGAGGACGAGCTTGCGTGACAGGACGGCGTTCTCGGTCTTGCGGTCGAATTTGAGGACCCGGAACTTCAGGGTCTGCCCGATGAGGTGCGAGGCGTCCCTGACCTGGCGGATGTCGACGTGGGACTCGGGCAGGAAGGCGGAGATGCCGACGTCGACGTTGAAGCCGCCCCGGGTCCTCTCGATGACCGTGCCGGTGACGACGTGGCCGTGCTCGAAGGCCTGGTCCAGGTCCTCGATGGCCCGCCGCCCGTCGGCCAGCTTCTTGGACAGGACGAGATAGCCGTCCTTGAGGTCGGTCTTCTCGAGCATGGTCTCGACCTCGCTCCCCGGCCGCAGCTCGGCCAGGACCCGGGGGTCGGTGAACTCCTCATTGGGGATGAGGCCCTCGGTCTTGAAGCCGACGTCGACGATGACGTGGGTCGGGGTGCATTTGATGACCCGGCCCTTCAGGAGCTTCCCCATGGTGATCTCTTTGGTGCTGTATTCGTAGCGGTCGAGCAGGTGCTCGTAGTCTTCCGACGACATCCTTTCGTCGCGTTCGGGCTGCTTGGTCGGCTCGGTCATGGCGCAAAGCTCCTCAGTTGAAGATACGGGAACGTCCCTCCGCGAAGGCCCCGGAAAGAACGTTCATCCTATCGAAGAAACCTCGTGTTGTCAACTCTAAGTCCCGATACGGCCTTAACTTAGGGGCTAGGCCTCGACGGCCTTCTCCTCTTCGAGGATCTTGGCGATCTCCGTCTCGGAGGGCAGCCCCTCGAGGCTGTCGAGGCCCAGGTAGAGCAGGAACTCCTCGGAGGTCCGGTAGACGAGGGGATTGCCGGGGGCCTTCTTCCGGCCGACGATCTTGATCAGCTTCTTGTCGAGCAGGGTCTTCAGCGAGCCGGTCGAGTCGACGCCCCGGACGGCCGAGATCTCCGATTGGGTCACGGGCTGGCGGTAGGCGATGACGGCCAGGGTCTCGAGGCCGGCCGACGACAGCCGGTTCTTGCGCTCGATCTGGAGCAGGCGGCGGACCTCGCGGTCGTGGCCGGGCTTGGTCGAGAAGATCCAGCCCCCGCCGGCCCGGATGATGTGGATGCCGCGCTCGCCGGCGCCGTAGCCGGCGACGAGCTCGTCGACGGCGGCCTGGATGTCGGCGGCCGGGACGCCCTCGAGCACGGCCTGCAGCCGCTCCAGGGACACGGGCTCCTGGGACACGAAGATGAGGGATTCGACGAGGGCCTTGAGGTCGTCAGTCATGGGCGGCCGTCCTGCGCGCGTCCTTGCGGAGCCAGACGCGGATCGTCTTGAAGAGCTCGTCCTGGACGGCCACGGCCACCCGGGACTTGACCAGCTCGAGGATGCAGAAGAAGGAGACCAGGGCCTCCTCGAGCGAGGCGTGGGACTCGAAGTATTCGAGGAAATCGATCACGGACCTCTCGTGGAGGAGCGTCACCAGCTCCTTCATCTTGACCTCGGTGGACACGTCCCGGCCGCGGATGATCCGCGTGTCGTCGGCCTCGCGGCGCTTCATCATCAGGAAGAAGGACTCGGCCAGATCGAACAGGGACAGCTCCACCGGCTCGAGCTCGCTCTCGCCGTGGAGAGGCGGGATGAAATCCCGCTTCCACTGGAGGATCTGGACGTCCTCCCGCTCGCGGAGGAGGGAGCAGGCCGCCTTGACCCTCGAGTACTCGAGGAGGCGGTCGACGAGGACGCGGCGCGGGTCCTCGTGCTCGGCCAGGTCGGTCTCCCGCGGCAGGAGCATCTGGGACTTGATGTAGATGAGCAGCGCGGCGATGAACACGAACTCGGCCTCGCGGTCGAGGTTGATCTCCGTCTTGCGGTCGAGGTAGCCGAGGTAGTCGCGGGTGATGGCGGCGATGGGGATGTCGTGGATATCGATCTTCTTCTTGCGGATGAGGAAGAGGAGCAGGTCGAGCGGGCCCTCGAAGACGTCGAGCCGGACCTGGTAGCCTTCGGCCGCCTCCGCCGCCGGCGGCGCGAGGGGGGCGTCCTCGACGGGCAAGATCTCGGGGGATGTCTCGGTCATGTTACAGGAAGATGATGCGGCCGATAATGTCCAGGATGGGACCGATGATGACCCTCAGGAGGCCCAGCACGATCAAGCCCATGACGATGAAGATCCCGTATGGCCTCAGGTTGTCGTAGGCCGCGGCCGCCCTGTCGGAGAGGAGCCCCGACAGCACGCCGCTCCCGTCCAGCGGATGCACGGGGATCAAATTGAAGACGGCGAGATAGGTGTTGACGAGTATGAAGAAGAAGAGGACGAGCACGAGCCCCTCGAGGGGATAGATCCCGGCGTGGAGCTGTTGATCCCCTCTGAGAAAACGGGCCAGGAACCCGATCGTGCCCGGCTGGACGGCCTTGACGACCAGGATGAGGACCAGGGACACGGCCGCGGCGGTCATGTTGGCCGCCGGGCCGGCGAAGGAGATCCAGAGGTTGTCTCGCCGGGGATGGCGGAGGTTCCGGGGATTGACCATGACCGGCTTGGCCCAGCCGAAGACGGGCGCGCCGGCGATGCGCAGCATGAGAGGAAGGAGGACCGTGCCGATCGGATCGATGTGGGCGAGGGGATTGAGGGACACGCGGCCCATGGCCGCCGCCGTCGGGTCGCCCTTTTTCATCGCCGCCCAGGCGTGGGCGGCCTCGTGAATGGTGATGGCGAAGAGGAGGGCGAACAGGCTGAGGACGGTTTCCAGGCTGAAGATGTTTGCAAGGTTTGTCATGGCTAAAAAGAATATCTTTTATAGCACATCCGGAAGGATCCGTAAACAGCGCCGCGTCCGGATCAGTGGGACTCGAGGACGAGCTCGTAGCCCTCGCGGACGGGGTCCGACAGGAACAGCGGCATGAACTTGACCAGCTGTTCCTGGTAGTAGCGGTTCTCCTCGTTGGCCACCGCCGAGGCCTCGTCGTCCCAGAAGGTCAGAGCGACGCAGCGGGCCGCCTGACGGTCGGCCAGGACGTAGAAGCCCCGGAAGCCCTTCTGGGCCCGGGCCGCGGGAATGACGCTTTCCTCGAAGATGCGGAGGCCCTCGTCGTACATCTCGACGCGGAAGGTCAGCGTGGTCATGCGGACGAAGATGTTCCCGCCCACCGTCGGTCGACGGTCCTTGCTGTCCGCCGCGGCCGGGATCATGAATCCGGTCCGGCGGCCGACCCGGAGACGCATCGGTGCCGGCCCCTCCCTGACCTGAGAATACAATAGACCCCTCGGCCGCCGGAGTCAACCGGCCTCAAAAAACGAGGGACGGATCGCGGAAGACCTCCCGGCCGTCGAGGAGCGTCAGGAGTACCTTGATCCGCCCGATCTCGGAGGGCGGAACGGCGTACAGGTCGCGGTCGAGGACGATCAGGTCGGCCGCCTGGCCGGCCGCCAGGGTGCCCCGCCAGCCTTCCTCGTGGCTGAGCCAGGCGCCGTTCACGGTGTAGGCCCGGAGCATGGTCGTGAGATCGACCTGCTCCTCGGGGATCCAGGCCTTGCCCGGGGGGTCGTCGGGCCCCCGGCGGGTCAGGGCCACCTGGATGGCCTGGAGCGGGTCGAGGGAGGAGACCGACCAATCGCTGCCCCCGGCGATCGCGGCCCCGGTCCGGGCGACGCTCCCGATCGGGTAGAGCCAGCGCGACCGGGCCGGACCAAGGATAGGCAGGGTCAGGTCGGTGATGTAGGGATCGGCGTAAGCCCACAGGGCCTGGAAATTGGCCGCGGCGCCGAGCCGCCGGAAGCGCGGGATGTCGGCGGGATCGATGAGCTCGAGGTGGGCGATGTGGTGGCGCATGTCGCGGAAGCCGTTGGTCCGGCCGGCCGCTTCGAAGGCGTCGAGGGCCATGCGGACGGCCCGATCGCCGATGGCGTGGACGTGGATCTGGAATCCGGCCCGGTCGAGGGCCACGGCCAGCGCGTCGAACGCCTCGGGCTCGAGGAGCGGCCGGCCCGGGTCGCCCGGGCGGTCGACATAGGGCTCCAGGAGCGCGGCGGTGTGCGGCTCCATGACCCCGTCCGCGAAGATCTTGGCCGCGGTCGCCTTGAGCCGCCGGCCCGCGTATCGCCGGCGAAGCTCCGTCAGCCGCCCGGTCTCGGAAACGCCGCGATCGGTGTCCACGTGGAGCGAGGCCAGGACCCGGACCGAGAGCTCCCCGGCGCGGTCGAGGGCCGCGTAGGCGTCGAGGAGAGCCGGGCCGGCGCTGGCCTCGATGATCGACGCGATGCCGTGCCTGTTGGCCAGGGCCTGTCCGGCCTTCAATCCTTTTATATAGTCCTCCGGGCCGAGGTCGGGGACGATCCGGTCGACGAGACCGGCCGCGCTCTCCCGGAGGGTCCCGCTCGGCTCGCCCGTCCGCGGGTCGCGCTCGATGCGGCCGCCGGCCGGGTCCGGGGTGGACCCGGTGATGCCGGCCAACGCCAGGGCCCGCGAGTTCGCCCAGGCGGAATGGCCGTCGGCCGAGGCGAGCACGGCCGGACGGTCGGGCACGGCGGCGTCCAGGTCCTCCTTGCGCGGGTTCGCCTGCGGGAAGAGGGGCAGGTCCCAGCCCCCCCCGGTGATCCAGGCGGCGCCGGGATGGGCCGCGGCGTAGGCGCGGACCTTGGCCATGACCTGGTCCTTCGTCCGGAGCCCGTTGAGGTCGCAAAGGCCGAGCTCGACGCCGCCGGTGACGAGATGGATGTGCGAATCCTGGAAGGCCGGCAGGACCATGCGCCCGCCGACGTCGACGACCCGGGTGGCCGGACCGCGCAGCCGGAGCGCCCCGGCGCGGCCGCCGGCGAAGATGATCTTGCCGCCGGCCACGGCCAGGGCCTCGGCCCGGGGCGCGTCCGCGGCCATGGTGACGACCTTGGCGTTCGTCAGGATGAGGTCGGCCTGTTGCGCCGGGCGGCCGCCGCCGCACGACGCGGCGGCCAGGGCGGCGGCGATGAGCGCGAGGACGGCGGTGCGGAGCTTCGATATGGTCCTGGTCTCCTCCCGGGCGAGGATCATCCTCCGGAACCGTTCCGGAGGCGGCGGTCGATGGCCGCCGCCGCGGTCCTGGCGTCGCCCATGGCCAGGATGACGGTGGCGCCGCCCCGGACGATGTCGCCGCCGGCGTAGACGCCCGGCAGGGACGTTGCCATGGTCGCCCAATCGACGTCGATCGTGCCCCACTTCCCGATGCTCAGCCCGGGGGTCGTCTGGGGAATGAGCGGGTTCGGGCTTTGGCCGATGGCGCAGACGACGAGGTCCACCTCGGTTATGAACTCCGAGCCAGCGACCGTCACGGGCCGGCGCCGGCCGGACGCGTCCGGCTCGCCGAGCTCCATGCGCAGACACTCCATGGCCTTGACCCGGCCGTGCTCGTCGCCGATGTAGCGCGTCGGCACGGTCAGGAAGTGGAATTCGATGCCTTCCTCCTCGGCGTGATGGACTTCCTCCACGCGGGCCGGCATCTCGGCCCGGGAGCGGCGGTAGATGATGAGGGCCTGCTCGGCGCCGAGGCGCTTGGCCGTCCGGACGGAGTCCATGGCCACGTTGCCGCCGCCGATGATCGCGGCCCGGCGGCCGGGGAAGACGGGCGTGTCGTAGCGCGGGAAATCGTAGGCCCGCATCAGGTTGACCCGGGTCAGGTACTCGTTGGCCGAATAGACGCCGACGAGGTTCTCGCCCGGGATCTTCATGAAATTGGGCAGGCCCGCGCCGCTGCCGATGAAGAAGGCGTCGTAGCCGTCGGCCCGGAGATCGTCCACGGTCGCGGTTTTGCCGACGATGAAGTTCATCCGGAGCTCGACCCCCAGCCGTTCGAGATAGGCGACCTCGGCGACGAGGATCGACTTTGGCAGGCGGAATTCGGGGATGCCGTAGACGAGCACCCCGCCCGCGTCGTGGAGCGCCTCGAAGATCGTCACCCGGTGCCCGGCCCGGGCCAGCTCGCCAGCCACGGTCAGCCCGGACGGACCGGCCCCGACCACGGCGACCTTCCGGCCGGTCGGCGGCGGGAGCGCGGGGACGGCGGCGCCTCCGCTCGTCCGTTCGTAATCGGAGACGAACCGCTCCAGGTTGCCGATGGCCACGGCGACCCCCGTGGCCTTGCGGAGATGACAGAGCTCCTCGCACTGCGTCTCCTGCGGGCAGACCCGGCCGCAGACGGCCGGCAGGCTGTTGGCCTCGCGGACCTTGGCCGCGGCCGCCGCGAAATCGCCCGTCTCGACGAGCTTGATGAACGTGGGGATGTCGATGCGCACGGGACATCCGGCGATGCAGCCCGGCTTGGCGCAGTCGAGGCAGCGCCGCGCCTCGGCGACGGCCTCGGCGGCGGCGAGGCCCCTATTGACCTCGGAGAAGTCCTTGTTCCGGTCCCCGGGGAGGCGCTGCGGCATCGGTTGCCGGCCGATCTTCATCCGGTCCTTGACCGGCGTGGCCTTGCGCAGCTCCCGGCGCCAGTCCTTCTCGAATTCGGCCAGGACCTCGGCCGCGAGGGAGGGGCTGATCTTGTCCTGCTCGCTCACGGGAACGTCTCCTCTTCCCAGGCGCAAAGGGACCGGACCTCGTCGTCGAAGTACGACTTCCGCCGGGCGTAGAGCTCGGCCCAGTCGACGAGATGGGCGTCGAAATCCGGGCCGTCGACGCAGGCGAACTTGGTCCGGCCGTCCACGGTGACCCGGCAGGCCCCGCACATGCCCGTGCCGTCCACCATGATCGGATTGAGGCTGACCACTGTCCGGACGCCGGAAGGGCGGGTGGCTTCGGCGATGCTCGACATGAGATAGGTGCACCCGACGGCGACGACGCGGTCGATCTTCTCGCGGCCGAGGATATCCCGGACATGCCGGGGCACGTAATCCGTGGCGCCATAGAGCCCGTCGCGCGAAGAGATGACGAACTCGTCCGCGTGGGGCTCGAGCTTATCCCTCCAGTACAGGAGGTAATCGGCCTTGATGTCGACGAGGACGATGACGCGGTTGCCGGCCGCTTTGTAGGCCCGGGCAAGCGGATGGATAGCGGAGATGCCGAAACAGCCGCCGGCCAGAAGCACGGTCCCGACGGACCCGATCTCCGACGCGAGGCCCAGGGGCCCGGCGAAGATGGGAATATTGTCGCCGGCTTTGAGCAAGGCCAGCTTGCGCGTCGTCGTGCCGACGGCCATGAACACGGCCATGACGGTGCCGCGTTCCCGGTCCCAATCGCCGATGGTCAGGGGGATCCTCTCGCCGTGCGCGTCCGGCATGACGATGACGAACTGGCCGGGCCGGCACTTGCGGGCGATCTCCGGGGCCTCGACCTCGAGGAGGTGGATGTTGGGGACCAGGCGTTCGCGGCGGACGATGCGCGGCATCAGCGGACCCTCCTTGTTCTGGCGTAACCGCGGCTCCCGGCGATGAGGTCATAGCCGCGGAGGACCTCCCTCGGCCGCTCGGGCCCGATGGAGCCGGCCCTCGCGGCGGGGCGGCGGCCTTTGTGGGGGGCCGGCGCCGAGACCGGGACGAAACGGAGCGGTCCGGCCGGTGCCACGTCCGGACCGACGCGGTCCGATCCGGGGCTGAGGAGTTCGCGCCATGCGGCCTTATGATCGAGCCCGGCAAAGCCGGCCTGGCCCATCCGGCCGGCCAGGGCGGCCAGGAGATCCCGGTCCGGCCGGCTCGAGCCCCGGCCGGGCAGGGCCGGCTCCGAGGCCAAGGTCCGGCCCTCGGCGTTCACCCACGTCCCTCCGGACTCGGCGAACGCCGCGGCCGGCAGGACGACGTCGGCCTGCTCCGCGTTCGGGCTCCAGTGGGTGTCCTGGCAGACCAGGAACGACGGCCTGAGGCCGCCTAGGTCCGGGAGAGGTCCGGCGAGGAAGAGGGCCTCGAAGGCGCGGGCTTCGAGCCCGGCCCAAACCTCCCCGAGGCCGGTCGCGGCCGCGGAGGACCGCAGCGCGCGCGCCAACGCATGGAGGCCGAGCTCGTTCGCATGGCGGGAGAGCGGAACGAGCCGGGCTCCCGCGATCAAAGCCAGGTTCCAGAGCCAGTCCAGGGC
>Ga0209450_10000971_pt1 | contig 14457 bp, 11 predicted proteins | sample FrelakmetLWP11LW_FD_187149 | JGI IMG/M metagenome (GOLD analysis project Ga0209450, IMG submission 187149) | Freshwater lake sediment microbial communities from the University of Notre Dame, USA, for methane emissions studies - LWP11 LW (SPAdes)... | ecosystem: Environmental > Aquatic >...
GAATTCGCCCCCGATCGCTCGGCGGCAAGCCGCTCGGGGAAGGGCAGGTAGGTCGACAGCGCGAGCAACCCCGCCAGCCGCTCCGGGGACCGCAGCCCTGCCGAGAGCGCCACAGCGCCACCCTGCGAAAAGCCGGCCAGCACGATCCGCGATGCAGCGACGCCCCGTGCCATTTCTGTCTGCAGATACGCATTCACGCGCGCCACCGACTCAGCGAGGCCGGCCGCATCGGCCCGCCCCTCCGGCGTGAACGACCTGATGTCGTACCAGGCGCGCATCACGTAGCCTGCGTTCACGGTCACCGGCCGCAACGGTGCATGCGGGAACACGAAACGAACGGCGAGGGCCTCCGGCAGCCCAAGCTCCTCCACGATCGGCACGAAGTCCCAGCCATCCGCGCCGAGCCCGTGCAGCAGCACGACGCTCGCGGTCGCAGGCACCGCGGGTTCGAGCGTGACCTCGTGTTCGGTTTCTTGTTGCCGGTACTTCATGTGGGCGATCCCATCTCCTCACGCCGCAGCCCGGCGCGCCCAGTCAATCGACCGGCCACGGCAGGTTCTTCGGGATCGCGGCCGGTTCCGTCTCGACCGGAACCTCCCGTCGTCGCGGCTGACGCTCCACGTCACGCCACCAGGGCGAGACCCGCTCGACGTGGGCCGGCTCGACGGGCTCGCCGAGTCGCGGCATCACGAGCGGCACATCGCGTTTCGGGCCGAGCGCCAGCAGGGTCTCCGCCGGCTCGTCCCAGGCGTGCATGGCAAGGCTGAAAGTGCCCCAGTGCACCGGCAGGAATGCGCTCTTGCCCAGCAGGCCCCAGGCCTCGAGCGCATTCTCCGGGCCGAGGTGGATGTGGCCCCAGGCGGGATGAAACGCACCGACTTCGAGCATCACCAGGTCGAACGGCCCGAGCCGCTGGCTGATCGCGGCGTACTCGGTCGTCAGGCCCGTGTCGCCGCTGAAGAACACCGCATGCCGCTTCGACCGGATGACCATCGACGACCACAGCGTCGAATTGCGGCTGCGCAGGCCGCGCCCCGAGAAGTGCTGCGACGGCGCCGCGGTCACGGTCAGGTCCACCTTCGGCAGCGCATACGACTCCCACCAGTCGAGTTCGACGATGCGATGGGCGGGCACGCCCCAGGCCTCGAGGTGTGCGCCCACGCCGAGCGAGGTCACGAACGGCACGTCGCGCCTGGCCAGCGCGCGGATCGTGCCGTAGTCCAGGTGATCGTAGTGATCGTGTGAAATAACGACCGCATCCAGCGGCGGCAGCGAGCGGACCGGGATGGGCACCGGCTGGAAGCGCTTCGGACCCGCCCACTGCGAGGGCGAGGCGCGCAGGCCCCACACGGGATCGGTCAGCACGCGCCGCCCGTCGATCTCGATCAGCACCGTGGAATGCCCGAGCCAGGTCGCCCGCAATCCGCTGCGCGGCTTCCTCGTCCAGCGGGCCGTCGGATCCATGGATGGCAGCGGCGCCTTCGGCACGCGCCGGTCACCCCCGAACAGGAATTCCCGGACGGTCGGCATCGCCACGTCCGTCCGCAGCAATCGCGGCAGCACGGGACGGACGTTACGGAACGCAGCGCCGTCCCACAATGGCGACGCCTGGATGCGCTCGCGTCGCAGGCCGTCCGGTTTGCTGCCGAATGATTTCATGAGTGCCTGGGGCTGGAGGACGCCGTGCAGCCCGCCACGTGCTAGTTCGCTTCCGCCGGAAGGGCAGCAGCGGCACCCGTTTGCGCGAGATCAGCGTCGACGGCCGGCTCGGCCACCAGCGTCTGCGTGAACTCGGTGAACTCGCGCACCAGCTCGGTGTAGTGCGCCCCGGTGGCCGGCCCGGAGAACCCGGCGTGGATCTTACGCACGGTGCCGGTGCGGTCCACCCAGATCGTCGTCGGGAACGCGAACACGCCGGTCAGCTGCGGCAACGCCTTGGCGGCTTCGTCGCGGTCCGAGGTCCCGGCGATCAGCGTCGTGTACTCGATGCCGAACTTGTCGCGGAACCGGCGCGTGGCGGCGGCCGCCTGCGCGAAGTCGCCGAAGTGCTCGAACATCAGCGACACGACCTCGAGACCCTGTCCGCGCAGTTCGCGATACAGATGGGCGAGAAATGCCGCCTCGTCGTGGCAGTTCGGGCACCAGCTGCCGGCCAGCGTGATGATCACCACCTTGCCCTGGAACCGAGGGTCCGACAGCGACATCGGCCGGGCATCGAGGTCGGGGAAGGTGAACTCGAGCTTCACCGCCGGGTCCTTGAGCGCGGTGGCGACGGCGCTGGTGTCTAGCACGGCGTCGGGATTGCGCTCGGCGTGAAAGCGCTGGTGGCCGGTCTTGCCGGACCAGTACTCGCCCTCGAGATCACCGCTCTCGTCCATCCTGGCGCGATAGAGGTAGGCCGAGGCGCCGTCGAAGCGCGACAGGTACAGCTCGTCGCCGCGCACTTCCCCGGCCAGGAACCGGTGGTCGCCGGAGGGCGTGAGGATCGTGCCGGTGACACGCTCGAACGATTGCGTGAATTCCGCGACGCCCGGACTCTTCTTGCCCTCGTCGCTGGTGAACGTCACCGACCAGCGGCCCGCGACATCGGCGTTGTCGGTCGACGGCTCCTCGAAGAATCGCCAGGTCTGGCCGGCCTCGGCGCGGAACGGCAGAACTTGCCGTTCACCGCCCGCGCGCAGCAGCGACACCTCGCCCTTGAGCTTGCGGCCGCGGATCTCGGCGGTGAGCGTGTTTTCGTAGCCCGGCATGGTGGCGTCGAGGCGCCCTTCGGCCGCGGTCACTTCGGTAACCCGCACGCGCTCCTCGCCGTTCAGCAGGTACAGGACGAAGCCGCCCTCTTCCTGCGCGACGTCCAGCCCGAACGGCAGCTCGCCGCCGGGCAATTCGAGGACGGCCCGGTAGTTGCCTGGCTGCAGCTCGCGGCGCGACTCGCAGCCGCCGACCGCCGTGACGAGGGCGGCGATTGCGGCCAGCGATGCCAGCCGTCGCGCGAACCGGACGTGCACGAGAGTCGCCATTGCGAGGCGCAACCAGCTAAATCTTGAGCGCGGAACGGATCTCGTCCACGAGGTCCTCGCCGCCGTGCTGTTTCACGTAGTCGATCACGATCGGCCCGAACTTCTTGGCGGTGTCGAGATCCACGCCGAGTTCGGTGAACGAGGCGGCGAGACCGGCCCAGCGGCCGGGGCTGTTGCGCCCGCCGAGCAGCGTGCCGAGACCGCCCGCGAGCGAACTCAAGGTGCTCGGCGGCGGAGCCTTGCGCATCAGCTCGTCGGCACCCGGGATGTCGGCCAGGAACTGCTCGAAGTGCGAGCGCGGCATGTTCTGCTGGCCGGCGCGCAGCAGTGCCACGAGGCCGCCCTCGGCCTGCCGCCGGTTGACGCCGAGTTCTTTCGTGAGGCGCTTGATGAGGTCGATCATTGTTCTCCAGTCCTCCCGCTGCGCCGATTCTACGTCAAGGCACCCAGACCAGCGCCACGTCGTCCACGGCGATGTCAGCCTTGCGCGGTTTCACCGGCCGCGTCTCGACCGGAATCGCCGTGGGGTCGAATTCGGCTTCGAGCTGCGACACCTCCGCCTCGAGCTCCGCATTGAGCGCCTCGATCTGCTCGCGCAGGGCCTGCGCATCCGACTCCGCATGGGCGACGTCGGCGCGCTCCTTGCTGGCCCGGCTGACGCTGCGCGCCGCCGTCGAGGCCTTGCTGATGGAGCTGCCGCGGCGGCCACCGCCGAACAGCGCCCCGAGCAGGCTACCGCCTACCGACAGCGCCGACGACAGGGTCTGGTTGCTGGCCTGGGCCTTCTCGCGTTCGAGCTTCTGGGAGGCCCGGCGCTCGCGGTCCTCGAGTCTGGCGAGCTTGGCACCGTACTTCTTGCGCAGCGCCTCCACTGCGGCATCGCGCTTCTCGCGCACTGCGAGGGCGACCCGGGCGCGGAATTCGCCCTCGGTCATGCCCGGGGCGGCGGTCATCTCGAGGGACGGGCAGGTGGGCAGATCGAGCGCAACGTTGCGATAGACGTGGTCTTCGAGCGTGCTCGCCCAGCGCTTGTGGTCGCGGGCGGAGAGGACTGCGGCGGGTGGGTCATCGTAGGTGGCGCCGGGCGCCGGGTCGGCGACGAGGTCCGGGCCCGGCTCGCCGCGGACCTCGGCCTGTTCCCACTGCGGGCCGCCATCGCCGACAAGTGCGAGGTAGTAACTCGTCTGCCAGGTGTCGAGTCCAGCCTTCGCGTCCACGAAGCGGGCTCGTACACGCGCGCCGACGTGGGCGGTGTAATGCGGCGAGGGCTTCGAGGTGGCGACGAATCGCTCCGTCACACCGTGCTGGACGACGGGGCGGGAGCCGCTCGCAGCTGATGTCGCTGCGCCCCTCGGTGCGGGGGTGCCGGCGGAGGCGGTCGAGGCTGGTGGGTTGACCGTGGTGGGCCCGCTGGGTGCCGATGCCGCACCCACGGGCGCGCTGATCGGTGCGGGCGAGGCCGCCGTCAGCCGCTTGATCTCGGCGAGCGTCAGCGGCCCGCGCAGGTAGGAGAGCGCCCAGCGCGTGCGGAACAGCACCGGCGCGTCGTCGTGCACGTTGCGCATCAGGAAGGTGCGCTGCGTGAGGTTCGACATCAGCGACTCGAACCCCGCGCGGTCGAGACCGCCCGCGGCGTCGCTGCCGAGCAGGCCCTCGACGACGCGCGCCTTGTCGCGCTCGGTCTGCAGCCGGCCGATGAACCACGTGCCCGCGTTGCCGAGGCCCTTGTAGTCGAGGTCCACCGGATTCTGCGTGGCGAGCACCACGCCGATGCCGAACGCGCGTGCCTGCTTCATCAGCGTGAGCAGCGGCAGTTTCGACGGCGGCATCGCCGTGGGCGGGAAGAACCCGAACACCTCGTCCATGTACAGCAGTGCACGCAAGCTCGTGGTGCCGGGCTGGCGCCGCATCCACGCGACGACTTCGTTCGCGACCAGCGTCACCACGAACATGCGTTCGGCATCGTTCAGGTGCGCGATGGAGATGATCGAGATGCGCGGCTTGCCGTCACTCGTGTACAGCAGTTGTTGCACGTCGAGCGGATCGCCCGCGAGCCACGACTCGAAGCCTGGGGCCGCGAGCAAGCCGTTGATGCGCAGCGCGAGTTCCGTGCGCTCCTTCGCCGGGTAGAAGCTCTCGAGGTCGAACACGCCGATCTTGTCGAACGGCGGCTTCTGCACGGCCTGGATGATCGCGGCGAGGTCCGGGCTGTGCCCCTTGCGCCACGCGGCGTCGAGGATCGCGGAAAGCAGGATGTGCTCGCGACTCTTGATCGGGTCCGCCTCGATGCCGAGCAGCGCCAGCAGGCCCGCAACCGACGAGCCGATACGTTCCTTGAGGGCGGTGGCATCCGCCAGCGTCTCTGCTCTGGGGGCGGAGAACGAGCGCAACACCGACAGCGGCCGGCCGGCTTCGGAGCCGGGCGTGTAGATCGTGACGTCGGCGGCGTCGCGCAGACGTCGGATGCGATCGCCGTCCTGGCCCCACTCGGCGAGTCCGTTGCGCCAGTTCTCGGCGGTGGCTGCGGCGAACTCGTCCGCCGACTTGTTCTTGCGCGCCGCCTCGCCGTCGTCCACCCAAGGCCGGAAGTCCTCGGTCCGCAGCTCCGGGAAGTTGAGCAGCAGGTTGCCGATGTCTCCCTTCGGGTCGATGGCGATGGCCGGCACGCCGTCGATGGCGGCCTCCTCGAGCAGCGACAGGCACAAGCCCGTCTTGCCGCTGCCGGTCATGCCGATGCAGACCGCGTGCGTGGTCAGGTCGCGCGAGTCGTACAGCAGCTCGGCGCCGAGTTGCTGCGTCGCCGGGTCGAGCTCGCGGCCGAGGTAGAAGACGCCGAGGCGTTCGTAGGAGGGGAGGGGCATGGCGGAGGGGATAGGAGATGGAGGAAGCGGATAGCGGATAGCGGATAGCAGATAGGGAAGAGGTCAGAGGATAGCGGAGCCGGATGGAATTGGACTAACCCATCACATTCCCAGAGGCGTTTGCCATCGGTGTGCTGGTAGCTATGCAGCGAGGTGATGCAATCATTGACGACGGTGCACACTTGTGCATACTAATGGCAGGGTTGAGTATCGGCGCGATCCGCTAAAGGCCGCAGCGAATCTCAGGAAGCACGGCGTGCTTACGAGTCCGAGACATGAGAAGGCAATACGATTTTTCCAAAGCGACGCGCGGATCGCCCGTCGCGCCGCCTGCCGGCAAGACCCGGATCACGATCAGGCTTGATGATGAGGTCCTGGCATGGTTCAAGGACCGCGTCGAACAAGCAGGCGGCCGCAATTACCAGTCAATGATCAACGCTGCCCTCCGGGAGCACATCACCCGGACTGAGGAGCCACTCGAGAAGACATTGCGGAGAGTCCTTCGTGAAGAGCTTCGCAAGGCTGTCTGACGCAATCGGCAGACAAATGCGCTACGCGATCGTCATCGAGAATGCGGGCACCAACTACTCCGTATACGTGCCAGACCTTCCGGGTTGCATTGCCACCGGTGCGACTGCCGGAGAGGCGTAGTCGGCGTCAGACCTCGACCAGCAACCGTTCCCTCAGCCGCTCCATCCGCTCCGGCCCCAGCCCCGCAGCAGTTTCGAGATACCGCGGGATCGACCCGTGCTCCGCGTGCAGCGCTTCGAGCGCGGCGTCAAGATACACATCGCGCACATCGAGCACGGCATCCACAGCGGCGCGCAGCTCGTCCGGCCGCACGACGGGCCGCAATCGCTCCTCGAGCGACGCTCGATGCGACTCGGCGCCGGGCCAGTGGCGCGAGGCGAGGTAGTCCGCGCGGATGATCGGCTCGGGCACCTCGAGCGCGCGCAACAGCATGGCGATCACGAAGCCGGTGCGGTCCTTGCCGGCGGAGCAGTGCACCAGCAGCGGCGCGCCGCCCTCGAGCAGCCGGTCCACGATCGCCGACAGGGTCGAGCCCATGTAGCCAGGCAGGCGCCGGTAGATCTCGATCATCACGCGCTCGGTCCCGCGGGCCGTGGGGTCCGAGACGATCAGCCGGGCGAGGGCCGGGTCGGCCCGCAGGTCGTTGCGGATGCCGAACTGCAATTCCTGCACGTCAAGGTGCGGCGGGGGAGCGTTGGGGTGCTCGGCGCGCTCCTCGTCGCTGCGCAGGTCGCAGATCGTGTTGAGACCGGCCCGCCCGAGTGCGTGCCAATCGTCGGCGGTCAGGCCGCTCAGACGATCCGCGCGCATCAGCACGTGCGGCCGGATGCGGCGCCCGCCTGCCGCCGGCAGGCCGCCGAGGCTGCGGAAATTGCTGGCGCCGACGATTGCGAGTCCGTGTGGTGTGCTGTTCTGCATGGAAGGTCGATACTCTGGGCGGAGGGCCTCGGGGCACCCCGGGTCGTGTAACCCGTTTGTCACCGGGCCGCGACTGACGCGGCAACCGCGGGCGTCTAGGATGCCAGCATCGATGGCCTGAAGTCGCCAGATCATGTCGATCACGCTCGACCAGGTGACGAAGCGGTACCAGTCCGTGCCGGTCGTCAACGACGTCTCCCTCAAGATCGAGCAGGGCGAATTCCTCGTGCTGCTCGGGCCCAGCGGCAGCGGCAAGAGCACGCTGCTGCGCGCCATCGCCGGCCTGACCGAGATCGACCACGGGCGCGTCTCCCTGCACGGCCGCGACGTCACCGGCGTCTCCGCACGCGAACGCGAGGTCGGATTCGTCTTCCAGCACTACGCCCTGTTCCGCCACATGAGCGTGGCCGGCAACATCGAGTTTGCGCTGCAGGTGCGCGGGGTGCGCGCGGCCGAACGTCGTGCGCGGCGCAAGGAGTTGCTTAAGCTGGTGGCACTCGAAGGCATGGATGATCGCCTGCCGAGCGAACTCTCCGGCGGACAGCAGCAGCGCGTGGCCGTGGCGAGGGCGCTCGCGCATCGGCCCAAGGTGCTGCTGATGGACGAGCCGTTCGGTGCGCTCGACGCCAAGATCCGCGAGGAACTGCGCCGCACCATCCGCCAGATCCAGCGCGAACTCGGCATCGCGACAATCCTGGTCACGCACGACCAGGAGGAGGCCTTCGCGCTTGCCGACCGGATCGGCGTGATGAACCAAGGCCGCCTGCTGGAGTGCGGGTCGCCGGACGATCTCTATACGCGCCCGGCGACGCGCTTCGTGGCGACCTTTCTCGGTGCCGCCAACCTCCTGCTCGGTTATCGCACGCCGGGTGGCGTCCGTTTCGCTCCGCCGGTGCGAAACGACGCGCCGCCACGGGAAGTGGTCGCCGTGCTGCGCCCGGAAGAGGTGGAGCTGGCCGGGCAGTCTGATTCACTACGATCGAACTTCGTCGGCTATGGCGAAGTGCAGGAGGTGCTGTTCGCCGGCTCGATCGAGCGATTGCGCGTCCGGATGCCGACGGATGGGCCCGTGCCGGTCGCGCCGGGGCGTGATGATGCCGCCGGATCGGTGCTCGAGGTCTCGAGGACGCTGCCCGAGCAGCGCGAATTCCCAGTCGGGGTCGGCGGACGCGTGGCGGTCGGTGCGCGGCGGATCCACGTGCTGCCGACGCCGATCTCGAGTTTCACCGTGGTGGCGACGGACGAACGCGAAGCGCAGGCGCTGCGTGCCTCACCGATCGTGGCCACCCTGGCCGATCGAATGCAGACCCGCGTCGCGCTGTCGCTGCATCGTGGCGAAACGCCACCGCCTGGCATGCCGGTCCTGACCTCGGGCCCGGGGAGCGCTGCGATGGTGGAGTGGCACCTCAGGCACGGTGCGGAGCAGCTGATCTGCACGCCCCCGACCGATCCGCTGCCGACACACGTCGTGATCACCGTGCCGGACGCCGAGGCCCGCGACGCGACGCTGGCTGTGGCGGCGAGCTTGCTGCGCCACATTCCGGCCGAGGCGATCTATCTTGCGATCCATCCCGCGGCAACGCCCGAGCAGGCGCGCAGCGCATGCCTGCGGGACCTGCTCGACGTGCGCACCGCCGCGCTGTCCCGGCACGGGCTCGACATGCGTACCGAGACGCGGTTCGGTGATTTCGGCACTGAGCTGACGCGCGAACTGGCCGCTCACCAGCGCACGATGCTGGTGCTGGGATTCGCCGATCTCGATCGCTTCGACTGGCAGCGCCTCGCGGAGCTGCTCGAAGGTGCAGTGCAACGACCGCTACTGATCGTGCGTCCGGCGGCAGCGGACGTCGGCGGAGGCGCCTGAGGTGGCTGGAGGCTTCCGCAAGCCCAGCGTGCTGCCCGGCTTCGGCCTGACGCTGGGCTTCACCACGTTCTTCCTGAGCGCGCTGGTGCTGCTGCCGCTCGCGGCGCTGGTGTTCAAGACGTCGGCACTCACATGGACGGAGTTCCTCGAGATTCTGCTCGACGAGCGTGCCATGGCGTCCTACCGGCTGACGTTCGGCGCAGCGTTCCTCGCAGCGATCGTCAACGCCGTGTTCGGCTTTATCGTGGCGTGGTCGCTGGTGCGCTACGACTTCCCGGGCCGGCGGCTGGTGGACGCCGTGATCGACCTGCCGTTCGCCCTGCCTACAGCGGTGTCTGGCATCGCGCTCGCTACGGTGTTCTCGCCGAACGGCTGGCTGGGCCAGAAGCTCGCCCTGGCGAACATCCAGGTCGCCTACACCTGGGTGGGCGTCGTGGTGGCGCTGATCCTGATCGGGCTGCCGTTCGTGGTGCGCTCGGTCCAGCCAGCACTGGTCGAAGTGCAGCGCGACCTCGAGGACGCCGCCGAGACGCTGGGCGCGAGTCCCTGGCAGGTCTTCCGCCGCATCGTGCTGCCGGCCGCGATGCCGGCGCTGCTCACCGGATTCACGCTGGCGTTCGCCCGCGGCATCGGCGAGTACGGCTCGGTGGTGTTCATTTCGGGCAACCTGCCGTACCAGACCGAGATCACGCCGCTGCTGATCGTGATCAAGCTCGAGCAGTACGATTACAACGGCGCGGCCGCGCTGGGCTTCATCATGCTGGTGATGTCGTTCGTCATGCTGTTCGCGATCAACCTCGTGCAGGCGTGGGGCCGGCGGCGCCAGGCCGCCGCGGGTCGCTGATGGCCGGTGCCGCGCACCGTACCGAGGAGAGACGGCTGACGCGCCGGGCACGCGTCGTGCGCGCGACCCTGATCGGTGTGTCGCTCGCGTTCCTGGGGTTGCTGCTCGCCGCGCCGCTCGGTGCGGTGCTGGCACAGGCGCTCGCCAAGGGCTGGGCCGCATACACGGAGAGCTTCTCGGATCCTGACACCCGGGCGGCGATCCGCCTCACGCTGCTCACCGCCGCGATCGTCGTGCCGGTGAATACCGTGTTCGGCATCTGCGCCTCGTGGGCCATCGCCAAGTTCGAGTTCAAGGGCAAGAGTCTCCTGATCACGCTGATCGACCTGCCGTTCGCCGTCTCGCCCGTGATCGCCGGCCTGGTGTTCGTGCTGCTGTTCGGCTCACAGGGCTGGTTCGGCCCGTGGCTGCAGGAGCGCGACATCCAGGTCATCTTCGCCGTGCCCGGCATCGTGCTCGCCACGCTGTTCATCACCTTTCCCTACGTGGCGCGCGAGCTGATCCCGCTCATGCAGCAGCAGGGCAGCGACGAGGAGGAGGCGGCCATCACGCTCGGCGCGAGCGCCTGGGTGACTTTCCTGCGGGTGACGCTGCCGAAGATCCGCTGGGGCCTGCTCTATGGGATCATCCTGTGCAACGCCCGGGCGATGGGCGAATTCGGCGCCGTCTCCGTCGTGTCCGGGCACATCCGCGGCCTCACCACCACCATGCCGCTGCAGGTCGAGATCCTCTACAACGAGTACAACTTCGTCGCCGCGTTCGCGGTGGCGTCGCTGCTGGCCGTGCTCGCCATCCTGACCCTCGTGCTGAAGACCCTGGTCGAGTGGCGCGCCGGGCGCGGAGGCGCCTGAGGCCATGGTGTCGACTGGCAAGCGCTGGATGGCCGGGCTGCGGCGCACGCTCGGGCACGAGCGCTCGTTCGCGACCACGCTCGCGCTCACCATCGGCGGCCTCCTGCTGCTCGCGATCGTGGCGCTCTCGTTCGGTGGTGTCGGTTTGCTGAGAAAGCAGGCGGAGGAGCAGGCCCTCGCGCGGGTGCAACTGGCCGGCGTCAACGCACGAGACGAACTGCGCCGGCGCAGCGAGGAAGCGCTCACGTCCGTGCGCCTGCTCGCCAGCCGCCCCACGCTGTTGCGGCTGACTCGTGAAGGCAACCCGGAGCAACTCGATTTCTTCCTGCGTCGCTTCTGCCAGACCAGCCGGCTGGATGCGTGCGCGGTGGTCGCGGGCGATGCGGTGCTCGCCGCCACAGGCCCGTTCCGCTGGGACGAGTTGTCCGGGCCGGTCGCGGAGCAGGGTGAGCGGTTCCTCGCCGCGCCACCCTCGGCGCCGGACGGACTGCTCGGAGCGTCGGCCGAGCTGCCGGCCCTGCCGGGGATGCGGGCCGTGGTGATCCGCTCCTTCGATCGACGCCTCGCCGATGAACTGGCCGCACGGGCCGGCATGGAGGTGCGCCTGGTGCGACTGTCAGACTGGCTCCACACCGTCGAGCCGAGCCTGCAGGAGTTGCACAGCGCGGCGGTCACCGACGGGACGACGGTTGCCAGGCTCATCGGCGGCGCCGGGATCTATGCCTCGAGCACGCCGGTGTCCGCCGTGACGGGCGAGGGAGTAGCCCTGATCGAGGCGCGGTTGCCGGCGAGCGTGGTGACGACCGCAGTCGATCGCTTCGTGACCCGGCTGATGATCACAGCTGCGGTGCTGGCGGCCCTCGCTCTGCTCGTCACGTGGCTGCTGGCGCGGCGCATCGGCCAGCCGCTGCAGTCGCTCGCGGCTGCGGCCCGGCGCCTCGGCCGCGGCGACTTCTCCACGTCGGTCCCGACCAGCGGCACCGCCGAGTTTGCCGCCCTGGCCCGCACGATGGACGACATGCGGCGCAACCTGATCGACCTCACGGCGACGCTGCGGCGGCGCGAGGCCGAAGCGCAGGCGCTGCTGCACGGCATCGTCGAAGGGGTTTTCGCCGTCGATGCCGAACGCAAGGTGCGCTACCTCAACCCGCAGGCGGCGCGCATGCTCGGCACGGATGTGGCCTCTGCGGTCGGTCGGTTCTGCGGCGACGTGCTGCGGCCCTGTGGCAGTGGCGGGCAGCGGCCCTGTGAAATCTCGTGCCCGATCATCACGGCGCGCGGGTCGGGCAAGGGCCAGGCGACCGAGTTGCTCCAGCGTCCCGACGGATCGCATCGCGTCGTCGTCATCACCAGCGCCGGGGCGGTGGACGGCATGCAGGTGCAGGTCATGCGCGACGAGACCGAGGTGGAGGTGGTCCGCCGCGCCCGTGACTCGATCCTCGCCAACATCGCCCACGAGTTCCGCACCCCGCTCGCCGCGCAGCAGGCCTCCATCGAACTGCTGCGGGACGGGCTCGCCGACATGTCGCGCGAGCAGATCGAGCAGCTCGTCGCGTCACTGCAGCGGGGCACGCAGCGGCTGACGCGCCTGATCGACAACCTGCTCGAGAGTGTGCGCATCGAGTCGGGCCAGCTCGCCATCCGGCGCCAGGCGGTGGATCTCGCGCAGGTCATCGAGGACGCCGAGCAACTGCTCGAGGGCTTGCTTGCACAGCGGCGACAGACGCTGCGCGTGGAGCTGCCGGCCGACCTGCCCGTGGTCCAGGGCGACGCCCAGCGGCTGGCGCAGGTGTTCACCAACCTCATCGCCAACGCCAACAAGTTCGGACCCGAGGGCAGCGACATTTGTGTTGGCGCGCGCGCCGGTGGTGGTGAGATCACGGTCTGGGTGGAGGACGAGGGACCCGGGGTGCCTGACCTCGACGGCGCCTCGATCTTCGAGCGCTTCTATCGCTCGGCGGACCAGGAACCGGAGCCTCGCGGGCTCGGTCTCGGCCTGTGGATCGTGAAGTCGATCGTCGAGCGGCACGGCGGCAACGTGCGCGTGGAGCGCACGGCGTCCGGGCGGACGCGCTTCGCCGTCACGTTGCCTGCGGGCGAGGAGGGCGCGTGAAAATCCTGGTCGTGGACGACGATGCCGACCTGCTGGCGCTCGTCGCGTTTGCGCTGACACAGGCCGGCTACGTGGTCGTCAAGGCAGCGGACGCGCCGCAGGCGCTGCAGGTCTTCGACACCGAGGCGCCCGACCTCGCGATCCTCGACATCAATCTTCCGCACGGCAGCGGGTTTGACGTCTGTCGCGCAATCCGTCAGCGCTCGCGCGTGCCGGTGATGATGCTCACCGTGCGCGGCGAGGAGGCAGACCTCGTCAAGGCGCTCGAGATCGGCGCCGACGACTACCTCACGAAGCCGTTCAGCCCGCGGACCCTGCTCGCACGCATCAAGGCGCTCCTGCGACGGGCCGGGATGGAGACGGGCGGACCCATGACCGCCGGCCCGCTCAGTCTCGACCTCGAGGGCCTGGCGCTGCGCGTCGGCGACGCGCCGCCGCTGCGGCTCACCAAGCTCGAGGCCCGGCTGCTGCAGATCCTCATGGCCAACGCCGGTCACGTGGTCGGCACCGAACGCCTGCTGGTTCACGTCTGGGGCCGCAGCGGCAGCGGCGACCGTCAGCTGCTCAAGCAGCTGGTGCATCGCTTGCGCCACAAATTCGAGCCAGACCCGGCGCAGCCGCGTTACCTGCTGACGGAGTCGGGAGCGGGCTACCGCCTCACCGTGGACGCCGCGGGTCAGCGGTAGCCGCGCGCCTGCAATGCAAAGAGGTGGGCGTACAGCCCATCGAGGCCCATCAGTGCCTCGTGGTTGCCGCGCTCGAGGATGCGGCCGCCCTGGATCACCAGGATCTGGTCGGCCATGCGCACCGTCGAGAAGCGGTGCGAGATCAGGATCACCATGCGCTCGCGTGCGAGGTCGCGGAACTGCTCGAACACCTGCGCTTCCGCACGCGCGTCCATCGCCGCGGTGGGCTCGTCGAGCACGAGGATGTCCGCACCTTCGCGGATGAAGGCGCGGGCGAGCGCGATTTTCTGCCACTGCCCGCCGGACAGCTCGCGGCCGTCCCTGAACCACTTGCCGAGCTGGGTCTGGTAGCCGGCGGGCAGTTCCTCGACGAACGGCGAGGCCGTGGCGAGCTCGGCCGCTTCCCGCCAGCGTGCCTCGTCCTCGAAATGCTCGACGTCGCCGACGCCGATGTTCTCGCCCACCTTGAGCTGGTAGCGCGCGAAGTCCTGGAAAATCACCGCGACACGGCGGCGCAGCGCGGCCGGGCTCCATTCGGCGAGGTCGAGGCCGTCGAGCGTGATGCGGCCGGCCGACGGCACGTACAGCCGCGTCAGGAGCTTGATCAGCGTGGTCTTGCCCGAACCGTTCTCGCCCACCAGCGCGAGGCTTTGCCCGGGTCGCAGCTGAAAGCTCACATCACTGACGGCAGGCTCGCTGGCGCCCGGATAGGTGAAGCTGACGCCCTCGAAGTGGACGCCGTCCGTCGGGTCCGTGCCGGCGGTCGCCG
>Ga0209450_10000972_pt1 | contig 14453 bp, 16 predicted proteins | sample FrelakmetLWP11LW_FD_187149 | JGI IMG/M metagenome (GOLD analysis project Ga0209450, IMG submission 187149) | Freshwater lake sediment microbial communities from the University of Notre Dame, USA, for methane emissions studies - LWP11 LW (SPAdes)... | ecosystem: Environmental > Aquatic >...
TTTACCATTTTTTGTATTTTGCCGTAGTTCAACTTCGTCACGCTGATAATATTAAATATTTTTTTATTTTTATTGCCGATAATAACTTTAACAAGTTAAATAAATTATATTCTGGTATAATTTTAACTTTCAGTTGAAAGCCCAGAATTAAAAAACATGGCTGGATAAATTTTTAACAGCTTATACAAACCGTCCAACCAAAGAGAAGGTATAAAATATAAATTGCTGAAAACGCACGCAAAAGTTTTACTTCCACGTGTTGGCGTTGTACTCCCAGCACTCCACCAAATCTTAACAGTTGACATCCCCTTTCGAGGAATTTGCCTCTCACAGAATCATAAATATTGCTGTATGTCAACTTTACAGACCGCATAAATAAAATCGATACAAAAAAGAATAAGATTAACATTATTATCAGAATGCTAGGATTAGAATTTTCTATAAATTAAATTGCTGTAACCTTCTTATTCTTGCAACTCAGTGGGTAAGATATTTTAATTTATTGCAGAACACCTCCTACCGCTATATAACGCTGGCCAACAAACCAGTTTCCAGTTACAGCGTTTCCGCTTTCCCTACGTTATCTTCACCTGGCACTCCACATTTGCTAAAGACTCCGAACCTAATCAGTTTCAAGAACATATGCTTCATCGTTTTCAAGAGGGTTAAAATGTAAAAGAAAGGAAACTGCGTCATCCGGGAGTCGAACCCGGGCCTCCCGCTAACTACTGTAACTGACTTTCAACGAAGAAAGTCGAATTTACGTTGCTTGCAACCTGAAACCTTCTGTGTGGAAGGCGGAAATCCTACCGCTGGACCAATGACGCTCGAGAAATGCTTTTACCTTTTTAGATAAGAATTTATTTTTTTAAGATATTTTTTAAAAAACAGCTGGAACATTTATCAATTTACATTTATCATTTTTAATGATGTTCATATTACCTTGGTTCTTTTTAGATATAAACTTTATATAACCCTTTTTGATAAGTTCATCATAAGGAATATCTCCAAAACTAAAACATTCACCACATATAGTTTGAAGCGTTAAGTTATGAACGCAATCATTTTTGGTAAGGTGACAGGAATAAAAGTTTATTTTTTTAACATAATATATTTCTCTACCTTTTGAACCAAAAAGTTCAATATGATTATCAAAATAAATTAAAGGTGGTGCAACTTTAAAATATTTTGGTTCTTCTTCCAAAGTAAAAAAAGTATTCATTTTTGAATTTAAGTTCTTTTCTTTATTCATTTTCAATTTCAAAATTGAAAAATAACTTACGCCCAATGTGGGGGTCGAACCCACGACCTACAGCTTAGAAGGCTGTCGCTCTTCCAACTGAGCTAACCGGGCTTTATTAATTGATTAGAATTCTTTAAAATTCTTTTTTTAATCGAATTAAGCTTTGTTTTTACTTTTTAGATTGATTCAAAAAAAGCAAAAGAATTAAAATGATTATAATAACCAAAATAATCCAAATAATATAATTTGAATCCTTATTTCCATATATTTTTTTATCAAGTTCTTGTTTGACATTAGTTCGATAACTTACTTTCTTGAATTCATCTATTTGTGTATTTCCACTTGCATCCTTAATTAAACATGTATTTTCTACACAAACTGGTTTGTTTAATATTTGTGAAAATGGGTTGGCTGCTGGACCTAAACAATCACTATCACTCAGACATCTCTTTCCTAAATCATTATAAGGAAGAAATATGGGTGGTAAGCATACTCCTGCTGCGTTACAAATACCTTCTCTAACACCATTTCTTTCTGTATATGTGCATTTGAGTCCAGGTGTGCACGGAGTTCCTTCTATTGGTTTACCATCTTTATCAGTATTTGTTGGTAAAGCCTTACAAACGCCACTTTGTGAGCATATTAAACCATCTGCACAATCCGTATTTCTGGAACAATTTTCTCCCCTTTTTGCACCAGGTTTCGTAGCGCTACCTGGACATGCTGGACATTCTGGACATCGTCCACCACTTTTACTTTCTGTTGCTCCCATTCTATTTCTATTGAAAAAAAAACATAAATTGATATCAAATTATCCATACAATATGGATAATTTTTCCGTTTATTCATTAACATTCGGTATAAACCAAATCATATCTTGGAGAATCGATGGTTTTTCTGAACAAGCCCATAGCTGAAATCTCACCATCTTCAAGCAAAGCATTCATCAAACTCGTGGAATATCCACTAACTAATCCACAGTCGCGAACAGTGGTAGTTGATGGAAAATCGATGGTGTTGGCTCTAAGATTCCAGAAGACAAGTCGAGGTCGAGTAAGGCCTTTTTCTCGATACTTTTGCTCAACTTCATCCAAATTGGTTGATGTCTTAATTTCAGTTTCATCCCACCTTTTAAATGGAACTTGAACAGCATTATCAAACTGCATGTCAGAAAGAATCAACACAACATCAGGATGGTCCTCTGGGGTAGATTGTTCGAGAAGAAGCTCAAACGTCTTTTGTAAATTGGTATTCATTTCCCAATTGGCTCTCCCAATCGATTGAATTCTAGTAAATAAATTATCACCAGACACTTCCTGGAGAGTAGGTGATTGTGAAAAAGTGATAAATTTTCGATAGAATCTCGATTCAGGATAAAGCTCGGATAAAAATAAACCTAAGCTAACGGCAACCTTTAATGGTTCACCATTCATTGAGCCAGATGTGTCGACGACACAAATAAATTTTTTGTTGGTTTTTCCAAGTGTTCCACGGCACTTGTTCAAAAGTTGTTCCCAGGCAAGGTCCATCGTAGGGTTGGGTTCTTGATTCACAGCATTCAAATAGGGTCCAGCAATATCAGAAGGGTATAGCTGCCCGACATTCATTTTCTTTTCACCCTTCTTCACTGAATCTAAATATTCAGAGAATCTTTCTTGACAATGACGTTGGAATGCTTTGTTATATCTTTTCATAGAAAGGGAACAGATTCTCTCAAAATTAATCTTATCCCAATCACCAGAAGACATTTTGCATTCTACAACATCCAATTTATCACGAAGAAGTCGAACCATGCGTCGGAACATCTTATGTGTAAGTTTCATTTCTCTGCACATTTCACCACTTTGAATATCGACCCATTTTGCTGCAAGTGTAGTACTCTCGCCTCTGTTTATAGCCTCAACGTCTTTACCAAGAACATTGGCCCAGTAAGAAATAATCATTTTCTCAAACGAACTTTCCAAAAACCAACCATTTTCAGAATATAGGGAACGAATACTTTGCAACATTTGTCTCAAATCTCTAAAACATCCATAAAATGGAGTGCAGGAGAGATTCATCTCAAAATAATCTCTATGTTCTTTCCATAACCAAATCATAAATTCAATAAAAATTTTTCTTTCACCTTTTCCTCCTCTACAATCTCTAACATAAAACATGGTTCTCATAGTATCTCGAGGTGAAATACTCCAGCTTTGTTTCAACAAATCATAGAGTTTATCTCGGGTGATTCCTCTAACCGTTTTGAAAAACAAATCCAACCTAGCATCACCTGTAGATTCATAAGATGAAGCATCATTTTCTGTTAAAGTTTGAGGTTTCCATGCACATCCTTCGCCTCCACATCCTTCGCCTCCACATCCTTCGTCTCCACATCTTTCCTCTTCTCGACTCACTTCAGATGAAGAATATTCAAGAGAAGTAGTTTCGGAAAGATTACTCACAAAAAAAGGCGAGGAACATCCCTGGGATTTTGGAGTACTAGGGTCAAGAACTTGCTTTAATAAAGAGATATTATTACTTGCTGAAGATGTCATATCACAGGACATTGAACTTTTGTTTCAAAAACAAAACTTTAAGGCTTTTTCATAAATAAAACTGTTAAAAATAAGTCATAAAATAATATGTTTTTGAAATGGTAGTGTTACCAAAAGATTCTTTGATTGATATATTTTCCTATCTTTCTGCAAAGGATGTAATTAATGTATCTTTGGTGAACCATGAGTGGTATAGAGCATCCTCCGATAATCATCTTTGGTTTGATTTATGTCAGAGAGAAATTAAAAAAATAAAAGGAGATTATAAAATTCGTTGCTATTGTTCAAAAGTAAATTTTAAACTATTATATCTGGGAATGTTTCACCAAAAGTATAACTCCCAAATAGTTGCGTCCTATAAATCATTTTTAAATTTATCATGGAAGATATTTAAAAAGGAGCCTATAATAGGCTCACTTGTTATTATAGGTTCAATTCCATTTGGAATTGTATGTATACCATTTTGTATTGGGATTGAGATATATTCAAATATTAAACATAATAAAAAGCAATTTGAATTCTGTGATTGTGAAAGTTGTTATAATAAAGGCGTAACGAAAGGAAAAAAGATTTTAAAATATTATGGACAATAAATGTTGATTCAAAATATTTATTGATTTTTAAACTGCATACAAAACTCTTGTGGGTTTCTTTTGTTCAGCCTTGGCACCTTGTCCGCCTCCTTGCTTGGGTTCTTCTTTTTCCTTTTGTGCCTTGATTAAATTTTTGGCTAACCCCATTAATTCACTTACTCTTTTTTGAGCCACTTCAGGTTGAACCTTTGGTTCTTCTTTCAAGACGGTTTGTGCGGATAGCTTCTTCACAGGCTCCTCTAAAATCTTGTGTAACTCGACTTCAGGACCTATATACTCTGCAAGAGACATTGGAATCGGATTACTAATTGCATTTCTACAACAAGTTCTTTTGATACCTAGCTCTTCAAATATTTCCAAGTCAGACATTCCCTGTTCTCTCATATCATTAATCTTTGTTTCATATATCATTAATGGTTTCTTGCATGTTCTACATCTAGGTTCTAGATATTTAAACATCACAGATTCATCGGTAGTTTCAAGCTTTCTCATTGCTTTTTTCTTGGGTGAAGTTTGTGCTCTCTCCATTTTGTTTTTTGAGTTTCGCTGAAAATTAAAATGTCTATTTTATTCATCTTTTTCTCCGCCCTTTTCTCCTCCTTTTTCTCCGCCCCTAGTAGATACAGATTTGGAAATGGATTCAGGTTTTACACATAATGTGTCATTAAAATATCCACCTTTCCAAATTATATATAATCCAATTAATATAGGTGATAGATAGGCTATCATAAATAAGACACTTAACCACATTCTCTCGTTTTCAGTTTCTATGATTAATGAGGGTGCAGAAAGAAATACAGCGAGTGCACCTACGATTAAACTGATTAATAGTTTTACGGGTGTAATAAGATTACTAGCAATAAATGTTAATATAAAGAATGTGATTAGAGATAATATAATATATATAATCCAAGATGTTGTAACGTTCATTTTGATGAGGAAAATTTTTTAGATTTGTTCTAAAAAATTAGATTTGAGAAACTGAGAACATGATAAGCTTCAAAAATATATTCATTAATTTTGTTTTACTATAGAATTGGAAAAACATATATTTCAATGCCAAAGGTCCAATAAAATTCAAAGCTCTCTTTCTCTTGTTTTCATCTTCCAATAAAGGTTCGAGCACTTTTCCGCTCGCTATACAACTTACATGAATAATTCTCCATGCTAATTTTTTCATCCATTTAGTTTTCACTAGATTGGGATGTGCTATCATCAGTGCACCCAGTCTTTTTAGCATTCCTTGATTCGAGTTTTTTTTTATCTCCAAGAGATTGAAGTGACCCACACTTTGGAGATATTTTTCTATCGCTTCCATGCATTTTCTTAATCGAATTACAATATCTTTATCGTCCTTGTATGTATAAGTTAAGTTCTGTATTCCCTGATAGGCCTCTGATAAATCATAGCAAACAGAGAAAGAAAATGCTTTATGTAAATCAAGAAGAACAGAGGTAACTTCTTCTTCAATCATGGTAATGGTTCGATGTCGGTTCTCTCCATATATCCATCTTGTAGTAGCGGTCATATAAGAATTGTGGGAAACTTTGCTCATTGTAGAGATATTAATTGTGTCGCCTATATCTAAGGTAGAAAGTAATTTCAACATTTTTATAATTCTGAAAAACTTTTATAGAAAAGTATTTCAGTTATTATCAAATAAAATAATTTACCAAATAGGTCTGTATTTTCTAAGTTTGGTAACATGCATGGAATTTCTAGGAGGTAATCCTAATCCAAGTCTCCCCATATTTCTTCTAATTGCACGAAGACCTCTTTGACTCGATTGATATCTAGGAATTATATCTTCCATTTGAATTGGTTCTGATTCTTGCTTGTCTTCGCATTCCAATGTTTGATTTTCTGGGTATTGTTCTTTTGTGGGATCCTCCTTTTTGTCAAATGTTTCTTCTGTGGCATCCACCTTTTTGTTTTCTTTTTCCGGTAATTTAATATTGTCCAAATCTGGTAAAAAAATATTTTTATAATTATACATATTTCTCTTTGTATATTCATAAATACTAGATTTATTAGAATCTTCAGAATAATCCAATAGGCAAGGCAGGCCAGAAAAATCAATAGACAAATTATCATCACAAAGATAACTGTCGTAAATATTATCCTGAGATTCACATAGGTCCATAGGTTCAGACTCGAGTAAATCCGGTAAATTTTTTACTTCTTCGATTTCTTTTTCCAAGGTAGATTTTGTTTCTTGAATTTCATCTACAATTTGATGGATTAAATTTTTAATCAAATCATCTTGATAATTTTGCTGGATGTTTGAAAGACCAGAAGGTTCATCTGGAGTATTCTTTATTTTTTCAACTATTAACTCTGAGTCAATCATATTTTTATCATCTAATACTGGTAGAATTTGAAAATATCCAATTTTTTTGGATTCTACTGTTTTTGATGTTCCATTCCAAATCCAACCTTTTTCAACTCTATCTATAAGTTGGTGAACATAAATGTCTATATTTTTATCATCCGTTACAATATAAGTATAAGTGGGATATTCTGTAAAAGTTTCCAACTTAATTTCTGATAAAGGAACAGTTAGATTTTCTAAATTTTTCTGACCTCGCTTTTCAGAAATATATTTCAAAACAATATCTATCCACCCTTCTTTAACAGAATTTTCTGAGGGATGAATTTGGTGAATCAAGGGAATATTTTCAATCAAAGAAAATACAGCTTGCATTTTTTATAATGGTTTATTTTTTAGACAAATGATAATTTTAAATCATCTGTTTGATTTTATAAAAATGGAAAAGAAATTTATTTATCAAAAATTATGTGATTCAACATTTATGATTGAAAATATAAATTTAATAGATGGAATATCTATCGGTGGATTGTGTCATGAGACCTCACCTTGCCAACATAATATATGTTTACATTTGAAAACCTCACCTGAAAATGAATGGATTCTTTTTGAATCTCTTGTTTCAGGACACATGACACTATTTGTATGGGATTTACTAAATGATGAGCATAAAGAACATTTTTCATATTTATTTAAAAGAAATGAACACAAAAACATACCTGGACAAATTTTTAAATATAATTTTGAAAGAGTAGAAACCATTCACAAAGAAAAGATTTCAGAAAAGAATAAAATCATCGATTCCTTAAGAGAAGAAATCAAAGAACTAAATCAAGAAATTGTGTATTTGAAATTTAAACCCAACGGTAAAGGATACCAAGAAGCCAAAAATAATTTTGAAAGATTGGCAACTTTTCAAAAATAGAAGGTTCTCAAAGTTAAATATTTAATTAACAATTAAATATGTTTATAGGAAAGTATTATTTCTCAAATACAGATTGAATTGATTTTCTTAAAGCATCAAAATCAATCTCTTTTTTTAATCTTTGTTTAGAATATTGATTTTTCAAATAGGATTGATTGATTAAATCTATATACTTTTCTACATTAAACACATCATCGATAAAACTTGCTTTATAGATTTCTTCTATTTCATCCAAAGCACTAAGATAACAATCCATGATAATCTTTTCGATATTTTTAACTTTTTTCTTTTGATAAATACCAATGTCCAATTTCAAAAATAATTTAGTAAAGACATTTCTCAAAAATACAAAAATTATAATTCTATAAATATTAATTAATGCAATAAAATCTTGGATGTCTACTCTGACTGCCAAATCTTTAGTAGTTTGCTTCATTCTCTCAGCAAAGTCGACAGTATAATAATAATTTATGATGATTCCTTTATCTTTCAAACTATCATATAAATTAATGATTTGTTGAATTCTTTGATTCAAGTCAACTCCTTTGTCAAAATTAAAAATATCAACTAAATTGTTACATTGTGCAAAAATAATTACATCAAATTTTATTGAAGATTTGGTTTGTAAGAAATCAATGATTCTAGTAAAGTTAATTTTATCATCAACCAAATGATAATTGTTTTTTTCTAAAAGTTCTTTTCCTATATCATCTATTCCTGATTCATTTTTATCATAAAATATATTAACAAAATATGCATTTTTACTTTCTTTGTATTCCGGGACAACCTGAATCAAATCTTTTTGAATGGTTTCAAAATTTTTGACAAAAGTAGATGTGTTTTTTAAAGAAGTGCAAGAAAAGAGTATATCTATTTTGGGTTTAGGTTTGGTTTTTTGTTTTTTTAATAATGATAAAGGTATTTCATCTAATTCTATTCCTTGCTGTAACATTCTCTTCACAGAATCTGGAAGTCTAGAATAAAATTTATCCTCCATATTGTTTTTCAAAGTAAAGATTTTATATTTATCTAATATAAAATGGAAACATCAAGAAAGAAAAAGTTTTTCAAAAAGAAAGAAGGTCCAAGTTTTAGAGTTTTTTCAGGATACAACCAAAGATTTTTTTCAGCAGTAAATGAAAATCTTGATAAATTTTTACCTGAAACAGAAAGAGAATATTATTTAAATCGATATGGAAGAATCAATGAGGATTTTGACTATCTAAGTCCAATTTATTTTGCAGCCGCTATTACTTTTTTAAATCAAAATAAGGATGGTCCAACTACATCTAATTTTAATGATAAAGTTGTTGATAAATTTGTCAAACCCAATATGACCGATGCACCTCCGTCCATTTCAGCTTCAGGATTGAATCTCAGAAGGAAAATAGAACTATTACGATATATTCGACTTTTGATAAAACTAGATTCTTTTTATTATCCAAGTGAATCTGGAGAAATTACCAGAAAGTCCAGAAGCCCTTCGTCCCGTTCCTCTTCACCCCGTTCGCCTTCGCCCCGTTCTCCTTCGCCCCGTTCCTCTTCACCCCGTGTTCGTAAAAGTTCGTCTTCTTCTCCCTCGCCGTCCAAATCGCAGTCCAAGTCCCCGTCCAAATCGCCGTCTACCTCTTCCTCACAAAAAAAGGCACAAAAAAAGGCACCATCTAAGAAAAAGAAGGAAGAAGAAATCACATTAGTTGTTTCCCCCCAACCCAAAAAGAAAAAACCAACCAAGAGTTTATTTTTTAGTGAAGAAGATTAACTAATTCAGGAACAGTATTAAACCATTCATTTGCAAATTTTTCTTTTTTCTCTTGAAATTCAAATCTATCCAAAAAATGTTCAATATAGTCAAGCACAAGCTTTCCCTTTTCATTTTTTAAATATAAACTAAGAATACCCAACATATGCCAAATATCTTGAGTGACATTTGCATGAATATAACTAGTTGAATATAGTTTTGTAACAGACATATCAAAATCTATAATAACGGGTAAATAATCTTTTACAATCATTTTGTTTGGAATATCGAGAATAGGATGCAGACATTTTGATTTCCATATTGTTTCCAAAACAATAGGTTGGTCTATTTTTTGAATATAAATATTTCCAAGATGTAAATCCATATGAACAAAACCTAAAGTTTCCCATGCAACTCTTAATGAAAATATGATGGTATCCAAAATATTTTTGAAAGATTGAACTGGTAAATCAAGAGAACAATATAGATTTTCACCTTTTAACTTTTCAGACAAAATATACAAATGTTCTTTGTAACAATTTTTAGCACTATCATTTGAAATATATTTTTTAAAAGAGAAATTTGATTTGAACAAAATACCTTGATGAAAAGTTGGAAGGGATAGTTTTGAAAGTTGTTCCATAATTTTAAATTCACGAATAGAATCAATTTTTTTCAAATAGAAAGTAGAACTTTTGGTAAACAAACAATAAACTTTACTTTTTCCAATTTGTTCATATTTTTCAACTTTATGTTCAAGAAACCAATTTTTCAAATCCATTTTTATAAATGGATATGAGTTTAGTTTATTTTTCATTTATATCAATTAATTATCACTTTCTGATTCCTCTGGAGAATGCTCAGTATCTAAATCCGTTGCAGAAGATTCAGAATCAGAAGAAGAACTCTCATAAATTTTCTTTTCATATTTATCGATAACTTTTTGAAAAGTCTCTTTTGTTAACTCACCCAAAGGAAATCTTTCTTTCAACACTGGAATAGGCACTCCATATCTATCGTCAAAACTATCAATTCGATTGTGCTCTACATAAACATCCAAACGATTGTCATCATAATTTAAAACGTAACCATAGGGAGCCACATAAGGATTTCCTTGTGCTGAAATAGAATTTAGGATGACACCCAAATCTACTATTTTTTCTAAACTTTGTGTTCGAATGTAATAATCGTCCAAGAATGTCCAATCGTCGGTAGAATGTTGAGAAGAAATATAATTTCTGAATTCATTCAAATCTTCTTGGGTAGGAATAGAATCATCAAAAACAATTTTGCATTGTCGAAGAGAATTTAGCCATAATGGTAATTTTTTGGATTTTATTCCTTTGAGAATCTCTTGAACAATTTTCATTCCCAAACGGGAAGGTAATCCATCTTGACTAAGAACAACATAAAATCTTTTTTTGTATTGGAATCCATAAAAAGCATCAACTTCAGACATTTTTGATATTTTTTAATTCTTTAAATTTATGAATAGTTTATTTCATAGATTCAATTAAAATAAGAAACTACAAAGTTTTCAAAATGAAATGGATTCTTCTTGTCCATTTTTTGATAGACCACGGATGAATCCAAAGGACTCCAATCCACCTCTGTAGAACGAACTGGACCAAGGTAAGCTTCAATCAACCAAATAATATCTTTATGTTTCATGGCTTCAGGATGAATTACACCTTCATCAGGATGTAAAAGCATATATAAAACTGCAGCTAAAACACTAATTCCTACTTGAACTGAAGTGGCGGATTGATTGGGTAAAAGTAATCTTGCTTCTTCAATGTCCAAAAGTGAACCTCTCCACCAACTTATATTTTTACTAAAAAGCAAAACACCAAGTTCATCTTTTCCTTCAATAATGTCATTATTCAAAATTTCTTCTTTGAAATATGGAATTTCATTATCTATCATGATTTTATTTTGAATTTCACATAAACTTGACAATGCATCTGAACATGGTAAATACGCATAATGGACAGTCGGTCGATATCCATCTTTGGTTAAATATTTACTGATAGAATATGCTTCTTCATGACGGACTATCATTCCAACCAATGGACCACTTGGAACCCATGTTTTTACCCAAGTATTGATTCCTCGACTTCGAAGAGCAATTTGATTTTTAGGACCATGGTCATAATGCACCCCAATTTTACATGTTTCATGAGTGCCCCAACCAAGTTCAGCAGGAGCTGTTCCTTCTTCGACAAATCCTACACATGACCAAGTATTTCTAAAAACATTAGGTGGTTTAGGAGTGCTTGCAATTTGACTATCTCTTTCAGAAATATGAATAACCTGAATATCCAAATCTTTTGCTAAAGAAGGATAATCTTCAGATTTGATATATTGTTTATATTTTTTGTATTTCTTTTCTGTGATTTTACCTTTTCTATGTAAAAATTCAGTGATATCTTCCAATCCATCTTTTACAAAATGAGAAACCCAACCTGGATTCGCTCCATGGGTAATAATACTTGTCGTTGTATTTTTAAATTCAGAAATCATCTTTTGTAAATTCATTTGTCTCTGATACAATGTTTCTGTTCTTGGGTCAGGACTTTTAAAGTTTTCATCCTCATCGACCCAATACTCCACTGCCGTATTTAAATAATGAATTTTATTGTCATTGCTGAGTTGTAAAAGCTCAGCAGTTCCAATATAATAAGCTAAATCTATCAAAAAGTCACCTTCCCCAATAAATGAAAGAATCTCCTTTTGATAATTGTTTCGTTTAATAGTGACTTGTTTGGTTAAAATTCCTTTGGGAACCTTTTTGAGTGCTTCCTCTTTTTTATCTAGAACTAATATTTTATTGAATTGGATATCTCCGTGTCTCAAAAGCAATGATAAAAATGTGCTACCAATACAACCATGACCAATCAAAAGTAACTTTTTATCCTTAAAATCAATAAACTTTCCTAAATCAAAAACTTTCTGCACTCGTTTCTCCATTTTATAAATGGAATAACTTTTATTTCAAAACTTATCAGTTTGGTACAATAAATTTATTTATGGAATTACTTTCTGTGATAAGGAGGAGTTGGGATGTCATGGAAAGGATGAGGACGATAAGGTCTAACTGGATAAATAGGAGGTGCAACTGGAATAATTGGAACAACAGGAGGAGGTGGGTTGATAATTATAGGTGGAGTGTCTTTATCATCGGATTCCTTCACAACTTCTACTTGAGTAGGCTGTTGTTGTCTAAAAAGCAAATAAATAATAACTCCAAGAGCTACCAAAAGTAAAACCCAAAATAAGATATTGGTTGTAGAACTGCTAATGGCCATTTTAATTAAAAAAATTTAAAAATAGATTTAAATTTCTTTCATTGAGTTTTCAAATTGTTCTTTCATTACATCCCAACAATTCAAACTGTATGGATGATTAAAAATTTTATAGATGCTTAGGTTTTTCTGGTGTAACTTTTTAATAAATAAATGATTATTGTCAAGATTTTCATCTTTGGTGTTTAAAATTAAATTTTTATGATTTATCGTATTTACAAAGAAAAAACTTAAATATTGATTTTCTAAATTTCTACAATAGTAATACACATTTAGATTTTCATTATTAAATTTTAGTTTTCCTGAATTTGCAAAATTTGTTTTTTTATATTCGTGATAAGGAATCCATCCCCACAAAATAATACTTTGTAATGAAAAATCTGGTTTAGCATCTTCATAAATCAAATCAAAAATGGGAGACCAAAATAAATTGGTATAGTTTTCCCATTTCTCCTTAAATGAATTTTCCATTTTATTTGTGTTTATTTTATCATTCTTTCAAATACTTTGAATAAATATATAACTAAATAAAATGAGTCAATTTGGATATAACAACAATTGTTTAATACCTACCTTAGATTGTTGTCCTCCGCAGCCTTGTCCATGTCCTTCACCCATTGACCTTAAAATTGTAAAAGTAAAGGGATTACAAGGACCGCAGGGTTTACAAGGACCACAAGGTGCTCCAAATGGTCCCTGTGGTCCAACAGGATGCACAGGATTTGGAGGAACTGGACCAACTGGACCAACAGGAGCACAAGGATTAAGAGGACCAACTGGTGAAATGGGACCCAAGGGTGACCCAGGACTAAGAGGTCCAACTGGTTTACAGGGAGCCACAGGAGCACAAGGAACCGGCACTACAGGGCCTACAGGAACTCAAGGTAATCCGGGACCTACAGGTCCACCTGGTCCAACGGGACAGAAAGGAGATAAGGGTGATACAGGTCCAGGGCAACAAGGACCTACAGGTTTACAAGGTCCCACTGGTGAAAAAGGAGAAACTGGAGCACAAGGACCAAGAGGTCCTTTTGGTGGACCTACAGGACCACAAGGATTCCAGGGACCCACTGGACCTACAGGAGCACAAGGACCACCAGGAGGCGGAACAGGACCTACAGGCACACAAGGTGCTACAGGCTCACAAGGACCATCTGGACCCTGTTGTCCAGGACCTACGGGACTACAAGGACCAACAGGTGAAAAGGGAGAGACAGGTGCACAAGGACCAAGGGGACCTTTTGGTGGACCCACGGGACCTACAGGACCTGAGGGAATTCAAGGTGCTACAGGTGCTCAAGGACCTACTGGAGAAACAGGCGCTCAAGGACCTACTGGTCCAACAGGACCAACTGGAGCACAAGGAGCACAAGGAGCACAGGGATACCAAGGACCTACAGGATCACAAGGTCCTACTGGAGAAACAGGATCACAAGGGCCTACTGGTGAAAAAGGAGAAACTGGACCTTGTTGTCCAGGACCTACAGGCGCAACAGGTCCAACTGGTGCACAAGGAGAAACAGGTTCACAAGGTCCTAGGGGTCCAATCGGAATTCCAGGAGCACAAGGATATCAAGGACATCAAGGACCTACAGGGGAACATGGTGCACAAGGATATCAAGGACCGACTGGGTCTACAGGAGCACAAGGATACCAAGGACCGACTGGGTCTACAGGAGCACAAGGATACCAAGGACCGACTGGGTCTACAGGAGCACAAGGATTTCAAGGGTCACAGGGATATCAAGGACCGACTGGGTCTACAGGAGCACAAGGATTT